>Ga0247778_1000060_pt1 | contig 180729 bp, 190 predicted proteins | sample UWRJL049202B5_FD_179939 | JGI IMG/M metagenome (GOLD analysis project Ga0247778, IMG submission 179939) | Plant litter microbial communities from Arlington Agricultural Research Station in Wisconsin, United States - UWRJ-L049-202B-5 | ecosystem: Environmental > Terrestrial > Plant litter >... | reverse complement strand
CACTACTCCCCCTTCTCAAATATTCGAGGCACGCGTTCTCTGGATTTACTGCATAGTCCCTCTGTTGCTGATGTTTATATATACCCCTCTCCATCCTTTCTTAACTTCCCAAGAGCGGAAACAAAGCGACTTGGAAGTTCAACCTATGACCGTTGCTGGTTCAGCCACTTTAGTTGTCTTTAGTTGGTTAGTGGAATGGTTCTGTGAGTTTTTTGGGGGGTGGGTCACCTGGTCAAGTAGATATTGGATTGATTACTGTTATGAAAGACTTTACGGTCAAGTTGTTCATTCAGTCGATTTCGGATTACCATTTCCCAAAATCACCGTCTGAATGTCCCATAGTCTGTATGAAATTCAGCTTTTTGTCGAGGCGCATGAGCCTCCTACCTTTGTTATCTAGGATATCGCAAGTTGAGTCGAAGAATTGTTGAGACTTTTGGCTGTACGGTGAGAGTCTTTTGAGGCGTGGATTTATATACCTTTGATACTGCGATGTATGTTGAGTGTGTGATTCATTTCCGCTGCGGATCTGGTTATGTTTGGAGAAGGGGAATATGGGGTGGGGGTATAAAATCAAGTCTCCTCCACCCGTCTCACTTCTCCAAGAGGAAACACCAAACCTGGGCAATGATCTCCTTCATGTGCTTGCGTTTTGGCTGCTGGCTTTTCTGGGTGACACGGTTGCTGTTCGTTTGATTTCAAGTTCTTAGCTATATATATTGTCCATCCTTCAATATACCATACTTGTTTAGACGACGGTACGAAGTAGATTTGCTGTCGACAAAACATCTGCTGTCGAGAAATCCCGTTCAGTCGCAAACACCTTCCTTTCTTGAATCGACCAATCATATTTGAAAACGTTCAGGTGCTAGTTGTCTTGATCTAAGCAGAACCGGCACATTCCGTTCTCAGAAAGCGCGCGGATCCCATGTTCAGGCATGTTTCTGTGTTGAATATCGATACTTCGACTGGACCGAGTAGAAGATTCTTTTATACCCTTAACTTTCATCTTCTAGGCGCTGCAATAATTCACTTTCGAAACTCTCCAATGATAGCTAAAGAAGGAGGGAATGTGGGAGGGGGTGGTAAATATAGGTCTTCTTTCCAATTTTTTATTCTCTGTGAGCAAACAAGAAAAAAAGCACCGGAGGAAAGTTATGGCGTGCGTGTGGACTTTGGATATATAGAACTTCATGGCTCTGGATTCATTGGATGTTTCTAAGGGTGATGTGTTTGGTCGTTTGGTAGAAGGATGGAGGTTGAATTGTTGTCAGGGGGCTCTTGCAGTCACGAAATATCCACGTTCATCTCACCAGCAAGATTCTATACCCATTCACTACAGAACGTATTCTCGAGCCGTTCTATGGCCTCTCAAGAAAAGTCTCTCGCTCTTGGCGCAGACAAGGCTGCCCTAGTGACGGAAGTAACGGCTTGTTGTATTCTATGCAGTTGGTGTGTAGCAAACCTTGGGTCTCTGACTTTTTATGTGATTTCGTGTTGGAACCTATTGCACGTGGAAGTATTCACCACCTCTTCACTTACACAAAAACTTTGCGGGTTGAGGGGGCATAAATTCAAAACCTAGTCATGTCATCTATTTCTCATCAGAGAAAACTCCAAGGCAGACGCACTGGATAGTGAAGCTCGTCATGCTGCGCGAGTATACTGTTGCGGGCTCATTCGTGAATGACTTTCGTATTCAATCATGAGATTCGTTCTGCATTCTTATTGAGTCACCTCGCACATCAGTTACGGCGTTGTTGGAACGTGGAATTGCTGTCGAGTAGAGACCGCTGTTCAGCTTTCCATTCAGGCGATGACTTTCTTATTTTGGGGGTTTGGCTTCTGCTTTATGTCTGGTGACAAGGTTACCCAGAAGCCCAAAGCCGGGCCAATATATTTCCTTTGGATCTTGGCGGTCCCTTAAGGGCGGCCCGGAGTCTCTTTCCATGCGTTACAAACTAGATTAGAGAGGAAAGCGGAGTTTTTTATATTCTCACCCTGCATTCCATTTTGATAGCATTCGCTTCTCGCCCTTCAAATTGAACTAGAATAGCTGCAAATCTGTGGCCTGGGTCTGACATCAAGATCTGCGCTCATTTACGGATCTTAATATATTCTATTTTCTACTACTTCACTCGCCACTAGTCATGGAAGATAACATTAAGAATTCAAGCTGGGTCGTCCTCGAAAAACGAGATCACAGGCATCCTACCTAGTCAATATTTCAAGACTTGTTACCTAGCCGTCAATCCCCTTTTCTAGGCATTTCATTCATTCTTGTGCAAAGTGGCTATTCCCGAATTGCTGTCAAACCCCTCTACAGTCACAAAAGTTTCAACACCATCGTGCACTTACTTGCATCATGTCATATTTACTTCCTGTCATATCAAGCGACCGTGAACTATGCAAGTTTCAAGTTATCGCCTTGCTGAACTATCTCAGCACTGAAACCTTGCGTTGACGCGGTACGGGATTTGGCATCACCGTTTAGACCGAGGGGTGATGCTTTATACCCTCGGAAATATTTGGGACGATGGGAGCAAATGCGATTCTCTATCTCACTGATTCTCTTCGAGAAACTTGGGAAGTGTAGGGGCTCGGGTGTATGTGCAAGTCTTCCTCGCACAACCTTCTCTCCAGGAGTAACAACCCATAGTTGAACATTACATGGAGGGTGTTCGTGAGATTATTCAACGTGTGGTTAAGGTTTCTCGGCAGTCTTATTTTCAGCACTTCTGCTAATACCACTTGTCTTTATCAACTCTTGCAGAAACCACAGACTTTTGATGTTGCTGTTACAAAAGATCTGCTGTCAGGTGTTCTTTCCAACTCGGGAATAGCTAACTCATCAGCCCTCCTCTTTCCTTACGTTCTATTTTGGGAATATCATATATCTAAAATGGAATGTACATCAGCAAGTATAATAAATGGTGCAGTTTTGAAGATTTTGAAATCTGGGTTTGACTTGAGATATGTGACTGGACTTATTCAATGAATCTCAGATTTTATATTGGGACTATTGGGCTTGATTCACTTCCAAATGGTCAGATTGGACTGGCATGATATTCAAGGGCTTCAAGAATGGTACTGGTTGTTATTTTGATCTCATGATGCCGGTGAGTGGAGTTAAGGGTGGTAGCGTTCCTTTTAATATTTCAACTATTTGTCCTTATCACGGCATGTCTAAAATATATCCGGACGGATAGTCTTCTTTCCCCCAGTCCATTCGTGGGGCAGATATAAGTAACTTTGGGAAGCTTTGTATACAATGGATTCTGGATGCTTTAAATCCCCTGACAAGGACAAGTGTTTGAAAAGCACACTGGCATTGTTGTTCGATTAGAAAAACAAAGCAAGCTGAGATATTTTGAAGTCAATGGCTCAATAAGTCGAGGTTATTAGCTGATGGGTACTTCAACTGGCTGCTTTTGCTATAAATTTGCCCAAAAAGATTAATCACACATCATCAAAGTAGGAGGAACTTGTCCTAGGCAAAATCTTACTTCAAATTTCGGCACAAGGAAATCTATACGCCGACACTGGTAACCTATGTAAACTGATCTAGGCGATCTCTAACATGCTTCAATGTCTGGCCCTCTCCATCATGGCTAGATTTGAAGACGACACTCTTCAGGGACGAGGCCCACCTGCCCACAAGGTCCTTGAATTCCAAGTCTCGCTTCTTATTAGGTACTGGAGTGATCAACGTCGTGCCATTCGCAGTCGGCCACAGCATCGACCCATTTGGAAAGGACGTGATGTTAAAGGGATACACAGTAAGTGCAGAATAGTTTGCCTTCTGTTTTCCCTGCATCAGAAACTTTTGTTCCACATAAACGTAGCACGCGGCTGACACGTTGACGACTTTGCATCCCGTTTTAGGTATCTCCATCTGGACTTTGTCCTCTAAAACAGCTTCTAGGTATTGCAATGCTCTGGGCCGGCCTGTCCACAGTTCGTCGTTGTGACCGCCAACATTATTGCGGTGGTATAAGATATTGGCGCCCTTATTGCAAAAGTCTTCGACCATCAAATCATGGTCTGGGCCAGGGTCCATTTGGTCTCGTATAGCTTTGTACAAGAAAACGGGCATTTTTGGCACCCCATGTACACCACTCGTCGCATCGCTATTGTAGATATCCACCAGAATTGGACTTCCCAAGTCCGCAAGCCCGCCCACAAAGTAGTCGGTGATGTTCTCATTCATGAAGTTGTAGAGGACTTCATTGAGTGTCATATTCGCCGCCGTATAGAACCGAGTTACGTTGTAGGGCCCATCGGTCTTCAACCTGCTGTTAAGGTATGTCCTCGCCTCGGGATGCTGGCTGGTAAGCCCAAGTAGGCCCGCGATTATAAGCCCTGTACCCCCCGTTCCGTCCAACTTGTTCCCCGCATCTGTGGCATTCGGCACAAGGCCCCCGTGAGCAATGCCATCAATCTTCAGCTCCGGCGCATAAGAGCCAGCAAACTCGGAAGCGAATTCCGTTGCCAAAGCCCCTCCGCTGTATCCCCACATTGCGACCCGTGGATTTGGTTGGAGACCTAGACCGCCCACGACTTGCAGCACGGCGCGAGTTGAGTCCAGCGTCGCGAGCCCGGCTTGCACGCCTGCTGTATAACTTGCTTTCGGACCTTCGTAGTCCGGAACATTGACAAACCACCCGCGTGATAGGAGCTCATAGATGTCTTGATAACCCTCGCCAAACTGCAGTGTGTAACTGGGAGCAGCGTCAGGACTTGCACTGTCTTCAATGATGGCGTAGGTGACGAGGTTGCGAGCGCAGTTTGTGGTATTGGTTGCACTGCAGCCAGCGTGGGAAGCGGGAATAAATATCGTCGTTACGGCCCAAGAGGCATTGTACGTGGAGTCGGTGGTCCGGAAGAGCACCTGGAAGGTGTCGATGCAATTGCCAATTACTATGTTCTTATATGCATATGGGGAAGCACGCGTTTTGAGAACGGTCCCGGGGGTATGGGACTCCCAATCGGCTGGCGGCTGAAACCTAGAAAGTGGAATTGGGGTCAGTGAAGATGTTTGACGCAAGTGGAAAATGATATAGAAAGATGTTTGTAATGCGGAGAAAAAGAAGCCTTCTCATTTCTCAATTCGTACCGTAGATACCAGGAAATGTATAATCGGCCTACATGAAATCACTCACCAAGGATCTTTTGATGGCACTGGGAGATATTGAGAACTGTTAGCATCATCTCGCTCGCCGAGCAAATGATGGGATTGGCCTAAAACCTGGCATACAAAAATGCTGCAGCATAAGAAAAGAAAACGCATTGTCGCAAACTTAGATCTCTACTCACTTGGATCAACGAAGTAACAAGCCGAGGAACATATATAGTCTGGTAACGCAAGGACGCCTTCCGTGGTTTCAGGGCTGTACGAATGAGGAGGGGCCGATGCTGCAGCTCGAGCAATATAACCGACGGCTGATATTTCTTGCTACGACGCTGCGGTGTAGCTCCAAGTGTTGATTCGAAGATCTCTTCCAGAGTGACGACGCTCGAGATTTTAAGGTTGTATGAGATTAAATTAATTGTGCAGACTAATTTGCCTGAGTTGATAGGCAGCGGAATAATTTCGATTAGGGGTGAGCGATTGGAAAGCAGAGCGATTCGCAGTTTATCTAGTTCTGCAGCTCATCTTACCCTTAGTATGGTACTTTTAGATAAGGTACCTAATGCATGTCAGTCCGTTTCGATAAGATAACAAGCGTATTTGAGTACACCGGAAGGGAATTTCGGGATCCCTCAATCGGCCTAAAGTTACGTGAATTCGGGGTTGCATCGCATCCTAAGAAGGGAATATTCTACGACATCCGTGTGCCTCTGCGGGTATTAAGTTTTCATAATATGCATATATTTGCGGTAAGGGTCCACGGGATTGGAGAAGAAGGGGCCGGCGAATTTAAACATTCGGCAGTTTAAGGGGTTCTGCAAGGGTCCTTTCTTGGCTTACAAGAATAACTAAGCTTATTCCAAAAACCCGTGTATAATTAACTTAACACCCATCGGCCCCGAAAATTACGGGTAGGGTATTTTGATTTGTTCATAGAAGAGCCTGGTAGTCTCCGATATTCCCAATGCCCAGACCTGAGTCGCTCGAGGATCCGTGATCATTTGTGTTCGGGGACGTTACGCAAATTCTTCATTATGTTGCATTTAGGTTTTACCAGAGTGGCACTTAATGTGATACTACGTATCATACGGCGGCATCCTTCTGTGTAGAATGAGGCTAATATATATACTCATTGGTTTGCACGAGCATATGCTGAGCGTATCGACGATACCAAAGGTTTATTGCCCACTCTCTAGGAACCAACTTTGTATCTATCTTCATTTTTATACGTTCCTATGATGTGCTCGCTATCAATCAAGTATTTAATACCTGATCACATAAGGAGAGGGTAGGCAAATAGGAAGCAGCGGCGGCTTTCAATGTCGATACTGTGTCTCTTACTAACGCATAGTATTTCTTTAGTTCTAAACTCTCTCGATGGAAAGGATGTGCTATTAATCTCCAAGTGTGTTCATCACAGCTAAGCAGCTTTAGTGTAAACTAACTGAAGTATTGTCTTCGCATTTATTCTCCTGCGATAGCTTCCCGAAAGGGCCGGAGACCTGTACAGGTGTAATACATACCCACCTGCCCTCGAAGCTCATGGTACTCAGAAACTTTACCGACAATCTCTGGTTGATCTTGCTGGACGTCTCTTTACCTTCGCTTTGTTCAGAGTTTCTGCAACAGACGCGGTTGCTGCAAAATGTTAAAGTAAGTCTACCCGATAAACTATAAGAACTATGGGACTAGAATAGAAGGTAGATATCTTAAGTGAGATGAGAAGGTGAAAACCCGAATGATGACTCCATCCAATTGTTGGAATGACATCCTTGGCCTTGATGGCAGCAGATCCGTTGTAAATTGCAAGCCCCCTGCAGTGATAGATGTAATATTCGGGTGCCATCAAGACGAGGTCAGTACTTGCAAAGTTTTCTTAGATATATCTGCTTGATTAAATGCGTTACGAGCTTTAGTACCTAACAATCGGGCTTTGGCGCCTAAATTGTACATAATTACCATCTATTCTCGGAAATAAGTCATGATCTACAAAGCGGCTTGACTAACGACGGGAGGGTTGTCCCGTCCAGTCTGTGCTGCATGTCTCAATTGGGCAGCCACAAAAGGCCCTTCACTTCGGCAGCGTTTACTTTGATCCATACAGTTAGCGCCCACTTTACTCCGCCACCCGATCTAGGACATGTCTTGTTTTACCTCTGGAGGCTTAAGCATGTTCTCAGCCGCACATACCCACGAGCCAGTCACGGCCTTTTCTTCAAACGCCGGGAACGCCTTTCATCCGATCCTTTGCTAGACGCTCCAATAGCCATTTTTGCAATATTTGGTGGACGGCATGGCGTGCATTATAGATGTAACGCACCAAGACGCTGTAATGTTACTCTGTATATTTCTATTCCTCATCAGTTCCAGAAGATCCATTCGAAGTTTTGATTTCGGGCAGACCGAGCGCGGCCTCAAATTTCGAGAATGTCAACCACACCGCCAGATATCAATCTCGGGCCCTTGACGACTACCTTCACTGCACCATCAGGATGCTTCACAATTTCAATAACTACACATAGCAGTGGGGAGGAGCCCGGGACCTTTGCTGCCCTGCATATGCCTGCATCCTGCTACCCCTCTGGTAAGCCGCTGGGGTCGGATTACACGAAGTCGACGTTAGACTCCTATCGATATCACGACGAACATATCTTCTTCTCACCCGGAGAATGTCCCGTTGGATGGGCACAATATCCTGCTACGACAGATACTACCAATAGCGCAATATATACAACGGCCTTCTGCTGCCCCATGGGATTCCATTCGAAGACTACCACTTTAGCAAGCTCAGAAACTGTTTGGAAATGCGTAACTTCAAACAATTATCCGACGACTTTATCCAGCTATATTTTCAGCAATGGTATTGGTGACCTTCTTGCCGACCCAGTTTTCATTAAATATCAACTCGAAGACTTTTTGAGCTCGACGTCTTCAACCTCGTCCCCCACAGCTTTCACCACGACCCGCACAAGTCAGTCGAGCACTCCAGCCCAAACTCCGTCCGCTGCTACGGGGGTCACAGTTAGTACGCCCGAGCCCAAACAGGGTCTTTCAACAGGAGCAAAAATCGGAATCGGAATCGGTATCCCATTTTCAATTATCTTCATTGCTATCGCATGCGCATGCATAGCCCTCAGACGGCGAAAGCAAGAAGTTAATTCGCCCCTCAATAATCCAGGCCAAGATTTCGTAATCCCACATTACTATCTGGCCGACAACAAAGCCGAGTTGCCAAGCAACAGCAGCGTTGTACAAAAGTCTACGCCCGAAGAGGACCTATTTAACAGTAGACGATTCGTACAAGGAAACGCTTCGGAATTAGATATCTCTCCTGCGAACTCTCCGATCTCGCCTGCGAGTAGGCAAGAATTTATGGGATACTTGCACACGCCGCGAACTCCTACTAGGGACGAAGAGTTAGAATACCAAGAGCGGAGATTGAGGGAAAGGAGAGAAATTTTGGCGGAGAAAGAGAGGCTTGCGAGGGAGGAAGATGAGTTGAGGAGATTGAAGGGCTCGCACCTGAGTCTCGGTGTTTTGGGTACTGGTTAATGAAGGGAGGAATTCGAGCCTTATAATGTATACTGATGATGATGATGATGATGATGATAAGTACATGAAATTTTAAACATAATTGCCGCAATAAAATTGGCTGCGTGCGAGATGGTGGCCATTCTGAGATATCGGATCCAATCTACTCCCGAACCTCCGGTTTTGTGCGGCGCAGCAAGTACTAGTGTGCACCACTTAGGGTGATACCAGCAACTCCTATTTTAGAACTTTTTAACATATTATCGACGGAGTCTCAGTACAGCTTCTGGCATAAGAACTGGACCGGCTGCTTTTACCTCAACATGCCTGCAGAATTCGACAGCGTGAGAATTCCTCCAGGCTGGCGCCTGTTGGTACAGTCCTGCTTAGTGCTTTTTGCTGCTGGGATCGTGAACTTCCTCATGAAGCTCTACCGCGTACGTAGCAAGTTTCAGCGTATGCAGAATGATGGCCTGGTGAGTCTTCATCCACCCTCTCACAACGCAATAAGGTGAGGTTAATAGCCCTATGTCTAACGAAATATGTAGCCAATGCCTCCTCACGACCCCGTCTTTGGACATCTGAAATTAACTGCCGAAATCATGTCTCAAGTCCCCGGCGATGTTCATGGTCATATCCTACCGCATCAAATTCAACGGATATTTCCCGATCTAGGCCCAATGTTTTACATTGATACCTGGCCTTTCGGCCCCCAAATGCTTGTTGTAGCCGCGCCAGATCCAGCGTATCAGATTGTTCAGACACACTCACTTCCCAAATTCTACGCCCTCGCAGAGTACATGCTCCCCATAACGGGAGGAAACAATCTAGTTACAATGGAAGGAAGTGAGTGGAAGATGTGGAGGAGCATATTCAATCCCAGCTTCAGCAGCGGCCATCTCATGACCTTGGTTCCTGAGATGATGAAAGACGTAACAACTTTCTGCGATATTCTGAGAGAGACAGCCGCAAAGGCTGATATTGTGTCAATGGACTCTGTCACCACCAAGCTCAGCTTAGATATCATTGGCCGAGTGGTACTGTAAGTACACACTACAGATGACATCTGGGACCTTCAAATCGGATGATTTCTTACTTAATGTAGCCGCTCGTCATTAAACACTCAGCGAAGCACCAACGAATTTGTATCTGCGCTCCGAAATCAGATCAGATGGCTTTCATTTGGCAGCGAAGCAAATTTGTTTGAGAGTTACCATCCATTGGGTCCCCTCATGAGGTGGTGGAACAATCGTCGGATGCAGCGTTATATTTGGGCGGAGCTGGATTCGCGCATGAAAGCCGGGTACATGCAGAGCGACACTGAGAATATAAGTCCGAGCAAAACGATTATTGACCTCGCTCTGGACAACTACGTTGCTGAAAAGTCACCAAATGGCTCGTCTGTTTCTATAGACGCCGTATTTCGAGATGTTGCTGAATGCCAGATAAGAACCTTTGTATTTGCTGGGCATGACACCACGAGTAGTACAATTTGTTACGCCTTTCATCTACTGTCGACTTTTCCCACAGCCCGCCGCGAGCTCATCTCTGAGCACGATCGCGTACTTAGTCCAGACCACAAGAAAGCAGCGTCAAGAATCAGCGAAAACCCCCGGCTTCTCAATCAACTACCCTACACCCTCGCTGTCATCAAAGAGACTCTGCGATTATATCCACCTGCGTCAAGTCTTCGGAGTGGTGAGCCAGGGTATTTCATCTCGGGATCGGATGGAAAGCAGTTTCCTACTGATGGATTTCTGGTCTGGTCGAACCACTACGCCATTCAGCGCGATGGTAAGTATTGGCCTGAGCCGGACAAATTTATTCCGGAGCGTTGGCTTGTTGAAGAGGAAGACCCTTTATATCCCGTTAAAGGAGCTTATCGACCATTCGAACACGGTCCACGAAATTGCATTGGACAAGAGCTGGCGACGATCGAGATGAAGATTGTTTTGGTCATGACAGCGCGCGAATTTGATATCAAAAGTGTGTATGATGAATGGGATACGCTGCACCCTAAGCGCGGACACAAAACTCTGAATGGAGACAGGGCATATCAGATTCTATCAGGAGCTGCACATCCCAGTGATGGGCTTCCATGTAGAGTCTCGGTAAACACACCTTGAGTAGTTGGAGAAAACTGTGCTCCAGGAACCTCTCCTGCTTGATATCTTGGCTGGAATAAAATTTTTAATCAGTATTCTCTTAGTTTAAAGCAACAGAAATTTAAGTTCCAATTCTAGAGATCTTTTGGGTGCTGTTTGCTAACTATTTTACCGAAAGCCCATTCCTCAGTAAAGTGACCAAACAGAGGACACCCAAATTTTCTATCCGCATCTCTACAAATGATCAAGAAAATTTCTCTGCCAGAATCATGATCGACAGTCCTCTAACTTTAGCGAAACATCTCCATGGCTCTAGATGCTGAAAAGTCCAAATTGGTGGGGTGCAAAACGGGAATGGTATCATGTGTTCCAATCATTCATCGAGATCTAAAATTCGTGGTAGAGAGATGGGTTCGTACAAGGTACAGAAATCATAAGAAAGAAGCGCTATTATATTAAAGAGTGGGAGCAACGATTGGGATAAGAGGTGCATAGCTATGCTATGTACGGAAATGTATTCTTTGAACACCATCCTGCTCTACCCAATAACAAGCACAAGAGGAACTATCTAACGTTCGTAAGGTCAAGACAGCATTAAATGGCGAATATAGCTAATATTACCCATACTCAATGAAATTATACCCAGTATCAATTAGCAGTATCAATTAGCACTATCAAGTTCTTCAATCAATGACTATAAATCGAACTTCAATGCTCGCGCGGCTGGGAGTTCCTTTCGGAACAGAAGGGTCCATGAATGCACCATGGGGACATACTTTATCAATTAGAGCACGAAAGATTTGAAGGAGCTAACTTACGCGGAGCTTCGTCAGGCGAGGTGTCCCCCAGCTTGAATAAGAGCACGTCATCTTTGTCCATTCCCTTTTTGTAAAACCATCGATGATATGATTTGTGAAGAACCTCATAGGCTTCGTCCACATAGTGTGGAAATATGATATCGGCTGGGACTAAGTCTTCTTTTGGTCTGACAGTCCGAAAATCACACAGGGCTAAGGGGCAGTCTTGAACGGGCGTAGAGATAGGTCGCCACACACTGTTGGTGCCTCAGTTTGGGCATTATAGATTCAAAGAAAAAAGAAAACCTTACTTCAGAAAGCGAATTCTAGCTTTCGCCAGCATACGAGATTCATCTGGAAGGTGAAGCTTCAGTCTCCTGAGGCATGAAGTGGCTGTTGCATCTACAAGACTGATTTTTAGTCCATTGCAAGGTCAGACACGGCAAAGAAAATTAGGGGAAATGGATCAACTTTAGCTCACCACAGTGCGCGCGTAGAAACGGGGCTTTGGTGTTCTTATTCTCTCTACCTGTGGTGCTGATCTCGCGAAACTCCATTTCTGTTAGCATAGATAGAATGCACTTATTGGAACTTGCTTATGAATCTTAACTTACACTGTAAGCATAACTGAAAACACGAGAACACTTCAGATGCTGGACTAGCCACTTCTCCAACCTTGGAATATAGTCCAAACAAACAGATGAGTCAGTCCATTGTTCCATCGACACCTCACACTTTGCGAATTTGAATCCAGATTGAGCAAGCGTAAATAGATCCTCGTGACTAGATACGTCAAACACCCTGACTGAATGATTCTCGGTAAAAATGTTTGTTCTGGCGAGGTCGGTCCCGCCAGGAAGCCTGCTCAGGTATGCCTTCTCGGTGCGGTAGAGATCGAGAGACTTCAGAAATCCAAACTCGTGAGTCGTAATTGAACGCAAGTTTAGCATGCTGACGAGGTCGTCGACAGGACTATTAGAAAGTAGCGGGGCAGTTCCCGTGAGTGCTTGAGCCGAGTCGAAACTTGTTGGCCCTGTGGAAATTAGTAATAGCAGATCCACAAGAGTTAAACATTTACTTTTTCCTGTTTCTTGCGATAGACACGATGAAATGGCGGCTTGTTCCTCACTTCTATCAGTGAACTTCGTCCATGTCCTCCATGGGCGGTCGAAAGGCTTATCTGGATCGAATCTCCACGATAAGACTTCTGGAAACTCTGAACGATGCCAAAGTCCCCTCGTTCTGTGACATACCGGGGGCCAATAGACTCGCCAGGGTTGGTGTGCGTTTGTGGGTTCTTTCGCGACGTCTTTCGCCTCCTGCTCATGCCGCTCTTTATGCTCTAAATTGAAGTCCCAGGATTTAACTGGCCGCTTCTCGATCGAATCAAAGAACTCCATTGTCAGTGCACCCGAGATGCTACCACAGTTGACAGTTGGCAGCGGTGCCCCAACGCTTGACCGGTCTGAGGGTTTTTGGGTTTACGTGCAGAATTTCTGGGGTGAGGTGTCAAAAGCCACATCAATTTCAGGCAATCGAATTCGCGGGAAGCGGAAGCCGCCGTCGTCCAATTAAATACAACATCTTGCTCAAGATCGTGAAACTGTGGAAGGCATTCCATTCACCCTAATGGCACTAAATGAACGCAACGTTGCCGACTAGCCATGGTTTGTTTCGTATCCCTAGAGAAATATTAATCTGCGTCCCAAATCCCTTGAGTTCGATGTAAAAAGTGCTAGTAGCGAAGTAAAATATTCGAAGAATACCTCTGAATCTTTGCTAGCGGGGCAGACTGCGCATGCATACGCTAGTCTATTCCTAGAACCGGTGTGGGTGGACCGGTGTGGAAGACCGGTGTGGAAGATCGGTGTAGATTTGACGGTTTCCGATAAGCCAATATCACCTGAGATGACGAATTCCACCTTCCTGCAGTCTTTCTGATTTTCTTATCCTGTTCTTGGCGCTGTTCATACTTCCGGAATCTGCGACCTGAGGTAACCGTATTCTTTCTCCACGCATTTCAGGCCCTCTCACTGCTACACCGCGTAAATAGAGGTAACCCTATTCTTTCTCCGCGCATTTCAAGCGCTCCCATTACTACATCGCGTAAATAACATGGTATCCCGGCCCTTATCCTCTCTGCCAACTGTCCTTTCTTATCAATAGTACCCGACCAACCCTCTATCATCCATTTCTAATTGTATAACATAGAATCTCGCTCGAAAACGGCCATACCCTTTGGCTGAGGGCAGTTCTGCAGCTATGATAGAGGGACAATCGCCGAAGAAGCGGAAGCCTTCAATTGACCAGACGAGATTATCACCTGCTGATCGAGAGGCATTTGAGCGAGTTGCGGCAGTTTTACAAAGGCCATTGTCGGAGCTCTACGAAGGAAATTCCCGGAGCCCAAGCATAAACATGAGAGATGAAAATTCACCTCCAGCATATCCAGATTCTGTGAAAATATCTGTGCCAGTAACCCAGAGCATAAACTTGGACTACCAGCAACAGCTTATCACCGCTGAAAGAGGCGGCTATCTAGCTCAGCCGTGGACTTGGACTCCTCAGCCTTCAAGTACCATTTTCCAGGAACGGACTCCCCTGGACCTTACCGTCGATCAATGGACAGACAAGACTAGTTGTGCCCCCCCGCTTGAAACAAGTGCTTTTGGGATTTACTCTTGCGTTTCGAACCCCGAAACCTCTCGTCAGTCCCGACACTGGTCTCACGAGGCTACTGCCGACGAACCCTGGATAGGTGTACCAACCAATTTCCTGGTGCAGAAATATCTTCCCGATGAGAATATCTACCACCCGGAGTTCATAATGCGCCCTAGTGCCATCGAAGAGCAAATGCCTGCCAATGGGTACTCTCACCAAGCTCAGGAGAGTTATCCATCAAAGGACATGAGAGGCCAAGAATCATTCGGTGGTAGCACAGAGAAGTCATCAACCCATCAATCCCCCTTTGAGGATATTGGCTCTAAACAAGTCAATCCGGAGGACTTTGCCTTCGAGCAAGACTGGGAGGAAGTCGATATACCACAAATCTTAGATAACGCGAGTCAATCCATATCTTCGGTGAAGACCACTAGACCTGAGTGGTCCTTAATCGAGGCGTTAAGCCCCAAAGATAGTGATGAACGGGATCTAATCGGCCACAACTCAGCCTCTCGATCTGTTAAATGGATGACAGGGGACTCAAGTGGAGAAAGAAATTCCCCGCAAAAACCTCAACGGCGAGGACCATTCCTCAATCAGCAGCTGCGGAAACAAACCAGTAGCACCCGGAAGCTCAAGGCCTGTGTACGATGTAGAATGCAGAAGATACGAGTAAGGGATTATCAAAAGTCTGCTTCAAGGCTCAAATTGACAAAAACAGTGCCAGATTGACCCCAGCAATCCTGCCGGTGTTTGCCAAACATGTCGGGCTGTTTTGAGGCAGAAGATCCATAACCTTCCCTGTGTGAGATACAAACTGACCGAATGCGTAATTTACCGCACCGGAAAGGCCCAGGGCCTGGAATTCACCCTCAGGTGGCCAGTCATGAAGTTGACGGACATATCGGAGTGGTCTGATATGGAAAGCAGGACTATAAAAGTCGCCTCAGACGCTTGCTCAATCCCTTTGGAATTAGTAGTCCGGAAATTCGTCCCAATCCCTGAAGACAGATTATATAAATCTTGGATGGATGGCACTGTAAAGAAGTTCAAGCAAACCACACCATTTGCAATTGTGAACATGTCTGCGGCAGTCAAAGCTATGCGAGATTATATTAACAAATATGTTTTTGCTTGTATGGAGCAGTGGCTGGTTGGGAAAGACCCCTGGATTCAAGAGACTTACAAATTTGCTCGGCAGTACATGCTCGTTGCTGTAAGTGACAATCGATGTCAATGGCCCATCTAATACTGACATGACATAGCCCGCGGAAGAAGCCGCTCTCTTGGGTGACAAATTCCGGTTGTGGTTCGCAGTTCGACGGACAGCAACCACGGAGTATATCGTAGGCGACGACACACTCGACATGGACCCAGAAACTACAGACCGATCGAATCCGCTCTTTGGAAAGGTCCCGCTTCCCCCTGTCATGATTCAGCAGCTGGACATGATTCTAACTCTTGGTCTTCTTCGACCACTTCGGAAAAAGTTCTTTGAAGACTTCCAAAAAATGATATTGGCGAATAAGCCAAAGAGTTGGATGACTATCTACTTGATAACATTCATTTCTCTCACCAGTTTTTCTGCAGTGGCAGCCGAGCACTACGAAAATGCTAGAAAACATGGTCTCAAGGTATAGTCGACCTCCGTACCTATGGGCAATTCCCTGATGCCGAAGTTAATTGTTTTCAATGCAGCGACGATACGCTATGCCTAATTTCATTTCTGAACGGCACCATAGTGCGAATGTGTACTTAGCGCACTACCATTATTGCACAGAACCGTGCAGTCCGTTCACTATAGACTGGCGCAAGCGCCAGACCACACAATTTGCGGATATGAAGCCTGATGAAATACATTTCTTGCTTAACACGTCGGAGATGGTGAAGGAGAGAAGTACGTATCCAGAATACACATCAATCATATGCTGAAAAATGTTACAGAGGACAAATTCCGGCGGATAAATGAAATTGAGTTATACGAGGATGACCTATACTTCGTAGCACAGATGTTCGAGGAAAATTGGATGCCTAGAGATATCATCCTTGACTACAGCGATGAGACAACTTCGGGAGCGCCGCTGCAGCCACCAACGAGGGAAAATAGTCGGGCATGATTTTGCTACATCTCACGTCGACTGCACTGATTCATTTACATTCCTCTGACCCAAAAGTTTAATCATATCCAAGCTCTTTGGAGCTACTCAGACACTTGGAATTATAGTCTCGGTTCACGCCACTCATTGAATTTTCAATCTTTGTACTCTGCTACATCATGAAGAACCAGCGCGGGTCTTGAAACAACATACTTTTAAGCTTCCTCGTGACACAAAATCAAACCTTGAAAGACTAGGTTCGTTGACGTAGCTTGGCTTAAGAAATCAGTGAGTATAGCCTTGTCTGATAGCAAGTCTTGAAAATTTCGACGTCTTGACTTGCCAACCTTTCCACACCGGTCCGGCTAAATCCGACCCAAAGTTAAGTACCTAAGTACAAGCAGCAGTCTTCTTGACAAGGCCCTGACCGGTTTAAAAATGGCCCTCTCGACCACCTTGTCCTTGGCACAGGAGACACGTAGTCTTTCAGCCTCCTGGGCGTAATATCAATATCCACAAGGCATTCTGGAGCATAATTCTAGCTGTAATAGGCCAGTCTAAATTGTGCTTAATGAAGTTTGGATGAAATGAGGCTTTCTAGTGGGGGTAGAAATTACCACTGAGCAAGACTGTCAGCTAGGCGGTCTGATTGATTTGTCGAAACTTAATTATCCCTTGCTACTCATCCATAAAGCTGACCGAGTATTGGTCCCGCTTATCATTCCCAAGAACTGCAATTCTCCCGCTTCACCGGGAGTAGCATATGCCAACTTGTTCGGTAGAGAGGGAGGTGTTAGTTTACCCCAAAATATTATAAAAGTGTCTAGTCCCGTAGATATTGTCACCTAGTAATATTTATTCAACGACAGAAAAGAGTCGAACAACTGGTCTTGTTGACAACGCTATCCGCCGATACCTCGAAAAACTTACGGGCGGACGTCCAGTGAGATGGATCGTCCCACAAGTCAGAATTTGCCTTTCGCTCCAGATATGTCATTCAGTAGAGAAACAGTCGACATGTTATTGTTGGGGATTCAAGATGGCGCACCTGTTTATTACTTTACCAAAGACGAACTCCTCTCCGATAAAGCAAATTGGGAATTGCAAGTCCCTGCAAAGACCATTGATATCTCCTATACAATGTTAATGAAGATCAATGGTAAGCATCCACGAGCGGCTACATCCATCGGAGAGATAACTGTCCGATAAGGGATTGGCAATCATGAATTTCCGGGCTATTGGGGGGAAAGCGGAAGCATTTTTACGAGTTGTGATGTAGACGCTTGGTCTGTAGAAGTCATTCTGGACGAAGAGGATTATGGACCGAAGACGCCTAGCTGGCTCCAGTCGTATATTGCCCGCGTGTTTACCAAGCTTAGCATGGGTATGTGGGGTTGGTGGAAGTGGTTAGGTGTTTGCTGTGCTGTTGTTCCACTGATGTCGCGGAACAGAAAAGAAAAATCTGGTTTCGAACAAGCCGCTTAGAGACCCGGTTCGAGTTAACCATTAACACAGAAGATGGTCTGGTATAGCTTGACTTGTATACGAGACCCTCGATGTAATTTATTTTGCTTTTTTGAAAACACTGTAGCATATGGAAGATTGGGAGGCGTCAAATTGGCATGCCCTTAAATTGTGACTGGTCTCCTAGAAGCAGTGGAGGGATCACATTGAGGCCTCTGGCCGTTTGATTTTAAATGCAGCTTTGATAGAGCCTTAGCAATGAAGTATTGATACATGAGTGTAGCTAATCGTACGGTTCATGATCGCACAAAACTTTGAGTCAATAGCTCGCCATTCTGTGACTTCAGCGTTAAACTATACAAGACCTTGCGCCGCCTACAGCATCTGGTACGCCGTAGCCACCACCGCAACGAATAATGTTTCTATCTGTACGGGTTAAAGAGCATTGCAGGCACGCTTGCGAGTGGTTACACAAATTTGTCGCAGTTTTTGACTGGAATCTACTGAGTAGCTATCGAATGTAATATTTGTCTGGGAAGGATTCCAGTCTTCGCTCAATGGTTTCCAAAAATAGGAAGAGTACTGCAGACCCTAGCTCATCTGCAACCGGTTGACCTTTAGCGGATCGGCACCATGATTGCGGCTGAACAGAGGCTTGAAATAGCCCTCTAATGTCCTGGCCCATAAAAGTTCGGTGGGGTTACGGGATAACAAGCAGACGGGTGGCGGAGTTTAGGGGACTTAGACGGAGCCAGCTACCTTAACGCCGACTGACATCAAGCTTCCCTAGATCATTCTTGAGTTCAACCTCACTCCACCTTGCTCATTGTGTTTGTTTCTCCTGAGTGCAAATCTTGAACTGTTATATTGAAAAATTCGTATCTCAAATTAACCACAAGAAGTCAAAATGCAATTTACCACCCTCGGAATGTCTGGCTTGAAAGTCTCACGCATATGCGTAGGCTGCATGTCCTATGGCGATCGCCGCGGACGCCTGCCATGGTGCACCGAAGAGAAAGACGCACTCCCCATCCTCAACGCTGCATATGAAGCCAATATAAACTTCTACGATACCGCAAATGGTTACAGCAATGGCGTCTCGGAAGAAATCCTCGGCAAAGCAATTAAGAAGTTCAACTGGCGCCGGGAAAACATCGTCATCGCCACAAAGGTTTGGTCTCCTGTTGGGCATATAAAGGATGGCGTGTTTGAGAATCCCATGACTATGAAACCAGATGAGAGAGATAATAAGGGGTATGTGAACGCGTATGGGCTGAGCCGGAAACACATTTTTGATTCGGTCAACGCGAGTTTGAAACGCTTGGATTTGGAGTATATTGATTTGCTGCAAATTCATCGCTTTGATCCAAACACCCCAGTCAAGGAGACTATGAAGGCGCTCCATGACATCGTGGAGAGTGGCAAAGTCAGGTATATTGGTGCTAGTTCGATGTGGGCTCATCAGCTGCTGGAGATGCAGTATGAAGCTCGTTTGAATGGATGGACGGAGTTTATTTCCATGCAGAACTTGCACAATGCGACCTATCGAGAAGAGGAGCGGGAGATGATCCCAGCGTTGGAAAAATTTGGCATGGGGATGATTCCGTGGGGTCCACTGGCGATGGGATATCTCACCCGTCCGCACGACAAGTTTGTGGAGAGTGAGAGAGGCGACTCCATGGGCGGGAAGTTCTTGGGTCATGAGTGGACCGAAACAGACAAAAAGATTAACCAGAAGATTGAAGAGATTGCGAAGAAGAGGGGGACTAGTATGGCTATTGTGTCTACAGCCTGGAGTTTGAGCAAGCCGTATATGAGCGCGCCTATTATTGGAATGAGCAAGATTGAGAGGGTAGAGGAGGCAATCAAGGCGCTCGAGTTCAAGTTGTCGGATGAGGAAGTGAAGAGTATCGATGATCTTTATGTACCGAAGAAGGTCATTGGTATCTCAGTGTGAATATACAGTACTCGAAGTTCTCTTAATGAAACAATAAGGGTTGTCTCAATTTATCCCCTAGGTTATTGATCTTTTGGTGAAAACCATTGGGCAGTCGTCCTATCTGCTGGTAAGTAAGAGGTCGTCCAGCAAGAAGGGAAGGCTCACCATCGGAAACAAAGTCGCGAACACCTTAATCTCCTTCGACCAGCTAGTTGCGTGATGCACCCAATCAAGCTCCAGCGCCGCTTTCCCAATCATCGCAGTCATGGTGAGTTGCACATATTGTTGCGCAATGCAGTTGTGCGGCCCGGTTCCAAAGACCAACCAATTCTTGCTCTTTTGTGCAGCATCTCCAGATATCCATCTCTCCGGATCGAATGTGTCAGGCTGAGGGTACACTTCCGGGTCATGAAGAGCGGGGTAGCATGATGGAACGACCATGGCACCCTTTGGCACAGTGTACGTGGGTGTAATTGGAAAGGATTTCTTGACTGAGTACGGGACGAAAATGACCGGTGGGCGGTACCGCAGGACCTCTTTCACCACGGCATTGGTATATGTCATGGATTCCAGCATCTCCAAATCAAGTGCCTGGTCCTTATTGCCACCTCTTGCATCTAGGTTCTCCTGTCGCACTCTGTCCAGGACGTCCGGTCGTTGCGCCATAATTTGAAACAGCCAAGTGGTGGCGCTGCTCGAGGCATCTTGGGATGCAAATAGGAATGTAAACATGGTCTGGGCGATTTCGAAGTCGGTGAACTCTCGCAATAATATGGTGGGTTTATGTGGATCCGTGACACCTGCTGCAAGCTTGTCGCGATACTCCTGTGATTCGATCATGCTCTCTATCCAGCAATCGATGATGCATGTAGGTTCTCGACCCGCGGCCATGTTAAGTCTGCTCTCCGCAGCGCATTTTGAAAACTCAGCGAGAACACCATCGGCTGCATGTTTGCCCAGCCAAACCTTGGTATAAGGAATATACATGGACAGTGGTATATTGACAAGTTCGAGGGCCGCCGTTATGCAAAAGTAGTCGTCTGCAATTTTCTTTACCGCTTGATTCGAGATATAGTTACCGACAAATGTGCGGCACGACAATGCGCAATTAATCTCACGGAAATGGCCCATGAAGGGCATCGGCCTTCCTCCATTCTCCCTACTCGCGGCAGCAAACCGGTCAAAGTATTCTGACCAAACCTTTTCCTGAGTAGGGAGATAGCATTGCAGCGCTTTCCGTGTGAAAAGACCGTTCAGCCCCTTGCGAAAATCAATATGGTGCTTTCCGTCCAAGAAGACCCAGGCCGAGGAACCGATTATAGCCTCCGCAATTGGGACAATGCATGGCTTGACATAAGCAGAGGAGTTAAAGACTTTCCGTGCAATATCACGCTCGGAGACTAGAACGACGAATCTGAGAGAGATTATCGTCAGTATTGCCGCTAAAGTTTCAGAGTGCTGTGAGAGGTGTACTTGTGGAATATTGATACGCAACTGAGAGGACCACTTGCCCATTGGGCCTGGTATTCTTTGAACTTCGGATTTAGAGCCTGTATGAAAGGTCCCATAAATGGGATTTTGAAGGCAGGTCCTGGGAGGGGACCCTTTCTTCTCAAATACATCACTGTTTCGAGCGTCAAGTTATATCACCTGTCTTTGGACAGCCAACTTACACTGATCATAAGTCATGAGGATAAGTAGTGCTGTGATCACAATTGGCCATCCGCCAGGCCATTGGAAGGCATCCGTTTGTCTCCGTAAAGGAGCATATGATTCTCCGACAAGACCGATGCTAGAGAGGTCATTTCCACTACCATTTGTGAGAGTATCCATTGGAGAAAAGGCTTCGAGGGAGATCCAGAGCAGAACGAAGGCTTTCGACAGGATTGGATGGCCATCCGACTCCGTCTTATATAGAATCCCTACGTAAAGGTCTTAAAATGGAAGCCCAGCTTCATTTCCACCCCAAGCCTCCGGAGACTAGTCCATAAAAGTTGATGAACAATATCCCGAAGCCGTTTTCGAGAATGGACTTTTAATCTCAGTATGGCCCGATTGCCCTGTGCCGTGGTAGTGCCAGTGTTGGTGGTATCGACTTCCACTTGGACAAAATAGGACTAGACTCCGAAGATGGTCAGCGCAGGGGTACACCAGAACACCACGCAAACGGGAAGTAGACGAACCAGCTCATATCTGTCATCGGAGTCTGCTTTGCTGATTATCAAATAGAATACGAAATAGTATTAGCCTCCGATGCAAGTTCAAAATCCTATCCTTCCTGTGGAGATGAGGTAACGCGCCACTGAGGGTCACCAGCAGCCCCAGCCACGTTCAAGTGTGTTGGGTTCGACTCAATGATTTGCACCCAAACTTGACCAAACATCCTCGTATATTTGGTATCATACCACAGCACGGTTCGGAGTGTTTTTTCCACATGCTCCCAACATCTAACATCAAAACTCGCCGACAGAGCCGCCGTTTGGTTGACGAACCAGTGATGAGATTCCGTTCCAAAAGAGCCAACCAATCCGACCGACAGTAACCATAAAACCAATGAAGATTTATAATTAGAGGAAGATAAAAACATTTCCAGATGATCTCGAAGTTGCAGAACGAGATTGTTGAGGATGGTAGCGTGTGAGTAGTAGGTCGGCCCATGGATGATGAACATGTATACACACGTTCCATACCGAAGGCATTCAGATGCACTATTTGGCCCAGGATCGTGAGAAGGCAAAGTTAATAGCTTATGCAACACAAAACAGGTCAACTCATGAAGATTAGTCGTAGACGTAAGAGTCTTTGGGAGAGACTCTAGATCTGGGTCCTCGTGTTGTCTGAAGATAACTTTGAGACGAACGAGAGTATCTTCAACGGTGGGGTCCACTTCGAGGTCTGTAAAGTGGAGCAGGCTTTGAAGGTTATCTTCGGATAGTGGATCAGAGTCGGGGAGTGATAATAGACGGATTCCATCTCCAAAGCCGAAGTCATCTTGGAGTTGGAATTGAGGAGAGCCCGTGACTAACATTGAAACCCTGAAGTCCATGTATGTAAGAAATATTCTTCAAAGGTAGATCTATATCTTACCAAGGGACCATTCTTGCTGTAAGCTGGCTTGATTCTTTGACTTTCGATAGCCCGCCTCTGACGTCTACCATTCGCTTGACCGCATTGATATGCATCGTACTCAGATCAATGTTTCCCTTCCCATGCTAAAAATTGACATTCTCATTAGCTATGAGTGGGGTACATTGGTTGTAGACTTTTACGTACCTCAATTGCGGCCAGTGTGATGACTGCATCCATCGTCGCATCGTGAAAAGCTAACGTAGGGTCACTGACTTTTCGTCTCACGAGAGAGACGGCGTCCCTCATGAGTATCTCAGATTGAATGAACCCCTTCTGCGCCTGTAGTTCGTCGTCTAAACATGCGGTTTGGAGAGAAACGTGGAATAAGGCAGGGTCAGCGAGCGCTAGAGGCCACCACGAGGTAGTGAATGGATTTGAATCAGGGTTCAAGTCTAGTGGATAATACTGGAAGGCAATTTTAGATAAAACTAGCCGAGGTCAATTATATATACCTTACAGACATGAATAGCAATTCTACTCACAATGATGTATCAGTCCCTGAACGCGAGAACGGGGCAGGCTTGTTGCGGGGTAGGTGTCGAAAGGGTCAAGGTCTCGGGAGCCAATGACCGCCGAGATTGTTGATAATTCTGAAGGCGGATGTTCCAGCTTTATGTGACCCACCAGAGGACGGATCATTGAACGTTTGCTGGTATCTGATTTGACTGAAACAAGTGGCTCGTTTGCGTAGACGCAACTTGAATGTTTCCTTGCCACGCATCGGGAGCATCGCGGGGTCTGGAGATCACAGCGAAGCTTGGCCTTTGCGCAGGCAGCACAGGATCTTCGAAGAGTTCTGCGCATTTGTATCGAGCCTGTAAGTCTTTGGAAAACGTCAAGGTTGGTAAAATTAAATGTATGAACGTGGTTGTTAAAGGTCGTTCCATCGCCCAATAATTAGAAGGGAGGAAGATGCTGGTGATTGCTAACATTCGGGGTTCGGCTCTGTAGCCAATCATCTGTGGTGATCCTGGACTCGTAAAATCCCACCAAGATGCCTCATAAAAGGGGCGCAGTACTGTGAGAGCGAAAACAAGACTTCACCCACCTTGCATCAAATACTTCAGAAGCAAACTTTGAATAGTGTCCCTGGCCCGGACCTCATAAACAAATCCAATACTCACATATGGTTGAGTGGAAAGCTCAACCATGGCCCTGAAACAGAAATGGAAAGCCTGGGACCTAAACCCTGACTTGGTGTTAATCGACTTAACCTGCAGCCGTGAACCCCTGACTGTCTCTGAGTTGACTTCTCAATTTCAATACAAAAATTTCTAGAAGAATATAGAAATTAAAAACTACACATGACCTCGCGAGAATAGGAAAATTCGACCCGCCCCCACCTTCAGAAACGGGCTCGGGACGGGGCGGGTACGTCCCAATACCCGACGCGTAGCGGGGCACCAAACAGCCAAGCCCCTTTATGGACCCTACATCCTTGACTTCAGCTGGTCATGTACTTCTGTACCAACAACGCATTGGTGGGATATCCATCTATCCCAAGAAAACTCTTGGACAACTATGTATCAAATACGCAGACGGATTACACCCATTCCCTCATCTCCATACTTCGAATTTGGAATTGAAGGCGGAAAAGTTGATTTTCTGAGATCTCGGGGAAGTCATCCAAGGCCGACATCATGCACGGCCGACTTGGGAAGTGATCTTTGCGATGTACATAAATAACGCACATCCCATCTCGCGTTTTCTCAAACACTCACGATACCATATCATCCAATTGCCAAGGGTCCAAACCCCTTGGCACGGTCCTAAAGTGGAGTCAAATGGCGCATACCGTGTCAGCACGGGCATGGCACGGTAATATAGAACTACTGCCCCTCCCCAAAAGACCTCCCAGATACCATTGAAGCAGAAGTTCGGGCTTTGAAAAGAGTTTGTCAATTTTTATTCTTACGTTTGAATTTTAAGCAGTTCAACATGTCGTTCATGTCAAAGCTAAACAAGGGGATGGAGGGGCTATTCAACGACGACAAAAAAGACAAGGACAAAAGCCAGCAACAATACGGTGGCTACCCACCCCAACAACAGCAACAGTATGGAGGAACACCCAGCTACAGCTCCCCAGCACCACAGCAGTTTTCAGGCTATGGAGCCCCTCCGCCCCAACAAAACCAGCAATACCCACCGCCGCAACAATACGGTGCACCGCAATACCATACCCCGCCTCCAGCACCCTACGGTGCGCCAACGCCCAGCATACCAGCCACTCCCTCCGTGCCTCCTGGATGGCAACCGCTCTGGGACCCTGCTGGACAGCGTTGGGCGTATATGGAGAGCTGGAATAGCAAAGTGAGCTGGAGTGTGCCGACTGGTCCTTCCTATCCACAGCCACAGGGCGATGCGAGTCGAGGCTACGACGCGGGTTATGGGGCGCCTCCAGGGGCTCCTCCTGGAGCCTATGGAGGGGCGGGCGAGAAGGTGAAGGAGAAGGATAATAAGAATAAGAATATGATGATGGGCGCTGCTGCTGGTGTAGCAGTCGGTGCTGTGGGAGGGATGGTCGTTGCGAATGCCCTTGGTATGTTCAATTTCCCCTGATTATCACCGACTTGAATGATCCACGTGGCGTGGGACATTCAGAATCGCCGCCAGGAGAACTTTTTCTTATCTTCTCGGTTCTTGCGCATTCGACAATGCCCTCTTCCAAGCCTTCGGTCATCTGGTTTCGGGCGTGGGTTATGCTGACATATGTAGATGATGATGATCACCACGGAGGTGGAGGTTATGGACAGTCAGGCGGGTATGGCCAGACTGGTGGATATGGAGGCTATCCACCGATGGGCGCGCCGGCACCTTTGCCGCATGAGACGGCTTCGGGCAGCTCGGTGAGTAGTAGTGATAGAGAGGAAGTTGAAGAGGCTAGGAAGGAGTATGAGGAAGCATATGAGGAAGCCTACGGCTCAGACTGACATTGGAAAGCCGGTAAAGTGCTCACATATTCGTTCGTAGTGTAGTCTACGAGAGCTTCTCTCTCCAACAAGATCGAGCCTTCTATCCTCTAAAACTGTGTGGCAGGAGCAAGAAAGTCCCTCAAAAACTTCTATAGTTCTGCTAAAAGCAGTATTCTTCAACATGCAGAAATATTCCGTGCGCTCCAGTTCCTTTGTGTACTGCCCTTTCATCGGATAGACTTGCGACGGAATTTCGTACTGTGGCAACTAATGACTTGCCTCCGCAAACCACGACCGCTGTCTCTCCACCGGTCACTTCAACAAAGTGTCGGATACAGTTGCTAATAACTGGCCGACCACTCGTGTAGCTAATGCCGTTCAGATCAGCGGCGTAAAGATGGACAGTCTTGTCGACAAAACATCCCTTCTCTTGCTTGCTGAGTCCCATGGGTGATGAGTCTGGCGCCGAAGAGGTTGAACTTGATGGTGAATGTGCTTTTACCTTGATCGAAGGATTGTTTCGCGGTGGTGCCTCCACAATGTCTTGTGGGGTCTCAACGGCAGAAGGTTCGTCTCGGAAGCGTTGTCGCAAGCCATTCTCCGCAATCTCAGTTTCCTCCACTGGACTAGGCCCTGTGATCCTTATTTCAACACTCAGATCAATACCGGCAGTTGAAGCTTGGAGCATAGCTGTTGACAGTCGATCCATGTAGAAGCTGATATGATCTTTGTCCCGAGCAATAAGGAGAAAATGTATTCTCTGGACGCAAGCGGGCCGCGGGGCATGAAGGACGCTCTCAAGAATTGGAAGGGTGAAAGATGCGCCTGTTGATGCGGATAGTAGGACTAGTGTCTCGTATGCATTCCAATTTGGCGGTACCCCATAAGGTCCAGCAACGAATGCCGTCAGCAGAGCGGTCTTCCTCAATCTTCTCATTCTTTGTGCATAGTTGTATATTCTTTTGGAGACCCCGGACTGTGTGCGAATAGCAAACCGTATTTCGGCGCATGGAGATTCTTCTGGTGGTGTGTAAGAGTTCGCGATTGTAAATGGATGTGTTTCTAGAGGACCAAGCCGAGGAAGCCATAAGTACAAGTGCTGTCCTGGACTCCACGAAAATGGAACATGGTGTAGGGTTATTATTGTTAGATCCGACCCTATTGCTTGGAGCTCTGCATTGTACCCCATCGTTCTCCTGCTCGAAAATCTTGGTCCACGAAGATGGGAATTTCTGTACACAAACAAGATGCCTCGAGATGTCCAATCGAATGAGAAGACTGCTATGGCGAACCAGATGTTGTACCGAGCATATGTAGGAACATGAACCCAGAGCAGCCATAGGAAAGTTGCCGCTGCGGCGATGTGTTGCAGGACAAATATTTCGTATGCCATTTGACGCAGCGGGGATAAAGAGCTCAAGAAAGTCCAGACAAGAACGGACCATGCTCCTATTCCATATTTGACCATCGGCATCATCCAAAGCTCGAGCTTAACAATATCTCCCATAACCCATTCCCTCATAAAGAAGCCTCCGTGGACGGTAACCGTGACCAGCAGTGTCCGAGATACCCATCGGTGGAGCCAGTTGAGTCGCTCATGGGAGCTCCCTATTATGCAACCGATGACGCTCGATTTGGAGGACAAGAGGTAGATCAATGGAACTTGAGTTACCGATATCCAAGCTGCTCGAAAGCCTATTCTCTCATAGTAATTCGCATCGTGAACTATGGCTTTATCGGTCATCATGAAAACTATTACTGCCCAGTAGAGCAAGAGCAAAAGGATTTTTCCCAACGCGGGCGGACTTAACCACGTAAAACTGCCATTGATATGAAGCTGTGGGTAGCCCGCCTCACGACCAATTGCGATGGCAGTCGCGTAGATTTGACTTGCTATATTGTGCGGCCTCGCTGGATATTGAATGGACCATGTTCGACTCCGGTGTATTCTAGACGAGATTCAATTTAGATGAGAGTCAAATTCCAAGATACAACATGTCTCTTACCTGCTTCGCAGATCAAAGTATTCAAACGCCCTCACGCTGAGCAGGAAGCTGACTGTCCCAGCGATGGCATACCAGTATCCTTCAGCAAGTTGCTGTGCGTAAGTTCTAAAAATGGGATCCGAAGACATCTCCATTCCACCAGTCATCCCGCTCATCGGCATATCCATCTTGACGACTGCTCAATGGGGGCGGTGTTGTAGATGTAGGGCCTTTTCGATTCAATAAAGGGGCTTGAATTTATCAGAACGAGCGTTGTAGAGAGCGAGACGATATAATGGGTTAACGTAAATCTGGTATTATAGCGAATGATAAGATGATGGATAGTATTGTTCTCCGTACGAAAGTACTTACAGCCGAACAGGGCTTGGTGGATCGGACGTGCAAGCACCGCCCCAGTGACCTTTACAAATTTCAGACTGCAAAACCTAGGGAGCTTCTGTTGACATGATCAAATGAGGAGTCCGAAAGAGGGAGGCAGTTTTGGAATGTGGGATTCGATATTGCTCGAATGGCACAAATTGTTTCGGTAATGTCCCTGCCAAATCCGATTGTTGTGAGTGGTTGTGAATTTACCCCCTAAGCCACAAAGTGCTCGAACTCTCTCCACCAAACTTCCAACAATCGCCCCTTTCTATTTCTATTTTTCCGAAAAGGAACTACGGCAGAGGGCTTTTTGTTTGTCCGGAGAAGGAATATTAGTGGAGTAGCCATTGACTGAGACAAGAGTTTTGATCACACCCCATGTTCTACCAACCATTACCGAATAGGGGTTTTAGATGTTCAGATGTTGGTCCAACACTGAGATTTAGCCTGTTAGATCTTAGCTGGTTTAGTCGCCAACTGCTTTTTCGCCAGAATGTCGCTCCAATGCTTGTATTGCCTGCTCTGATCTTCAAAACTGGCCAAGCAAGTCCATATGAATATTATGAGTCCCCTGAGTGACACTTGGATGTTGGAAGAGCAGAAATTTCAGGATAAATGAGAACGCATATACTCATACCTTCTCTGACAACCAAGGCCTATCGTGCGCCCCGATTGCCTAAACAGTCGGCCCGCACTTACCAGAAAGAGAACAAACTACGTGAGGAGGCACTGAACCGTCAACAGTTCAACAGTTGGGAAATTGGTTATGAACAAGCTCAATTGCACTCAGTACCCCAGCTAACACTCGACGCCCCTCCAAGCTTGCAGGAAAGAAGAAGTGCCACAGCACAGGGGCCAATGCCCATGGCATTGGCTGACTGCCTGGACTCAATCTCTTCAAGCAGCCATGGAGCGCCACCGGCAGGTTCGCGAGAATATATATACAGCTACTTGATCTCAAACATAGAGCCCAAGTCCAAATCTTCCAATCCTCAGAATCAGCCTCCACGCATATACCCTCACACTCGTTAGCCCTCAAAACACACTCACTCAAATCATGCATTTTCCCACCGCCAACCTCTTCTCACTTCTCACCCTCACCGGCCTCACCACCGCACACTTCGTCCTCCAACAGCCCACCAGTCTCGGCTTCGACGATGCAGTCGAAGACCAAGGCCCCTGCGGTTCCTTCAGTCCCACAGACCGAAGCACGGGAGTAACGGATTATCCCGTGGGCGGAAGCTCCATCGGCGTCCTGACAACACATACTCACGTAACCTGGAAAATCAGTGCAGCCTTGCTGAGCGACACTTCGAAATTCGTGCCGATTTCGCAAGATGTTGACCAGACGGGCGTGGGGAACTTCTGTTTTGGGAATGTGCCGGGCAATAGCGCTTGGGTTGGGCAGGATGCTGTGTTGCAGGTTGTGCAGATCGGGGCCGATGGAACGCTTTATCAGGTATGTTTTCCTACTGACATTCATCTGTTTCTTGATCGTGAATAGTGCTGAGACGTGATATAGTGTGCTGCAATAAAATTTACCGCTGGTGGCCCTGGCCCCGTCCCTGCTGGCTGTACAAACTCGACGGGTGTATCAGCCTCTCTCATCCCAGGCACTGGTCCATCTCGAGGCAGAAGTAGCTCATCATCAGCCAGTAGCGCCGCCTCAACAAGCTCAAGCGCAACATCAACAGCATCGTCTGCGGCAACAAGCGCGGCATCAACTTCTACCGGAGCCTCAATTTCAGCAGCCAGCTCTTCTGCTAGCGGCTCTGGAGCTGCGGGTGGAACTGGATCAACGACTAAAGCTTCTTCAATCGCTTCTGGGACTTCAAGTCCATCTGGAGCTTCCCTGTCGGCGAGATCTTCTTCTGCAGCTGCTGCTTCTGGATCTTCCACAAAGGGTTCAGCTGGTACGATCTCCGCTACGCAAACGGGGACTTCTACACCTGCTCAGTTCACAGGAGGATCAAACATCCTACAAGCCGGAAACATCTTGCTTTTGGGTGGAGCTGTGGCGGCTGTGATGGCTTTGTAAGAAGTGGCACTGGTTTGGTACATAATGTATGTGAGATCCAGGGCGGGGTGTATTTTACTTCTTAGCCACTTGGCTGTTTAATGTTTCACTTGGGGATTTTAATGAAAAATAAATTGTAACAATCACTTTGTGGGATTCATATGGATTTTTTCAAGGCAGATGATCAGCCGCTGGGTGATGCGAAAACTGCCCTTTTGAGTTGATGCCGCTGCACTCGCGCGGGTTAGAAGGGTTACCCCCTTAGCGAAAATGCCCCCTAACGATAGTGGATCTCAGACTACTGGAGGCTGCGATTCTAGCGAGTGCCCACTTAAGCTACAGTGGCCAACGCGCTGCAGAGGTGAGCTACACTCCTTGGAGATTTTTGAAGAGCCCGAAATCTGGTGAAATCCAATCGTAAAGGAATTATCTTGCCTCCCATTCAGAACGCTAACTAGCGTAAAATTTTGGAATCAATTAGAAGTGATATGACAGAATATGAACTTTGCGCAGGCTCTTCGAGCACCCTTCTCCAAAAATATCAAACAAAACACCACCACGTCCCCATAACCACCACAACATAACCCCAAAACCACGGCCCTTTCACTCCAACCTCATTCACGCCGCCAGATGTCTTCGTAGCCGTTGGACTCGAGCTCGCAATCACACTACCACTACCAGTACTCATACCACTCCTCGTAGCATTCCCACCCGCACTCGCCGTAGATGAAGGAAAAACTGTGACCGGCGTACCACTAGGCAGTGTCTGCGTGATAGACGTAAACACCGCCGAGACGCCCGAAGCATTCTTACAGCTGGAATCAGGCACAAAAGCAGGTCCCTTTGCGAAGGTCACCGCTGCGCACTTACGACCGAGTTAGCAAAGCCCACAACGTAGTGTCAATCAGGACTCACCTGATATAAAATCCCATCGGGTCCAAACTGCGCGACTTGCACCACGGCATCCTTCCCATACCATTCAATGGGCCCAGGGACAGCAGGCAAGCAGAAATCTCCTACTCCGACTTCGGAAACTGGCGGCACGAGGTCAATGAAGCTATCTGTATCGCTCGAGAGAGCAGCGCGGTACTTGAAAGTTGATTTTGTGTGAGTGGAGAGGACGTGGATGGGGTAGCCGTCGAGGGGGTAAGGTGTAACGTTTGTGCGGTCGTTGATGGGGAAGGAGCCGCATGGATAGGTTGCTTCTAGGGAGTCGGAAAAGCCTAGGGATGGTGGGGATTGTAGGACGAAGTGGGCTGCTGTGTGGAGGATTAGGAAAGGGGATAGGGTAAGGGAATTGGGGAGTAGCATGGCTCGTTGATAGAGTTATGAAAAGCTCAAAGCTGTAGAAGAGTGACGATAGGTGTGAGAACTCGAATAGTGGTCGTAAGGGTCTCTCGGTGTGAAAGCGTTAAGGAGAGCATATTCCTATCATGGCCCTGGAATCACAGGTCTTACATGCGCGAACATGCTAATTACCACAAAATGAACCCGGCTCAAATTGGTTGTTGGTAAACGCCGGAGCACTTAATCAAAAGACATGGCGTCTGCATTGTCTGGGGAGGTTGAGGTGAATTGCGCGGTTTTAATTAATCGGACGGCACATAAGCAGGAACAGCCGCCACAACTCGCCACACTCATGCAGGTCGAACCATTGGAGATATTGAGCGTTTGAGACTCTGGTAGCCGGTAATTGGGTTCTGCTCATACAGTACCAACGCTTCGGTTTCGCTCGTATGCCAAATTCAGCTCAGCTCAGCGGGCCCATGAAAATGCCCAACAGTATTTCGGCCGAAGGGGAAGAGGCCTTTGTTCGTCTTGATAGCGAGGGCTTGGAGGGAGAGAGTTTTACAAAATTCAGTGGCCGTTCCTCAGTTGATGACAATGGCTTTAGTCACTGCTTTCACTGGCGGTCCACGCTTTCTTCCATATCCACACTGGTCCATGATCCGAATTATTAGTTCCCCAAAACCCAACCATTCCATAAGGCGTCATCCATGAATTCCAATCATAAGGCTGCGTATGCTCGCCCGTCCACACCATATCGATTCTGCCCGTCGAACGAATCTGACCCGAAAGCTTGAAATACAGACGCTGGGCCTCTGGCTCCAAATCCTCTACAATGGCGCCGTGAAACTCAAGGTTCAGCACTTCAACCCCTTCTGGAATGCTATCGGTGTCTGACGAATCATCCGTGGATTGCTCTCCTTCCTGAGCGGACGGCGCGTGGGGTGATGTGGTGAAGCGGATATCAACGAGAGGTGCAGCCCATGATGGATGTTCCAGCCGTGTAGAGTGTCCGAAGAAACCAACCCACTCGCCATCTTCGAGGAATTCCTTTGAAGTCATAGTTTTCAGATACGACGTCTCGGGTGAGCGAAAGAACTGTCCTGCAAAAGGCAGGAGGAACTCTTCTGGTGTGAACGAGGAGAATGGAATTTTCGTCGGCACAGGAAGGAGTACTTTCAGTGGAAGGCCGCAGAAGCTTCGTATCAGAGAGCATGATAGAATGGCCGTGGTGGGTCTTTCTTCTGCGTCCTCGGAGCTTTGGATTAGATTTATCCAATCTTCCTCTAAGCGATGAAACAAAGAGGGACTTTCGGGCTCTTTGAGGAGGAACTCATGATGAAGGATATTTGCTGTAACACAGAGGTTTCCCCCAGCGATGTCTTCGAGGCTGTGCTGCCAATCGGTGATCCCGGCCTTGAAATGAAGGTCTAGGCTAGCGGGGTAGACTGCGGGGTCCTTGATAAAAGGGTGGTGCAGAGCTACCAACTGCGGGCCCCATAGAGAGACTCCTAGCTTCTCGTGGTCAGAATCACGATTTGAATTGTCCTCGGATTCCTCAAATCTGCATCTCGCAACCAGTTTCCACGCCAGGGCGTCAGCCAACGCAAATCGAGCACAGTCGGAAGCAGAAGTGTTGCCCGATAAAAAGCTGATATCCCAAACTGGTTCAGAGCCAATGCCGCTGCGGTTCATTATGACATTCTTGAAGACCACGTGGTCGTTGCACTCTCGATACAGTCTGCGGTTGACTCGGAGGAGCGCCAAGACGGATTCGCAAGGGGCCCATGATGCGATGCGCTTGATGATCTCGGCGGGCAGAGTATCGAGCTTTAAAGGTACTGACGACATTGCTTTTGCTGCGTAGGATGAAACGTGACAGTTGCGGATTTTATTCGATTGTTCGACGCAGTGTGAGGAGGAGGGTCGACGTTCGTAATGGGTGCCTAGCGTTGCTGAGCTGAATGCAATGTCCCGATTGGCCAAATATTGATATCTGACACGATCCGAGGAAATCATGCTGTACAAGTACAAGTGCAAACAAGTGTGGCTTACGTCGGAATACTGGCTATACAGCACGCTCGCAATAACAACGGTTCAATTTGATCAAATTTTATCTCATATGCCTTGTCTAAATTTTGGTATCTCCTGCTAAATGCTGTCTATGCTCGCTCCCAGTTGCCGACCGATCTCGAAACGCCTATTCATTTCTCAAAGCCATCATTAAGATATCTAGTCAACATTACCATTCCAACTCTCTTGATGAAGAGCCCATTTCACCGCCTCCAACACATCATTAACAATCACCTTCGGCTTATGTGCAGGCTTTGTGCCCTCCTGGAAAACTCCAGTCTTGACAAGAATGCTGGTCCAGTCCGTACCATGCGAACTATTGAATTCATTGGCGCCACGGATATCACTCTCCGGATTGTCGCCCACCATGAAGACGCGCTCCAGCTTGCTGACTTTCCTCTTGCTCTCGCCATGCCCGCTGAGCATCTGCGCACGATGCTTGTTGAGAACCCTTTCGGCATATTTATATGTTGCAGCATGTGGTTTCCCAATCACAGTTCGTTCCAGCGCTGCACCATTTGTTGTGGCATTCCAGACTCCTTCCAGTGAAGCTTGGAATCCTCCTTGTCCCAGGCGAGCCATATGATGTGAGGTTGCCCAAAAGAGATCGGGGTTCGAGAAGAAGAGTTTGGGCTGGTTGTCTTGTTGCCAGCCATTGTTTGGGAGAGAAGGGTCGCCGTTTTTAGCAGACACGGTGCCGAGCACTCCGTCTTTCGAAAGTAGGAGATCTAGAATGATCTGCGAGTCGAGCGCCCAATCGCGGGGGTCGTTGAATACGAATATCGCGTCGATCTTGAGGGATTTTGTCGGGTTCGTGTGGTCGATGGGGGAAGGTAGGGGACGAGTGGAGGAGTGATAGTAATCGGAGAAGATTTGGTTGAAGGGCCAGATGGTGGGGTATGCCATCAAAATATCGCCGGGCGTGACAACATTTTTGAAACCGTACCTATGCCATTGGTCAGTGTATTCCTCCTTGTTTAAAGCTCTAGGCTGCTTACATCTCCGCTACCTGCCGGCATTTGTCCCCATCACCTCCTGTAACCAAAATTGTCTTGTCCCGTAAAGCCTCGACCTCCTCCGACCCCTCCACTAACTGCTTGAACGGAGTATGGGATTGAACAAAGTTCTCCTCCGTCAGAGGCAGACCCAGCTTCTTGCTCAACTCTGCCACTCGAGCGCTCTCGTGTTTGCCCCCTCCATTGGTGAGAAGGATGAATGGGATGTTGTGATTATGGAGGTATTGGAGGGCTTCGGAAGCTCCAGGAATGGGAGCTGCGGATCGTAGGAGTACACCGTCGATACTGGAGAGTGTGATCAGCATGTAGTTCCGGGGAGTACTATTGGAGTGAATAGCAGAATTATATACTCACTCAAATGCAAAAGCAAAGCTGGGCATGCCATCACGGGCAACGCCAGTGCTGCTGTAGCGACGTTGCCTGGCCATAGGTGCCATTTGACACAGTGGACGGGCCCGGCTATCTAAATAACAACGAGAAGTTGTATTGGAAGTGATCGCTTTGGAATTTCTGCGGAGAGAGCTATGAGCCCTGGTGAAGCGTGTATTTATAGATAACCTGGGAGCGGTGGATAATGAATTGGTGTGGTATTTGAATAACGGCCGGGCGAGAGAGCCTTCTAGCGGTGAAAGCCATATCCGCATCGCGGTTGAATGAGTGGCGCAAATTGGAAAGGTCAATCCTCTCCAAACTGCGTGTAGTTGTGTTCTTGTTGTACAGTAGCACATGCAAAGTCGAACTCTCTCCGATGTTGAGGTGAAGCTTTCCGGAAAGTGGGCCGGCTTATCAAAGTGGCCCAAGCTCCTTCTAAGGGTCCTTCGCGAGATTACCCCCTTTTTTATTCTCATTTTCCTTTCAACCAGACTCCTGGAGTGTTACATTGCTTCCTTTCGCAATTTTCTCCCAGATTCTGTGCTTAAGATAGGCAATTTTTCTGCATGGTCCCTTCTTGCTTCAAGTCGAGTACCCTTCAGTGCCTCGGACATGCAAGACGGAACAAATCGGGTCATGGGAAGCTATCTGATTGCTATGCAGGCTTCCTACCGTGTTGCAAAACGGAATTTCACTTAAGGTTTTGTCCATTGCCAGTGATACGAGACTAATGCCAGGCGATCTCAACATTGCCACGTCTTCAATAGTAGAGCGTATTTCCGAGCGGCGACGGCGAGACGATGAATTGACCAGTCCTTCTTATCTTACGTTGGGCAGAAATGTTGCTAGGTAGGTGGAGGAAATCGTCATTGGTGCTCTACTCTGGCTGACTTTCAAATCTCGCCATATGTGTACCTGTGTGCGTCTTTTCTGAACTCAGTTGGGAGTATCTCATTGTTTTTGCAACCTGTTAAGCAACTAAGAGCCAAGACTTCAGAGGCCTCGAGTTGCAGAACCCTCTGTATTTTGCTGCCAGCACAACTACAAACGCGTGCTTGGTTAGAGGACTGAAATGATTTGATTTAATGTCGGTCACGTGTCGACTGCCCCCTTTCTCAATGAATGGTGCTTATATCAAGCACAGCTCGGCACGAATCCTCGTCCCATTCCGCTTGCTTGTATTAGAAATGGACTTGGTTGGTAGGTAAACCGGTAAAAAAGGGAAAAGGTTGTCACCCGCCACTTCACAAAGCTAGCTATTTTAAAGGTTACTAGGTATTATAAGGAGAGCCTCGAACGTTATTGCATCAAGCCAGACTATGGTTCAGATGATAGAGACACAATATTCCCCATGCTTGTGCCGAGATAAAAAGAATCGCGGGTCCAAAATCCTCGTCGTCTCGGTCAAGTTCTCGATCTCATTCTCCTGCCAGCGCTCAAATGCCTCAAACTGCCCGACTCTTCTGAACTGACCTTTCTTCCCTGTCGGTAAAAGCAGAAGACCAGTAAGTATCGGCTCCTCGTGATCCATTCCACCGGGATCGGCGTCCATTATTCTGACTGGTAGATAAAACACATCCAGTGGGTCGACTTCCCCACTGGCACCATTTTCAATTCCGTATCTAGTGTACCGCCACAGTGATACCTTTCTTTGAGACTGGCCGAAAATCTCTTCGATTTCTTTTGTATCCCAAGAAGGATATACCTGTCCTTTGGTCGGGATAAGATCCCCTCCTCTTGAGGCTAGATCTCCTCTCCCTTCTACGTCAATTCTGAAAACACCGAGTCGGCCAGTGATATGCAGAACGCCAGAGCGAACCTGTCCAAATTCCTCCTTTCCAGCGAGGCGAACGCGAGCCAAATCAACTCTTGATAACCATGTGATGTCGCCAGGTATCCCACTACGCATCCGATGAGCTGTGAACTAAGCACGGCAAAGAAACTACTCACTAGCCGAAATACCCTCTCCATTCCGGGATCTCAATTGAGCCATCAACTGAAGCCCAAGACCATGACGGACCCCTCATATCCTCCTTCTTCGTTGCCGGGTGGGGAGTTCTGACCTTCCACAATAGTTGATGCTCTAAATCTCGTCGCCAAAGACCCGCGAGATATTCGCATTTCATATCGCCGCTGAGTTCTCTTGCCATGCCAGAAATTGCCACGAGCTTGTCTTTCGGAAACGTCAGGGCGCTTCGAGTGTAAATCTCGACCACTGGAATCCATTGCTTCTGCTCCAAAGTCATTCCCCTCAATGGTCGCACCGACACCTGGTCAGAGTCCTGTCCGATACCCAGCTCTTTCAATCGCTCTTTAAACTTTTCCCATCCTTTGATATCAAGACCATCGAAGACATTGATGTCACATCCCTCAAAGTCTTTTGGGGTGAAGTTAAAGTGTTTCATGGATTCCCTGTATGGCTTTCGTTTTCTTAGTCGTCCAGAGAACGAATATCTAGGTCCGTAGTCTTCCTCAGAATCCGACTCCGACTCGCTGAACTCTGCCACAGGTTGCGAACCCTTTTTCTGAACTACTGCCATTTGTCTTGCAAAGGATTTGTCGCTTGTCAGATCTGTTTCTGACTCTGACGACGAGGAGTTGGAGACGGGCAGATATTTGAAGCTTGATCTCATAGCTTTCATTTCCGCTTCGAATTCAAGGTTTTCTTTCCGTTCCTGCAGAATTCGCTCTCTTGTTGCCTGTAATCGGTCTTGTCACTTCTGCTTATCAACGTCTCTAGATCTCAAGAATACTTTCGGATCTTGTATCATGGTGCCTCTCTGAAGTCCCTCGGGAAAGACCTCACTCGCGTTGTTGCACATACATTCCCAGAGGAGCTGCTGTTTTCCAAAGTGAAGTGTTCGGACGGAAAGCGCTCGTTCTTGGGTCACCCATCCTCTCTTACACAGAGGTGCTTCATCAACGCTGTCTTTCCACGTATTTGTGTCAACGAGATAATAGTTTCCCTTGCTAGTCTCTAGCTGCCTATTGTTGCTACCAGTTTCGATGTTGGTCAGTAAGTACTGGTCGTCATCCAATCTGACAGCAATCGGAACGAGAAGGCTGGCATCCCTGCTGACAAAAAGTCCATTTTCTCCGTCGGGAAAGCCAGTTGCGGCGATGTTAAGGATGCTGTGATGATAGATGGATCCCATGAGCGAGGACTCATAAGCCCAATCCTTTAGCGAGTCTTGAACAATACCTGAGATTGATAAGTAACAGGGCAATCAGACTTTGCAAGGAGATCACCTACACAAGGAATCGATCCAAATATACTGGATCCCTGACTGGTATGCGAATCGCAGTGCATCTTGAAAGACTTTGGTTATTCGGTGGATTGGCAAGCTTGCCGTGCACGCTTCCAGATTCTCTATTGTAAGCTTGAAAGGCATACTGTGTCCCCAGCAATGACTCAAAGTGGCATAACTGACTTGCTTTGGCAAGCTTAACTTATCTCGAAGTCGAATGCTCAAATCCGTCGCGTCAGGCCCCCGAATCTCGATCAGCCGGGAAGGCACAAAATTAGACTTAGGGATAGCTGCAGAGCACTCTTGGTGTTTCTCGCAACAGTCTTTGAACCAATTTGTTGCCTGGAGCATACTCTCCTTCGATTCAGTTGAAGAAGACAGCGTTGGCTTGAAATGAATCATGTGGGGAATGCCCCCTTCATCACCTGGAGCCCTAATTAGTGAGGATAGATGCCTAATTGGGATCTTGACGTACCAGTTGGATTCATTTTCTGTAGTCCAAGTCTTACAATATTGCTCACCCGCGAAGTCGACCCGACTGGTCTGAATATTATGTCATGGACTTCGATAAAATAGCCGTAGCGAGAAGTGAGAAAGTATTCGATGCTCAAAGAATTTGCCTCGTGAGATTTGGTGAATCTAGAGATCAACAAGGTACAGAGCCGACATGTGGATTCAACGTTGGGCTCAATGTTCAGTGTGTTGAGAGCGTAGGAGGACCACGTAAAGTCTCTTCTAAATATCGAAAGACATTGATCGCAGAGAACGTCGGGAATCTAAGCAGACTGAGCAGAGCCCTATCATTTGCAGGAAACTGGAGCAACATACGAACGGGGTGGCTTCGTCCAACCGTGGTCCGCCTCCCATACGCGTTCCGAACGCAATGTTGATCCTGCTCATCGTGGAATCGGCAGGTTGTCTCCTTCGTGTTACATTTGATGCCCATCGCGCATGTTGTTCTCACATAAAGATTCTTTGGCGGTTCTTATCGACATTGCGGCTGAGGCGGGGGCAGTGTTCAGCTAGCTCGCTTGCATGCCACCCAGTTTCACTCTCAGTCGCGGCTGGAAATTCTCACTGAACGCCGTATATCCCCCGTACTGCCATCAACACATGGTGGTGCGCATATGCCCCGAAGGTGGTTGCTCCTAAATCATCCACTTTCGAAAGGCGCTCTCAGATACAAATACAAATACAAAGTAAGTCTTGCTTAGCCAACCCCGCTCCCATCATTGCCCACCATCATCCCTCAGCCCCAGCGCAAACCCAAACTCTAGACTTAGGCACCTTCTTCCCGCAATTAAAGTCTATTTCCTTTTCTTCAGTAGAACGCCAAGTTTCGGCTTCACTTCTCACCCTAGCCTGTGCTCCCCCACATCGCTTCACGACAAGCACAGACATACCCCGCCCCCGCCATCCTCATTTTCTATGGGACCTAAGCGATTATCAACTACAACACCGTACCTAGCTATAGAGCCATTTGGAAATCGAGAAATCTCTTTGAATCAATCAAACGGCAGATCCAAGCACCTTGCTGAAAAACTAGAACAAATTTTTAGCCGTATCCGCCAACAGAGGGGTTGCGTTTGGCATCGAGAGGTCACGCATGTATCAGCCAATAGCCAGCAGCTGAAAGAAAAAGAAAAATGCTTGGAATTTTTTGACAAGCCTCTTGCCCGAAAGATTGCACTGTAGGATTTACATTTCCAACAGCATCTGCAGCAGCCCTGGCAGACTGAAGTTTCGGATCGGTACTCTCGCAGAAAATTGGTTTTACCACGAGGTTGCCTTAACTTCTGCTTATCTATCGCTTTCCGCTGTCCTTATTTTTCCCACTGCAACCCCCGATGCCGTTTTATCAAGCTTCACCGATGATATAATTGCTGTCGAGAGACGCCGTCTGGCGGGGGCGTTTCGGGTAGCTGGTTCACCCAACGAGGCCCAAGCGCGGCTGGGGCCTTCAGTGGTGCTAGCAAAATGACAAGAGTCCAGGAGAGATGCAATTTTCCTTTTGCGGCTCACTCCTTCTTCGCTGCCTCAAGTTATTTGGGGTATCCTAGCAACCAGATCCCCGCATGGCCCTCATCACTCCGTCAAACGCCATACTTCGTATTTCACAACTCTTCACAACACCTTTCGATTTTCTAATTTCTCTAAAAGACATTTAGATCGGAAAGTAACACCCGCATCGTTCTTCAGACCCAATCATTTAGCGATGCAAATTGAGCTATTATGTTTTACGATATCCCAAACGATCCTACATATACCAAATGCAAAATTGGGGATTTGTGCGCTTACTTGGGTTACCCCGCTAATAACAACATTGGTCGTTTAAAAAGAACCCTTCGCGACAAGACCGTCCACTTTCGAAAGTGGTTCAAGGAGAAGCATATACCATCCAGGATCTTTCCAATTGATACTACCTCTTTCACCGTTGATTACTGTGCGAGGTTCTTCCTAGCGTCCAATACAAGGCTTTTTCCGGAATCATCTGACGCCTCTAGCCATGGATGGCCGACCTATCCTAACGAACAAGAGAAGTAAGTATTCCACAGAGGAAAATTGGGGTCAGGCCAGATCTGACGGTGTTGCAGAATCGTTTTAGGACTAGCTAAGCTCATGTGCATCCAAGAACTGTACTGGAGGCGAAGTGAAAACGCCAAAGTCGCAAGAGAAACAGTATCTACCCGGTTTCACCGTCCAACAGAACTGTTGCTGAAAGTTACCATAGGCTGTCGAATTGTCAGTGCCTCACAAGAACAACTACGGGCCGGAGCTTGGTGAACGAGTCAACAAACGCCATGATGCCCAAGACTCAGATGAAGAACCCTCAGAATCTGAGAGTGAGGACGACGATCGCCTGTGAGTCTTCAACCACTAATACTCCATCCAACCATGCTAACTTCGACATAGAGCAATTGCACGGAACATCCAATTGCATTTGAATTATGTATACCCCATGAACATTCCACCGCAGGCTTCGAGTCTAGATTCCTTGTTTACCGTAATGTCTCATGTATACTGTCCTCAATACGTCAATGCCTGGTAACCGCTAACAATACTTTTCACAGCCCCAGCTCGATCTTGAAAGAATAGATCCTTTTTCCATGCGCTATATCCATGAACACTGTCTCTACCACTGTCGCCCAGCAAACGAGGCTGCTTTCGCCAAATTCGCCAGGCACATGTATGACCACTACGACATGGACTGCGAGGAGAAGGATCTTGATCCGATGAGACAATTGTTGAAGGTGTTGGTGATAAGAATCGTCAGAATTTGGGGAGAGTTCGAGGAAGGGGGCTTCGGACTTTTGGTGGGGTTGGGCAGCGAGGTAATTAGGAAAACAGCAGGCTTTGAGGTCGCTTGGAAAGTGCGTCGTGGGCGATGGATCCAACAAGTCCACGGAGGCTCAACAGATGGGCTCCTTGAAATCCAGCATCCCCTTGATTCTACGGCTCCTCGTGCACCTAACGGGAAAGATCCGAGGGGTCAAAAGAGGGTATGTGAATAACATTTATCTGAGACTTTTTCCTGGTGATTGATAAGTGACGATTGACAAGGTCCTTGAATCCCTACCACGTCCAGACGAATCGCGACCGAAGCGACACCGGGTCGTTGACTTAACATTTAATCATTTGGAGGGCCCAAACATTTGCGTTGAATCACCAGACTTTGAAGAGATTGGGTCCAGCATTCTTGCAAAGGTGTGTACTTCCTGGAACATTGTCCCTCCACGTTGAAGCTTCACATTACCACGGCTGACTTCAATCTTGTCACTCCAGATTTTACCGAGATGCTCTGATAAGAGAACTTCATCCAGATTTAATCAACATAAAGATAGCACTAAGGAAACTGCCAATTCTGTGCTCTCAAGTTTTGAAAACCTTCGACGAGTACCCCAAGGTGCGACTCCAACGCCTTTCACCAACGAAGTTTCTTCACAGCTTGTCTCGTCAAAGCCAAACAATGCGTCAAAAGTTGCTTTACAAAACAAGTGCGTGAAAAGCAAGCCGGTACCAGCACCACCCACGGCGCGGGGTTTGAACCCTCAGAATATCGACGAGTTTCAAATCAACAAGGAGTCGAGCAAGTCTACTGAAGCCCCTCTATTAAATCATAGGGCCCCAAACGTGCGTAAGACATTCCTTGCCTCGAGAGGAGCAACACAATTCAGCATCGACACACCCAGGACTACTGAGAATGACTCTCCGCCTGTAATCACCTCTTCTCCAACCTCAGCTAAAAATCCGTTCACAAGTCAAGTGTCAAATGGTATGCCCGTCCTTCAGGGTTTGTCAAAGCCGCCTGTTAGCACTCCGAGAGCTATTCCTAAGAAGCCCACAAGAGTCATTGCCTCATCCAGGTCGTCGTGTGAAAACCGAACAACTAAATCAGCAAGAAAAGCTCAGGTTGCTTCAATCTCGAGTATTATCGCTGATCCTACTGCCCCAACTGCATATTCATGCGCCGATGACCAGGAAGATGTCACTGAAAATCCCAAGACGTTCCCGATCATCGCATTGCCAGATAACCTCCGGAATTCTCTAAATCAGCTGCAATCTGATGCCAGATTTCAAACTGATGACAGCAATACTCGTTGGGAGGGGATAAAATCAAAGCTTGCTTCTTCATCTAAGCACTCTCTTGCGACGACCCAATCCCCCGGCCATCCTACCACTGTTGAATATCCTTCCGGAACGCAGCAACCTGATCGGTCTAAAGACTCAGAGACAGAAAAGTCGATCTCAACGCCGAAAGAAGACCTACGCGGCGCGCCAAAATCATCCTCTATCCCCAGCGGATCGGATTTCGAACAGATAACTTCCGCGGATTATCACACGCGCACCTCGTTGCCAAGCCAGATCAGTAGGTCAGGCTCAACGGACGCATCAATGCACAGAAATAACAGCGAGGTGCTGTCACCCGAGTTCGTCGGCCTAATGGACACAATCTTGGCACCACCGGCCGAAAATGATTTTACTAGGCTCAATAGCGCTTCAGACCAGGACGATAATTCTATGAAATCTCCCGGCGTCAATTCCATCAATTCTTCTATTCCGAGCCCCTGCCAATCCCCCAGAAAACCAACCCTACAGTTCGCGATCCAAGACGCAGACGGCATTCCTGATGACACACCATCTCGCTTCGTCTCTCTGAAGAAAATATCCTCTCTCAGGGTTGCCGATTTCTTCAAGCTCGTGGAATTACGCTCTGGCAAAAGCGCGGATGATTTTGACTGTGTTACGTTGAGATATCAGTGGGGAGACCGCCTTGCGCATGTTGCAAATCGGCGAGCTGGCGACGAGTGTTGGAAGGCTGCTACGAAGAAGATGGAGAATGTATTCTTTAATGCTACGAAGGAGTTTAGGAAGAAGGAGGAGTTTTTGGTTTGGGTTACTTGTGGGGATCGGACGAATTTGGTCGAGGAGTCTGATGGGCAGGAGGGGGATGAGATGGAAGATTGAAACGGATTCATGGCTTCCGGGTACTGCTATGGCTATGGAAAATATCTTTAATCTAAGTGTGCTTTTAAGAAGTTCAATGACAGCATTTAACCTCGCAGGACTCGCAATGTGCGTTCGTCACGAATCCGATACTGTGTCTGGGTGACTTCGCTTCACACCCATCTGCTCATCGATCCAAGGTTCGGCTTGATTTTCTCCGCATCTTACACCAGAAAAGCAATTTCCTCCCCACTACCCCTCGATTCACAATCGCGCTCGTGGCACCCTAGAGCCCCCGTGGACCCAGTAATCCGGTCATTACACCATCTGGATGGCTTCCTCGCTAACCTGCGTTTATTCGGTCACGGACTCCAATGTTACTAGTCATATTTTTCTGCATCGCATGTTGGATTTTGGGAAAAGCATGTCTGAGTCTCGGCCAGCCACAGTGACATGTCAGTGTGACATGTAAGATGATTGATTGGGTATTGTTTTGCTCTGATAACTGTGTAATGGACAGCGGTCAGGGAAGAAGAAATCTTGTGCTACCCCACCGGGGAGCCAATCGTTGGAGACGGCTCGTCAAATGCTGTCATTATGCCGACTTTTGGCATTTTCGTGGCGTGATACAGACTTATGGAATACCGATACGGCCAGCGACGCCAGTTCAGGCCGCACGAAGGGGCTGAGATATTCGATAACTGATTGCCGCTCAAATATTGGGTGCGCGAAAACGCCATTTTGGACATGGTTGTGATCAGTTAGCAACGCCACTCCTTACATGATGCCTTGCTGTACTGGAGTTTCTCGCTTAAGCCCCTGATCGCTACCCCGCTACGAAGGTAAACAGGCTGCGTGGGCCCATCCATACAATACAGTTAGATTTCAGACTTGTAAAGAACAAAATCATATACCTTATACCTAGGGATATAGCAAGGCGGGGCCTACGATTTGCACACTTCTCGTAGTCGACAAAAAAAATCACCGCAACATCAGAGGCGATTTACCGTAATAGAGTTGAACAATTATCTCGCTGAGAACATGAATTACAAGCGGTTGGAATTTAATGACAGTTGCAGATAGTTTGACTGGCCGGAAACATTTACGAGAGTGTCGGGTTTGATGACCAAATTGTGCCTCCCTGGGAATAAGGTAGCGTTTACCTCCCTTGCCGTTAAGAATCAGCCAGGGGGCGTCAGAAACACAGCTCATGACGGAACTTTATCCTTCAGTAGCTGATTTCTTCAGTTTGTCCGCCACGAGACTGCTTTGGCGAGTGAGCTTCTCTGATAATTGCACAATCGAGGACGCGGAAAGAATATCATGTGTAGTCTGCGACAGTTCATTAGCCCCGACACCCCACTAAAAGCAACAATTGAACACTTACAAGAGCTCCCTTCACGATAGTAAAAGCCCAGTTGCGGATCTCATTCGCAATCAAGGAGTCTATTCCGTATGCAGAGGCTGGACGTGCGGGGTCTACGTCTCCCGGAGGCATTGGAATCGCTGCTGCAATTTTCTCAATGATCGCGGATTCGACGGTTTCGTAAGCTTCAGTCATAGACTCGGCGGCCTCGAGTCGACCAGCGAGCTCTTTCCTGCCTTTTCGGATCTTGGTAAAGGAATCTTCATCTCCATAAGCGTCAAGCCTGACAATGTATCTGTACTTCGGGTCCGCTGTGTGACCCAGAGTCTTGATATGCTTCAGTTTCTTGGTGAGTCCGCCGGAACCAGCGCACGTGAGAAGTTGAGTAGGCATTTCTTCGTCGAGATGCAGAAAACCAGTAAGAGCCGATTCTATCACATCCCAAACCTCTGGAGGTGCAATGGAGTTGAGCATGTAGTCTGACATATGTGCAGAGTCAAGCGTGATTCGCTCTGCGACATATCCTACCCCGGTGATAACACCAAAGTTGACGACCTTTGCTGGGAGACCATGACCTCTTCGATGTAGTGCAAGACCATCCAGGAAAGCATTTCCCGTGGAGTAGCTTCCTTGCATACCGTTACCCATGATTGCCGAGATCGAAGAGATGAGGAGGAAAAAGTCCAGGTCTTTGGGGAGCAGGTTGTGCATGTTTAATCCGCCCTGAATCTTGTTGCGGGTGCTGCCGTGCCACTGTTCGGGTTTCATCCAAACAAAGTATTCCTCATGGAGCACCATTGTGGAATGAATAGCACCGCGGATTGGAGGCAGGTCGGCATTCATGCTATCGACAGCTGACTGGAACGCCACAGGGTCGGCAACATCGCAGACGTAAGGAACGAGCTTGACCCCCATTTGGGCCAGATCTTCTACGCACTGTTTGGCTTCCTTGGACGCTGCACCAGAGCGTGAAAACGTGGCAATATACCTGGCACCGTGCTCAGCGAGCTTCAGGCAAAGCCATCTCCCTAGACCTCCCAAGCCGCCAAGGATGAGAATGGTGCCATTAGGGTCACATTTGAAGTGACGAGAGTCGGTTGGAAGAACCGGGACGGTATCATCAGCTCTAAGCTGCAATGCCAGACGATCCTCTGGCCTGCGAACAGCCAATTCGAAAGCTGACTGCATTTCTGCATAAGGGAAAACAGCGCAAGAGGATAAGGGTTGTATCAGCCCATCTTCGAGTAAATGACGAGATTCTGTCATTAATTGTTGACATATCTCCATGTCTTTACGAAGCATTTGCTGAAGCATATCAGCATCCTCACCGCATCTGACAAGAGTGTTGCACTCACCTGTATAGCCGCAATCGAGAAAACTTGTACTTGGGAGGTGCTTGACTCGGCCGAGTCTGTCTCCCTTCTGACTTCCACAACTTTGCCAAGCGCAGAGGCGCAACGCTGCACAACCTCGGCCATCCGTTGGTCCCGGCTGTTAGTATTAATTGCGAATGTGACACCTCTTTTGTTCGTCTGCTCCAGAACCAAGTCCACAAGATTACCGTCTTGAATACAAAACACCTGACTCTTGGGTAGATTATATTCGATCTGCAGCGCGGATCTGGATGTGTTGTTGTTTGTGATGGCAAAGACTTTGGCATTGGCTGCTTGTGCCACTCTCATAATGACCTGGCCGATAGCTAGAAGTCATCAAATTAATAATCTGTGGTGTCGATCTCAAATTTTAAGAGGAGGAACTCACAAGATTCTGCGCTCGCAACGAGAATCGAATCTCGGCAGTTCAATCTGCAGCTCTGAATGACAATTTGATAGGCACTAAGAAGTAGAGATGGGAGCGTTGCTGCATCTTCCATTGACATGGACTGTGGGATCTTGGAAAGGCAGTACTGATGCACGCGGACCCTAGTACTGTAAGCCCCGGGGAGAAACACAGCGACGCGGTCCCCAGGCTTGACGTGGTGCACATTAGGGCCGACCGCGGCAACATATCCGGCGGCATCTGAGCCGAGCTGTTCTTCCCTGGAATCAAGGCTCTCGATCATGTAGTTGCTATTTCGGTCAGTCTCGTCTCCATATTGAGGCCGTTGGTGAAACTTACACAGAATTGACACCATGAGCGCGCAGGTCAATGACTACATCATCATCGTTTCTAACCATAACATCTTGGGGCTCCACTTCGACGAATCTCAATGATGATAAGTCCTCGGGATTACCGATCTCAAGGCGACGATGTTTTCCTTCCTCCAGGAGGGATATATTCTCAGCCGGCAGTCGCTTCCCTAGAAGATCCATACCTCGATTCTTAAAGGGTTCATCATATATGCGCGGAATATAAGGAATCCCGTCAAGCTCGCCAACCTCTGTTTCTGCAACCTTTTCAACAGACTCCGCCTCAAAGACGTCCTTGAAGACCGTCGTGGCCATATCCACTGCCCATTTCCTATTCAAAGGAAGTTTTTGGGACAGAGATAGTTCGCTGAATCTGCTCTCTTGCTTCTCGTTGCGCATAACCCGGATAAACCCAGTAGATGCATGATAGGCTGGATCACCACTGGGATCCAGATAACAGTTTCCCCTGGTGATCCAGATGCCGCCCTTGTTCAGGTTGTCCTTGTCTGTGCCCATGAAAGTCATAACTTTGCCAAGCAAATCGTCATCGAGATCGTATATCAGTGGGGTTTCGGCTTCCACAAGGCAGATGATCGCTTTTCCAACAACCGATTTGGGTAGATCTGTCCATAAAGCCCTTTCAACTTCCACACCTTCCTGTTGCAAGCGTTGTGTTAAGGCAGTCGCGAACCCCTCAAGATCAGTTGATACGTTCGCGGGGAGCGCCACTACTGCCTTGGTGACAGCCAAAGCAGGGGTGGAACTTTTGACCGCGACTACCATAGCAGGCCCATTGACATTATCGGGATCATGCAGCAGTATCGTCGGAGAGGCCATGAATCCATGGGCGGTAAGTTCCTTATGCACTAATTGACCACGTCTTCTGGCATTTACCTGCGTGAATATGAGTCGTCCACCAATCTTCAAAGCTGCAGAACAATTCGTGAGCACTCTGTCTAGTGTTTCTGTTGTGATGGAGTCGATCGAGTCCTGGAGCATCAGGTTAGCTATGGCTCGTGATAATGCATCAAGAATGGCTTCTAGTTCATGACTTACACAGGATATGTTGATATTATCTATGCTTGCTGGATCTGGCCCGTTTCCGGTAGATTCGAACATGTCAAAATCACCCAACTCAAAAAAGTGTTTCCATGGCATCCATGCACCAATGTCTGCTCGTGATCGTGCTCGCAAATCGGCAGATTTCAGAGCACAAATATACTTAGCACACAACGGTGTTCCATTGTCTCTGCCCCCAAGCGTATCAAGTGCCTTGCGAGTAAAATCCCCCGTATCGCTCGCGATTTCAAGGATCACCTGGTCAGGCGACTTATGGCCAAAAAGCTCAAGCCACTTAGCCGCGTATGCTTTCCATGGCACAAGATCTGGTACCGAAAAACGCTGCCTTTGCGGGATCGATTGCTCTCTTGAAGCTAGACCTGTTTGCTGCGCCGGTCTGGTCAATACCAAGCCGCTGTCGTAGAACAGAGCTTTCAGATTTTCGGGGCTCAGTTTGTCGACATCGGGTTTCCAGTACAAATTCGACGCCATTTTTGAGATGTCAGCAGCCCTCTTGTTAAGGCCAACGGTATCTAGATCTGATTTCTGGCATGTTATTTGCACGTCCTGAGCGATGAATTTCAAACCCTCCGGCCCTTCTTCTCCGGCATACATACTGGCCATGTATGAACCAAATCCTTGATATTCCAATCGGGAATTGGCGGTGAACTGCGTGTTTGCGGCTCTTGAGATTTGCATCGGAACAAAGAGCGACTTAATGCGGCGTAGACTGTACAGCTTGTCATGGGTCGGCAAAGCGGCGAAAATACTTTGGAAACACGCATCTAGGGTTGTCGGGTGTACTAGATGCTCGTATTCGTACTGTTCTGGCATGGCTGCTCGGGTGTCCGCTAGCTGCCACTTGACCACAGCAGCTTGGCTGGAGGTTTTAATATCTTGAAGTAGTTGGTATTGAGGTCCTAATACGAAATTAGTCAAGATTTACAACATGATTAATTTTATATGGGAGAGATCATTACCCCATTGTATGCCTTTCGAGGACCAATCTGAGTAGAATTCTTTAGGCGCCTGCGGAGACCACGAGCTTTTTGACACATCTCTCAAATTCTTAGGCAATGAGCGCACGAATTTGTTTTCCAGCGTGATCGTTCCCGTACAGTAAGGTTCCGGGCTGCTCTCGGCGACTGCGAATATACGAAATCGAAATTGAGAAGTCGAATCGCGGTGTTCCGAGAGCTTGCCTGTAGGGTAGAGCTCCGTGTAGACTTCTACCCCGTCATCTGTGATCAATAGGGGATTTGGAAACTCAACATCAATCAATTCAAAGCCGATAATAGAATCGTTACGGCGCTGGGCGACTTGTCGGACTGCCTCAATAATAGTGCACAACAAGGCAGTAGGAGAAAGCTGAATGGCGCCCTGAATCTGATGGTCTAGCAGCCACGGGTTTTCTTTGATTCTCAAGAAATTGCGCCACTTCCATTCGATTGCGGAATCGGTTGGAGTTCCTACGAAATCATGGCGGGGAGCTGCGCGCAAACGCCTCACGCTTGCCGTTGATTCGTACCAAAATGGAGTCGAGTGGCTGCGAGCTCAAGTTAACTTATCATATCCAGGATGGACAGGGTAGCATCTAAAGGACCCAGAGACTTACTTCCATGGATAAGATGGTAGGTCGCCTAGTACCCTACGTGAAGCTGAATCTTCTGATCTGTTCACAGCTGGAAGGGCTACAGGGTATCCTCGCGTCCAGAGATCCCCCACTGCTTTAAGCGCTGTCATATAGGCATCTTGACCTCTGACCTGCACAGAATCGCAGAATACCTCCTCTTTTCGGCCTTGCTGAGTCAGAATCTGTCGTACGGGTCCAAGAAGAGCAGAATGCGGGCCGAACTCGAGAATTCCACGGATCGACAACTGTTTTGTCTTTTGACGTCTGGCGACAGCCTTATCCGCTGGGAATATATATTCGATAGCCCGATTGAAGCGCACCGGGGAACACATGTTTTTGACCCAGTAGGATGGGCCCAGCTCTTTGTTCTCGACTGGATAGCCAGTAACGCTTGAAATCATCACAACATCTGACTTTATGTCTGTCTGGGGACATATACGCTGTAAGGCTTCCGAATATCTGTCGGCGATCGTCTGCATGTAAGGGCTGTGATATGCAACTTCAACCTTTAAGGCGCGTGTAAACACTTGATCCCGTACAAGATCCTTCTCAAGACTGGAAAGGGCGCGCCGGTCTCCAGAGAGGGTAATACTTTGCGAGGAATTGCAACAGGCGACAACTATCTGAGATCCCTCAGGCCTTGGATCTTTCGGGAGATATTTCTGGATACCTTCTTCAGAGAGACCAACGGCCATCATTCCCATGCGCCCCGCATATTGAGGGGCAAGATTTGGAAGCTGATCGGATAATAACCCGCGATAATAAGCAATTACCCACGCATCCTCAGCCGTCAAGCCTTGCGCAGCGTACGCCGCAGCTGCGATGAGTTTAGCTGGTAGCTTTATAATACGAGTCAGGAATATCAATCTTACTGATTTCACCGCTTGAGTGGCCTACCACAGCAGCAGGAGTGATTCCCCATGAGCGGAACAAGTCCACAAGAGCAATTTGTAGCACCGTACAAAGCGGTTGTGCAAATTTGGCAGAATGGATACGTGACTCATCCTCTGTTTTCTTCAGCTCTTCGATGACACTCCAGCCTGCTTTCAATTCAGTGCTAAAGAACGAGTCAGCGGACTTAACGCTCGCAGCAAAGATGGGTTCCTGTAAAAGTTCGCGACCCATGGCGTAATGTTGGGCACCCTGGCCTGTGAAGATAAACAGCAATGAATTCTTCTTGTTGTCACTTGCACGAATGGCTTTAACCGGAGCACGCATCTGCTCCAGCAAAGATTGTGCGCTGTTAGCGACAAAGGACACTCGCCATTGGAAATTGCTCCTGCGATCCGCAAGAGTGTATGCTAGGTCTTCGATATTGAGCTTGTCTGCGGCAGACTCTGCTTCTTGATCAATCTCAGCGTGAAGATAATCGCCATGCGAACGTGCCAGGCGTTCGACTGCAGCCTGCTCTGGGGAGGACAAGACAAAAAGCTGGGGCATGGACTGTAGATCATGCTTCAAAGAGCTACCATTGGTGCCAGTCTTGTACGTTTGATGGGCATTGGTGTCAGATTCTGTGGTATCAGATCCATGGGTGTCAGATCCATTGGTCTCAGATCCATTAGTTTCGGATCCATTAGTTTCATGTCCATTGGCGGCGTTATTGGGATAACCATCGAGACTCAAAATAGAATCAGAGCAGCAAGTAGTGTTCCCCTTCAAACCACGCGACTCAAGATAATGAAATGCATCGTCAATAATGCAATGTGCATTCGACCCTGGACATGCGTCAGCAAAACTTTTCGCTCGCGGGGGATAAAGTGAAGCTTACCTCCATAGCCAAATGAATTCACGGAAGCTCGTCTTAGACCCTTTGTTGGCCAAGGTGTCAGAGTCTTTGGGACTGCAAGCCGCCAATCATCCAACAGTAGTCTTGGGTTTGGTTTCTCAAAGTTGAGACTTGGGAAGATTACGCCGCGTTCGACGGAAAGAATGGTTTTCAGCAGTCCAGCCAACCCAGCACATCCCTCCAAATGACCAATGTTTGTCTTCACGCTCTGAATACCCTCTATTAGTATCAATCACCGTTCAAAGAGCTTAATGAACGTACCCCGATGAATAGTGGATTATTTTCGGGCCGCTGCTTAGTATTCAAGGCATCGACGAGAGCACTGACTTCGATTGGATCGCCCAACCGAGTTCCTGTACCATGAGCTTCAAAGTATTGTGTTGAATGAGGGTCAATGCCGGCACTTTTGTACACAGCACGAATCAATGACGCCTGAGCCTTTGGGTTGGGTTGTACAATCCCAGGAGTTCGTCCTGTAACCACCACTTAGCGAATTGTCGTTGAATCTGAAGGATACTAAAACTGTACCATCTTGGTTTGACAAGGAGGATCGGATAACGGAGCGGATTGTATCACCGTCGGCCAGGGCATCATCTAGCCTCTTGCATGCTAGGACGCAAATTCCCTCGCCTCGCGCATATCCGTTGGCTCTGTCATCGAAGGTGTAGCAACGACTATCAGGAGACAGGAATCCAAGGCGAGAGAGGCATACGGGCCCGTCGGGACAAAGCATGAGTTGGGATGCAGCAATGAGACTCATCCGACTCTCACCGGTGCGAAGGGATTGGCATCCCAGGTGGCTTTTCTTGGTCAATACATGTAGTTGTACGCTAGCCAGCGAGGCGAATGCTTGTTTCGACTTACACTGAGACCAGGCCACTCGAACAAGCTGTGTTCAGGGCAACAGAAGTGCCTTGCAGATCATAGAAATGGGAGACTCGGTTAGCTAGCATAGATACACCAGTGCCCACAGCTGCATAAAGAGGCGGGTTTTCGATGTCGTCAGCTTGGACACTGCCATATTCTAGAGCGGCACAGTTAGATCAATTGTCACTAGGCGATCAAGAGCAAGGGCGTCGAAAGGCCATTGGTGCAGTATTCAACCTACCCGAGGACGATGAGCCGACAAAAACAGAAGTGTCGCTGCCGGTCACGTTTTGAATGGGTATACCGGAATTCTCAAAACACTCGTACACAACTTCAAGGAGCATGCGCAGCTGGGGGTCCAGAGCTGCAGCCTCCGCACTGGTCATTGAAACTATGTTATACGGTCAGATCAAACCACACAAATCACGATCATTTTATTTTTGGAAAGACCGTACAGAACTGTTGCATGGGTTAGTGATAGACCAAAGTAGATTTGGTCACTGGATTAAGCAGGCTACCGCATGACGTACTGGAGCATCGAAAACTGCCGGGTCTTGTTTCATCCAATGAGCGCCTAATTGTAGAATTAGTCAATTCTCAGTCAATGATACATAGGGCATGAGTTATAAAACACTTACCTCGGGAAACGGTTGTGCCAATGCGATCGGCACTTGGATGCCAGAATGCATCTACATTGTATCGATTGGGTGGGACTTCCGACCACGCGGCTTGTCCTTTAGCCAACATTTCATAGAAGCTTTGTGGGGAGGTTGCATCGCCTGGAAATCGGCAGGCATAGCCTACGACGGCGATAGGTACATCACCATTTTGAACCGAAGACTGCCCATCAACGCGATGCGGACTCATGCTGAATGTATTGAGGTGATCTAGACTTGAAATTCGTTTGGGTTGCTTGGCTAGGTGATTTCCTTCTAATGTCTTATTTAAACATCAAATACTCTTTTGTAAGATGAAGATACGAAGCACCTATGGCATACTTATACTCTGTGGTCACTACTTACTGTAGATTCCCGCCCGTACCCCCCTCGATTGAAGCGCCAGACGAGTTTTGTTGCTACACCTATAAGATCATTGATATCAGCTACCTGACGAGCACGGCTCGGGCAAGGTAAGTTTACATCAAGTACCCTACTCAAAAACAGACAAGTTATGGCAGATCAGTTTGCACAGGGCCAGTATCCGCAGGGCAGTTCTAAGTGAAGGATTATATCCTTGACTCCAATCCTCCCGGGCATCCCTTCCTATAAAGGCCAAAATCATAGTGAGCCCCTCAAGCATTGGGTAACTCAAACGTGGGGTCGTAATGGGACTGCGGTCCGTCCACATCAAAGGTCACTCTGCATGTCCAAGGATAATGAATATCATCACAAATGCAGTCAGCGGAACACAAATTCTAGGATTCTTTAAAGATAATGCACGACTACTGCAGTAGTGTACGGCGTATTTTCAGATGTGCATACGAGATATTGCGTAATATCCTCGGAATTCTGCTCTTCTATAATTGCCTGATTGGGTGAAGATTAACGGATAAATTGCACCCTCACCAACACGCTATTGAGCAATTTATAAATTATAAATGGTATTTTGGGCTGTTTAGCGGTATTTTAGGGTAAATCGGGCATCCTTTCTTTTCTCATTGATATAATATTACTTTCTCGTGATATCCTCTACTTTTCAGTACAACTCATACAGAACGCTTCGAAGAACATATGACTGGTAATCGCGCATGCTAGACCTGAATCTTGCTCACTTCTACTGCTCTGACTACCATTTGGGCGATGGCTTTGTTCTCGTCTCTTCTCGAGGGCATTTTATGACCCGAGTTGTGATTGAACAACATCCTGCCATCCGAACGACAGAGTTGAAATAGAGCTGGATGTTGGTGACTGAGATAAGGTGATTTTTCGTCCTTGTCGTACACATGGACCGTAGGAACCTCTATTTTTTCTGCGGTATCTCCTGGGACAAATTGACAGCAGGTTCTATTTGCTTCCAAGCTCTCATCCAAACCTCCCCATCCACTTCCACTTATCAAACTTCTCAGCGTTGCATCAACGCTTGATCTTGCGTAATGAGTCGTAACATCAGTCCCCGCGCTAGGATCTGTCGTAAATGGCAGGCTACCTGCACAGAATATGGCGAAGCGAAACAGAGGAGGCTCGAGAGGATGTTCTCGTTGATAATGGAGCATCACTGTCGAGTATTAGTTATCGTCTAACACCCAAGCAATCATCAAAACTAACCAGAGGCTACAATCGCTGCGCCCTATTTTGAGTTTCAGAGCCACGTTAGTCAATGGGCAAGTTAACTATTCTAAAGGATGTTACCTGACTGAAGGCCATCACCCCATCGAAGGGACCTATACTGGCGTTAATTAACAAGCTCCAGATGCGCATACACTTAAGACTGCAACAAACCCTCTTCTTCGATAATGCTCCAAATGTATTTATGCTGTTCTTTGATACAGCTTGTGTCGTAGGTCTGCCCATGACATAGATAGGGACCAGGAAAAATTTCGCTCACGCCTGGGGCGGGCAGGCTTTCGACTTTACCATCCATGAAATAGTACGTCCAGCTGTGAGGGAGTTCCGCACGCAAATTACCGGTCAGAGCTTCAAATATCTCGCCATTTTGGCCCATTCTGAATTGTTAATTGATGTTAGTCTTCGCTAAGGTAGAATACTGAACCGTTTTTGCACCAGAGTTGACTAGAAACGTACCCGTGAACACAAAGAATGTGCATGACGACAGCATGTAATGCACGGAGCGAAATACTATTCCGCCAGAATCCTGTAACTTAGAACCTTCCTTTCCAATAGCGTTAAAAGTCCGCAGGTGTTGGCCTATGTCTGGCTAAGAATTCTAGGATGTATTTTATGAAAGAAAGAAAGCCATGGCGAATGCTGTGATAGGCCTTGAAAGGGGTTTCGCTTGCTACATGATCACGCATGGCTGAGCCCCTGTATAATTACCATAATTTTAACCGTAAGACGAAAAATAATGGGACTCGCTAAGCCTTATGGCTGAGACTCCCCTAACTCACTTCTCCTGCCTATTACAGTCAAATGCACATACGTGCGATCGTCATCTGGATTCAATGCAGATAAGGCTCTCTACCAAAGGGTTGTCATCGTGGTGCTGCGCACTTTATCAATTGCACGCTATGCATCGGTAAGAGTAACTCTTATAGGAATTGATCTGGGCTTTCGATGTAACTTGCCAAGAGGGGAAAGGTCTCTGTGACTTCTGATTCATCATACAAGGTTGCACTTCATTCTAACGACCATTTTGCATTCCCAAAATATGATGGGTAGTATTTACGCCGCACGGAGTGCCTAGGCTCGTGCTCTGATCTTTACTCCATGTATAAATACCAACAAGACTACTGCACGCACGTCAACTGGAGCTGCACGATTACGACTCAAAGCAAGTGATCAGGATCAACATTCAAGTGAAAATAGGATACATGCTGTATAGAATTGATGACAGTATTTCCGGCCCGGACAAAATGCTCCGCTTACCGTAAATTCCTAGACCCAAACTCAGGAATGCTTCGTAGAACGCATCGCATCCAAAGTTTTAATTTTACGCACTGCACATAAATTCGCCCTTCGAGCGGTTTCTTGCTGTTGCATCTATCTCCACTACAGCAAAAAGGTGTCCAACACATGCTGATTTTGTGATGAGAACATTACGCGCACACATTGACTTATGACGATCCTTATTTCTCACTCTCGTTTCTGATCAAGTTGCACAGTCTCTCAAACACCTATACGGCTTGCTGTACCTTTACTCCTATCGGAAAGATGGGCAATCAAGACGACGCTGAGGTGGCTGCCCACGATGTTGCGGAAGCCCTGAACGTGAGCTCGGGCCAAAAGCTGGAAGGGTGGCGCCTGGCACTCACTATGTCATGGTATTCACCCCCAAGCATTTTCTTGTGATACACTTTGCATAACCAGAAAGACAGTATCCTCATAGGCCTGTTTCTTGCCACCATCGACGCCTCCATCGTATCCACTGCTTTGTTGAAGATTGGGGACGATTTTCAGAATTTCATACAGACAATATGGATCGTTTTAGGGTATCTAATGTCGTACATGAGTGAGTCACCCTGAGCCAAAGCTTGCCATCTGTATTGTACAAGCTTGACGGCTGAAAAGTTTCATTTAGCATTCGCTCTCTTGTGGCCCCGTCTCAGCGAAGTTATGGGCAGAAAATGGTGTTATATCACAGCATCCCTTACGCTCCTGGCCTTCTCTCTTGGCTGTGGCCTCTCACGGACCCTTGGCGAGCTCATAACATTCAGAGTCCTGCAAGGACTTGGCGGATCTGGCCTATACAGCCTGGGGAACATGGTTTTGCCCGAGATATCTCCCAACCGATGGTACTCTGCTATGCTCGCAGCGCAGGGCACCATATTCACTCTCGCAGGAATTCTTGGTCCATTGATGGGAGGCATCATTGCCACCAGGACCACATGGAGGTGGATTTTTTTCTTGAACCTTCCCATCTGTGGGACAATTGCTATAACCTTAGCACTCTCATGGCCACAAAATAAGCAGAATCACAATCTTAAAAGACGGATTATGGACGCATCTCACTATGACTTTGTTGGGGTAGTGTTGTTCACTGCTGCTACATGTTGTCTCATCCTAGGAATCGAACTTGGGGGATCTTCTTTCGCACCCTGGATATCCGCTGAAGTTCTCGCGTTGCTATGCGTTGCTATTGTTTGCTTCGGTGCTTTTGCTTGGTGGAATTATCGTCGTAATTCTACCAGGGAAAAATCTCCCATTCAGCCATTATTCCCATCAACCTTGCTTAAAATACGGCTTGTTAGCGCCTCGGTAATGTCAGATGCATTCCACCCGCTGTCGATATTTATTCTCTCTAACACTCGCCTAGAATCTGTATATTAAGTGGATTCAATCTGTTCCTAGCAGTGGTCACTATACCCCAGCGATACCAAGTTGTAAATGGCGATTCGGCACTTGTCGCTGGATTGCGTCTATCACCGTTTCTCTGCGCCAGTGCTGTTGGATCTACAACGGCCGGTATGATATTTACAAGACGCAACTTCACTTTTCTGATACTCTTAACCTCATGCGTCTTGCTACTTGTAGGCGCTTGCCTCCTCCGAAGCGTTAATCACACAAGTGAGATTGACCCAAAAATATACGTTTATCAAGTTTTTTATGGTCTGGGGACTGGAGGCATACTTTCCAGCACCGGTTATATAGTGGGCATCAACTCTAAGTACAAAGATTATGGTTAGTTTGCACATTGTTCCCTCTAACAGCGACTGATTTGGTAGCCATTGCCTCGGGAATTTGCAGTCAAGCACGAATCTTCGGTGGTTGTCTAGGATTGACATTCTCGACCGTGATATTGAATGAGACATTCAACAAGGAGCTTGGGTCGCTTTTGGATCCTGGACAGCTCAAGAGCCTCCGACAGTCACTGGAGTTTGCCAATTCTCTAAGTGCTTCCCAGGAACATGCTGTATCAAGTGCTTTTGCACAGGCATTTGCCTGGCAATTCACATTAGCTGCAGCTATAGCTGCGGCAAGCGTTCTAATTAGCCTGGCATGCTGGACACGGCGCCCAGTAGATCTGAAAGGACGGTTGGAAATAGGCGAACGAGTATCAAAGGGTGTAATATCTCCAGATGAGGGTGACAGGCAGCTACGCGTTTACAAGCGACCATAAAACATCCGATCCTGTGCTATATTTGATCTAGACCTTATTCTAAGCCGCTTCGTTTCTGGCCAATGCTTTTCTTACCTAAATATAGGTAATTTAGTAGCTAGTAAGATACTGGGCATATAGCATCGATTTGGATAAAATTGAACCTAGTTCTCTTTTCGGGCTTTACGACCGACCATTGACCATGTGCGGGTTTATAAGGTATCACACTAAGGTGAAGAAATAAACGAAAAAGATCTACGGCCATCGGACTTGTAAAAGCTACATGAAGGTATGATGACGTTGGGGCGAGAATTTGATATTGTGACATTGACAGGTGCTTTCAAAGCAAAAGAGCAAGCGGCATATTTACCTCAGATTCTTGAACTCGTAAAGAGGACCAATGCGAGGAATCAATAAAACAAGCAAAAAGAGGGAGCGGCGCGGGAAGATCGCGCGGGATGCCCGTGACACACGCTAGGGCTTGCCCATACTACCTACCCCGCATAGAAAGCGAACTCACCTGCCCCACGGGGTACGAGTGGCGTAGACAGCCACACCTAAGCGTCCACCACCTCTCAAAACCCTTCGTAATAGCATTCAATGCCTGCGATATACAAGTGCAAAGCCTCGAGATCCTTCCAATTGCGTCCGATGTCCCTCACTGTCACCATCCTTGGCCTCCCATTTATGTTCGTATGCGGCTCGGATATCCACAAGAAGGCTTGAATAATGGATGTAACGCGAAGATCTTTCCAGCGAAGACTGCATAGTTCATGCTGCATTTGCATACTCTGGATGGCAATTTCAAAATGCCCATTCTCTGTGCTTAACTCTTTAACCTTATATGGCGAGCAGTTCTTTTCTACGTACAGGCCAAAGAACTGCAATTTTATCAAATCAATTTGGAGAGAATTTATCCCAACTAATACTTGATTTCAATTAGTTCGGCAGCTACACAAAAGGAACGAAGACTTATGACAGATCTAATGGAAAGATTTACATCAAAGAGGTATTTTTAATAGGCATAGGGTCTATGTAGCTTTGCCCTCACATAGCATAACTCCTGCACTGTGAGAGTTAATTTCAGCTTTTTCCAAGGGGGTCCGGGACAGGCCCGGACCGAACGGCACAACAAAAGCGGAAATATTTTCAACAATCTCTGCAGCCTGACAACTTGACAAGCGAGTCAGTGGCACAGCTAGGCAGGAAGCATCCTGCAATGTCGGCGTAAGGCTTTTCTGCAACCAGACCCAAGCATCGGCACAAAGGCTCACGAATCTCGAGTCGAGAGTGGTGGAACGGCCCGCCCGCATAACCCGTTATCTTTCAACGCCACGCGTATTTGGGAGATCGTGTACATATTTGGAAATATGGGCCCATCTAAGCCACTAATTAGTTGCAGCCAGGAATCCTCTCGATCAGTAAAGAGCTGAAGATATCCATCCAGCTTCCCGGTCAGGTCAAACAAGCATTCAGCACCCACGCTAGCAATATTTTTAAGACAAACGGTCTACGAATTCGGGATTGATATCCAGAGAATTTAGCAATATATTGCTGATTTACGGTACGTGCGGGAATGAATGCTCGAACTGCAAATTCTAGAACTCTGCTAGGTTTCCATAGAATCTGTTGGTTGCAAGACTGCTAGAGTGCGATCACATTACCTTTTTTGTATGACGTAAGACTAAAAAATCCCTCTATTCACTTAATGGAGACGTAATCGGAGGCGGGCGTCCAGTCAAACGTCGGGAATCATCTTCTTTCAGTTCGAGTCCTGAACCCCGTATAAGTTTCTACGCTGAGGAAGTAAGGACATATTTGAATTCTAGCCCAACCTCCTATCGCGAGACATCGTCGAATGTTATAGAGCTTCATATCACGTAGGGTTCCTCATTTCCCTATCAACATGTCAGTTCGGTGTTCGAATGCTGTAAATATATTTGAGGTGCATGCAAATTCAGGACTCTAGTCTTTCATTCATGATAAAATACACTAGTGAAAGGCCAACTTAACGTCGAGAATCAATTCAAAGCTTGTCACTCAAATTACTCAATTTCTTTGCTATTTTACTCTTTTTCCAAGCAAGACAAACCTTTCCGATATCGATGTGAGATGTTGATCTAAGTGCCAGATGATGATAACATATACATCAAGACTATCCACTACTTCGTAGACTCTATGCTCAAGACGGAGGAACGTCGGGTGCTTCAGCTAAGGATATGTCTAAAGCTGGGAGGCTTGTTATCTCCGAAGATTCCCGAGATATTTTACCTGTTGTGTTCAATACCTAGGTACTTTTGATAGTCAATTTAGGGCTGCGAATTGAAGTAGGTTTTTTGAACATTATTCATTGACGAGGACAGGGCTGTGAGATTCCCCTCAATCAAGTTACGGAAGGTTCAGCCGGGAATTCACACAGGATTCTATACTTGTGCTCACAGGATATACTTTATAGCTGGATGCCCATGACATCAACTGCTCTTGAGCATACACAAAGGGTCATTCCCCGTATTGTCCCTTCTCTTCGTATTGCCTCAATAACCAACATGCAATACTTAAACATCGTCTTCAAAGCTCTCATTGTTCTCGTCACAATCCTACCATTCGTAGCATCTACCCATATCACAAATCGAGAGCCAGGTTGTGTCGAAGTGGTGTTTTCGGTTTCAGTCAGTGCATTGAATGCCCCTCTTGCGGGTCTTACCCTTGATAACTTTATTGGATCACTTGCCAGCCTTCTTTTCACTATCCCGTCGCAGGAACTTTTAATATTGCAGCCCGCTATTGTGAGCCAGAAGTGATCATTGCTTCAAGAAACAGCACTTTGCAGCTTCTCGTGCATGGCGCCACTTACGACCGCAACTGTAGGTTTAATCCAGTATCGACGAGGGACGAAAGAACCGCACTGACAAAGAAATCCAAGATTGGTTCGGAGACGGGGCTCCAGGGGCCGGCTTTCATGGCGACACTTATAGCTGGGCTGCCACAGCTTCCAAAATAGGCTACCCGACACTCGCTTTAGATCGTCTTGGGAATAGACCTTCAGATCACCCTGATCCAATCGCTGTAGTACAATATCCCGTAGAAGTGGAAACCGTTCATTAGGTCATAGCCAAAATTCGCTCCAACAACTCGTCGCCACTCCCTCGCAGAGTCACTAAAATCATCTACGCAGGCCACAGCTATGGCTCCGCAGTAGGCAACGCGCGCGTTTCTAAATACCCCGCCAATATAGATGCCCTGATCCTCACAGGATACTCCAACAAATATGAGCTAGGTATACCCGGCACAGCACTCTCCGGAACCCTCCTCCCCGCCGATATCGTCCACCCAGCTCGATTTGGAGACCTGAACCTCGGATATTTGGAGTTTCCTACTTTCTCCGGCTATTCGTGTTTGTTCTGGTTGCCCGGCGGATTTAATGCTGCTCTCCAGTCGCTTGACTTCAGCTTGCGGGGAACCTTTGCAGTTGGAGAAGTAATTACCTTCGCCGCTTCGCGTTGGCAATCAACACAGCGCCTACATACGAAGGTCCGTCCGGTATGTGTTGTCACTGGACAGCATGATGCTATTTTCTGTAACCCACTGGGTCTGCAGCAAAGCAAATTTGATTGTGGTACCAGCACGAGCGGTTATGTAGCCAGCACCAAAAGTCTCTTTCCGGCTGCGAAGAGCTTTGATACCTTTACCGTTCCCAACTCGGGACATTGTTGGCATTTTCATATCGCAGCTCCTGGTAATTTTGTTACGGTTCATGATTAGATGGCAAGCAAGGGCTTTTGAGATTTTTGAAGAGATGTGATAGCTGGTCGGCTGATTCGCGAGGGCGTAGTAGAAAGATACAGTCAAGCATCAGAATCTTTGAACATTGGTGTTCGGCAAAGTGAAGATGAAAGCTAGTGTTTGCGATAAGAATGCAAGACGCTTTGGCCTCCACAGCCTTGTTGCAATGGATGCTGCGCCTCACCAGCCACAGTGATTGATTGCATGATCCCGCAGGCGGCAAAGTCAAAATTCTCTGATCTGCACATCCTCACTTGACAAGAATCGGTCAAGACATCGGGAGTACTTCAACTGCTGTATTAAGATCCTATCAGTCGACTCACCGCCACAATATGAAGCGCCCAGAGTACATCAATCCAACCCTACAGCAGATGGGAACAAAACCCCGCCTTCGGAAGAGGTTCAAGAACGCCATCGCACCACCACGAATGCTTCTATCGCATGAGACAGTCCCAGCCTCACGATCCTTGAAGTGTCCCAACTCCAGTTCTTGGTTCGATTTCAACAAACGTCACACCCAAGAACAGCGTCAGGCCAGTCTTTTCAAACTACCTCTTGAGATCCGGCTCTTGATTTACAAGGAAGTAATCGATGCGTGGACTCGACGCCCAGTAGAAGGATACCATATTGTTGAAACAAGGGCGTTGGACATTATTCAGGGTTGTCACAAAACTCTTGGGCTTACCTTCATTCCGTGTGACTGCCCATCCAGCGGCACCTCCTCGGAAGATTCGGAGCCTGGACGGTGGAGCAGCTCATCCATGAACCATGAATTCCCCCAGGCCTCAGCTTTTCATTGGTGGACTCGTCACAGATCAGACCATGTGCACTCATCTTTTGACTGTCGGGGCTCTGGCCGGCGGCTTAGCATATTTTTAAGCTGTCGGCGAATGTAAACATTCCCTCCGTCTTCTTCTTTTCAAACCTTCTCCACGTATACTTTAAGTTGTATCTAATATGAGAACTGGTAAATAGGTACTCCGAAGCTATCGATGTGTTGTATTCGTCGCATACCTTTGATCTGGCCGGCCTAGAAGCAACACATTCTTTTCTATCCGTCGTGTCGCCATATTCTCTCAGCAAAATTCGATCCTTGACGCTCAATTCCATTGAAGTACCCACATTTTGCACTGCTAAGCAAATTCCCTCGCGCTTCTCAGCCAAGGAAACCAAACAAATTCGACAGGTCCACCGACTGACTGAAGAAATATGGTTGCATTCTTGTCAGATCATACAGTCCATGCAAGGGCTCAAGAGCCTAAAAATCAAGATCAATAATCAGCCACTCGTCTTGGAGCCGTTATTGTTTGAGCCTGTTTTTGAGATTCAACCCCTGGGCCAATTTATGATAGAAGTGCCAAATTACTTCCGAGTTGGAACATCAACTGCCAAACACATCTCGAGGAAAGACGGCACAATCCCATTCAAAATTGAAAGGGGACTGCCAATTGTGGAATCACCATTTGTCGAGCTTGAGAACGACTCTTCGTACTTCAATCAAAGTCAAAGCGACACCCTGTTGTCCGTGTTAGAAGTTCTATGTTGCCCATTGAGAGGCGTTGTACAAGTCGTTCGACTCGTTCCTAAAATTGTTACTTTATTGAGGGAAGTAGGAGATAAGATTTACAGGGGGGGTAGTCTGGCCTAGTGGTAGTAAGCTGCGATAAGGCCGATTGCACGGCAGCTTTCGGGGCTGACATTGGATGGAAAGACGGGTCCTAGGGAGAATGAGGGATGAGATGGGATGCGTTGAGCGCCATGTTGGTAGCTTTATGTGTCGTTGTGCAGTTTCTGGCAAAGCGAAGCTAAGAGGGAGTGAAGTATACTGAAACTTAGAAGACAGGTATTTATGTACGTACCAAAAAAATGACAACCGACAGGCAGGGGTCGTTGTGAGTGAGGCTAGTTAGACGGCGAGGCTTTTTCAGGACGAAGATATTTTACTTGAAACTTTCATCTAATCTGGAAAATCTCCTAACAGAGAGAAAGGTTTTTATAGAGCAGGAGTTATAAGAAATAAGAATCTCATTCCATAAGATCTGAAATTGCCAGCTTGGATTTTAATTTCCACTTGTTGCTAGTCATTGTCGCTTATAATCAGAATTGGACAGCATTTAATAGACTGGCATATACTGATATTTCATGGACGTATATATCTACCATATAACCATAATTTCAACGCGTTTGACACCCAGAATTGACCTGGTCCAAAACTATCCCAAACCTCCCTCCAAAAATATGTGTCACTATCCATAGGTTGCCCAACGTCCATCCGCATCGCGCTTTAAGTATCTCTCAAAACCGGCTTGACATAACAAGAAGCCGGTTGCCTAGTCAAGCCATCTTTCGAATTAAACTTGCTCAATCTCTTCGGAAGCTTTTCAAAGCGAAAACTGAGAACCAACATAACCACTAGGAGTTTCAACTCCAACATCGCAATTCGTTTCCCAAAACAGCCACGCTTTCCAGTGGCGAAGGGAAGAGATAGCCCCGCGTCAGGATCAAAGTTCCCCTCATTGTCAAGCCATCGCTCTGGAATAAACTCCCGGAACTCATCGCCCCATCTCTCGGCGTTGATCGGCTGCTGTTTTGCCGGAATAACTCGCTCAGCTTTGAATGTGTCAGGGGTGATCATGTCGGGTCCCGGTGGGGACTGTGTGATTAGGAGGAGCGGGGTTCCTGCTTGAATTTGATGTCCCATGATTTCACAATCGAAAACTGTCTCTCGGAAGAGAACTGGACCTGTACCCCCAATTCGCAGGATTTCAGCGAGGGCTGCGTCGAGATAGGGGATGTTGGCTCGAGTAATATCTGATGCAGGAGGCAGACTGGAACTTGTCGCATTAGGGAACGCCTGTCTCAAATGGTTGTAAAGACGTTGCTGGATTTCTTGGTGTTCAGCTAGGTATTTCAAGCCCCAAGCGGTAGTTGTTGCTGTAGTCTCGTGTCCTGTAATGAAGAGTTCTACTATTTCGTCAATCATCGATGCATCTGATACAGCATTCTCTTTCTGTTGCAAAACATCGCTTAGTCCGCAGCGTTGAAGTGGCAACTGGTTGTGAACCCTTCCGCGAATCTCTGTGATAAAACCCCCAAGCATTGTTTTCGTCCTGCCCATTGAGTTGACGAAAGGTGGAAGTCGATTAAAGATCCATTTGTATATGCGTGGACTGATTCCTTGAACCACCCAATCCATACCGGTAGCCATCATTATGAAGTCATCGAAGAAATACGGGAAGGAGCTACTCGGGGCTTTGCCGGTAAACACCGAATCGTTTTGACCGTGAAGTCGTTTCGTTTCGAGTTGAGAAATGCTGGCATCTCCAAGTCCGAGCTCGAGTCCAGTGATAAGTTTCCATATGCCGTCGAGAGTGGTACGTCGGAGATCTTCATAAGCCATAAAAGGAGACGTCTCTGCCATTTCGACCTTTATTGTCCACAGCTCGACGAGTCTCTCGATTGTCTTCTCGAAAACAGGTGTTGCGACATCTTGCAGAAACTCGGGGTTAATCATACAATTCCACACCCGCCGTTGTCGCTTGAATGAGGAAGTCGTTTTCTGACCCGTGGTGGCCAAGGGCACAGCCACTTCAAACCAGTAGTGTATCAACGAAGCTCGATCAATTTCTCGAACCCTGTTGACGATGATGTTTTTGATCTCTGGAAGATCTGCAATGAGCACTGCGGGCTTTGTGGTAGAAAAAGACGGAATCAAGATCTGCACGATGGGCGATTTGCGCTTGATGCATTGTCGAGAAAGCCAGTCGAATGTTGATCCTGTGAAAAGAGAATGAATTCCGAGACTAGCGAGATCTCCCCAGGGCATCCATACTGCGTAGCGATTGTAGGGAATGTTTGGTAGAGGCTTTGATACCAAGAGTCTGTTTGATAGCCAACCGAGAGTAAGAAGAACTAAGGCAATATGCCATAGTGTGGGGATAGAGTCGAACATTAGAGTTCAAATTCGTGCTCCAAAGAAGTATGCAGAAGTGGTTCTGGTGTAAGAAAATCTGGAAGTATATGTATCCAGTGATGATGTTAATATAGGTGATTGTACTTGAAATTGATTGTGAATGTGTATGGTAGCTGGATAACAAAACGAAAACATGCCTTCAGCTGACGTGAGAGTTGGCGGCGCATGCGGCACGACGGTATGATCTAAGAGAGTTTTGTCGATATGGATGAATCACATTGCTGAAACGATGAATCAAATTAAAGGGAAAGAAGTTGAGTCGTTGAAGTGCGTTGATTGCGTGCGATAAAAAGATGTAGGAAGTTCCTGCTAATGCGTGGAGCGGAATCCAAAATCCTCCTGAAAGTACGTCAAACTGAAAATGCCCCAGAAAGCCTTTTCTGTGCAAGCGAATTCTGCACCTCGTTTCTCCACGTATTCTCATACCTCAGCCGTAGCCCTCGCTGCCACGTTCGCAATGCCAGCTACTGGACTTGTAGATGGACCCACGCACTGATAGTAGAACTCTACAGGAATTCACCCGTCAGTGTTTGCCTATTTCATATTCATTGACTAGACAACTTGCCATTCTGGCTTTTGCACACCGTGTCCTTAACACACTTGCTGCAGCCCGTCCAATTCGAACCACCGCACTGATAGTACAGCGGAACCGGGCACTTTGTTTTATTGGGGTCTGGGGTCTCGGTGGTGGTTGGTGGCGTTGGTTTCGTCGTAGTAGGCTTTTGAGTTGTTGTATATACGGTAGTATAAACCGTCGTTGTGACAGTCTGCGTCACTACATTGGTGTTCGTTGTTGTTGGTTTGGTAGTTGGTTTGGTAGTGGTTGGTTTCGTTGTAACGGTGGGAGGAGTGCCAGTTGGGTTCGTTATGGTCACGGTCTCTACGACAGTACGGGAAACGGTGGTGGTGTCTGTTTGTGAAATCTGCATTTGAGTTTTAGCTATAGAAATACTGGGTTTTGTGGAATAACATACCACAAGATCTCCCAAGCTCGCCAAGATGAAGATGAACAATATACTGTTGAACTGCATGGTGAGAATGTTTTTCGACAGCAGAAGAAGCTCCCAAAGCTCATGGAAAGTCGTATTGGGTTAATGGCTACTGAGGAATATTCTCCGAAGGGTTGGTTAAGTACTCAGTAAGCAGGCAGCAGCGAGTTTCCCATGTGGCAGCCTCTAGGTTCATCTGATCCCACGAATATCAGCGCATATGCGCCTGGAACACCTGCTACCAGGGATTTGAATTACGTTACCAAAGTTGTCGCACTTTAGCGATATTACTACATATGGTGCGCCACGAGAACAGACGTGGATATGCCACGTCTAGATCGAGCTTGAATCTACCAGCTCCAACTCTTTTAGGGCAGTACCTAGAATAAGCGTCTTGGCTGTGACCCAGACAATGGTAGTCGACGGGAATTCAGATTCGCTTCTCTAGTAACCTACAAGCGACCCATGAAATCGGTACACTTGATCTTCCAGCTTCCCGGGAAACAGATACTTCCAGACTCTGCATGCTTGATGCAGATTTCGGGTTATACCGATACAGACTGCATCCAATTTGGGCGGCCCGATGATTCCATGAGGTTAGAGTGATCAATGCATTCAGCCTATTCACATTATATTGACTTACCACACAAACTTTCAGAGAACCTGATTGGGAATAGATATCTATTTTCAGAAGTGTGGCACACGTTTCTTTCTGATAATGAAATAGGTTTCCGAATTGGGGCCAATACTGACACGACAGCCCTCACCCCTCAACTGGAGCACGACTGAGAAGTAAGCGAAAGACCGACAGAAAAGTTACCACACCAGCAGATCCGTATTAATTATAGATGACTAGTTACTTCTTTTCATCCAAGCAGCAATTGGCACGTTCACTTTCACAACAAGTTGCATCTTGTCTTTATCTTGACCTCGCTCGCTTAAGAAATGACCCCTTTTCCCCACTGAATTAAAACGCAGGGGAAACGCGCACAACAGAGGACGTATAGAATTGCAAAACTCGTGGTTCGAAGCCCTCAAAGAGAAGAATTCATGTGTTTTTCGAAGAAGAAAGAATTAAGATACCTTTATATCTCATTCCAAGTTCTCCGGAGATGCCTCCAAGGCGAATGGTGCGGCTCGGCGGGGTCAACAAGGCTTACTGGGCATTCCACGCATGCACACATTTGTCAAGGTTTCTTTTTAGACTGAATACTTTGATCATTATTCAATGTCTAGGATGTGACTAGGTTCCGCCAAAGGTTGTGCTGAGATAACTCTCTTGAGCCTCATTCACACATTCACCAAGCTATGTCCGCAACAGAATCCGTTTACCCCACGTAGAAGTGCCTCATATATCCGAAGCATGCGCAGCTCAAATAATTCCCAGCGATATTTTTGCTCTATTTCCATTAATTTATGCCAATGTATCAAGTGCTGTGTCCCAAGATTAAGTCAAGCTTCGTCCTTCCATTTCCTCCTGGTTTGACGCTTCGCTTCACTGAACGTTGCCGATCTCGGACCCTTCCCTTTCGACATCCAACATTATCTCACTTCTTCATTTTATCCTGGCTCTCTACACGTAATACACTGCTATTCAGGACACCTCGCATTATCAAGCTTCTTCTAGCCCTCATCTCTTATCGACCCACAGACGAACTTCGACGACGACCTCAGACTCATTCCAGCCAAGCCCTCAACGATAACCTACGTCAAGGGCGAAGTCTAAGACAAATGGATCCATTGAATGGCTCTGGAGTCCTTGAAAAGAGCAAAATGGCAAGTAAGTCTATCTTCTCATTGAGTAAATCCAACAATTGCAGAGCTGATCACAACGAAGATGTTGCAGAAGGACACATTTACCAAGCTCCGGAGACTCGGGCTTGTAAGAAGAAGAGGGATACCGCTGGTCAGTCTCCCGAGAATCTGGTCATCTTCTCGGGGTTCAATACTAAAATAACGGTTTGCAGAGGCTCTCATCAAGATATCCACCACAAGTGAACCCCGAAATCCCCCTTGAAGACGAGCCTTCTAAACTTGAAACTATTCACCGCGGTAAGTTGTTTCGGGATGGAAGACACCATGATGACCGACTGATTGAATATAAGCATCTGAACCAAATGCTCGCTGCTTTCTGACCAAGCTTCCAACCGAACTGCTCCTCCACATCTTTCGCCTCCTTGAGAGTGGTCCTGCAGCGGCGTGATTGGGCATTAAGTGCAAAGTTCTATACCCAATCTACCGCTCCTGTTACAAGAGGGTATACCTTTTTACTCGAAGCTGTATTCCTTCGTGCAAGTCGGTTAGCAAGGGTGGCAGCTATGTGAGGAGTCACGTGTTCGGAAAGGCCGAGATAGATTGCACATACACCTGTCCGTACCTTCATAAATTACTGGCTTGTTGGAGGCCGACGGATATGTCCTATAGTCCTCTCTACAAGAAGTTCAGATTGGACAAAAGTTAGTTCATAAGACGCATGTTCTTGGCGGTGGTCCTTTCTGGACGAATTGGAGGAACATGACCAGAACTCTTCACGTCTTCCAAGGGAGAAGTTGAACTCGGAACTTCTATTCGCTCTCTTGAGGAGGTATTCAGATACATAATTATAAGTCTCAAAACACTAACGCTTCATTTCTCTTATCAAGTATTCATGGTGAAGAATTGTCTAAGGGTTTGCGATTATGCACTGCCGTTAGCAATTACAGCGTTCGATGCACTGCGTTTTCTGGGATACTGCTAATATTCAGTGGCAAATAGCCCATGGTCTAGACTATGGCATGGGGTGGCCCGCAGCAGAAGACTGTGAAGCCTACTGTCATTCTCTTGGGTGGACGTTTGGGGTTGGGGGGGGGGTGGATACCGGCTCATATGAGTTATTACAATATTTGCAACAGATTTGCTGTACGGCTGCCCGCTGGAAGACAACCTCCGATGCCCGAAAGAAATAAGAGTTGGAGTTGGGAGTCCACATGGGGGCCTGCGAGGAAGATCTAAGTTGAAGTCACACCGGTTGAGGAACCTGCCGATGAGTACTGTGTACTAGATATGCAGCGAACATTTACAATCCGCACTTTCTGTATCATTGTTTACCATGGACCTAGGTAATTGCTCGCAGATAATTAATTCTGAAAGAAGCACGATGGTCCTTTCCACTTTTGATTTCTCTCTCCTCCGTTTCGAGCCTTCCGATTCGGATCAATGTTCTCTCGCCTCATCTTCTTTCCTCAACCCACTCTCCCAATAAACTCCGTCAACCTCAACAACGGAATTCGAAAAACAGCTGCAACATAGTAGGATTCTCAGAGCGCACATTTGTGTAGTCATTGCGGTTCTGATATTCATCCTGCATTTGGCCGCGTTCCCCGCCACCATCCACGAGCGGCAACAACAATGGGATCACCACAAAGTCGCGTGCCACCTGCGAGCAATGAAAACGGTACGCTGACCTCCACCCGTCCCAAGAGACATGTCGCTGATAGTGTATACACAAGGAACTATTGAAATACAGATTCGCCAGAACTGCAAGGGACCGATCGTGATCAAGATGAAGGATGTTGAGCTTTCAATCCATGAAGCCTCGGAGGCAACAGTGTTGATCAAGACGAAAGACGGCCAAGGTACCTGCACCCAGCCTTCTATTCTATTAGACAATTGCCATACTGACTTCATTGTCGGCAGATGGTGCAGAAATCGAAAGAGTCGACCATGTTGAATCCGAAACTGCACTCCCGAAGGTCGCGACTGCTGAAGGTCGAGTTGTGCGTAGGGGTAAGCTATTCAACGACGGTCGGAATTGATAAGACAACTGACAAAATGATGTGACAGTGCCCCCTAAGGATGGATGCTTCCTCATCAAGCTTCCCAATGAGATTATCTGCAACATCATCGGATTCCTAAACAGTGACGCCACTGCAGCATGCCTTGGAGTCACCTGCAAGGCTCTTTATCAACTTTTCAAGCGTTGTCTCAGTTGCCCTGGCCCTGTCTCTCTTAGCGATCCTAATTGCAGGCCTGGATGCAGATATTTCGAGGACGAAAGTTCTTGCACCCAAGACGAAGCTGAAACCCTGTCATTATTCCATGCAGGCTGCCCGGCACTTTTCGAGTCGCTGTGGGACTGGATTCCCGAATATTTGGAATTCGATGACGGCCAGATGAAGTTTTTCTACCCTCACACACTCATTGCTCCGAGCGGCTCGGAGACTGACGGGAAAACAAATTATAATGGCATCAAGATATCCAGCCATTCTCAAATCGTTCATCCCACCTCAACAATGACAAATAGCAAGGCTGGAGAAGCGCTTGATGGTACAAAAATCATTCTCCTACGTCAAAAATGGAAATCGCTGACAAGTGCTAGAAGGAAAACCCACGATGAATATTTGCCCTCGCTGTCAGACTTGCCAGCTCCTCAAACTCCCCAACGAGGTCATCATCCAAATATTCAACCAACTCGACAACCATGCTGCAGCCGCATGTCTAGGAGTCACTTGCAAAGCGCTCTATCTATTCTATCGAAGCTACTCAAGCAAGCCTTGCTCACTCTATGAGAGTAACTGCATCATCGGATGTTTATATGGCGGTGGCAAATCCGACTTCTGGGTTCATAGTGGATTCGCTACTTCTATATACCCGCGTATGGGTTCAGAATACATTAAATCATGTGAAAGTACATGCCCTAGGCTATGGGAGTTGTTGAAATGGTGGATGCTATCGAATTTCTTTTTCGATGAAGATCATGGTTACATTGATCCAGAAACGTTTGGGCCATCGACCAGGGTCAAGTTTGAAGATCCAGATTGCGCATGTAACTGGGAGGAGTTGGAGGAGGAGGATATCGAAGGTGAAACTGCCTCTATTGAATCCTTGACTATGTAGGTGGACACCCCCGGCGGCAAGGCTCCTAGAAAGTTAATGGTGCTTCATGTTATTTCAACCTGGCCCAGCAAAATATATAATTACCTCTAGTTGCATTAAGTCCTCGCATCATTAATTCAAGGATTCTCACTCAAAACTCATCAAGCATCACTTAAACTTCGAACAGATAATTCCAAGAAGCAAATTTATTTACTACGCCAGGCAAATAAGCCAAGGTATCATAACACCAAAGCACCTAGCACACCATATCGTCCATAGCACCATAACCCCATGCACGCCACGCCGCAAGGACAAAGTATAATCCGCACCCAAAGCATGCTCCTACCCATCCATAACTCCATTCAAAAGCAAACAGCCAGTCCAGTCCATTCCAGTCCAACAAAACAGCCCACTCCGAAAAAGCGAGCAAGCAAGATCAATCATAGAAAAAAAGGTAGTGTACAAAACAAAGCCCCTAAGCAAAACTACGCTGCAGAGTCCTGCTTCGTACCATCCTCGGCGGCATACCCCAATCCTCACCAAACAAACTCCTATTTCCCTCCTGCGTATCATCAATCTGATCCGCAGGCGCCACGACCCAACCGCTGAGTTTCTTACGCGAACTGACGCCTTCCGCGGCGTAGGAGAGCATGGTGCCGAATGCGTTGTTCAAGAGTGGCGCAACGGCTTTCTCTAATGGCATGGCGTTTATTTCCTCGACTGTGAAGGGTTTCTTGATGATGGGGCCGGGACCAGCGTCTTTTTTGGGGGGAGCGATGGGGCCGTAGGGGTTGGGGTGTTCTAGTTCTTCGAGCTCGGTGATGTAGTCTTCTGTTGTCATGGTGGCGAATCTGCGTTGGCCGCTGTAGAACCATTCGTTGATATCATCTCGCTTTTTGTGCTCTAGGACTTCGGCTTCGGCGCTGACGCGGTCCATTTGCTTCTTGGTCTTGTCGAAGAGTGGGGTGTAGTATCCGGACATGTTTGCTGGGATGCCTTGTGGGTAGTATTGGGCGACGGATTTTGGAGGCAGGGTGTCGATGACCTTTGACGGTGCGGTGGGGTTGATGTAATAGGCAGCTGGAGCAGCAAACGTATTCTTGACCAGGTATGCATGAGGAAGATTGTAACCGTTGGCATAGATGTTGGGGGTTCCTTCAGCAATGTAAGTGTTCGACCATGGTGACTGCTGCTGAGTATTCAATGATGAATAGGCGGAGTTTGGCTGAGCATTAGCCCACGCGTTGTTCTCCATTTGGGTTGTAGTAGGTCTGATAGTAGCGCTTTGACGGTGTCGCTGACCTGGCGGTCCTGCTGTAAGTGGTTGTGGATATCCTGGTCGTTGGTTGGGGACAGCTACTGCCGGAGGCTTGGACTTTCCGAACGCACTTATCAATGGGTTTGTTTGACTTGTCGATGATGACGTGCTGCGGCGTAGAGGTGGGAATTGATATGTAAGATTCAATTCACCAACACTATTGCTGCTTTCAATTCCATCATCAGTACCGTCCTCCGGGTTAATCTGGAATCGGGGGCTCGATGAGGTGTTGCTGACTGTTTGTGAATATTAGCCATTTTGTCTACCATTCGTGAATGGAGAAACTTACACAAAGGAAAACGCTCTACGCCGCTTTCAAGTTTCGAAAGCTTGGGTACATTGGGTTGACTCTCTGCTTCTTGAAACGAATCTAGATGCTTTGCTCGCAGATTCTCCATAGAGCTGAAAGGTGGGGCATGGGCAGAGAGTCTGGTAGCTGATGACGGGGTAGGTGTGCTTGGAGATGTCATCACGGTGGTGGACTGTGGTGGCTTGTTCTCTTTCTCTTTTTCCTTCTCCTTTTCGCGTCGCATTTTAAGCAGTATTTCCCGTTCTTGATCCGTTAATTGAAGGTCCTCCTTTGGAGGTGTGGGTCGAGAAGACTGAGGAAAAGTCGAAAAGCTTGTCTCCGGTGTGCCACCAGATTGAGCAGAGTGAGGACTCCTAGCAATCTGCTGTGCGTAAGCCATGGAATTAGCCTTATTGAGACTCGGTGGAGGACCGCGAGAAGGCTGATAGTAGGATTCGTAGCGGCTTCCTGGGAGCATGGTCATCAACGGGGCTCTTCCAGCACCCTCGCGATTAACACGTTTGGGAGGAGCGAATTGAGGCTTGGCATTGGGATCGACAAGAGAGCCAACTGTAGTATATGCGACGGGCTGTGGCTTGATTTGAACAGGTTCGGGCGATTCTGATGTAGTTGCGGGTGGCAGATCCGGATCCCAACTCAAACAGTCGAAGTCATCGTCTTCAACCTTTTCCTCAGTATCCCCAAGTGCTTGTTTAAGGTGCAACATGGCCTTGTCGATGACCTCCTGCGTCTGCAACTCCGAATCGCCCGTGTTCAAATTCTCGTCGTTCGAGTCTTGGGTGGTTCCTACAAGAGCGGGAACCGCGTCGTGATCCCAGCCCACCTTCTCCAACCGTGGTCCCCTTGGTGTAGGATGAGCGTAAAAGTTGATAGAGCCGATTCCCGCCTCGTCGTCCTCCTTGTCGTAGTTGATCTTGGCTGGTATGGTGGCGGTGGTGTTTTTGGTGAATTGATGGAGCGTAGAGGAAGAAACGGATCCAGCCTCGTGAGGAGTCTCAGCCTCGCTAGTCGAGCCCGAATCTGGAAGCTTGACCGATGCCGGTTTGAGGCCCTTTCGATGCTTCTTCTTAGGTTGAAGAATACGGAATGTAGCACGAGATTCGAGAGTCTCAATTCTAGAGAATCCGTCGTCCTCGTCGTCATAATTGTAGTCGTCGTAGCTGCCGCGAGAGCGTGGGAAGGAAAGCATTGTGTGGGAAATCCGACAGAGGCCTAGCGAGGTGTGGAAAACAGATCTGTAAAGCTGGGAAGAAGCAAACACAGTTTGTCAAGGATGCAAGGCTTGGAGTCTGAACTGCTTTGTTGTTTGCGATTTTGCGGTGTCGCAAAAGGAAGGAGATAGAGATAGTTTGAATTTACATGGAACGAAACTATAATTGTGCCGTAGTTCAATATGCAAGCACGAATTGAAGACACACCGCAATATTCACTTAGTAGAGTTAATAAAGGCGTGAAACCTTCCACCTCTCAAGATATCCATATCCATAAAAAAGACAAAGTATAGGTTTCTGACGTGACTCTTCCCCACACTTTGTAATCTCATGTGAATACATCATGAAGATGATCATTCTTGTTCCTGTTTGGTATTAGCAATATTCTTGGTGGAAGGCATACAACTCAAGATTACAATTGTTATTGCAGCGCAAACTCGGTGTTTCCTGGTTTTTATTTGCGAGACTTACCGTGCCAGTGGCGAAAGTGAAAGCCCTTTGAACAATTTGGGTACTTTTCTTAGTGAATCCATTTCCTTTCAATGAATAAACAATATTTCAACCAGATCCAAATTTCGATATCTCTTGTTGATACTGATTTCAGTCTTTCCTACCTTAAAGATAAACCTTTGAGGTCAGACCTCAAGGTCAGCCCGGGCGAATTCTCTTCAGGAGGTCAACATTGTTTGTCAATCCAACAATCATTAAATAACGAATATATAATCTAGCCAGATATGATAGTATATTGGAGACCTCCATACGGACCTTTTGTCGCAATGGGACGAGACGGCGGGGCCCCACTGAGGCCGTTGAGATGCCCATATTGTGCAGGGTTTCGAGGCCATGAAATCCTCTTCTTCATTGCGATCGTATAATTCGAGCAAAGCCTTTATAAGTATGCTTCTTTTTTTGCATATAGAGGTTCACTTGATGTTCGGTGAAAGATGAAGATGATGACGTGTCGTCGGAAATTCTACTGTGGTGGGGTCATGCTGACATGAACACCAGGCTCTCGGCTGAAAACTTCTCAGTACGCCACAAGAAAAGGGGTTCAGGGGTAGGGTTTCCTTCCTATATTCGGATCTGTTTTGCAACCTTTAATTCTATGCAAATCATTCTATCTCACTCCTCAAGCTTGATACTAGTAACTTGTCGGGTATCCGTCTGATCCCCGCCGAATCGCTCACAATGCCGACGAATCAAACTCGCAAGTTTCAGCCAAACATCGTCACGGTAATCGTGATCCACAGGAATGTACACAATGCTGCCCATCATGCTGTGCGCTCTTTGAGGGTCAGAATAACCTTCAGCAGAAATTACAGCCAGACTCGTGCCACCGTCTGCAGCATCAAACCCTTCTTGGTACAGGATTTTGATCAGCTCATGCGGGTCCGGGACCCGCACCGGACAAAGCCAGTAATAGTGATGAACTTGTCCAAACCCCACTGGCCGCGAGTTCACCGGGAGCTGAGATCCAAAGTGTTCGAGTCTCTCTTTCCGCTCCTGGATGGATGAATATTGGAAGGTGCATAGGCGTTGTTCAAGCAACTGTAACCCCGGCGCCGAAAGTCGCTTTCTGATTTGGAGCAATAAATTATCTGGATGGAAACTGCGACTCCACTTCCTGATCAATGCGTTTCGATCAATCCCTAGAACTTTCAAAGCAGCAAGAAAGGCGCTATACACGTGTGGGCTGTCTGTGAGAAGCTTGAAGAAGCAGTACTTGAGCAACTTCTTCATAGAGTTGCCTGTCGATTGTTGCGGGTATGTATTCTGTATTTCCCTCATAGAAGATAACAGAGCGGGATTCCGTATAGTCAATAAAGCACTGCCAAGTGCCGTGGAAGTTTTGATGGAGCCAAAGCTGAACATGCTGATATCCGCTTCCTTGGTTCCAGTGAAGTCTCTCCCGCAGAACGCTTCTGCGCAATCTTCGATCAATGCTAATCCCTTTCCTCTAGCAAGAGAGACAATCTCATCAACTGGCATTCTATTTCCGAAAAGATGCGCAATGAGTATCGCTTTCGTTTTCGTTCCGATCAAAGCCTCGACGTCGTCCGCCAATACACTTCCATCTTCCTGAATATCCACGGGGACTGGCACCAGACCATGCAACTCAATTATACGGGCCATATCTGGGATTGTTACAGCGGACATGATGATCTCGCTCCCGGCTGGAAACTGGCATGCTTGAAGAAAGAGGTCGAAGCCACTTCTCACGGTGTAGGTGGCGAGAGTTTGTTTTGGAACCCATAATTGATCTAGGGAAACCTCTGACTCGGTAGTGGTCTGTCTTGCAAATATAAAATTATATAAGAAGTCTCTCAAGTCTGACCAGCGGATGTCAATTCGTTTCCTAGCGTATGTTGGTCTGAAGGGTAGCCACATTTCTAGGTCAATTAATGAGGGAAAAATTCGCAGCTCGTTGTTATAGTGCAGATGATAGAAATCATATCGGTACCAGACACGGCTTGGCCCCTGCAAGTGTCGGTCGAGGTGTTCCGAATCCGGTCGGTGGCTGGCTCCACAGCATCGTGTCTGCATGCACAGTCAGCAGGAGGGTTCCGCGGCCGCAACTCCTGTGGAGTGGGGTGATTTCAACGAAATTTGATTTGAAGAAAGAGATGAAATAGTAAACTGATTCGATGAGTAATCAGGATACTGACACGGAGTGCCATAGCGTCGTTTCCGTCAGGGACGGCACGCGACCTGTGCAGTGTACGTAATATTATGGACATCAATCCGTGAATCCAAATTTAACTATCCAGCTGCACGGTATCATCTACAAAAAGCAACAATTTAATTCGAGGTGCATACTCTGAGATGTTGGACTGGATCTCATCATGGTGGACTAGCAAGGATAATTCCACGCGCATCCCGCAAATTCTCAACATCAAAGCATCCACACGAATAGTTCCTGAGAAGTCCACAACTCCTGATCACGACGGAGAAGAAAGTCTCGATGTTTGGGGCTTTCAGGATACACGTTTCCAAGCCTATAATGATACCGTCGTCGAAGTCACTGGAAGTCGATATCCCTTAAGCGGGCAGAAACTCCCCTCATTATTGCCATGGTTCAACCAATTGATGGAGGTTAAAATATCCGGCGCTTCGAGATTGAAATCATCTTATCCGCCTCCGATTCCGACGACAACGATCAACCATGAATTCATGAGTGAGATTGGCGAAACCTTCGATAAAACCCAGATCAGTTTTGATCCCGTCCAGCGGCTGCGTCATGGCCACGGACATACACAGGGAGAGATGTTCGCAATCAAACACTCTTCACTAAAACGAGTACCAGACGTCATCATATACCCGCAAGATGAGAAGCAAGTTATCATTCTCGTTCAATCCGCTTTCAAACGCAACATCTGTCTCATTCCATTCGGCGGCGGCACCAACGTCAGCGAGGCCCTTGAATGTCCTCATAATGAGACCAGGATGATTATTTCAATGGATATGCGACGTATGAACAAGATCAAATGGATTGATCCCATCAACCGAATGGCGTGCGTTGAGGCTGGCGCGGTTGGCAGACACATTACGGAAGATCTCGCAAAAGAAGGGTTCACAATGGGTCATGAGCCAGACAGCGTGGAGTTTTCGACACTTGGTGGATGGATAGCAACTAATGCGAGCGGTATGAAGAAGAACAAGTACGGCAACATCGAGGATATTGTTCTTGATGTGAATGTCGTCACTGTAAACGGAGTTTTGTCGCGATCAGAAGCTCTGCCGAGAGAATCTGTTGGGATTGATCCACGAAAATTGATCTTCGGCTCAGAAGGGAATTTGGGCATCATTACTTCGGCAATCGTAAAGATATTCCCTTTGCCCGAAGTTCAACGTTACGGGTCAGTATTGTTCCCAAACTTCGAGAACGGCGTGGCGTTTATGTACGACTTGACCAGAGCAGGCGGTCAACCAGCAAGTATGCGCCTAGTCGACAACGCACAATTTCAATTCGGAATAGTCCTCAAGCCTGCTTCAACAGGCTTCGCCGCCCTTCTCAGCAAGTTGCAGAAATTCTACGTTACCAAAGTCAAAAGCTTTGACCCGGACAAAATGGTGGCATGCACACTCGTCTTCGAAGGCACGGCCCAAGAAGTAAAACGCCAGGAATCAAACGTGTATGAGATAGCAGCAAAACACAACGGCATGAAAGCCGGTGCTGAAAATGGCAAGAGAGGATACCTCCTCACCTACAACATAGCCTACATCCGAGACTTCGCACTCGAACACTACGTCCTCGCTGAATCATTCGAGACCTCCATCCCCTGGAGTCGAGTCCTCGAGCTCTGCGACCGCGTCAAAAAGCGAGTACTTAAAGAACACGCTTCTCGAAAATTACCCGGAAAGCCATTTATTTCCTGTCGCGTGACGCAGGTATATGAGACTGGTGTCGCGGTTTACTTTTACTTTGCGTATTATTTTAAGGGTGTGGAAAATCCTTCTGGGGTTTATGGGGAGATGGAAAGGGCTGCGAGGGATGAGATATTACTTTGTGGGGGGGCGTTGTCTCATCATCATGGTGTTGGGAAGTTGAGGGGGGAGTTTGTGCCCAGGATTATGTCGGAGGGGGCGCTAGAGTGGCGGAGGAATATTAAGAGTGCGGTTGATCCGCAGAATATTTTTGGGTCAGGGAATATGGCGGTGTGATAGAACGGAGACTGGACTGAACACACTATTGTGTGATTCAGTGTCAAGTCCTGATGCTGAGAAATTTATAAATGATTTAACAAAGAGAAAACCAACCATGCCTCGAAGATTTGGACATTCTGACAAGCATGAGGTATTCAGAAGAATGTTTAACTCTACATTTGTAAAATAATGAGACAATTGTCATGGTCCACAATTCCAAGGACTTGGCGTGACCAAGCTTGAAGCATGCTGATTACAAATCTTTCAAAGACCCAGTTTTCTCGGGAGGATATCATCAAGAAATGTTTATGATTTCTGCTTCGAGAGCGTGAGCTAGGTATCAACGCGATATCGGTGCTTAACCCGGTAAGTACCACTGCTTGATGAGCGGTGTGACTTTTGCTCGCGGATTTGTTTTGAAGTCACACCCAGGACTTTACAACGAAAACATGGCGTCACAGGAAAACGACGAACTTTCATCATCCATCCTACTCACAGGCACAACAGGGTTTCTAGGCAAAGTTGTTCTTGAAGAGCTTTTCAGAAGAAGAGCAGAGTTACGATTCAAGAAAGTTATCATTGTGATACGCTCAAAGCGGGGTCGAGATGCGAGATCCAGATTTCTCAAAGAGCTTGCACCTTCACCATGCTTCTCCCAATTGCCAGCCGGATGGACAGACAATGTACGAGTGGTTGAAGGCGAGTTAACAGAAGTTAACTGCGGTCTCAATAAAATCGATTATGAGAACATCTGCGCGGAAACCACCCATATCATCCACTGTGCTGGTTCTGTCAGGTTCGATCTCCCTCTAGCAGAAGCTGCAGTCTCGAACATCGCCTCTACTCTCAACATATACGACTTGGCTGAAAATTGTCCCAAGCTTCGGAGTTTGGTGGTCACATCCACTGCATATGTAACACCATTTACTCCAGGGCCAATGTTTGCAGTCCTACCGGCTCTTCCTCAGAACGCTTCTCGGATTTGGGATGATATTCAAAAAGGGAATTTGGACGAGAAGAAGTTACTACGCGATACCGGACATCCAAATACATATACACTTACGAAATGCATTGCAGAGCACCTGATCTTCGCGCGCGGTCGTAAAATTCCCGTCACGATCGTCCGACCGAGCATCATATCTGCGAGCCTCACCTATCCATTTCCTGGATGGATAGATAGTGTTGCCACGCTGAGCGCTTTCGTTGTTGCTTTCGGCTCGGGCCTGATGAGGGTTTTTGACGGTAACCTCAAGACGATTCTGGATATTGTGCCTGTGGACTCGGTAGCACGAAAGTTGATAGACGAGTCTTTTGTTGATACTGTCAAAGAGTCAGGGCCGAACATTGTGTACGCAGTAGCCGGAATTAGAAATGGAACAGAAGTGGGAGTCATTAAAGATACCATCATGGAGTTTTCCAACCGCAAGTCAGGCCAACAAGGGGCGAGACTTTGCTACTGTGGTCCACGGAACTGGGAGTTTCACTTGCATGACCTTCTCCGACATCAGATACGATTCATTTTGGCGCGCCTCCACTATGCATGTAGAGGTGATAGAAGAAGACAAGAGGAAGTAAGGCGTGGTGCCAAGATGGTTTCGTCGATCAATCAAATGTTTCCGTATTTCATGCATAGCACTTTCGACTTTCGACCGCAGAGGGGTATTATTAACGGGTTTGATGCTAAGGAATATATAAGTTTGGTCTGCTCGGGGGTGGAACGGTACATTACCTCAAAGTTTCCCAACAAGTAGATCAATGCCATGCCACTGTACCGGTCGAAGATTCGTCGGGCTATTACAGAGAGTCTCGGATGTATTCTAGTCGCCATGCGAGTCCTTCGCTAGAGAATAAAATGAATAACTCGTATGATTTTAAGATTGTGAGGCTATTTCTGTCTCTTTCCATTGACTTGACGGAGGCCTTGACAGGAATGCTTACTTGCAGCAGGATCCAACAGGCACCAACATTCACATGCAGGCCAATAAAAAAACATGAAAGGCCCGTAGAAATAAAGAACATGGGAAGATTAGAAGAGCATGAGACCCCTATTTCACCTTGCATTGCACTTTGGCCCAGGATTGGTCAATTTAATTCTAGCGTGCTGATGGCAGGTACACAGGTACCCACAGGGCTGTGCCGCCGGCGACCTCACCTTTCATGCTCCCCACCAAAACTTGCAGCACGAGCAGTCGCCGACCAAACTCCAGCTGTTATCGGGATTCATTTAACATTATTCCGTTCTAAGGATTTGTCAATGTATGAATTCAAAATTCCATCTTGTTCAGCCAGCCTCATTTACAGATGTTGAAAGAAGGAACGTTCCATGTGGGGCAGACCCAGCCTTCATCATGACCTCGGGAGTTCGAGTGAATGCGGGCGTGCAAAAGTGAACTGCAATGGGAATTTCGCGATGAAGATATACTGCATTGCAAGGAGTTGTTCGCCGCGATAAATGTTAAACTTGCTGAAGCAAATATGAATACGTGTTTGTTTTCATCTCAAAGAGGCAGAAAATGAGGTTTTTCGGGGAGTCCTGAATCACATCGGACCGCGACACCTTGGCGTACATCGTGCCGAGGTCAAAGGTCAACGGCTGATTTCCCACTACGAGTCCTGTGTATATGTTTCTTCATACCAAACATCTCCACCAACGGCGTTGCCGACAATTCTGTGGGGCTCTGCATTCAGCGACTGCCGTGAACGTTGAGAAGCATCACCGAAACTCGAATTATATACCGTATCAAACGGACTTTAGATGCTGCAGAAGTGCTCCAGAAATGAGATTTTGGGTTTTAAGCGCGAGCTGTGCGCTCCTCATTCTTTTGCCAACTACCAAAGTTATCAATTGAGCAAGTTGAGAGACCTCATTTGATGTGGAATGAAACAATGAGAAAAACGGTCTTTCTGCCAACCAAAGTCACTTCGCAAGAAGTTCAGCTGGTAAGATACCTTGGCAAACACATTTGTTCGCGACAGGCCTTCCTTCAGAGCCAGGGGGTTTTAGTAGAGTCAGCGCATAGCCACTACGCTGATCCAATAGTATTCTTCATGAGTATTTCTATTACGATCCCAAACATCTCGTCCCACTTGGCAAGTATAGAAGACTCTTCATCGAACAGGGCAAACGAAAGTCAAAAGTTCGATATAAACTGCCCGCTCTGGTAGCACGAAACAACATTCTCATTCTTCATTATCAGCAACTCATTCCAATCATCCAACTACTTCTTCTATCACCATTCAAATAGGCATAGTTTTGTTTTCACCTCCCCTTCGATAAAAGTCATGCATTTCTCTCGAGTTACAGCTATCGCTCTTGCGGTAGGCTCTGTTGCGTACTCATCTCCCGTCGTTTCCAGAGTACAGGACAAACGCGACGAGACAGTATATATCGTCAACTGCGATCGTTTTGAGGGCACTAGCAAGACTTCAAGTGCTGTCAGAGATCAGTTCATATATTTTGATGATCTTGACAGTTCCGTGAACTTGATCAACAACCCTGGCACAAGCTCGTTCTTCTCCTATGGGACGGCACGGAATGTTATTGGCGACAATGGGCAACACGACAGCAAGACATCCCACATAGACTGGACACTCGCAAAGGAGAAGTCGCCGCTCAGCGCTGAATTTCCACAGGGCTCCTTCAAAGTCTGGGATCTGGGAAAAGGAGATTCTCGTACAAACATCACTGGTGTTGCGACTATGGATGGCAGCCGGGACTTCCGTTGTTATGACTGGCCTTCCTTCAAGATCACCGATTACATCAAAGGTCCCAACAATATCAGATTCGAATGCGAGGCAAAATACTTTTGCACTCGCATTGAACGCCTAGTCCGCCAAACGAAGTTCAATGTTTTCGATACAACTTTGTCCGTCCCTATCATAGGCGGAAGCGATATGAAAACGCCAGACACTCGCATCTTGGATTTTATCAAGAACGCATTCGGACAACTTGAGAAGGCTGTGGCGGAAAATGCCGGGAAGACCCATCCCTACCCCATCGAATCATCCGACTTCAATCTTTACTTCGATATACAACGCGCCGAAACCAGTGGTGACGCGAACTACGATCCCAACCGTATAATGGCAATCACGAAGCACCTCCAAGACAAGATCGCCCCCGAACTGTACAAGAATCAGGCCATTCGCAACTGTAAGGGTACGATCATAGGTCTCGAGCCAACTTGCGAGCATCAGATCGCGTGGCCGGCACAGATCTCCATTCAAGTCCAGTTTGCTACCCAGGCGTTGCAGAATTGGGTTGATCAGGACACCATCATCATAACCGTGGCAAAAGATCCAGCCAAGGTGGATGCTTCATGCAAAAAGAACAAGGCTTTTGCGAGCATCGTTAGCACGGGATTCAGCGTTGGATCGGCATACACATCTGGCATTAAAAGTGCCGTCTCTGCGGGCTTGGGTGGAATTCTCGGTATACCCAGCGATGGTAAATGTTAGAGGTCGCGAAGGAGGCTTTGTCTGATAGGAAAACCGTGGAGTACTCAAATTTATAGAAGCAGATCAACTTCTCATTTTGGCGTTAGCATGTCGCATTGCCATTTGGTTTTTAGATGCTCACTTTTCCAAGCCAAAGTTCTGTAGCTTGTAATGAACTTTCAATGTTGGTGCAAGTTCTACTCTGGCCATTTTGTAAATATTCCCATACCCCAAGCATCTGAAGTTAGTCTCGGCGGACATTTGGGTGAAATCTCAATCGTTGAAACACATAAGACGCGTGAAATCGCATTCAATGGCGGTTGAGGTTAATCATAGCATAGGACAAAATAGGACAAAATAAGCGAGAGATCCGAGTAAGAAACACAGCTATATCCGAGGAAACAGTGGCGCATAATTTAAGGCACATTCATTGCATTGAAGTCCAGCGAGGCAGAGGCGTTCGGTACATTGGAATCTTCCTTAACAACAAAAAGTTTTGTTAGACTTTCTATTCCTCGTAAATTCATTAATTCTCTCGAAGTACTACTCGGCTTTGAGTCGACGCTCCACTTTTATCGTCATCGACTACTTGCACCACCCCCCATTCCTGCACCAGGAAATCGATCGAAACTATCCGGCCTACAGGATGAATTAGACGTGATGCCACTGATGTGGCGGGTCTGCCGCGCCGGAGGCGGGCGGTATAAACCAGTCGGAGTCGATTGAGTAGTAGGGCGATGGAGGAGTGGATTTGGACGTCTGGCACTACCATAGACGGGCTCATCGAGTTGCGGTGCTGGACGACCAGGTTGTCTACGACGCGATGGACGATCAGCGTGCCTGCGATGTGCTGTACGACCCACGCGCGAGGATTCATCGTCTGGTTCGGGTTTCCTCTTGCTCTTGCGTTTTCGTTTGCTAAAAATCCCAATATATATCACCCGAGTGATCAAGCCTCCCCCTATGACAAGAGGGATCAGTTGGCCTGCCGATCCGAGATCCTGGACGTCTTTAACGCGATTCCAATGGAGGGTCAATTCTGTTGCAACGACCACAGCTGTAGCAACGATCGTGTTGGCAGACGACTGCATGACTTGAAGATTGGATTTGCGCCGCTTGCTATAGATTTACAGTTAGATTTCTTCACAATCGTTGAACGGAACCTGGTCCCTCACCTTATTTTCGGGTGTCTCCTTTCTTTGAATAGCAGTAACTGTTTGACAATCAACAGCGCCAGGACAAACGCACAACATGCAAGCAAGAGAGAATGGAATGCGATGTTTGCAATCACAAAACCCATTCCGTTCAGATGAAACTTTTCGAAAAAGAACCCATAGGGACGACAAGTATTGGGGCTAGCATTTCCAAATCTGGAAACTTTCACTTTCGTAATCCAGAACCAAATCTGAAACCCAGACACTGAGATAACGAGAGCGAAGTTAAGCGCACTAAACATCTTCCCAATTTTGACACGTGAATATCGACTTGGATCCCAGCGCGGCGTGCAACCAGTAAGCAATCTCCAAATATACAATGGTACGAGATAAAGATAACCTCCGAACGTAAGTAGCAACACAATATATATTTCAACAGGCCTCAATTTCTTCTTGGCGGTCTGAATAATCAGTGCGAGGAAGGTTGCAGCGACGAATAAAAAGTTGGAGAGGCGTAGGCCAGGCACTTCAGAGCGAGCAATCCAAGAAGCGAGGATGGTACTGTACCACTGGATATAGAAACCAAGTCGGATCCCTAGGCCGTACATATCTGGGTTCCCGGCGAAGCTACAGGTATCCATCGAGAAATTATTGCATGGGTTGTCGAAAGGTTTGAGATTGTGATGTTGAGATTCCGAACAACGACGGTCTTATGTCACAGGTTTCATAAAATTGCAAGGCCTGGTGGGTGGGGGGGGGGGATTGTGGGCAGCGCCGTAGTCTTGTGCTGAATCCGAGAAAGCCCTCGTTGGAGCCCAAGATGCAGAAAGCCCAACGGGACCATACTAGAAATTGAAACCCCGCATAAAATGATCGCGCTCTCATCCCACTTAGTTGTGGGAGCTGATGTGCAAATTCAAGCCTCTTCGAGCCACGTCGTCAAAGACCCCGAGCTGATTCGGCGCCTTCAATCACAATGCTTGCTGCGCCACCACAGTGAGGTTTTTGGATATCTGTTCGCACAGCATCAGGCGCATTGATCACCTAAATAGACAGTAATAATGTGCACATGATTACGACGCCCTGACAGCGGCTGTTGTATTCCCGTGGACGAGGTCGCCCTTGCGATGATATGATGGGCTCCAGGCGACAGAGTGATTGTTTTCGCGAAAGCTTGCCAACTAAAATCTGTTCGGGGGGTGACATTGGCCTCAGTCCATTCCTCGCCTTCATCAATACTCAGGTGAACTGACGAAATACCATCATTGCTCCATGCCCAGCCTGAGACTTCCAACGTCGTGTCTTGCATTCGAACGTCTGGACCAGAACTAACGATCATCGAATTGGGCTCAACACTCCAGACAGGGCGCATTCCCCCGTTAGGATCCAGTGGACTCTGCTCGTTGTAGAATGTCGTGGTAAATGGACCCGGGGCCCGGTGGCTTTGCAAAGATAGTCGACAGAGCCATTTGGTTGAATTGGTGCCAAACCACCCAGGTACTACCAGCCGGACTGGACCACGTTTCCTACTCAAAGGCTTCCCATTCATTTCGTAAGTTAACATCACCTCATTAGATCGCGCTTTCGATATCGGGAGGTCCTTCTGATATCTGTCTGTTTGCATTCCGCCAAACTCTCCGTAGTCCAAGCCATCGGACCAGACAAATTGGGCAGTGGGCAATGGCTGCGATGCATCGAGAAGTGTATTCAATGGAACACCGGTCCATGTAAAATTGCCGACCCTCCATAGATTATCCGTTGGTGGCTTTAGAGGACTCCCATAACATTCATGAAATTCAGTGATAGTGTGGTGCGGAAGCCGTTTCAGTTGCGCGACTGATAGTGTGAGCGGACGATTTACAAGGCCATCGATCATAATTACATATTTGTCGGGATCGGTAACGGCGGCTCCCATATGAATTGTCTGAATAGATCTTCATCGGGTGTGATGAAGGTTTGTAGCAGATTCGGCGCTGGGGGGTGCCGAATGAAGAAACCTTTGGGGTCCAGTCCCACGCACGCTTTTCGTTCTTCGCCATTCTCTCTGGTGTCTAATGCGTCGAGATCCTGGAAGATTACGAAAGATTCCGGTCTCATCTTGGAGAATAGTTGTAGAAGTTAATCAGGAAGTGGTAGGATAGGAGAACATAGCCAGAAGCGGGGTAGAATTCAAGCGTTTTGGCGGGGACCCCACTCGCCCCTCAAAGCCTCCAAAAAATCGCGATAAAAGACAATTCGAGGGAATATTGATCGCACCTGGCACTTATGGGAACGTGTCAAGGTCCAGAAACATCTGTGGCAAATCACTGATCCAGAGTGTCTTCATCACGTGCTTCCGACACCCAACACTGTATCTTTAGCAAAAGTCAAGGCTTAACTTCACGAGTATGATCGTTGTCAATGAATGTAGCCGGCTTTCTTCGGCTTCTGTTCACTTTCAGATCGAAAATGTCAAGTCTCTGATAGCCGCCAACAACATCATGATACTGTTTTCCCTCGATGCCCTTGTCGAGGTCTAGCCTGGCATATAAAATACCTTCTTCTGCTTGCAAAAACGACTTCTGGTCCTTCCTGTCCGAGAATTGATCCATTGTGTATCCTTGAATGGCTGTGCCCGTGGGATCCAAGAACATCGTAGCTCCACGAGGAGCCTTGGTCAGAACTTGAGAAACGTATTCGGGGTCGCTTGATTCAGCGGCAATCGCGGTAACATTCGATTCGTCAAGATGACCTGTGCAAAGAATCCCGAAGCACTTGTTTTCGAAGCAATGAGCGGCGGCACGGGTTTTATTTGCCGCAACGTTGTCATAGTTTGCGCGTGCCTCAACCGGCCCGCCATCGGACCCCGCGACCTTAGAATCATTCGGAACGCTCGTGGGCCAGATTGCCGGCCAGGTCGAGATGTGAACCTATTCTCCTTGTGCCATCAGAGCGTACCTCGCCAATGGATTTGTATTCTCGCCGCAAATCAAAGCACCAACTTTACCGTGTTGGGTTTCAGCAATACGGAGTCCAAACCCATCACCAGGGCTCCAGGTCAACTTTTCGAAGAATGTTGGGATCAATTTCCTGTGATGAACCAGAATTTTCCCATCCGGTCCCACAATGATGTTGGAATTGAATAGAGTCGCGGTGCTATATCGGACTTTCTCAGAAATGCCCACACTGACAACGGTTCCAGTCTGCCTTGCGGCATCGCGAATTGCGTTCATCTCGTCGCCGTCAACGTAAATAGACTCTTTGGCCATCTGTTCAAAGAAGCCGTGATTTTGAGAAGGAGCCAAAATGGCGCTCCATACCGGAAACGCTGGTATATAGGACTCCGGGAAGACAACCAAATTTGCGGAGTTCTTGGCGGCTTGATGGATCAAAGACACACATTTTTGGGTGGTCTTTTGTGAGGACAGTACTATCGGAGACACGTGGCATGCCGCGGCGAGCAAACGAGATACCATGGCTAGAGACGGATGTTCTTCAAACGCGCATACAGATGTCTTCGGTGAAGTACGACTGCAGAGATCACGATGTTGGTGGCGGGTGGTCGGACGGATGGACCTTGGTTTAGGGTTCCATCAGGGGGCAGTGCGCTATATTTGGTCGCTAATTTGTAAGCAACGCGCTAACGAGAACCCCTATCTTTGAGACGTCCCGCCCGAACAGTTTTCTCCAGCTCCAACCCAAGGAATTTCCTTTCTTCCATAGTGCGAGGAATCCAATACCACTGATTATACTCCAGCCAGCAAGCGCTGTTGCTACTCTGGCCGATCACTAAGACCAAGGCTGAGCGGCAATGGCGACTTTCCAACTTTGCCGCCGACCGGCATATGAACCTCTTGAGCCACTTTTGGGCAGACTCACAAATCGAATAAGTATCCGAACTATGGCGCCTTTTTCATGCATATCAAATTCGAATCATTCCGTCTTTTTAGCACGTCTTTCCATTTTCGTTCAAATTCTAGCACCCTGAGATACTTTTCAAAGGGCCGTTTCCTCAACATGAATCAAAGTTCCCCTCATCACACTTCTTCTATCGAGATGCTTCCCATTGAGATTAGACAGGCTATTTTAAGCGCTTCCCCAGACCTGAAATGTCTACACGCACTTGCTCTCTCGTGTTCTTCCTTCTACTACCCTTTCGCCAGTTGCGCATCTCTTATCATGACCCTCGTCCTGAGTAATGAGATCGGCTGCGGCGCATTCCCCGAGGCCATGGTAGCCCATGAGGGGTATCAAATCGAAACTTGGGATGAAGAGAACACCTTGCCTTTTATTACAAATTATTTCACATCAGGAACCCTTCAATTTAGGTATCTTCCTATCAACGAGGTTGTTGAAGCCAGCCAATTCCACAAAACGGTTCAATACTTTACGGAGGATTTTATCCGGACGGCATTCTCAAAGGTTCCTCTGGAAAACTCATCTTCTCCGTCAGAATCTGAGATCACTCGTATCAAACGTTCTTTTTACATTTTTGAAATTTACTACATGTTTTACCGATACGACAGCATTTACGAGCACCGAACACTATTTCCCGAGTTTTCACCCTGGGAATACGAGCAGATCGGATGTATCCATGACTATCTTATTCGAGCTTTGTGTCCTGGTAGGTCACCACCTTCCTTTCCAAGTCGTGCATCCATATTAACGTCACTGTCTAGTGTTTAACGATGTTGCTGAACACGATGTCGAATGGGGCAATGCTCGCATTGATTTCGTATCACCTGAACGCTCTTGGAACATTGAAGTCCTCCTATCATGTGGTCTACTCCATATTCGAGCCATAATCGAGGCCAAATCGTTTCAAGATCGTTGCGAACTCTTCCCTACAGCGCTTCCTCTATTCGGCGACGAGCTTCTCAGACCAACGTTGGTGGCCGCCAATTTCGAAGGAAACGAGCATAACGTGGAGTACCAGCAGCTCCGCGAGAATGATGACAGTGACGAATCCACTAATCCCTCTCCCGTCATTCGCCCTCCTCATTTTGAGGACGCAGATTCAGGCCCTCATGATGCATGGCACTGGGCCCACGAGAATGAGATTCCAACATGCTTCATATATTCAGACAAAAGAGCGCCATGGCGCGAATGGGGATACGTCATGTGGGATCGCGCCAGATTGGACCAAATGAAGTTATTTGAGGAGAAATTCGTAGATGCGGAAGCGAAATATGTTCCTCCCGGTCCTTCGGAAGAAGATATTAGACGCGCGCTTGATCAGCAGGCATCGTTCCAGAGACGTGCCGAAATATACGCACAAGGAGGCAGAGGCTGGTGGAGTTTTGGTGGCGAGAGTAAAGTTTTCTGGCTTCGCGAGTCTCCGTATATGCTCTCGGGTGGGGTTCCTTCGGTGCAGTTCAACTCGCTGCACGAAGCCAAGCGGTTTCTTGTGTCTCTTATACTCCCGTTTGACAAGCATAGAGAGCATGCCTCTGCTGATCAGCCACAAGTGGAATACTCTGGAAGGAAGCTCCTCAAAAAGATCTGTTCAGTGGTCCAGTCAAGGCTGGGTGTTTTCATGGGGAGATATCTTTAATTATGTCTTTTTTTATGCCCTCGAGCCAGGACTATCCGAGTTCTCTCTCTTTCGATAATCAATAAATCTGTGCACATTACTTTTGCGGCTAGAATCCGGCGCTGTTTTAATTAAACTTGCTCGTATTTTGCATGCTGATGGCTACGCGAATCAGGCGGTTCAATTTTGATAGATCAGTCAAGACTTGTAGATCGTAACCTCGAGCGTGACTTCAAGCGTGACCTCAAGCGTGACCAGCGTAACATAGGATCGATGGCCAAAAAAGAGATCGATGTCGAGTAAATCATAAAATTTGGAGATTGACAAAACAACTAGGAGTATGAAGGGTAGAGAACAGCTTCAATTCAAAATATTGACGCTCCTTCGACCGACCACGGGGTTTCCCGCCATGAGGATCGTTGAATTATCATCTTAGATATTTAGTTTGAATATATTTATTAAACAGTGAACCCAAAACAAGTCTTTCTGAACAATAATATAGTATAGAAAACACAGATATAGCACTAGAGACCGAGCGCCCCGAAATCGTAAAACAGTATGTAATGCTGCGAGCGCTCCGTGCCAATACAATGCGGGACCAAATTTTCCGTTGCAACATTTTAGCTTACCTTCTTCATCATGGAATGAAGTTAACGTACTTTCGGAGGAGGAGCGTAGACTTTCGAGGGACCGTTGTAGGTCTGCAACGGCTGAGGCTTACCTTGCCGAGACTGCGCTTCCGGAGGCACAGGCTGAATCTGACCATGCGTATTTATATGAGCATAATACTTGTCTCTCAGTTCTCGACTATGGCCAATGTTGTGTCCCGCTCGTTTAGCATGGCCAGCGAAGTCATTCTTATTCTCGTAGCCGATAGAATTCTGCCCCATTCCTTTGCGTAGGAACTCCGATCTGGGATTCAATCAGCTGACAAATCGAAATCCTGGCCAAAGGAGCTTTATTTACCTGTCTTATGCATCCGTAGCCCTTTTTGCATATTGTGCAGTCTCAAGATGCCATTCTCGGGTTGCCGATTGCTGACCGTCGAATATCTTTGGAGTTCCATACTTCTCGTGGGAATTTTTGTCCGTTTTCATGTCTGCTTTCCGGAAGAGACCTTTTGCCGTGGCCAACCTCATTTAATATTCGTCCTCAAGCGTTTGCGCATTTTCATCGGCATGCTTGTAGTGATGTCCGTGCTGTGCCATCCTTGAAGCGGCTGGGAGTCCTTGTGGACAAGCTGCTATATCCGTTCGATAAGCATCATGATTCTCTATCGTTCTCATTAGAAAGCAGTCTCATCATGGTTGGGAATTAATCTACTAACCTGCAGGTCTTGAAGCACGGCCGGGTCCGGTTCTCTGTCTCACAACATGCCCAAACCTCCCAGTCGGCACTAGGGTGTGAGTTTGGGGGATATGTCTATTCTTTCTTAATCTTCCTTGACTGAGCACGGTATTGAGACTGCCTAAATGGCATCTCCCCCCCGTCTATGATATCCTGTCTTGTCTGCAGGGGACGCTACATTCTCGTTCCGTTAACAATACAAAACATTCGGCGATTGTTCTTTTCTTGATACCACTGGCTTGCGATTTCCGCAACTGAAATAATTAAAAAGAAAATGACCACAGACTGCGCAGGGAAAGAAACACAAAAGATGGCGCGGTGATTGAGTGATCCGCGTCCAGCGTGATAGATTCAGCTGATCAGAAATACGGAATTCAAAGAGGAAACGTTGCATGCTGGATCTGACTGCGATATATATATCTATCTGTAAATTACGCCTCCGACGCGCATAGTCAAAACCATCATATTGTACATTGTGAGAACCAACATACCGTCATGTTGACGCAATATTGGGAAGGACAAGAAGAGGCTCGAAAAGGTCACTAGAATAGGTATCGAAACTTCATTTGAAACTGAAAAACTAACCTTGTTATGAGCTTGAGACCTATGTTTTCCAGTTTTGTGTCAGACCGGACCTGGTGAAATGATATGACCACTTGATAAGACAGCGATCGAGCCAGTGGCAGGTCTCAACCCGAGAGGTCATGCCGACTAAAGCAGTCCTAGTCCCAACTAAACCCAATACTCGTCCATCTGCAAGATGACATGAATAAACGAGCGGCACGCGTCACGGCCGCTGACTGCATGTGCCGGAGGACGCGCCGACATCAACATGGCCGGCCAGGCGCGGACCTCCCGTAAATTGTGAACTTTTCATCGACAAAGAAGAGAAGCTTGAAGAGGCTTCCAAACCATATAGGAAGAATTGCTTTCATAATAACATAAGCAGAATTCGGAGACAAAGAAAGCGCAAACGCAACACCTGGACCCAGAGCTTTGGATCTGGAGAAACTTGACACAGCCCAGATTCTTTTCGGGAAGCCCTGAAAGAATCTTGATAGACGCGCGTCAAATAAATGAGAGGTTTTATTGAAAGCTCCAAGGTTCTTTTGTTCGGTGTTGGTGTTTGATGTGAAAGGCTCCTTTCACATCAAACACCAAGGTGGCAGTAAGCGCTTTGACGCAAGCCCCAGACCCACTTATTCATCAAGTCCACCAATGAAAGTGAGAAAATGTTTCTCAGTTATCAATTTTCACAGTTTCCCCCCTAAAAATATTTTTAATTCTTGACTGATCAGTGCTGAATTAACTTCACCAATCAGGCAATCAGTTGAGCACTCAATCATCAGTCAGTCAGTTAAGGGATTCCCTTCAACTGATGACTGACTGATTGGCTTATTATCCACTCTGAAAATCAAACATGGCCCAATTATCCCTCCTACGAGTCATTGGCAAGAAACACATTTATAGTTCTTCATTCCAGAATCCTGATTCATTACCATCCGTCCAACGCCTTGAGTCTCAATCTCATTCCATCCCTCGGCTTCGTGGTTATGACACCAGCGGGCACCGCCACCTCATTCAGATCAGCCATTTCCATATGGAAGCTGCCGCAGAATACAGCAACCAAAGCTTTCAACTCCGACTTTGCAAACTTCTCGCCGATGCAACTTCTTGGCCCATGAAGGAACGTCAAGTTTGCATAATTGCTTGTTACGCCACCGGTATTGTTGTGGTGGCCATCCTTCTCAATCCAATGCTCAGGGCAGAAATCGTCAGCATTCGAGCCCCATAGTTGTGGAGAGCGATTGATGGCCCACGGAACGAGATGGATGCGGGTGGTTCTTGGTATATGGACATTGTTTATAGTGGTATCTTTGATGGCAACCCTGATGGTACTTGGGACAGTGGGGTAAAGACGAAGAGTCTCGTTGCATACTGCATGTAGCAGTGGAAGTGATTCCAATACACTTGCCATATCTTCGTTAGGGTCTAGGGACGATGGTGAAGCCAAATTGGTTCGTATCTCTTCTCTGAGACGAGTCTGAATATCCTGGTGCTTAGAGAGAAGGTATGTGGCCCAGGTGAAAGCCGATGAAGTCGTCTCGTGCCTACAGCTGTCAGCAAGGCAGTTTCAACTGAAAGAGTACCTACCCCGCTGCCAAAAATGTCAAAAGTTGGTCAACCAACATATCGTCATTAAAATTATCGGACTTGATGAGGAGAGACAAGATATCCAGCTGTCCCTTCTCATCCTGCTTCATCAATTGCCTCTTATCGCCGACGAGCCGGAGACATATATTCTTGAGATCTTGAGTGGTATTTTTGAGTGTGGTATTCAACTTCCATGGCAACTTCGACACAAACTGTTGGCCGAGAACCAGATTGGAGACGAAGTACGCAAGCTTCTCTGTCGTCGGCTCAAGAATCTCCTCGTAATTCCGTACCAGTTTATCATCGTTGTTCTTGAGAGCGTTAAAGTCCCTACCCAACCCAGCGACACCGATGATGTCCACTGTAACTTTGTTCGCCCAGTGATTGATCTCAACCACACTTCTCTTGTCCGCCTCAGGATTTTCTCTCATCTCGGCAGCAACTCCATCGCGAAGCTGAACAGCCTTATTCCAGAAGATAGGAATCAGTTCTTTAATGTGTCTGAAACTGAATGCGGGCGAGGCGTGCTTGCGCTGGAACTTGTGCACATCACCTTCAACGACAATCATGCCATCACCGATAATCAAGCGCAGGAAGCCGCGAACTTCCTTTGGCTTCTCAAAGTCGTACGTGTTGTGAACAAGTACATCGGCTATTGTTTTTGGTTCTGTTAAGAGAATATTGTCGATGTTGAACAAACTGGGGAGACGGATCAAGCCATCATTGGGGATGGAGTTGGCGATTTCGAGGATGGCTTGGCCTGCTGGTCTTCTGAATTGGTTACGGAAGTGAGAATAGAATGGGATGGAGCGCTGTTGCTGTGATTTAGTACTTTCAAATATTTAAATGCTGGGAATATTTATAACTGACCCCCGGCTGTGGAAGATGTCGCAGTGGACTTAAGAAGGCGGGATATACAATGCTATGGAATGCAAACCAGATCAGAAAATACACAGCCGATACTCCAATGAATAATGTTGACACAGGTGTCTTTGAAAAGTATTGCGGGAAGAACAGTTGATTAGCAGTGCAGAATGCAGCCGCAGGGCCTGCGATTCGTATCAGGACTGGGATTTGGGGAGCCATGATGTTGTCGAGCTGGAAACGACCATATGCCAAATTATATAAAGTTCCAACAAGCGTGCAGACATGGGTTCATGAATACTATTTATTCAGGCACCTGCAATAGAGGTGTTTTGTGGGACCTCGGTATCTCATGATGCGGCCGTGTGCTGCTACAACACGCGTTTCCAAACCAACGCTAAGATGACATCACCTATCTTTACATAGAGAATTCCGCTTTGGGCAAATTGAGATGTTGTCTTGCGACTACTGCTGTTTCGGCAGCGCCAGCACATGGGTATTTTAAGCTTTCGGCTCAGATATGCGGGGTAGTGGGGCGAAAATTTCGGAGTATAGATACCCTTGGTCTGTCAACCTCTTAGCTGATGACCTAAGAACTTACCATCTCGGTGGTTGATGAGGTCTATAGGTCAAGGATTGCATGTGCTACAGGACCATTCCAAGTTGAAAGTCGTAGTAAGCACGTGACTAAATTGTCCCCTTTTTAACGCCAACCGAACGCGAGCTTTTTCTCACTTTCATCAAAGAGTTGGGTCGCACTTTCTACCGCTATCACTCTATCGAATTCTCGTTGAATATCCTTAGAATTCGAAGTTTCGCTCCATTTTTAACCGAAAGTCGGCACGCTTTTGCCAAGCGGCCCTTCAGAGGAAGCTATGCTGAGGCAGCGCTCTAGTTAGTGTGCGGTCAATTTAGTGCACTGGCCGTAAAGTGGTGCGCGCACGTACTTATGCAGTGCGTAGTACGTGTAGGATCATTCTCACTCACTGGAGTACGTCTGATTTTAAAAAGTATTGAACTGACAGTGCGCTAATATATCGACACGTGATCATCCGAGGGCCAGTTATGACTATATAAACATCAAAAAAGACTCGAGAAATCAGACAAAAAGAGTTCTACTATATCAATGAGATTATTGGGATAAAAAGAAATACAATAAAAAACCAAAGAATTAGAAATAAAAAAAATAAAAAATTATCTCATGTGATATTTATGTGACTTCAGCCCCCTATTCACACTGATGCAGTATATTCAGTGTACGCCTAATAGTACACAGCACGCACTGAACTGGTTAGAGTACGTGCTATTATCCTCACACAGCACTGCCGTTGGTTTGAATACCCTCACACGCCCCGCCGTATGCACGGCGTGCACTAACTAGAACGCTGTGCTGAGGTGGAAGTCAGTATGACTTGCAAGACGTCGCAAGAAATTCGACTACGTCTTGTATTGTTCTTGAATCCTGGGTATCCTTACCAGCTTTTTTATACAAATCTTGTGTTTAAGAAGTCAGCTTTTGGCAGTTCAGCCATCATCGGATGTCAAGAGCTCGAACGAAGAAGTATCAAGTGCGACGCAGACGTCTTGCTTCTGTGGCACCCGCAATCTATTCAAGACTCCATAAGTATCCTATTCAAAAACATTATACAAGATTTCCTTCCCCATTTTTTCCGCGTCAATGAATCACTTTTGATCTCTACGGCTCATGCGTACATCCCTACATCCGGAAATCCGATCATCCGCAGTCATTCCATTCGAGTCATCCCGCCCCCGTGATTCCTTCCTCGAGTCTCCAAATCCACCATGAGTATTTATACAGCTGCGAATTCCACTCTAGGACAGAAATACTCAACTTGCTTCTCACTTCTCTCCCAGAAACCACATCTACACCAAGCAAAATGGCACCCATCCAATTCGGCGTCCTCATGATCGAGTACCAAACCCTCGACGCTGTCGGACCCCTCGACATCCTATCATGCTGCTCCAAGCGCCTTCTCAGCGACTACGAGAAGGCCGTTGGAATTCCAGCATTCCAAGGCGTAGCAGACAAAGCTATCGACATCGACTTCCACCACATCGGCGAGACACTTGAACCGGTAGAGCTCACAGCCGGCGTGAAGCTCGTACCTTCAGTTACTTGTGATACTTGCCCTCCTCTGGATTATCTTCTCATTGGAGGTCCCGATCCCCTTAAATTTAAACTCTCCCCACGCTTCGCGGAGTTCATTCAGAAGCACGTTGCTGCTGGAAAGGCCATGTTTACTACGTGCACCGGAGCGCTTGTGGCTGCACAGGCTGGGGTCATGGATGGGAAGACCGCAACTATCAATCATGGGGCCTTGGAGCTGATGCGGCAGATGATGCCGAAAGTGAATTGGGTGAAGGAGCAGTGGGCTGTGGATGGAAATATTTGGACTGCTGGGGGGGCTTGTGCGGGGATGGATATGTTTGCTCATTGGGTGATTGAGAATTACGGGATGGATCTTGCGAAGTTTGCGTTTTCAGCGCTCGATTTCGAGCCTAGGGATATTAATGGAGAGATGGTGCTTCCTAGACAGCATGGTGCTGGAAGCGATTCACAGGTTTCTCCCTTTAAGATCCCTACGACAGCGACTTACGAAGGGTCTTCGTAGAACTTGCAATATTCTTCGTAGTCCATTGTAGCTCCAGCGTATCACACGCTGAAATATAGCCCTGAAAGAGAACTGTAGCAAAAAGAGTCCACTTTCTACAAGGGAAAGAAGGCGCAGTCCCTTGGCAATTGTCCCAATTAGGAAAAGGAACCTCACGACCCCCTAACTAGAACTAAAAGTTAAAGTCAAAATTTGCCTTAAAAGAATTTTTTTCTCTTCACTCCTCTCTCTTTCCTTAACAATAACATTTCAGTATCTGTTGTATTACCCTCCACTGGACCTTGGATACTGGACCCTGTATGTTGGACCCTAGATATTGGATAGAAATAATAAAAGGAGGCAGAAGGCAAGATGAGGGGGCAGGGGCAAGAGGGGAGGCAAGAGGGGAAATAGGAAACAGGAAGGGAGACAAGAAGCAGGAGGGGAGGTACTGTAGTCAGTAGTAGTATAGAATGACAAGTGGTCCACAGTCCCCCTAGGAGACCTATACCTTATAAATGCCGTCCAAAGACCTCCCGAGTTGATACCACCCTGCAATAGCCACTCATTTGAACCCGCTACACACACGAAGAAACTTTGTAGGTTAATTTCGTAGGGGATGGGAAATTTGGTGCACGTTTCGAGAGGGCAAAATGACATTGAATTTAGAGCTTACCCTCATGACGCCGTGGCATAGCAGTATGCCGCTGGCCAGTTCCACCAAATCAATACTTTTCTCGTCGTTGATCCCCAAAAGATATCATATTCTCCCCAATGACCAACTCCTCCCCATGAACAAGCTCCTGCCCCCAGCCCTTAAATGGCAACCATAAGTGCTCCCGTAACGCCGGGACCCATTAATCTATATCCGATAGCTATCATTCCCGTGATGCCATTCACATTTCCTCCAGAAATTGGGACTGTTGAAGTCGTGGATGAGGCGGTTGGAGGGGTTGAGTTGGTGTGAGCCGTGGGAACGGAGGTTGGTAGAGTGGAGGTAGAGTTTGAAGAATGGGTGATGGATGCGGTGGCGGTGGAAGACTCGTCGTCAGTGCAGCGCTTGGAGAACTGCTGGGGTTGGTTGGTGGCAACGGCGAGGTAAGAGAGAAGGCCAACAGTGACCAGGAACGCGGTAGTTGGAGACTTCATGATGAGTGATTGATAATTTATCGCTTGGTAGATTAATGGTGGTGTTGTGTTATTGATGAGGTTGAAGTGATTGAAGGTTGGGTTGAGAGTCGAGTTCTGCAGGGGAAAGGAGTCATTTATATATTCCCATTCTTAGCGTGAATTACAGCGACCAAATGATCACGCCATCTGCGGGTCTGATTCTCTGATATTGAATACATCAATACCATTCACACGTACTCAATTCCATTGATGAAGCCATTGAAGTCTTCTGGGTGAGAACGTTGACTCAAGAAGGAATTGTCTGGGTGAACGAACGAACAAGCGGGGACAATTTTACAGGGTCCACTTGAGATACCAAAACATAACACACGCGAAACTTTTTCGGGGTCTTCAGAACTCAAGCAAATTGCCTTCATTGCCTCTGTTTGGTGTTGCACAAGGGTCGCTTAATATAGGGGAAGCGGGGGAAGCACCTGCAGCCAAAAGAAAAAGTACCCATGGACTAGGAAGTAGTTGCCGTCAAAATCAGCTCCTGGCAATACTGGGATTATTAACTAATAAAATGAGGTTGCTAAGTTTCTATTCACAACTCACAAGTTTCGGCACATGTATAAATTCAATATCTCCACTCGTCCCCCTCCTTTTCTCCAAGCAAGCGAGGGAAATCTGACAAGCCAAAAATACAAAAAAAATTGGAGCAGAGAGGACTCGAACCCCTGACTTCTTCCACTTTCTTACAATTCAAAGAATTGCTAAGGAAGCACGCTACCGCTGCGTCACAGCCCCGTTTGTTGACGAGGATTTTCTTATTTTAATACATCAACCATTTAATGTCACCGGCACCACAACTACTTTTCTTGCGCAGGGTGAGCAGCCACATTGGCTTGCAGTAGGAATGCATATTATTGCTGAATTTTTTTTTCTATTTGCGCAAAAGCTTGAAGGAATACCGATATGATCTTTCCGCTCCTTCCCGTGCCGTCAAAAATACCTCCAAGCCTTTCAAGGCATCCCTCGATGGGCTATCGAGGTCTCGTCTATGTAACCCGAGCTCTTCTCGGAAAAATCTTCGACTTCTCAAGATGGTCATATTTTCTACATAATTCCAGCAAGCAACGGATCAAGATCGATCCAAAAGTGTTGCGTTTGCGGGCCAACCCCACCCAAATCAAATACCAACGCGCAGCTGAAAATCTTATTTCACCCATGCACATTTTAGAGGTTGAATCAAAAGTCATTAAACACCGACTATTCACTCGCCGGAAGTCCCTTTAGGCAATTTATAACTTTTGTTGCATATCGCAGTACCCCGATACTCAAAGCGCAAAAAATGCCAAAAAAAGACTGCTTGTGTTATTGTTTCCAGATTTTGCTGCTGAGTTGTTTTTTTTTGTTTTGCCGCTGGCCGTAGGTCTTAAGTCCACTTTCTCAGTGCGGCCTGTTGGTGGGAGTTGCTGATGTACATGTGTTAGTTGTTGCTGAGTTGTTAAGCCGAAATTACAGAGGCAGGAAAAACAGCTGGAAGCGGTTTGTTCTTTGTTGGAGAAAACTCTGCTTATTTCAGTATATAAGGTTACAAAAGTGACTGCCGAGTTATTCCACAAAGGTTCTGTAATTTGTAAGTGATGTGAATATCTTGCCCCCCTCCCCTGCCTCCCTCAGCAATACCCTAGCGACCAATAACCACATCTAAACGGGTTCTTCTATCGTCTTTACGTAATGATATAAGTACTATTGCCTGGCAAAATTCGAGTCTCCTGGGCTGTCATGCTTGCTGAGCGGGATTTCTTGGCATCGAGTTCCGAATTCGACGGATGTCTTGCTGGCTTTCTTTGCAGTAGTTAAATCTAAAGATATGTTGGCCAGGAGCCTGGATTTTCGAGTGGCTTTTGGAGCCTATTTCTGTGCAGCCTTTGACACTTGCCTCGAAATAGACGGTTCTGCTAGCAGACCATGGTCTGTGCCAAAAGATATCCGCATTACGGAAAGTGGTCCTTCAATACCCACGACGGGAGTGCAGACGAAAAAGTCTGTTCAAAAATCAGTAACAACGTGAGTAAAGAACCATAGTAGCAGTTTATTAGCAGCTAAGATGAGGTACTCACTTTTCACACAACCGCACAAAATGTTTTACTTCATCCTCCAGGACGCAGATACACCGCATTAGTTGTGCTCTTGTACCAGGACGGAAGATGGAGATGTTTAACAATCTGCTTCTATGCTCTAGACGGTGTAATAGAACCCTTGATTCATCAATCTTGTTACTGCAGTTTTGGTAACTATTTGTGAGACTATCAAAGTATTGTTGGCTTATTACTCGATTTACTGCTTGCCTCACAAGCTCATGAATGGAACTCTCAAGATCGCTGATGTTGGATTTGATGTTTGCGAGGAGCACTGCGTTGGTTTTCATGGCTGAGAAAGGCAAATGCAGCTATCCGAAAAACTTTGTTGCCTCTTCCAAGTTTTTTGAGAGTTGAAATCAAGATGGTAGACCGTGTAACCAAGGATTTTGAGCCTTTGTCTGGGACTTCGGATTTAAAGCTATCCCAGTATTCTTTGTTATGAACAAAGAAATTATCTTGGGTCAAAGACTTAAAGGATATTCTCGGACAGACTAGTTCTGTTTGGGGGCTTGGTGAACTGATTGAGTTCTCTTACGACGTAGAGAGGCAGGACAGGAATATTGTACAATGAAGTTCGAAATCGGCTTCTGTCGCGAACACTCAATGATTTTATTTTTGAGCCACATTTTATGCGGTATTAACCTTCTATAATTAGCTATATTTCGACCTCTGCTTTTCGCGCATTTCTCCTGCTCTAAAGCGTTACACTTCAATTGAAGACCTTCTGCCTGGGGATCAGCCGATATCAGCGGATAAATTGTTGATTAAAATACAAACTCCTGCCTGAGAATTTAGTGTATATCAAATATCAATTCAGGACACGTCAACTCATTTGCGCCTACCGATTTCTCGGTATTTTCCCAATTCGGCGTATCCAGCGCCTTACCATATGTCTTCAGCCCAACCGTAACGCAGAAAGCCAAATTGTGATAACCAAGCCTAGTCACGCGTTTGACTTTGATAAAATAAGAGCCGACACGAGCAGCAACGTCGTCGGATTCCAGGTTGAACGGAATTGACAGGAAGGTAGAAGCCGAAAAGGGAACAGTTGGGACGAATCCTTCATGCGTAAGGGCTTCTCGATAAGCATTTGCGTCCAAGCCATCCTGTGCTTCCCAGAGAAATAAATACCAAAGACCTTTGCCCATCGCGAAGACCATTACCACACGGCCGCTAACGATCCCGCCATCCACAATGAAAATGAAAAGGCGCCTACTCTGTTGGCGCTCTACATATTTGAGCCGGCTGATGTTCAGTATCTTAGCCCAGACACCATATTGGGCATTTGGAAACGTTATCCTACCAAATTCTTTCCTTATGGCCCACGTTCCAGGAAATACTTGCATTGAGAACTCGTTGCTAGGGGTCGAATGATGTCCAGGACATGTATCAACAATTTCGATGTTTCGATGTGTTTTGCCCAGGACAAACGTAATTGTGTGTTCGGGATCAGAATTGGCGAATGAGGATGGAGTTGCAGAGGTTGAGCCAACTGGCAGCTCATTCATGTTTCGGGGCATAGAGAGTGGCCAGATGTCTTCGTAAAGAAGAATATACAAGGGGTTCGTGTCGTATTTCCAATCATTGACCGGTTCGTATCCAGTCCAGCAGTGCTGGAAACTGGTTCGAACAAATCGCGGCATTCTGTTGTCCGATTCTCGATGCAAATATATGGCGGGCCACTTCTCGGTCACGACTTTGGTCTCCACGGATGTCTCCCGAATTGGCGAGCACGCTAGATACCCATAGTAATACCCTGGATACTCCAGGATTGGAGAGATCGGGAGTTGGATATGCAGGCCAAAATTCGTCCATGCAAAATCAGGTTTCGGCCTCGAGATGTTGAATTTCTGTATATATTCCTCGTAATCGCAGGGGTGCAGATCCGAATGGAAGAATTGGTCCGGAGACTCTGCGAGTATTCCTGAGGATGAGGTATGGCCGTCCCAGGCAAAGACACTGTGATCTGTAGAAGCTTCCATAATCTCTCGTTGCAGTCGTCTGAAAGCCTTGCTGCCCTCCCCATATATAATTGGCATGTGAATTCCAAACAGCCCCATCAGAGAGTAGGCCTTGTCTTCTATCTTTTCCGTCTGTCGACCAGCAGCCCAGGACATCTTTTCCGCAACGCTGGTCTCGTGCGCTTGCATACCATCTGTCAAGACTTTCTTGTTTACTCGGGTAATGCCATGGAGGGCATCCAGCAAGCCAACTTTGGTGTCATCTGCCACATGGCATCAAAGAAGACCACTCTGGTAGGTGTAACCAATTCCTGCAGTGTCCATCCTCTGGTGAACCAGTCACTTCTGCGAAATTGCGATTCCTTCAACTTCGGATCCTGCGATGCAGAAACGTCATACAGATAGGCGTAACAGATCTGAGACAGCTCATACCAGCTATACATGGAATTGATAGCTTCTGAAATCTCAGCGCTGTCGCTTTTGTTGATACAGCATGTGTCAATCCAAATGTGGGAGAGCCCGTCCTGCACGGCCCGAGAGCAAGCCCCCTCGAGTTTCTTGTAGCCGGTTTTGTTCACGATCTGAGGGTTGGAACTCAGATTAGGCACACCATCACAATCTCGAAACGTCACTTCATCATCTCGCCAACGGTGTGAGAGGATTGCGTATGGCGGCACATTCTTGACGTTTTTCTCTAGAAATATTGCGAGAGAGCCATCCAAATCGCCTCTCGAGCAATGGAGGAGATGCATGGTGGTTCGGGCAAAGTTCGCACGAAAATTCAAAGGGACAAACGATCGAAATATTGACCTTTGTGAGGAGTCGAAGACAAGGCGATTCAATTTGTAGTTAGAGGGTAGTAAGGAAGTCTGTCACTAGCATGAATTAGGTGGAACATCTAGTGGTACATTGAAGCAAAGCACAAAGTGGATGACCTGCCTTCACAAAGGCGTTGTCAGCAAATGGCACGTGCTTGATTCTTCCATGGTACAGAACAGATCCCAATCCAATTCCGATAAGCGAGGACCACACGTGATACAGTCTTTGTAGAAATGCCGCATCAGATCTATACGGGTTTGAACGGCCTATTCAATGAAGATATAAACTCGATAGCAATAGCTTGACAGTCCAAGTTCAAGTTGAAAGTGTGCAGGAACTCCGTATTATCCATTTGAACTCCGTATCGGAATTAAACTCACCCACCAGGTTCCCTAAGCGGACGTCCCGATTTTTAAGCCGTGCCAGTGTTCCCCCGCACTATGTCTTGACGGCGGGTGTATCTTTTTCCAACAGCTCCACGACGAATGCCGCAAACATCAACCTTTTGATGAACCGTACGATTAATAATGTTCGGTCAAGCTTCCCACGTACGCTTCGCAGCTTCATATATAGCCCGTGGTCGTCCGTTTCAGTCTACGTTTCCTACATAAATACACACGAGTCTACATATACGTTACGCCGTTTAGCCTGGACACCACAATCAATTGTCCCGGAATTCCCCCAAACGCAACCTCAAACATATCTGCAGTCCCATCTCGCAATCGAGGGAAACACTGCCATCATGGCTACCAACGGCACGAACGGCACGAATGGTGCTCATACCAACGGCAATGGAGTCAAGGACAAGAGCAGCAAATTCGACCCCGACTTTACCCAACATGTCATCAACCTGATGGCCCCAGAGACAAAACCCAGGCACAGAGAAGTTCTCGCCTCCTTGATCTCACATCTACACGACTTCATCCGGGATGTTGAGCTCACGCAAGACGAATGGGTCCTCGGCGTCAACTTCGTCAATGCCATCGGCCAGGCCTACAGGAAGAACCGGAATGAAGCGTGGAGAGTGTGCGACGTCCTGGGTGTAGAATCGTAAGTGTTTTCCCTTTCAATTGCCCCGCAATTTCCCTTACAACCCCGCCCTTTCGTTCCAAAGAATATGCCGTCAACAGCTAATAATTACTCTCTAGCCTCGTCGACGAAATCAACCACAAAATCGCAACCGACAGCGGCATCGAGCCTACCTCCTCCGCCATCCTTGGCCCCTTCTGGTCCCCCGACACCCCCTTCCGCGCCCTCGGCGACAGCTGCGTGCTGAACATGCCCTCAGACGGCCAACTCACACACTTCCACGGCGTCATCCGAGACGCCGAGACGGGGAAAGGCATCCCCAATGCCGTGTTCGACATGTGGCAAGCATCCACGAATGGCAAATACGATGCCTTTGATCCCGAGCACCAAGAGAAGAATAATCTGCGGGGTAAGTTCAAGACGGATAAGGATGGACGGTTCTGGTTTTATTGTTTGAAGCCGACGGAATATGCGATTGATACGTCGGGGCCTTCGGGCGATTTGCTGAAGTTGATGGGCAGACATCCGAATCGGCCAGCGCATATACATATGATGGTTACACATCCGGATTTCATTGGGGTTACGGCACAGCTGTATCCCAGGGATGACCCGTGGTTGGAGACTGATACTGTGTGTGCGGTTAAGGACGACCTGCTGTTGGATTTCATTCCTGTAACGGATGATCCGAAGGGGGCGACGCTTGATGTGGAGTATAATGTTAGACTGTTGTCGAAGAAGTATAAGCCGGATTCGAGTATGCTGATGGGCAATGCGAATGGGGAGTCGAAGCAGTTGGAGGAGCCTTTGGATTAGACCGCGGTGCATAGTTGTATTTATGTTTGAGGGTCTGCATTACGGAGTTCTTGGGTACATGTATAGCATTTTATGCCTCGACAGTCATGGCTGGATAGGGGAAAACAGTAACGAATTTATTTACTCTGTACTCCTCTCAGGGTGACATCTGAAGACCATCTCGTGTCATCACACATGGTGGGCACGATGGCATCCTAGAATTTGGAACGGAATACCCTTTTCACCCGAAGGAATAGACTCTGACCATTGCAGAATCAATGGTGAGGTTGACCATCCATGAATGCTCCCCGATTTGGACGGGGAGGAAATGCAGCACCGTCACGTGTGATGGCGAGGATGAATAGGCTGCACCCCGGACTATTATCATCTTAAGTAATCCTCAAACACGCATAAAGATAGGCTTGCTACTTGAAACAGCATTACTATTTTATCTTCGTATCGAAGGGTATCTACAAAGAATCGCGCACGTGATTAACTCCAAAGCCCAGATCATTCATGGCTCGTGTCTCCATGACTATACACTCCCGTCTTTCCTTATTCATATCTTATTCTTCTTGGTCCAAATATCATACCACAAGAAACTCTAGCTGGTGCAATCGCTTCATGATCATCATCAGCCGCCGATCCCAAGACTCTGCTGTACAATCTGCAAGATGTTCATCCTCAAACTTAGCACGTTGCTTGCTAGTGCTTTCTCCTGTTCATTTATTAGCACTCTTCCTTCTCCATCTTCGCTTTAAAGTATCTCAACTTACATAATAAGTCAAATGCTCCCCATTGCGCACCGAACTCGACCCGATAATCGTCAGGTCGATGAATCCATTATCAAGGTTGCCCAGCACAAGGGTTTGGTTCAAGACGCCTGAGATGGGGAAGTAGTTGTTTCCGGGCCGGATTATTACGTTTTGGATTTCGGCATGACCGAGGGGCCCGGCTTTTTCGTTAGAGAGGTTGAATGTTACGTTGCCCTAGAATTTCGTTAGTTCCAAGCTTAAAAACAAAAATATAAAAAAAGTTGGAGTAGGACTTACCAGCTCGATGGTAAGGAGAGAGGGGTTGGGGAAGAAAGCCGTGCCGTTCATGTTGGGTAATATGCCTAAGGTGTTGCTGGGGTCGATTTTGACGTCTGTGACGTTGAATCCCTTGAGGCCATTGAGTCCCTTGTAAGTGGACGACTGATTATAGTTGACGTTGATCGTTGGGAGTTTTCCCAGATGCAGTTTCGTCTTTCCCACCAAGGCTGTAGTCACGTACTCGTTGTTCATGGTTTGAATCGTGTACTCGCTGATCGCGTCGAGGTTGCTGATTTCAACTGTCTGATTGACAACGCTGGTGTAGGAGAGCGGATGCAGCGCGTGCGTTTTGGGGATTTGCACGTAGATCATGGGCTCTGGGGCGAATTGGCCGTTTGTTACGAGGTATGTGCCTGCGGTGAAGGCATCGAGTATTGGTGTGTACTTGCTGGGACTGTGTACGGTGACATTTTGGGAGATTTCAACTGATTTTTCCGTGGGATTGAGGAATGCGATGCCGGTGACTTCGTTGTTCGAATCGTTGACCCCTTTTTGCGCGATCTTGGGGAATCCGACGTAAATGCTGAAAATTATTAGATTTTCCGTGTGGTCGCGTGAGCGTGGTCAGAGACTTACATAAGAAGTGTAACGAGCAAAATAATTGCGCAAAGTATCAGTATATAAACCCACCACCACCTTTTGCAATGTCTTCCGGCCTTCTCTTTCTTCGTGACTGGCTTGGCAACAGCTCCATCTTGCACAAAATATTCGTTGCTCCTCTGCTCTTGCTGCGAGCTGACCGCCTTCTCCGAGTCTGAGCCCGTCATCTTGACGCGCGAGAAAAACAAAAAGATAAAAAAAGTACTCTATCTACGTCGCGGACGTATACACTCAAACATCAAAGCAACGAGAGCCTAGAAAAAGGGTGTGGGGATTCTGGGGAAGGAGCAGGTCATAATATCAGAAATCTGGAGAAAGCTGTTGGAGATCGTGTATGTCGTAAAGCTTGGAGTGTGGGCCAATTTGAGCCATCACAATCCGATAAGGGCAACATCTCCGCAAAGCGCATGTGATCCCGACAGCTTCCAACATTTGTGACCAGGGTCAAGTTGCCTCGAAGTAGCAGGGGAGTGGATTCGGTACAGAGGCTGCTGGGACCCGCTGAAGAAGATGCTTGTTACAGTACAGGCGCCGCAGAATCCTTGATTGGAAATCTGGCGGGTCTTGGTATGTTTCAATCTTGTTCCACTAAGAAAAGAGTGAAGTCTCAGCTAGAATCGTTGCGAATTCCCACCATGGCTTCCTCTGATGGTTCATAATCTTGAGGCATTTCGGGGCGGATATTGGATCATATGTCAGACAATGGCGGTAAAATTCTATGATAGTTTCCGAGGTGCTCGGGGCTACTTTACCTTTTCGGCGAATAATGGCATGAGTTCGGTGCGGAGATCCCTGAATTTGCCCCCGCGTTTACCGGGGTCTTGCTTATCCCAGTCCGCTCACTCCGGATCTTGAATCGCAACGGGTCACCGTGTGCCTCTCCTTTTCAGCTGCCAATGTCCCTGCTGCCCAATCGGGGAAGGTTATTGCTCTTTCACGTACGAGTAAAAGCTTGTTAGTGGCAAGTCGCACGAGAGCTTTTCAAGCGAAATTCTTGCGAAGGACTTTCGCATCAGTTCGTACTCGCTGATAAATGATCGTAGCCTCGACTTATCGCTCCCAAAGTACCGAAAGCATGGACAGATAGCACAACAAGTTGCTACTTTGCAGAATTTGAAGATCTCGCAACGAGCCGAGGCCTACAAATCTGCCGTGATGATTTTCATTAAATATACCTTTTGAAGGTCTCAAGGCTCCCCGGCTCATTAATATGCAAGAGATCAACCCAAGGATCTGAACGGAATATCTGCAGGACCCATAACTTTGGTCATCAGGTGCAGACTCCAGCGCATTCACCCCACCCCCATGAGATGCCCCTCATCGGCCTCACAAATATGTTACCCTTGCAACCCAGCGGGTCGGATTGATGGGAATATCACATGGCATGTATAAGATACAATGCCGACGCCGCTGAAATGCATTCTGCTGCATGAGTCGAAAATTCCACGACCAATCAGGTCGGATCCGGAAACCCAGAGGCTCAGAAGTCGCTGAACGGGTCATACCAAGAGGGAGCTTTGGTTTTGTACAAGAGCTCAATATGGGCTTCTACATAGGCGGAGAGGATCTTTTGCCCTCAAACATCGAGGAGAGGGGTTATCGAGCTCTCACCAGAGATGTTGCTTCAGAGCTTGATGCACCTCAAGACAGAGTGTCTGACTGGTTTTTGCAAAGCAATTTCCAGCAACCGAGCCCTCAGTTCTTGAAGATGTAATGTCTCGTACATGGCATTGCCAGATGGAAACTAGCTAACCTGTACGCAGAGAGTCTCGAGATTTAGAAGGTCTCAAGAGATGTTTTCAGCCTCGCGGCGTGTGAATCCCACATTTTTAGGCTCTGACTCGAAGATTGCCAGATGATTTCTGGGTATGGCTAAGCGTTTCAAAGAAGCAAATTCCTTCAGACTCCCATAAGTATATCCGTCTGTCTCCTGGCGCGGCGGTGCGGTAATCATCAATTCTTCCAGCAGTATACACCGGCTTTGCAGAGCGTTTACGATACCTCAGGGATGGAACGGCGCAGTATTTCCCCACCATAGATCGTCGGACGCCAATGCCTCTAGTCGTAAAGGCTTTATTGCTTTGGGTCAGGCCAAGAGCTCTTCGAGAGGGTGACCAACGAGCATAGGACTTGGAAGAACTGTCGCTTTGGCAGAATAAGTCACTTGTTGTTGGATAGTCAAGCTTCCACTGAAGTCCTGCCACCCCTCCCAAGGCACTGATAATCCTCGTAGTGTTGAGAATAAGAATATTCCGTACAAGAACTTGGGGTCGAGGTTGCTTCTAGATGCTCCAAACCCCCAACAGCAGCCAACGTCCAATGACACCAGTGGAAAGCTTACAGTATCATCTATGCAGACTCTTCGTAGGGGCATTATACAGAGGTTCTGTACTGAGGTTCCATATCCAATATACGGTAAGATAGTGAGTCGAGGACAATTCCAACCCGCCGAAGAAGCGCATTGGAAACAAGCGCCGTTGATCAACGAGCGGATTTCCGATGATGCCTTAACCGTGCGAAGGAAAGCTCCAAGACCATTTATTCTGGAGCTTGCCTTTGGATGACACAACTCTTCGTGACCGCGATGTGAGATTTGCACGTCATACTCCGCAGTAGTGTGCACTTGCGTCTCATTCCTCGGGCCGCCATCCGGCATGCGTGGCATGATGCACGAACCGATACAGTTCCGGATTCGAACATTTTTAGACCCTGCGAGAGGTCAAGGTAAGTGAATGCAAGATAGGATGTGGACGTAACGCCGTAGCCCTTGTAAGTGAAACGATTTGGACCAGTATCTCATCTAATCAAGTAACAATGGACGGCATTGTTCACTCCTTCATTGCACTACTAGTCGTCTTCGACGAATGGTGCGTCAGACGGGAAAACGAAGCAAGTTTGCTTTCGATATCGAATCAAACCAGGTGTAGTGGAAACTCGAACTGTTGAGGTTTTTGACGCTTTTTATCAAGAAACAGTTTTTTTGACGATCAATAATATAGAATTGTTCATGTACACACTAGGTGCATAATTACCAGGTTTGTAGCTTTCCGATATAATGGGCATTTAGTTAATAAGATACAATACTTTCTCGCTATCTGGTCGCAAAAACCGGTCCAGATACTAAAGTTTCTTACTCGAACTTCTCATTTTAGGCAAGAAACATCCCGAACTTTTTCCCTACGGTCGATAGTTAGTCCCAGCTAAACACCGTCACCATTATCCTTCATCACCACGATTAGCCCACACATTTACCCACTATCAAATTCATTCATTCTATTACTGAAGGAACTAATACACCAGAAATCACCATCGATTAGTTCCAGATGCTGAAGGACCCGAGCTACTCGACGATACGAGGGACATTGAAGAAGGACCAGTACCATCAGTAGAGATTATAAACTGCATGTCACCGGGTAGTGAAGATGGATTGATTATACAAGATTACCGACCCCGGTCAGAAGCTAATAATAATAGTTGACAATGCGTATGGAGTATTTGAGCTTATGGGCCGCCAAAGAACGTTCACCCCAAGGTACAATTTAGCAAGGTCTTAAGTCGAAAGTGAAGCAAAATTCTTCGGGCGTGTTCCTGCCAAGCTCATGTGGGAAAGAGGCGGGGCCGTCAGGATTACCACGTTTAGATACCCTCCGGGTATTGGTTGATTAGAAGGGTACCGAGGAAGGTAGCACGAAGATTATTAATACTCATTGTGGAGGAAGGCACCGCATCATGTCAAAACCCTTCACATCCCATCTGTGTAAAGATACATCAAGCAAGATGAAGATTGTGGACACTCAAACCATATGCATCGAAGCAAATATCACCCGAAGCAATATATCCCTTCCCCAGGGCGCCACTTTCACCACGAATAGCTTGGTAGATTGAGACTCGATCCCGAGAAGAGAGGTCTGCGAACCATGGGAGTGTTCGGAGGTAATGATGCGCGCTCGTCTCGTCGCATACAAAATCGATGTCTTGTTGCCTAAGGGCAGTAATTCTACTTGCAGTCACCCAGATAACCAGATCGTGACCAGTTGGTGAGAGATATGTGGGCTCGGTGGCTAGATAGAGATCCTTTTATTATCGAAATAATTCCGAGTCTAATTGATGCCTTTCGGCCATATTTAGAGGATAGCAAATTTAAGGTGAAGTAGTGGTGGATTTAATTAGCGACGCTGGGGTTTAGTATTCGAGTTTTTGATGCCGGAAAAGAGGGAAAGGGGAGGTTGTGGTTGTTGCTAGTCATGCTAGCTTGGTTTTGGGGGGTGACAGGAGAATTTTTGGGGGCAAGGAAAAGAAAACAGAGGTTAAGCTTTAAAGGTTGGAAATCCAATGCGGTTTGAGTAACTCTTATACTTGGAAATGACCAGTCTTCCCGGTCCTATTGGTGCAGGTCTCGGCAGTCATTGTGCAGTAAGACTATATCTGTTCAACGAAATCATAAACTTTTGCTGAAGGCATGTTTCTTGCCCGTCATTTTCCTGCTGAATATAACTAGAAATAAGTTGAGAATTGACGACGAGAGCTCGCATGCCAGAGTGACAGAGGAAGGAACGAAGGAGGCCGCCAACGAGAAAGGGGAAAGTCCAACCCCATGAATGGACAAGTTCTGGTGGCGAGCGTCGGAAGCTCCGCCCCTCATATATTAACCTGTGGCTTATCTTCCCACTTCGATACGCTTCAATTGTCCCAATCTTCTCGAACAAGTAGACGAGTTACAAGCCAGCAAGAGGTCTATCTGTAGAATAGTCTCGAATACAAGCCGGTCTGAGAATCAGATTCGTGGAACTATCGCTAGTTGTGAATCAATTGAGACGGGACGTTCTAGTGACTCCAAATTTGAAAAATTAGGAACGTATTTGTGCAGAAGCTAGGGTATCAGCAGATCGGGTCAACGACAAAACATTGATGAAAATCTTGCAAATGGAATCAGGTACTGAAATTAAATCCTTCAATTTTCTTCTGATCAAGATTGAGCCGCCTTTGGTCGTCCTTTTACTTATTCAAAGGGGAGTAGCTTATCTAGAAATGTGAGTAGAAAGGTTTCATCGTTGCCTGTTAGACACAGTTGAGTCGTGCTCTACTTGTAGACTGGTTGCCTGAAGCAGGAACGAGGGATGGACGACCTTCACGCTCGAGAACTGCTGTCGTTAAACCCTAGCTGAAGTGGGGGAAAGAATGACCCTCGCACGATTCTCGCTCCCAAACTCGTTTTTTGTTCAGAATCCGTCGTCCTTGTTCTTCTCAATCGATAGTATTTTAAAAAATAGGAAGAACTTCTTGACGCGAATATATAATGATTTATAGGTAGAAGAAAAACAAAAGTGTAGAGAAGGGGGCCGCTGGCCATGGTCTATAAAGCCATGGTAAAGTATGGTGTACTGGCCAGCGCTAGCATTCGTCGACGGTCATCCGATTCTACCCTGTCCGGCACAGCGGCTATTGTGTCTGCTGGAACCGCGTGTAAGAAAAGCAATTAATCAATCATTTAACAATCATGCTAATAAGGTTGACACGTCGTGTATTTCCCCAAAGTAGGCAGGGTTGTCTCCTGGAGTGTGATTGTAGTTGTAGTTTTCAATCTTGCATAAACGAGTTCCTACGTACACAATCCACCATGAATTTCTTGCCCGCCGAATTGGGAACACAGCTAAGCCCTACTTCAATTCACCAATGCCGCGTCGCATGAGGCTGTGTTCCACCACCAGCTCATCTGAATAACCTTACAGTGTCAGCTATGTATAGTTGTCTGAATCTTTGGACTTCGTACTTACGACGATTAAGAAACGCCGCAAGAAGGACCTGAGCTGACTGCATTGCTACCGCTGAAGTTGTTACCAAACGAGTTGTTACACGGACCAACATCCCCAGCTGAAACGCATGAGTATGTCGTGCCCGCACAGGCGTCACGGCTGTAGGTCGTAATACTCTGCCCGCCTCCGCCTCCCGACGTAATCATGTAGGACTGGAACCCCATCACGCCAGTAGCGCACGTATTGTCATATACGTTCCTGAACTCTGTTGCACCTGTGCAGCCTGGCCCGCTGTAGAGTTGTAGCACGGCTCCCTCTACTATCATGGTGTTCGACATTAGCGCTACGATGAAAGACTTGATGTTCATCTTGAAAGCTGTTGTAATGTTCCTTTCGTCTGGTTGCGAAGTGAATATGTTGCTGAATTGTGGTTCGATATTCGTCTGACTGTGCTTTACTGTCTCTTGAATTCAAACATTCGGGCACTGAGCCCTTCTTTTATGTTATTTTCTGAGGAGGAAGTGGAGTCGACTTGCGCCAGCACAAAGTCAGAAGGAGGACCTACTACTACCTGCAGTAGTTCAGGCGGCTTGAGAGAAGACCGGTATATGTGGTTACAAATGTTTGGTCCAAAGCATCGTCGGACGGGAAAGACAGCATTAGAGGGTTCCTGTAATGGTTTCAAGCTGATTACATGCTACATGAACCGACACTGCAGGTCTCTAACATTGCATGAATCTAAGCTTCGTCCAGTCGGAATTGTGTCTTATGTGGACACTGACACTACTCTTAACCCTTTCAGGCATTTTGTGAGGATTTGGAGTATTAATTCCTAAGGGTATGCAAACTTCCACACGTAGCATTTGTCGTGCAATAGAATCCTACAAAAGCCAGAATTTACTGTCAATCGGTGCTGGATTGAGAAGAGTGGAGCTTACATTCCTCCACAAAAGTGGTGGATTTTGGTGGCTGACAGGGTTATTCTGGGTGATCAACCACCCGCCCGATTAGAAACTTCTTGTCAGGTTTCAGTCCTAGATTGCTGGCCAAAAACATTTGCAGGAGCCCTCTATTGAAGTCCAGAGAGAACTTTGCTTCTCCTTGCTCGCTTGGAGCTTAGCGAGAGAATCTCATCCCAACCCCGCGCGCTAGCCCGTCAAAGCACACCCGTGTATCCATCACCTCTGTGCACTGGCTGTATCTGTCGTAGTCAATTAGGACGGAGCTAGTTTTCGTGTGATTTTAGTGGTGCCGCGGAGGAGCAGCGATGCAGGGACAAAGCGAGAAATGCGCACGCCTCTCTTGCGTGCGGGGACTCTCGGCCGCAACGCATTGACAGGGTGTGGATGGGAGCGGGTCGAGCCGCGATGTGGGATGTGAGATGCCTGAGAATGATCTGCAGATGGAGGCATAGACATCCTTGGGTACAGGGTACGAGATATGTCGTTCTTTGGAGGCCGTGACGAATCTGGCGTTTACTGCGGAACGTGCATTGGAGAGGGGAGGGCGAGATGCGGCAAGTGCCCCACGATTTCGGTCTAGCAACATGGCGATCATATCTGGTGAAGACACCGCAGAACCAAAGTAGTGGGGAAGTATTGAAATCTACGTGGGTCATCATAGGTTCATACAGAAGTATAATAATGTGTATGTCATACTCTGCTAATCTTGCCTTTCGCCCTCCATGTAGTCGTCCTTTAGTTCGCGCAGCATGACCGTTAGGGTTAGGGATTGACGGAAGTGAGAGGTGTAGTGCCTGAGTTTGAGGCACTGATTGAAGATCCGGGTTGAGTGTGAGGTAATATGTGGTGACAAGACGTGGAGAATCTTGTTGATTATGCCGTCCTGTCCCGAGGCTTTCGTCGGTGGGATCTGCAGTATGGTTTCTTGCACCTCCCACTTCGTGATTAGGGGTAACTTGATCTAGTTATTGAAGGAGATCCCTCATATATCCTGAATATCCGCCTCAGGCGGGTTCGGGAAGAATGTTTCTTTGAGCAACTTGTTTTGTCCTCTGGTTCTGAAGTCTCCTCAGTCCTTGGATTCCTCAGTGTTGGTAGTTACCGCCCTCTTTCCTCTTCTTCTTGCCCAACAGGCCAGTCTCTACATGCCCTGTGGTGATTGTGACGCTTCTTTCGCGATCCGATTCCGTGTTGTCTTGCAGTGCCTTCAGCGGATTGTACATGTTGTGTATTGCGATCTCCCCGGCTTTCCCTTCCTGGTCGATGCTTCCTATTGTAACTGTGCATATGTCCCTGGTGTAGTCTGTGAAATTCCATGTTGTCTCGTCGAGTCTCTTATTGATGGAGAAGCATACCCTTGTTGGTGCGTCTCTGCTGTCTGTGGGAAGAAGAGGTGGAAAGAATCTGACACTGAGTTGTGGGTGGTTGATATGAATGGGGTTCTCCATGGCTTCTGGATTGTTAGTACATCGTATTCTAGTATGTTCTGGTCTCTGCGTAGTGTTGCAACTACCTTCAGAAACGATTCGAGGTACTGATGGCTGAACTAACCTCCACCCTACTACCTCCAGCCAATTATTTATTCGATTATCTTTATATATAACATTTGGTCCTCGGAACAATAGTGGTGGCGTAGGATAATATAATTATCCAGTTTTATTTTTAAAAACCACTTCTGTAGTAATTATTTTGACTTTTAAATGCCTAAAGCTTTAGTTTAAGGGTTACCGCTTAGGTTTCTACTACTACTACTACTACTACTACTACTACTACTACCAAAAATCAACTGACGTGTAAAAGGCACACCCGACGAAAAATGCTATCCAAAAAACGTTACACGTGCATATTGCAAGATGTTTTGTAAATGATTAAATAAAAGTACAAAATATATTTCTAGTCGTATTTAATAAATATTTGCTACAGATATAACCTCATCTAAATCAAAATGAAATGACTTTAGGCAAATAGGGTGGTACGCCCCCTTCTGTATTGATGCCTGGAGAGACAAGGTGACGATTTGGATGTGAGAATCTTGGCAGGGTCGCCGGTCACGTGGCGTACTGTTCCTCAATATTCGCTATACTGAGTTCAAGGGTGTTCAATATAGTCATTCCATGCTATATACGAGTTAATATCATCATTGATGTTGTTGTTAATCTATCGGGGCTTTGGGCTAGTTGTCTGGCTCGATTGTCACGAGGCTTCGGAGTAGAATTGAGCCGATCTTTGAAGAAAAACCACCGTATACACCGTATTAAACATCTTCCTCATAGTCAGTAATATTACTTCAAAATGGTGAGAGTGCGAACATTGCCGCGCCCCATGCTGGGTTGCGCCGCCGCTTTGGATTGTGACACTCGGGGAAACCTGCCTCAAATAATGGACCATTTATTTCCAGGAGTGGGCTAGCACTTTGAGACCGTCATTCTTCAGGAACGCGATATCTGCCCCTCCGGACACAACCACTTTCAGGATCTAAGGAGCATCAAAATGGACAACAAAATCCACGATGTGATCATTGTCGGCGCAGGATTGAGCGGCCTTCAAGCCGCTCATGATATTCAGCAAGCAGGTTTATCATGCGTCGTTCTCGAAGCTCGTGATCGAGTCGGCGGGAAAACTTGGAGTGTACCCCTTGCGAACGGTAAAGGGGTAGTCGATATCGGGGCAGCTTGGACGAATGATACCAATCAAACTCACATATACGCTTTGACCCAACGTTTTGGTATCGAGCTTGTGAAGCAAAATACCGAGGCAGATTGCATCTTCCATGATGAAGACGGCGCGACCTCCAAGTTTCCTTACGGAACATCTCCCAAAGTTAGCCCTTCCATTGTATTGAATCTGATCAAATTATACTGATGATTGCCAGTTTACTGCGGCAGAAGTTGAGGATCTCGAGCGTATCCGCGACGAGCTTCATGATCTTTCGGTTAGCTATGCCTCCAAAGGCGCCGATAACTTCGATCAATTGAGTCTTGAGCAGTTCGTCATCACCAAAGGTGGATCTAAAAGAACGCTTGATATGATCAAGATCTGGAGTCGGGTTATGCTGGGTGTTGAAGCTGCAGAGCTGAGTGCACAATTCTTCATCGAGTACAATGGCAAAGGTGGGGGATTGAAGACCCTCCGTTCTGACCAGAAAGGTGGTGGGCAGTACCTAAGATTCAGAAAAGGTACGCATTACTATATTGGAAGTTCACCGCGTCCTTTCTAATAATTACTTTTAGGAACACAGCAAGTTGCTCGCGGTCTTGCTAGTCTCTTGACCCCGCATACCATTCAACTCTCTACCCCCGTGACAGCTATCACCGACATACGCTCTAGTGTCACAGTAACAACTCAACCCGGGAAAATTTTCACTGGTCGGAAACTCATCCTGAGTATCCCCACACCTCTGTACAAGGAGATCACATTCTCTCCTCCCCTCTCTGGCGACAAGCTTACCTTCACATCAGGAACTCAACACGGATACTATTCCAAGATGATCCTCTGCTATTCCTCTCCCTGGTGGACTGAAACCAATTGCTGTGGCCTTGCAATCTCCTATCAAACCCCAGTATGTGTCGTACGGGACACATCAGTCGCAGCCGATGAGCAGTATTCCCTCACCTGCTTCATCGGCGGCGCACCTGGTCGGGCGTGGTCTCTACTCCCACAACACGAGCGACGCAGTCAGGTTCTGAAGCAAGTCTCTAAGATCTACGGAGATGAGGAGCAGGTATACAAACCCATCGAGATCTTCGAGCAAGAATGGAGCAAAGAGGAATGGAGCAAAGGTGCACCATGCCCTGTGACTGGACCAGGATTGTTGACAAAGGCTGGGGCGGCCTTGAAGGAGCCCCGTGGAAATTTGCATTTTGTTGGGACTGAAACAAGTGATGTATGGAGTGGGTATATGGAGGGAGCTGTGAGGTCTGGTGTGAGGGGTGCGAAAGAGGTGGTGGACGCTCTCCAGGCAGGGAAACTGACCGCGAAGCTGTAAATCCCAACATAGGAGTCAAAGGTAAACCCTTTATCTGACTATTTCATCTATTTGGTTCTCTCAAAAACACAGTTCTCGATTCTAATCCTCGTCTTGCCTTACACAAGTGGACTCATCTTGGCTTATGTGGTCTTCCTTTCAAGGGTCCGGCAACTGATATGGAACATCACCAGCTTCAAAATCCCCTCCATCTTCACAATCAAGTCTGTAACCTCTTTGAATGCCTCTGCTTCCACAAACTTATTACGTGCGTCGATACTGGACAAACCGATGAAGGCCGTCAGAACCGATCCCATTATTCCTTCACCCCGCACCGGAAAATCGTTCTCCACGCCCCAGCCATAGCTCGTGGCCTGTACACTGGAGCTTTTCAACAGACCTCTCGCTATAAAATTCTGGAACTGTGAGGTAGCTGTATCCTTCACGGCTTCGGATATGTCTGCGGGAAAGTAAGCTAGGATGACTTGCGTCACAGGAGACTGCAAGACGGAGGATGAGGATGGTGCGAGGACCAGGTGTTTCGTGAATTCGCCATGGGTCAAGATGGTTGGGAGGTCTTTCACGGCCTCAGCTCCATACCTGGTGTATAATTTTAGTCGCTTAGATTCCTCCTAGGTGGAATATTTGACTTAGGTTACTTACTTTTCGGCGAATTTCTGATGGTGCTCAATCGAATCCCAGTCAAAGAATGCCCAGAGCTTGGACCTGTCCTCGGCTTCCAAGCCCAAATATACTCGATGTGGACCTCCTGGTAGAGACACGACCGCGTTATAGACCCCCGTAAGGACTTTCCCCTCAGGTGCGTCCTCGTCCATGATGTTGAGACCGGGCTTGACGCCCATGCAGCCGATCTCGGTGAAGGCCATTCTGAAAAATCAAGCTGTTGGCAAAAGTTTGTGTCCTGGGCGGTTAGCGCAATTCGGGGAAACGAAGCATCGCGATATTTAAATACTCGAGAGTCTTTGGGTTGATATTTTTGTTGTCACGCATTACGCGGCATACGTGCGAGTAGGGTAGATGATTTGCTCACGGACTAATATTTATATTACACCCCAAGGCAGAAGGCTAGGGAAGATGGAAGACCTTCATTCCATTATCTCGCTGCCTAGCCGCCCTATTATCCCACCAACAAATCGTAACGACTTTTCCTGTTGGAGGCAGCTACAAAAGTCACGTTGGTGCCTAATTCAGAAACCCTTTCAAGACCTCTTGAAGTCACAGACAGATGGATCCTGATTTATATACAAATTCTATTGCCTCAGTTACCTTGACTAAAGTTTCTTAATTCGTTATATTGGCTAGTAGAACTTTTCAATGTTGGTCACGCTCAGAGCAACCACACCCCGCATTGTCGTCAGGGGTTTGGCATAGGTATGGACCGCCATTGCATGAGTAGCATCCCGTCTTTCCTCCACACTGACCCTTTCCTGGCTTGCAGTAGCTGCATCTGTTCAACCATGGCCAGCCACGGGTTTGAAGATCTCCGGCTTCATCGACCTATGAGTTGTGTTAGTTTATGGGAGCCTTTGGAGTTTATTCGGGAGAGGGACTTACTTCGCCATGATATGTGGACTCTCCGAGAGTTAGGTTGCCGAGTTTGATCGTCTCTGACGGCAGAGCTGACACGCTTGCGGTCAGGATCGCTGCGACGAGAGATATTATGGTTGAGAATTGCATTTTGATTCCGTTATGGTAGTGGTTAATTCTTGTGAATTGTAAGTGATTGTTATGTTTTGAAGCTTAAGCTTAGTGATTTTGTTTTTGTGTCTTGTGAGATTGTGTTAACTTTGATGTGGGTTGCTCCCGAGGGAAAGCGAGCTTCTTTTTATGTTGAGAGCTGTATCAAAGAATGGAAGATTCAAGGTGTCTACATAAAACATTCGCATTCATGAGTGACAATGTAATTCGTGGCGATTTCCTTTGGGAGTGATTACTTCCCTTCGTGTGGTGAGAGTAGACAAAGGTTCTATTTTAAGTTTTGGAAGGAATTATTCACAAACACCAGCAACTTGACAAAAGTCGATCAGGTTCTTAGAGGGCAGTCTTTCGAAACCACACAGCAGATAATAAGGAGCATTGTAGTCACAGAACTTGAATAATTCGATTTCTTTGTTGCGGAACCTTCTCTCCGTCCTGGCTGGTCGATGACTTTCAGTCTGTGAATTGATCCTTTGTCTGATTCAAGCATAACCTTGGTGGAGCCGATAATGACTTGATAGATTCACATAATAGCAAGATAAAGAGTGTTCTAGAAGCCTATGAAGCTACTCTTGACCTTGTTAGTGAAGGGGTCATACACGTGACTCAGGGGCTATTTCAGCAGGGGCCACCGATCTCGCTAAGCCCGGAAATTGCAACAACCATGATTTCACCCCACCTCTTCTCTCTCTCTTTCTCTCCCCCCAAGTCTCGCGCCTGGCAATTGCACTCCGGCGATGCCTCAGTTCAGGGGCATTGCCATCATCGGCGTAGTTGGGGCCGCATTTTTGGCACTCGTTGGAAGCTTCATTTTTGGCGACGCCCAGAGCTCAAAATCGAACCTCTTTTGTGTCACCGACCCTACGATAAGCTACATCACCACCCTCACCCCGTCAATTCCAAAAGCAAAATGCTTTCGGGTTGAGAATGGGCTGTTCACTGAAGTTCTTGCTGAAGTTCCTGATATTGACCCTGCAGGCATTACGTACCTAGACGGATATGTTCTTCCCGGAATCATCGAGTCACATGGTCACATCTTGCAATATGGCGAGATGCTGGAGTCGGTGTTGTTATATGAAGCTGGAAGTATTCAAGAAGTGAGGGAGAGGATCAAGACGTTCTTGAAACAGCATGAGGGTGAAGGATATGGGACACGTGAGAAGTGGATCAGGGGTATCGGGTGGGATCAGAAGTATTTTGGAGGTGTGATGCCTACAGCGGTAAGCATCTCACTTTTCTCAAAAGTCATTCTCTCAAAATCGCATGCTTACAACATATCTAGGAAGAGCTAGGGGCTGATCTAGCGCTCTCAGATCTCTACATTATGCTTGACCGAGTCGACGTACATTGCGTTCTGACGTCCCAGAAAGTGCTTGATCTACTACCCAGTCCCCTTCCAGAAACACCTCCTGGCGGAGTCATTGTCATTGATCCTGGACCTGGAGTCTTCTGCGATAATGCTATGGACGCCATCATTTACCCCATTGCGCCAAAGCCTGACGTTGCGCAGAAAACGCGATGGTTCAAGACAGCAATGGCAGAGTTGAACAAAGTTGGTATTGTGGGTGCTGGTGATGCTGGAATGCGGCCAAAGGATATTTCAATTTTAGAGCAAATGGCCGACAGGGGGGAGTTGACTGTTAGAATCAACGTCATGCTGGAGTGTGAAGAGAGGAATACGTTCTGTCCAGAGGAGACTAAGATCTTGAAGCTGCTATATTGGCCGAAGAGCTTAGGCGGCAACATGCTCCTGCTTGGCGGGGTGAAGCTATTCGCGGACGGTGCCTTGGGTTCGTGGGGGGCCGCATTGCTCCAACCATATTCTGACAAGCCAGAAACAAGCGGGACCATGCTGATTAATGAGACAGAGTTGACTGATGTTGTCAAGAAGGTAATTTTTTTCCGCTTAAATATACTTCTATGCTGATATATGCAGTGGTACCATAACGGATTTCAAGTCAATATCCACGCCATCGGCGATCGTGCAAACAGAGCGGCAGTCGACGCCTTCGAACAAGTGCTGGGACCCAATTGCAATGGCTGCAATGAGGAAAGGAGGCTTCGAATCGAGCATGCTCAAATAATCGTGCGAACATCTCAAACCCTTTGCTGCTCCAGCTGACTTAAAAGCAGAATCCCAAAGACCAAATGCGAATTGCAAAATTAGGCATCATACCTAGCATTCAACCCACTCACGCAACCTCCGACATGGCATACGCGCTTGATCGTCTTGGCGAAGAACGGCTAGCAAAATCCGCCTATCGAATGCGCACCCTCTTCCCACCTCCATCCTTCCAGTATCCTTACCCAGGTCCCGTACTCGGGTCAGACTTTCCTGTCGAGCCGCCTTCGCCTTTCGCGGGAATGTACGCGGCAGTCACCCGACTCTCGCCTGCTACTGGCACAAGCCCCGCTGGGAAAGGTGGATGGTATCCGGAGGAGAAACTGTCCGTTGAGCAAGCGCTGAGAGGTTTCACGGCCAATGGTGCTTATGGATGGGTAAAAGAGGATGTCACTGGGGTGATCGAGACGGGAAAGTGGGCGGACTGGGTTGTGATTGACAAGGATATCTTTCAAGATGAGAGTGGAAAGTCATTAAAGGACGTGGTGGTACGGAGCACCTGGGTGGGTGGGAAGAAGGTATTCTCGCACGGGGAGAGTCGTGACAGGGGATCATATGGCTTGGTTGAAAGTATGCGAAAGCGCCTTGAGTCGATGAGGGGATGCGGAGCGGCGTATTTGAAGCTATTGTGGGAATGAGGACAGTCGAAAATCCAGCCACCATGAATGGGAAATTAAATAATCGTCAAATAATACCCAAGAGACAATGCAAACTATTCATCAGGCTTGGGGAGACCACCAACCGTTCGAAACCCGTGGCTTGCTATGTTTCAGATTAGGCAGGGGAGGGCGCATCAGAAAGTGTACGCTCCTCGCTCTTCGCCCCAAAATTCCACTCAACACGAACCTTAATGACACTGATCAAAGTCAAAAACGCACTTTCAATCAATTCGATTCTCTGGAGATCTCGAACACGGCATTATCATCCTTCGGCTAGGTTCGCACAGGACCCCAGCACTCTTACTTTCCCACACTTCGCTTCCCCTAGCCACGAAAGCCATTCTTTTCCTGCTCATCAATCATGCTTGCACTAATTCAAAAGAGGCATTCCAAACAGGTCCAGTCAAAAGTGTTGATCCCCGAATTGCAACCGTTCATCTTCATCAACGTCTTTTGAACAAGTGCACTTGAAACCTAATGTTGTCCAAGCTGACAGGAAACCTGAGTGTCTCATGCAACTTAAAGAGCCGGCTCTCCTCTCGGACCAACTCTTTCCATGCAGGATTTGTATCCACGTCGTCAGGAGCACGCTTTCCCAGCAATACAAAATCCAAGAGTTTTTTCATTCCGTACCCCCTCAGCTTCTCTCCAGTACCAAATGGCTCAGCGCTGTCAACGACAAGGAGCAGACTATCTTGAGGTGTGGCTAGCGTCAGCTTAAGCAAGAAAGCCGCAGATTTAGCGGTTGAGAGGCTGTGCAGGTCGTTGAGGGTAAAAATCAGGGTGATGAGCGATGGTTGTGAACCGAGCATCCCTGCCAGCTCCGCCTGCGTAGCATTTAGGATGTTATCTTGCAAGAGAATACTGTTAATAGTGTCGGATGGGATAAACGGTTGGTTGTTATCCTTGGCGGCTTGACTGGCAAACTTGGAAAGAAGAGGTGGTGTTATTAGTTTTGAAAGGAGAGTCGATGTGACTGATCTCCAGTCAGCCAGATCGATAAGTTGGAGATTCACGGTTTGTGCTGATGACTTTGGTGCTTGTGCTGGTTTGAGAATTGTAGATTGAGGCCGTAGGTGTCGTAGCAATGCCGCAAATGCCATAAGCTCAGTTGCTCCTCCTCCAAAACAGACTACATCTGGCAACGATCCTGTGCTTTCACTGAGTTCTGGGATACACATCCCAGTCTTTTCCACCTCTTCGGGGTTGAAAAACTTCTTGATGCATGCTTCTTCTGAAAACTCCTGGCATATTTCAGCTAGAATGGTTGCACATAGCAGTGCTCTGTTCGGGCCCCAACGAACTGAATATGCCTCTATCCAATCGAGACGCGAGAATGCCTGCTGGTAGTCTAGTTTGGACATTGCAACTCTGACCAGTTGCAGTGTAACTTTGAGAGCATCATAGTCTTGGCAGATTGGTAATGAGGTTTGAAAAACATTAAGAAGTAGCTGTTGAAGAGCAACAGGAAGATGCTGCTCCTGAACCTCTTCGATTGAGCGCGTCGAAGCCCGAATGGCTTTCTTTGGCTTCGTCGTCTTCTTTGTGAAGCCAGGCCCTTTCCTATGAGAACATCAGTACCTAGTACTAGTGCTTCGGGATAACGACAAAGGATCAACTCTGGGCCCGGACTTGCTTCCTACGGGGTTGAAGCAGTACGCACCATTCCGGTCTTTCTTTAATATCTGCAGGGACAACAAGCGGTCTGATAAGTGAAGTAGCGCTCGATGCTACAGGGTGCTTGCGCTGCGATTTTTCCTGGCGGACGTATTTCTTCATCTTGAATTCGCTATAAGTTTAAAAAGTAGTATCGAGCGTTTGCAATGTAATTGCAGACCTTCCATGCTAGCCGCGGCGTCGTGAAAAAAATGTCCGTTTTTTAACGTCACGCGACGTCTGGCAATTGATTGGTTGAACCTTGAAATACGGAGCCATTTTCAGGGGGGCTAGTGGGAACATCAAAGCTGGATGACCCCCGAAGAAGCTTGAAACTTAATATCTAAGTTCGGTCAAAAGTTCTGACAAATTGGGGTACGAGAAGACTCAATCCTGATTATTACTTGGTCAAGCGCATGTCAATACCCTTCGTATCATGAATATAGGTGATCGGCTGCTTTATAGAGGATATCGTTATATATCTAAACCACGACTATTATCGACTTCCAGTTAATCGACATACAGAGAGACTTCCAGAATAGGTTTCGTCCACAATGTGAAACGGAATATCGATCGCTGCTCACAGAACTTAGGGCCCACCCGACCTACACCTTCCATAAACTTCCCGATTTATTCTCGGTTCCACTCTGCTTCCGCGAATAATATTGCCAGCCGAGAGTCCGCTCTATGCTTCCCTACCATTTACAGATCAGGATGATGATCATTTGTTTCAACAAATCGAATTTCTGCTGTGCAGCGCAGATTCTTGGCTCTCAGCCCGATTTTGAATGATGACACTCTTGTAGGAGTGACCATAAGCTTGTAGGGTCATACTCTTCTTTAGGATCCATAGAGTTTTCGTGTTCTTTGTTCTCCCATTCCGTGTCAAGCGTTTTCCGTTCAAGTCGGGTGAGGATGCGATCTACGGCAGAGCAGAAAGACTTTGGGCACGTTCCGCTGGCTCGTGTTATCTTTGACGCAACATTAAAACCATTCGATGACGCCTACCGACTCTAGTTCAGGCATGATCTTACCGCATCGGATGACTCGCCGTGATTATGCCCTCCTGTGGCACACACCGGGAGCCCAACCCTTTTCTTACAGAGCCATGGAGCTCGAGGATCCTCATTTTCGTCCGTCGATAGTGTGAATGGAAGCGGCGTGTATTCTTCAGTGTCTAGCGCATGTATCACTAAGGAGAATAAATACTGAAAAGTACCCTGAATAAGGATGAGAAGGTTTTCCTTTCGCTTGTTGAGCGTCACTCCAAGAGCCAAGTGGTGTTCTCTTTGTTCTTGACATTTTGTTCGACCCAGAATACCCATAGCAAATCCAGTGTCCGATGCTTATCTAGCCGGCTCTTCTATGTTTTCATATTACCCCATGATACTACGGTGAGCCAACAACCTTACTCTTCCGAATATCTAATATAAACCAGCTATTGCCGCGATTTCTGACACATTCTGCGGCTATAGAATTTATATCAAGAGAAAGTTCTCCTGCGTCCGTATTGCAAAAGCTAAAGTCCTCGGCAAGAATTATTGTGTCATTGCTCTGCATATATTCCAATGTATCCCAAATTCACTCGAGCCATCGTGAACTCGTAATTTCAGATACACCAGTAACGAAATTTTCATATTTGGATGTTTCTTGAATATCAGAGAGCGGCACACTTCCGACGTCAACCGTCATTACGTGGATATGGATACCAGAAATCAAACAAAGCAAGAAACAGTCAAGCGAAAGAAGCGAGATTGAGCTAGGCAGATACTAGAAGCTGTGTAGCTAGAATGTGTCAGGTCTTCGGCCGTCTGGTAGGGTGCTCAAGAAGGGCACACCGCCTTTCAGCTGTCATCAATCAATCAATCAGCTCCCACAGCCCAACGTCTTGAATTGCTCAAACCACACTTGCAAGCATGGTGTGGATAGCAAGTAACGTAGAGACAAAATGTGAGGCTTTCATGACCCATGCTGCTGCTCACACCTCAATCCGCAATCCCGGCAAAATGCGCAAAATGCACTTCCAAGAGGCTAAGGCAGCAATTTACACCTAACCTAGTGAGACATAATCTCGAGAATATTCTGATACAACATTTAAAACTTAGGCTATTAAATAATAATTCTACGATTCTCATTATATCAAATCGGTTGTCATTATTGATTATACAGAATCCTTGAGATCAATTACTTCTCTTCCTAAACTTAATATTAAAAAACGACTTCAGATTCTTCATCTCAGGCCTATACCTCAAGTTAGCACTTCCCTTCAAATTTCAAACTGAGACTACTGCTGAAAAACATACCTATTCCTCCTCCCACCCCCATAAACCTCTCCATTATTCGAGTTTTCTACAAAATATCCTATACTTTGTCCTTGTCCCTGACCTTGGCTTTGAGGCGAAGGATCACTGCCCCAAGGCGGTGTCGATACCCGATATTGTTCCGCTGGATAAGACTGCGGGTTAAAAGGTGCATAAGGTCCAGATTTACCGGGCTGTACGTCAAGTGGTGGACTTTGGTATTGTGGTCGCTGTTGTAGAGGGGAGCCTGTTTGGTTGGGGCGTTTGGAGGTGTTTTGATCTGCAGTCCAGGCTTGGTTTTGAGGGGTTGTGGAGTTGCGATTATATGAGCTTGTAGATTGAGAGAGGGGCGTTCCGGGAGGTAGTGAAGGCGCGTTTTGTTGTCTAGGTGGAGAAGTTGAGCCTTCTGGTTGATATGGGGCATAGTCTGGCCGGGCAGCCGAGGAGTCCAGTGGAAGTTGTCCAAGGTTCGAGGTTGCGGGTGGTGGTTTTCGTTTGATTCTCATCTGGGGAGTTGAAGGAGCGTCCGGTGTCCATTGTGGAGTCAGTTGATTCGTTGTGAAGTTGGAGGCTGGCTCTTGAAACCAATTATTTACCCCAAGTGCAGCAAATGTGGTGGGTGGAGATTCCATGCGTTCGGATTCGGTTATCCCGGCAAGCTCGGAAGAATAATCAAAGAGAGAGTTCAATCCCATTGACTGTGGCCTGTCTTTCTCAGTTATCTTCGTCAATTGATCACCGTCATTTTCTCGGTCCTGTGATCTATGCACATTAGAGTTTAGAGGGACAGCGTCATCGTTCGGCACAAAAGAGGCATCGCCTCCTCTTTCCTCTCGCTCCGGTTCTAGTTCCGGTTCTTCCTTGACAGATTTCACGCTTCGGATAACAACTGCAATAACGGAGTTCCCTGATTCGATGGCGGCACTAAGTGCATTGAAGATCGCCGCCGCGTGATTAATAAGTGGGTGCAAACACTCATCATTTCAGTATCTAATAGCTGTTTGGATAGCATTCAACCCTTCCTTGTTGGATCACATGATATCCGCTCCCTCGCCAAGCAAGTATTCAACACAATCTCGATCTCCACGGTACGCAGCATCAATGAGTGCAATGTCACCTTCATTGTCTGGTGTGTTGGTCTCAGCTCCAGCCTTGATAGTAAGTTCCACTGATTCTTTGGGTAGGTATAAAGCGGCTTTTATTGATGGCGTAGAGCTATCGAATCCACCAAAGACGTTGACTTGAGCGTGGGCCTCGACCGAGGGTTCAACAAACTTGTCTTCTCCGCTTCCAGAGGCGGCGATAAGAGGGCATGTATCAGGACCTGGTCCAAGGTCTGGGTTGACGTTGTGCTCGAGTAGAACCTTGACGATTTGTAATTTTCCTGCTTCACAGGCGGCCTGAAGCGCAGTGCTTCCAGGAAAGTTCTTGTTGGCGTTCACATCAGCCCCCCGCCCAAGAAGTTCTGTAACGATTTCCTTGTGGCCTTCTGCCGCAGCGGTCTGCAAAGCCCATCCATCTGGCAATTTTGGATCGGCCCCTCTATCGAGGAGGAGCTTGACAAGAGTCACGTCGCCATTGTAAGCGACCTCCGTCAAAGCAGTTCCACAGCTAGTTTGAGAAGTCAGAAAGATTCGAAAGACAAGAGTTTCTTCAGAGTATAGAAGTTCCTCTTAATGTAGTGAGAAGAAAAAATTGATGTTACTTACTCTTTGTTCGCGGCGTTTGGGTTGGCATGGAAATTACGGAGGAGCAATTCAACTGTTGAAAGTTTTCTGCAGCTCGCGGCTTTTATCAACGCCTCATCGAGTGTTTCCGACGATAACACACCATGAGTGTGTGTCCAGACAGCCTACGAATCGCAAGTCAGTAAACTCGTCAGTGCATGGGCATCTCCAAAGAACTGCAAGACAATTGAGAAGGAAAGATGGACAACTTACCTGGAGCACCTTGTCCTAGTTCTCGGTGGTTTCACATGCCCCTTCAAATACTGAACTGCAATCAAGCGACTCGCCTTGGTACTGCTCGAGAAGCATCGTGACGATGTCCCAGTTGGCCTCTTCTCCTGCTTTAGTAAGTGCGTCTTGGAAACAATGCTGGGGGGGATTGTACGACAGCAGCTTTGAGAATACCTCAACTCGACCAGCCTCCGCAGCCGCAATTATGGCCTTATCGTATTCCTCAGGGGGCAATCTATCGGCACACGCGCCGATGAGATACAGTGGGTGGCCATATCTCTACGCGACTCAAATATTAAGCGAAGCCCCTACTAATTATCCACTATGTATTTTATCTATTATTCAAGCAACTGTGAAGCTATTCGGATTCTGAGGGTTACATATAATTAACTAACTATTATTATACAATCCTACTATTTCAATATTTTATATATTATCCATTTGAGACTTTTATAATATTTATATATTTTTATATTTTTTTAATCAATTTATTTAAAAGTTTTAATTTTAATATTTCCCAAGTTTCTTATGTATATTAAATTATAAAATCTATAACAACAATATTATTTTTTATATTTTTAAATTTAAAATATATTTTATCGATTTTTGTTTTTAATATTTTTTAAAAAATTTTTATAAGATTCAAATCTAACAAATATAAGGACTAATTTATTATTTTTATCCCCATTTTTACAAAAAAGTTTCATATTTTATAAATTTTATAAATTAATATATTATTGCTTTCGAATATAATCAGGAAATATTCATATAATATTTTAATATAAATTTTGGTTATAATATTCCTTTTTTTTTGCATTTTAGTCCCCCTCTATTATTATTAAATTAATATAATATTTGAAGCCAAAATAAATCCAGAATATTTTTATTTTTCTTTTTAATATTTTAATTTGGATTATTTATAATTTTAAAATTTTATTTATTATAATTTATTAATAATTATTTAAGGTATATAAGATCTAATAAAGAGATAGATTTACCCTCCTACCGATATACCTACTCGATAGCACCCCTTTTATTATATTTAATAGAATATTTATTTGACCATTTCAATTTTTATTAAAAAAATATAAGATATTCATTATATTTTATAACTTACGCGAGCCACAGTTGGGTATGTTCTTTGGTCAGGAAAGATTTTTATTTACAATGCTATTTTTGAATCCCTAATTTTTTGAAATATCGATATATTATTTTTTTAAAAATATTAGAAATATAATTAATAAAAAATATTTGAGCAATAATTTTTGGATTTAGTAGAATATAATGTTGTATTAAATACTTATTTTTATTTATAAAAATATTAAATTTATTAGATTTAGAAAAAATAATATAAAAAATCTAATAAAATATATTTTTGAAAATAATATAATAGGTCGAATTAAAATTTTTTTTTTAAATATATAATAATTATAAATTTGATATTATAGTTTTTAGATTTTATTATATATAACCGTTGATTAGAAAATATTTTTTCTAAAAGAAAACGAAAAATGCCGGCGGTTCTAGGCATTTAATTATATAGGAGGTTGGTAGGAAACATGTAAATTTAGCACGTTTTATTGGTTTTTTAAGTGAATCGCGTAGACATATGGCCACGCACTGTACTTGAACATTGACAGGTCTGAAAGTTGGGCAGCAAGGGCCAGTGGGCCATCATAATTTTTATTTTCGCGATCAACCGTTGTAAGGGAAGCACCTTTTTCAATCAGAAGTTCAATGGCTTCACAGTTACCAGAGTAAATGGCGGTATTCACGACAGAGCCATCAACGTCGGGTGAGAAAGCATTGATGTCGGCTCCACGGTTGATGAGCATTTTCATAATCGCAACATTTCCTTGTATGGCTGCGTTATGTAGCGGGGTATCGTGCTCATCTTCCTTGCCATCGTCAATGATGGCGCCCTTGTTAAGCAACTCTTCGGCAATATTCACTCGTCCAAAATAAGCTGCCAAATGTAACTGTCTTGAAGTCAGCATCGTGGGACATTATTACCGGAAAGGCTAAAGCGTCACAGACCGGAGTATCGTCGTTTGCATCACGCAAACTAATCTCGTCTTGATATCCATGCTTGATCAACGCAACAACGAGTTGGCTGAAGCCAATCGAGCCAGCAACGTGTAGCGCAGAAAGGTCTCGATCAAGATCAATTTCCTCAAAAGCGGCAGGGTTCAATCGCGCGTATTCAATGAGCCATCGTCGTCGGATCAGTGACTTTGGTTTCCAAAACTCTTCTTTCAAACTCAAGTCTTCCGCGATTTCCACTGTAGCCTTGCTCGCGTGATGAAGCCAGTGCTTGACTGCGTAAGCAAGTGCAATGTCTTTAGCTTTATAAGCTTCTGCCTTCATCTCTTCGTCATCTGAATCGGAATCCCAGTCAAAGTCCTCACTGACACTCTCTGTGTCATCATCCGAGTCAATTTCAGACTCATCATCGTCTGATACTGTAGATTCATCCTCGCTAGAATCATCATCATTCTCAGGGTAATTTAATAGATCCATTAAGTGGGCAAACGAGCGGGGGGAGAGGACTCCATGATGCCACGCTGTGGCTTCTTTTGAAAGTCCTAGGAGCTTCTCGGCATTGGCAAGGAGGTGATTTTTGACCCACATTCATAAAGCAGATCTTGACCTCATTTCTAGTTCCACTTGTACGCTTGACTACTAGCAGGGCTTACATCATTCTACTAATTGCTGGAATTTTGACCTTTCTTCCTCCTTCTTTCCTCCGTCCTTTTTTTCTGCGTCCTTCTTTCCCTCTTCCTTCGTGTACAAGCCAGTCAAGATGCCCAACTCAGGCTCTGTTGAATCTTCAAATGTGAGAACAAGTGCTCGTAACATTTCATGAATCCTCTCGACATCTGCGATATTCGTACTGAAAATTTGCATCCATGCTCTCTCGAGGAGTGATGCGAGATCTTGAGGCATGCCTTCGAGAATGTGACGAACTGTGAGCTCGTTCTCGTTCTCGGAATCTCCTTCAGGTGAATGCAGGCTATATCAATCCATTGCGTATTTTGTGCCCGTCTTCCGATTAGACTGCTTGTGAAGTATGCTACCGCCTTATTGTACTTATTTTCTTCACTCAACGCGCGGACTTGGAGATAGGCGTGCTTGCTAAGTTCTTGCTGGACCTGATTTTCGTACTTCTCGTCTTCGAGGTCAATAAGACGGACCCCTGGAACTTTCAAACATTCTCGCACAATGTACTTGTCTCTGCTTGTCACTAGCCATCTGATCGGCACCAAGTTTTGTTTAATGGGCTGGTGTTCAGCAGTTCCAAGTGGAGGAGATTCAACAGCTTTGTTATCGAAGCATTTTCCTCGGGAAGGACATGCAAGCCATTAGCCCAGAGAGGGAGATAAGATTTAGGCAGGATACATACCATCGATCGCGTTGGCAGTACCTCGGCGGAAGCAATAGATCGTAAGTTTATATTCGAAGCCGGTGTCTTTCCCAAGACAGTCGATGTAGGGACGATAAGTCGAATAGGTCGTAGGTTCAATTTGCGACTTTACTGAACCAATCATAGACTAGATAAACTTGCGGAAGACGGGTCGCTTGAACCATTCCGGTTTCCAGTGTACCTTCATCGCCCTCATTCTCTGCCCCCGCGGGTTCGTGGAGAAAAGGGGCTCGGCGGATGTGTAGCCGTCGACGAAGATTGCATTGTCGCGCATTGCGCGGATTAGAATGTGGGAGATTGGACAAAGGATAGCGAGAGGGTTCTCCCGGAATAGGAATGTCGTGCTATAAAGTGTAAGTCAGCCTAGGGTTATATATACAGCTTTGAGAGCGATGTACGGTTTGGGCTTGTTATTCACCCCTTTGTGGTACCGCAAGTGGACCTCCATCGCCAGGAGGTCTCGCTCACCCGCCTTCGGGTTCTTGACGATCCAGAGGCAGATGTCCTCGTAACAGAGTGCTTTGTACTTCCGTCTCGTCTCCCCAAACTCGTCGAGCTCCGCGTCGCCGCTCTGCCGTACCGGCCGTCTAGCACCGTCGACCTTGACCGTGAAGCAGTAGTCAGTATCCTCGGTCATGGTGACATCAGTCCGGTTGCTGTTGTAACTGCTATCGCGGTCGGCAGTCGCCTCCGTGCCTTCGTCGTCGGTAGCTGCGTCGTCATCATCGTCAAAGTCGAAGAGGAGATCGTTCTCGTACTCAGAGCTGTCACCGGCGTCGCTATCATCATCGAACTCGAGACCGTCGTCTGTATTGTCCCCTTCAACAAAATTCGATTTCTAGCTTATGAAGTATGACTGTGTGATGTCTGAGTCTTCGACGTCTAAGGCTTTACAGAAATATACATGTTGGTGGCTCCGTAGTCGGCCGCCTACTTCTCAGTCAAGTAAGGACAAACTGCATGGAGGTTTGTCTCCAACCGTCACTACTAATGCTTTAATATCCATGCCTTGGCTGGGAACACCAAGGAACAAGGCCTTATAACCTGAACTCAATTTGTATTCTCTCCATTATCAGCGCTCTCTTCTTCGTCAAAGTGCCTTTAACAGTTACCAAAAACCAAAGTTGTCAATTATAAAGACTACGACACCAAGGCTGTAAGCAATACACACCAGAGGTACTATAGATTGAGACGAAATTAGCGATTATATACAGGCAATCGAGGGCTCCTACATTGCCTTGATCATGCCTACCTCCGAGGGTATCTGCATTACTATAAACCTGACCACATTCGGCCATGGTACCAGAAGCATAGTCTAATGGCCAGCTTGACGTTCTTTGATTCTGCTGCTCCTGCGTAGGCTAGAAGCGTTTTGATTTCCCGTTTCCCGTTTCCTTTTGCGAGTACCGGTGTTAAGTACAGCCTGGGGTTTTGTCATTGGATCACCTCTTTCGCACGTAGTGTTGGCATCTACGTGCTTAGTCTGGTTAAAGAGCGAAGATGCGAGGTTATCCCTACTTATTTGCGTAGATGGATGTTCTGCTCCAAGCACTTCTATCTTCAGCTGGAGTGTTTCTCGATTCATAGCCACGGCCTCGTTGTAGTTGCCTTGATTGTTAAATACTTCAGCGAGATTGTTCATGCTCATAAGCGTGTGAGGATGCTTCTGGCCGAGCACTTCTCTTGTTAATTGGAGCGTTTCTCGATGCATAGCCACGGCCTCGTTGTAGTTGCCTTGATTGTTAAATACTCTAGCGAGATTGTTCATGCTCGTGAGCGTGTAAGGGTGCTTCTGGCCGAGCACTTCTCTTGTTAATTGGAGCGTTTCTCGATGCATAGCCACGGCCTCGTTGTAATTGCCTTGATTGTTAAATACTTCAGCGAGATTATTCATGCTCATAAGCGTGGATAAATGCTTCTGGCCGAGCACTTCTCTCTTCAGCTGGAGCGTTTCTCGATTCATGGCCACGGCCTCGTCGTATTTGCCTTGGCCATCAAGCGCTAAGCCAACCATACCCATACTATTCAAAATCCTCTCGTCATTGCCCTGGAGAAGATATTTTCGAGCAGCAAGAGATTCTTGACTCTCTGCCTCCGCAATTTCAAAACGACCTTGTAGCCAATTATACCAAGCCATATTATACAAAAGAGATGCACGCTCAAGCAGGGATTGGCTTGATTGTAGCTGACACTTAAGCACTTGAATAGCATGTGGTGATAGAGTCTCACACACTTTCCAGTTGTCGTAATCTCCACTTGGAAAAGCTTTTGCCATTACTTTAATCGCCTCGGCCTGCCACTTATCGACATCCTCATATCGCTCAAGCCACTTCCGTGTTGCGAGTTGCACAAGCCGGTGCATCTCGAAAAACTTGCCGCCTTCCTCAGTAGTAATTAAAGAAAATTCACGCAAAATACCCAATGCATTTTCAAAATCAATAGCGTTAGGGTATTGAATGCAAAGAAGAAATTCCGGAATCCCTTGGCGATCGAGCATAGCCATGAGGGACAAGAGCTCCGCGGCTTGTGGCTTGGTCCGCTTGATCTGATCGAATGAGATCTGCCAAGTCCGGATCACAGAATGAGGAACGCTCGAATCTCGTCTTAAATCCCCAGCTTCTTCATCGAGGAGCCTACTTTGACTCTGCTCGTCTTGAAGATAGAGCATTAAGTATTTAGAAACACTCATGCGAATGCCTTTCGCACTCATGTACGCAGCAGCTTGGGTAATTGCCAGTGGAAGATAGTCTAGCTCTTTGACAAGCTCGGCACGGTCAGAGCTACTTGAGAGAACCTGAGGGGTATGGTTCCGAAGCAGCTCGTCTGCTTCCTCTAACGTCATTAAGTCCACCGGAATAACGCTCGTGTATCCAGTGCTGAGCCACATTGCCACTTTTTGGTCTCGTGTTGTCAGGAGTACTGATCCAGTTTCAGTTTGTGGGACGTAAGTGGATAATGGAAGAGCAGTGTCATTTCCCTTTTGGCGAAACATTTCGATATCGTCGACATTGTCCAGAATCATAAGCCATCGACCATTGTTGATATCGCTAAGCCATCTTGAGACTAATCCCAACACATCCGTCTTAGGGTCATCCGCACCCGGTAAGTCGAGCGTAATAGCCATGGATCTATAAGCTTGTTCGAATCGCTCGACAGTACTCGCATATACCCAGAAGACCCATACTTGGGAGTCCTTCTCTCGAAGTCGATACGAGTATTCAATTGCAATTTGGGACTTGCTATATAATGTTAGATATCAAATATACAAACTCGAACGGAATCATACCCTGCTCCACCCAGACCCGCAAGGACTACTCGATTATGGCAGTTGGATTCACAAAGCTGTAATTCCAGACGCTCAAAAACGTCTCGTCTCCCAACGAACTTTGGATCTTTAGCAAATGGAACCGTCGATTTTGGCTTCTTCCTCCCTAGAGGTACTGAGTAGTATTAGAACAGCACCGAGTTTAGAGCCGATACAAAAGGAGGATAATAAAAGATGAAATATTCTTAAGACAGCGCAAATACATTATATTAAAGAAGAGTCCTAGCTTACATACAGAATCGGTCAGAAACAACTTTTCTAGCATCTTGCTCAAACTGCTTCAAATATCCAATCACCGTTTGGTACGTTACGTTATTGCGATTGTCGAACTTGACAATCTGAGAGTGGTCTTTATTAACTGGAATCTTTGATTCGATGCTGTCCGGGAGTTCCAGAAGGGCCGAGCCAGTCTCAACAGCGGTCATATACTCTCCCTCTCGCTCCCATTTCTTCGTGTCAGGATTCTGGTAGACAATGTCAGGTTATTTGAATTCGTCCATAAATAAACTGCTAGAAATATTTTACCTGCTGTAATCGTCTTGTCTGTTGTGTCTCATAAAAGCTCACAATTCTTCGATCACGGATCAAGTTTTTAAAGTCTGTGAGCTGATTGATTAATAGATCAGAATCCTGTTTGATCTGTTCAAGCAGCTTCATTCTTGGATGCTGGTCCTCTCCTGCCACCATACGTTGGATATCGTCGATAAGGAGACCTTTGTGGGGGGTACCAAAGAACAATATACCGTATGTTGCCTTGAGTAAGGCTGCAACTGTTGCATGGTCGCGTTCATCGGTTTGTACGGCTTTCACAAGGCACTAATATTATTAGCGCATACTTTTTACACCCCCCTAAATACACTGGCCCACTAGCCAGACTTACATGAGCTAGTATAATTCCTCCAAAGCTGTGTGCGATGAAAAAGAGCGGTCTCTCTCGCAGCTGGTAAATGAACAATATTAGCTAGTATCCTTATCTTGGCGCAATGTATCCTACTTCGGTTGTATGCCGGACCCTCTTGATCGCTTCTAAGAATTCTCGTCCATAATCCATAATCCTATTGATGCCATGACTCGAGAGCTTTGAGTTGTAACCGTAAATCATCGTCCGACAATTCGGTAGGTCTTTCGAAAGGAAGTCACGGAGCCACATGCGCCCAAGATTGCCTTTGCCCCTCCACGACCCATACGCATGTCCATCCAAGCCCGTAATAGCAACGATGCTGCAATTAAAGTTAGTAAAGATACACTTGCAGGCAGGAGGTGCGTTTATACTCGGCAGTAATTGGCTGACCAGGAGTTGTGGGGTATAGCTGGGTAAAGCCGAAGAAATGACGATCAAAGTTAATGTCATTTTCTCCCATTTCGATCTGCCAGTCACCAAGCTCATCGTGTTCGAGGCGCGATAAGAATTGTGGACTGCCGTTTTTGAAAACGACCAAGGCGCTCAAGGTGTTGCTACTATCGCACGTTGGAATGCATATAATATCTATCTCACATTGTTGTTCATCGCTTGATAGGTGGCCCCGAATTGCCTCTGCCAGTGTCGACTTGACTTTTAAACTGGGCTTGTCGAGCGGCAGGCCAGTCACTCGGAAGACTATTGACTTGCGCTTGTCCGCCATACCCAGAGGAGGCTGTCGCAGATTCGTGCAGACCAGATGGGCTAGGCTGCGAATAGTGAGGTGGTCAACTTATGAGTCTTGAGTGGAAATAGATCCAGAGTTGGGTCCTGGAGACCAAAGACCGAGGTAGGGGATTGAAAATCGCGTTATGAAGGAGAGGCAGATAGGGAAAAGCAACAGGGCGTCTTTTCAAGCGCACTGCTCCTCTAGGATCCGCTCACTGTGAATGTGAGGCTGAGCTCGTGATGGAGGCCTCGAACCAGGATCCTAATCTCAGCCAATGTCTGCCTTAATGGTTGCCTGACAGTGTTATTGGACCTTGTGGGGCCAGGCTGTGCAAGGGGAACATTAGGCTAATTTCCTGATAGGGTGTTGCCAAGGCTGATGAAGCAGTCAGCGAGCGGTAAAGCGCGATGGCAAGCCACCTCAGAGCCTCTCTTGCGCTGCCGAATCAATGTATAATGGGTGCTTCCGAAAACCACAGGCAGAGTCGGGCGTATTAGGTGCCACAACTTGCATGAAGATTTACGCACAGCATCACCGCATTGCTCGAATGGAAGCCCAGTGAGCTGTGTCAGCTCTTGGCGCAGCTTGTTAGTCGCAGGACATGTCCTTAGCGTTTCCGTTGCGCCTCCTGGCCCCAAGTTCGGTTGTCCTGCAGAAGCCCACGTCAGTTTTCAGCTGCTGCCTGACTATGCTAGTCTCGCATGACTGAGGATCTACTAGGAGCAGAAAACAGTTTGATGCTGTGGCCGTCGTAGAGTTGTCGAGAAAGCGTCCAGGATCTGACGTGATTGATCAGAGATCCTTCTGAGAGCAAAAATGGAATGTAAAGTGAAGATAATAAATGTGGCATAGATATAGCGCGGCATAATTATGAGACGTGAGCTCGTATCAGAGGTTGTATTGAATCCTCGCGCCGATGCTCACAGCTACAAGAACGATTTCTAAAGCGGACGATCCTGCTCTCGTGATCAGGCTGTCCAAATCTCGCAACAAGCTTCTGTCGCTCCACAAACCATTCTAGAGGCTGCGGAAATCCAGCAATACTCCGCCAGAACAGCCTATTGAAGACGAGCTGCAGGTCAACTCGATCAGAGGGGTGACGGACGTCGAAGGTGATAGATTTTTGAAAGCGCCCACAAAGTTTGCAGACGTCGCTTGCACTAAGGAAACCAAGGGAGAGATCGTGGTTGAAGAATTGCGCATTTGGGTTAATGCTCCAATGTTCTGGATAAAATTGCGACTGTCTGGGCTCCGAGAGAGAATAGAGCCACGGCAGTGATAGCGGCCCCCTTCAAGAGCCAATGGTCGTTCGAGCTCAAAGAAGAAAGTTACTGCTTTGAAAGCCCAAGCGATACCATCAATATCACCAAAGATGATACTGTATTTGGTCATGCAGATATTGCATTTGATGAACGCTATCAATCTCTGATTCCTTCCCCACGAGGGGCAATACAAGTCCTGTTTGTGCCACATACATTGCCAAAAGACTCTCACCACGACAATGTTCTAAGGGTCGCCGCGGAATGGCTTGCAGTACCTTGACCTCTTCCACGAAGCTCGAGAATTTGGAACTTACCTCATCGTCGCTGTACTGACGAACATCTTTGATGCTGGCCGCGGCAAGCGCTTTTTGGCACAAGACGTTGTACGGCGAGTCAAGAGTACTAAAGGAGAGGCAGAAGAAGGTGCCTAGTGGGAAACACTATCGACTTCTGGAGGTTAATCTAGATAGTAAACCACACTTGCAACCAGAGGAGTCTGACGACACCAAAGCGAGCATCCTCCGGCACGTAGGGACAGACTTTAGTAATCCATAAAGCGTTGTGCATTTTGCGAAGAAATACAATGAAATCCGAAAACAGTTTGCTCCTGCTCTTAGTACCCCGCACGAAACTCCCCCACTTAAGACAATTGCCACTAGTAACGTAAACCATTTCGAACGGACAATTATCGCTTGAGACTTTGAAACAAACTCTGCTTGAAACATCCCCTCCCACGACTATACCCGATGAATAGTATTAATTGTTTTATCCCCTGGATCAATATGCTCGAGAGAAAGAATAGCCCTAAAATCTAAGTAATCAGTCTTTCTGCTGGACCCCGTGATGCGGTTCCGTGAAACCTCTCTCCGTGAACTAGCATCTGCACTCGATTTTCTAGCCGAACGTTGCAAATCTGGCAACTATTGTGACCTGCTTCTTGTAGCTTGCTTACATGTTTCCGGAGAAAGTGTCTATTCAAAGAACCCGAGGTGGCATACGAAGCAATCCTCTCACGCAATGTTAGAGATGGATTTCCAAGACAGAGAAAACATATTGTCGGACGCTTGTCTCCCTTGATAGATTGTATCACTTGACTTAGAGCCTTAGGCACTTCCACTTCACGAACCAAAGGATTGCCATCCTTTGCCGGACGGCCACGCTGATTCTGATGGGAGGGTGGTTCTTCCTCTACGTTATAGTATACTGTGATAGTATCGATCGTCATAATCCTGCGCCGAGTCTCGCTCTCGAGGGATGTCTCCGGGGGAGTCAAGTGTGAGCCAGTGCTTCTTCTGTCGCAGGATTGGGACGGAATGTGATCAGTCACAGCGAGGCATAACGGGAAGGCAGATTTCAATGCTTCGTACCAGTAAGTATTAAAGGGATAAATGTTTTCACCCTTATGTCAGAAGCACGTTATATTTCTGCCACCTTATCTCGCACCGCCCAAAATACAAATAGGACCTGGTTCCAGGCTACGAAGCCTCAATTGAAGTTCTCCTCAGATGCAACTACTCATGCCCCATTATTGATCTGTCAGGGATTTACAGGGCTAATAATAGAGCAGTGATTAGAAAGCCAGGATTTTGGATCGTATATTAAAATCAGGACCTGATATTCTTCTGCTGGGCAGGCAATATGATGAGTAGAGAGTTTGTGGTGTAGTCTACAGCGCGATCTCCAGCAAACTCCTCCCTGGCAACTGCAAACCAGTGCCTGAAAGCGGATTGTATGTGACGCTAGATTAGGAAACGAGTTTAGACACCCCGCTTGACCTGTAGTCAAAAGACATTGACAGGTATTAGAAAGGAAACAACAGCAAGAACCCAGATGACGGCAACCAAGGGTTCCTTCAACAGCGATGATGAATATCGCAAGTCCTACTCATGATTGCACAGGAATTTAGAGACACATTAGGATCATTAGCGTATACCGAGCAGTGGAATAACTCCCAACTGAAGCCATTTTATCGCACCATGTGTCTGTTTTATCCACCTTTTGAGTTCTGTACCATGAGAGGTGTCGTTCATATAGAATAACCGAAGTACGAAAATTAGGCAGCGTGATGAACACGCTCCACCAGAGGCAAAGAAGACATCAAATTTGTTTAGACTAATATAAAACAGCTTAAGGACTCGGGATCAAAGCAAGACTCTGCCAGTGTGACGTATGGTGTTGTGGCACAGAGGGCACCCACAAACCAACACTTTTCTGCTAACTTGGAAATTTAACCACATTCCCCACGGGACGCAGACGTTTTATTTCTACTCCAACAATGAAACGTGATCATAATTGACGATAAATTATTTCTTGACAACAGAGCTCAACGAATCATCCGTCAGATATATTAAAGTAATTTGTGCTTTCTTTCACCTCGAACCCCTCACGAACTGAATGTAAAGAGCAGAGGATCATACGGGCAGACATAAGCGCACTTTCTATATGCCATCTTTGTGCAAGTTGTCAAATTTTCTATACCAATCGCCCAAAATTTCCCGGACTTTCTTTTATATTATCAAAGGGGCTTATTATCAAAAGTGCACCTTGAGGTGCATACTTTACCTCTTGTATCAGCTTTAGTCCACTGAAAAAGTATAAATACCCAACCTTAAGTGGTACAAGTCAACCATTAACACCAGAGTCTGATCCCACGAAGAATTAATTGGAGAGCTCGCAGTATCAAAGCCCCATATCAACAGCTCGAACTTCTCCTCTACTATCAAAGTTTGAAGTGAATGAACGAGGTTTTTACGGACTTGGAGAGGTTTGTAACGAGTATAAGTGAAAATGACAGCAGAGGGTCTGTTGGCAACATTCATTCATAGGAGTACTTAAGGCAAACCCTTGTGGGTGGGATGAGGGGTAATTTGAAATCAAGAGGCAAGATCTGACCAGGGGTACAGCCTCCGGGCCCCAATTCTCTAGCATTGCCTGCCTGTTTCTGGACTTTCAGTATTCGCGATCCTATTTCATACTGATTCGTAAGATGAGTTTATAAATGGAGGTCAAGTGGAGCTTTGAAGTTGGTGACTGAGGAAGGAAGTACCCTCTATTGAGTAGCTTCCTAAATTACTGCCTCGGGAGTTGCACCACTGAACTCGGAATTTGAAACGCGTATTTAAGACCTCGAGTCCACCCCCAAATTAATCAAGCAAAAGGGCACAATGTTGGACGAAAATAAGATTGAGAACGTTGTGTGTTATTACAGTCTACCGTTAGTGGTCCTCGGATTTTACTACCCGAGAAACATCTATTAGGCACTATGCAAAATGCAGGGCATGAATTCTATGGAAGGAGCTTGAGAATAATAATAGCAAGAAGATCTACGGCAACAAACAATCTCACCCACCATCCATACCATACCAATTATAGCTTCTGAAGTGAATGCTTTGGTGACCTCCTGGAGACGAGTATACATTCCCAGTCGATGCCTGGTCGCCGAGTACCCCCACAGTCCAAAATAAACTCCGTTTCTTCCAGAATTGCTAGGAATAATGCTGTTTCATCACTGAAACAGTCTATTTTTTATACAAAACTGTTCAAGGGTTTTGGAAAAGTCATCTGCCCGTCTTGCATGATTGAAAGGATAGCATTCGTGTTGAATAATGAACGATCCTGGCTACAGATACTAGTTGTTGGAGCAAGAGACAGTACCAAAGTACCTAGGTAGATGTCATCTCATCTGAAACGAGAACCACTTCGGCTCCATCCTCAACATTAATAGCAGTACAATGAGACATTGTTTAGTGGGAGAACAAAGGGAAGTAGAAGGTTCTTTTGATAAAGAGTCGGGAAGCAGGTGCTTTCATCAAGAACATTACAATGAGTATGTACGGTGTTAAGCCAAGATCTAAAACAGAATTGGTCAATGGTATGTAGTTGTTGAACAAGATACCTCGTACAGAACACGTATTTTCGAAAAGGTATATATAAACTCAAAAGTCCATAGAAACATCTTTCCCCAAACAAGACACTGTCATCACATCAACGAATAACCAACCAAAATCCAATACTTCGATCCAACAAACATCAACCTACAATCAATCCACGATGAGCACCGTTACTTCTGCACGTGCAAAACGCGCAAAACGCGCAAGACGCGGAAAGAACCAAAAAAGTCTCAAACCCAACGCCGCAGCTGAACCTCGACCCAATCTTCGGGCAGCAGCTTCCTTACTGGAGGCTGAAAATGAGATCCGGAAATTGCGCGGCCAATTGGAGAGTATGAAATCGGAACTTGAAGATGTAAAGAAGCAGTTAGAATATGCCGAAGAGGTCATTCATGGATCATAGTTTACTATAATCTGATAAAATGCAATCACTGCAGGCTGGCCCTGACGTTGAAATTCCTTAAAACAATCCGATAAAAATGAAACACCTAACGTCCATCCCTGCGTAGCGAGAAACCCGCCGTGCCGAGAAAACTGACAGGTACATTGACTTTGAGCAACTTAACCTCTACGCACACCTCGACACATGTTATAATTTTATATAAGTCGTGTTATATGGCTATTTTTAAATATTCTGAGACCCTCCTACTAGTTAATTATGTTCGTGTCGTCGCCTACAGGCCTGATTTACGGGTAGTCTCATTTTATGGTATAATAGAATGCCTTAAGATCAGCTCGATGATCTACTATTTATTTCCTAGGATATATATAGAAAGGTCGAATCCAATCTTTACGGCCTTGGTTTTAAGCTGGAAATCGTTATGAGCGTTGTGGCTGCTGTAGTATGCAAATTCATACTAGATTGCCACCCGGGTCGGTACCTCAAGCAAACAGCCCCACAAGGCACAGATTGCCGCACCAGGTGATTGAATTGCGCTTAGATAATCAACGCCAAGTATATGGCACCTCTACAACATCTAGATCTCTCTAGTCAAAGCTAAGTTTCTTACGTGGGAATTAATTCATCGTATAAAGATATGGAGAAGAATATGTTATACATGAGGTTTTCTGTGTAGAGCCACAGGTTAAGTACGGGACCTTAGGCCAAGCTTTCAAAAACACGTTGTGCCGTTTTGATGTTAAGGGGCGATTTCAATACTAGGATGCGACAATCCTATTAGCAGACCACTCACATGCTATTGTACTTCCGCCGGGGCCTCACTCTCAACCACGGCATCCAAAGCACATGAATTGTCCCGCAAGGTCTTATATCTAGCATATTCAGGTCCGAAGACTAGTGTTGTGTGGCAAAACTTGCTGCCTGGGAGGCTGTGAGCCTGCTGCCTATTAGGCAGTAGTAAGGTGCCTAAAAGGATCCTGTAGCAATTGGATCTGTACCCAGAAAAGACAGCAACTAGTTCATACCCACGCAACACCTTCGAAAACATAGTCCTGGCCTTCGCTACATCGGGTTGAGATTCGAAAAGATGGCCGAGGTTTCAGATAGTGTTTAGCGCTGGGATGTAAGTAGCGATATCATCTGGACAGATCGCCTTCTCGTAGCCTTGCAGTACCCGTTGGTATATTTGCTCGGCCTCGGCTAGCTTGCCTTAGTCGGCGTAGAGGTTCGCCAGGTTATTGACAGTGGAGAGCGTCGACGTGTAGTCCAGACTCCATGCCTTCTCCTTGCCTTGCAGTGCCCGTTGGTACATCTGCTCGGCCTTGACCAACTTGCCCTGGTTGACGTAGAGGAGACTCAGTAGCCTGGCAATTCTGGCCGCATCCTGCTCTACCTTGGCAACGCCTTTTGAGTTTTGCCCGCCGCCCAATGTCGAATCCGTGCCCCTACGTGCTTCTCAATCCATCTCTCAAGCTGCGTCGTTTGTCAGAACTAAGATCAGTGATTGACATAAATAATAATAACGAACCTGGGTATATTTAAAAACTAGCCATCCCACAAGAGTAAGGATTAGAAAAGCGCCGCCAAAAAGGATGTACCAACGCCAATCAGGGTTATCTTTCAATATATCCACATTCATACCAAAAAGACTCTGGAAGGGTTTTATCAATTCAGCACGATAAGACTCTCTCGCGACAGTAAGATATCCTGTAAAGCTTACCGAGGCAAACATGGCTGGTAGGAATATAAACTTGGAATATTAGCATCGTTTGGGCAGCTCTTAGATTCCGGAATAAACATGCCGTGATCCAGCTGAGGCGCTTCATGCTGGTTGCCAGCATTGTTGATCTGTGGGCTTCATTGATCGATACCCAGGCAAACTCCTACTTAACATCAGCAGATTTTATTGTTAGAAATGACCACTGAATACTCGCCAGTTGCAAAAGGTCCCTTATAGTTTGGTCTAGCTGGCTAATACGACCACTAACATCGTCAGAAAAACTATCGATGACCTTCTGTAGAGCTTCTAGATCCTTGTCTTTATTGTGGCGACGGGAATATTCCACAGCAAAATTCCCTGAACTACGAACTTGACCCGATAGGGTGCTGCGGAGTTCAGCCCACTGTCGAGCGTCTTCAGCGACGTGATACACAAACTCAGAACTTCCTCCCTTCTGATCCAATTGATCAATACGCTATGATTTGTCAGTGTAGCTCGACCACGACTGGAACCGATTCGGGTCCACTCAACACGCTTAGATAGATGTTCCTCAGCTAAATCGCACAGCTTCAACCACTTCTGCTTCAAATTGTCTACGAACTGTTGGAAGAAGTCAAGACCATCCTCTGGTATCCAACCGTATGGTAGCATACTGAGGTAGGCCCTCGTCTTCCAATGAGGTCCGTCCACTTGTTTCGTAGGGAGCGATAGAGTCCACGCTATTCCACACTCTCGCCAGTCAAAGGTATCCACGAGGTTTGCCTGGCCTTCTCGGCCATTTGCAATTGGAAGTAAGACAATGACATAAACGCTAGCACCCGACGTATGGGTCTGCAGCTCATAGAGAAATCGGGATTTCTCCAACTTTAAATTGCCCGGCAGGGGAGGAGTCATAGATCGTGACCAGGTGGAGTAATTCGAACACAAACTTGCCACAATCAGCTGAGTATTTCGAGGCAAGATGGATGGTTCACTCACAGCAAACACTTTTCTTCCTGCGGATCAGCCTGCCCCCGAGGGAAATGGTCCGATACTATGTCGATAAAGCGAAGACTTTTCTTCCCGCCTGCCCCTTCCGACAGTGACACAACGACTTTTGCCGCATCTTTCTTGTATGAAAATAGCCATTGATCAGCCGTTATACCTTTCACTCGCGCCGAGTTCTTGAGCAGTAGCCCAATAATCTCTTGCTTTCCATGTCGAATTGCGTTGTTTAATGGTGTTGTACCGTTAACATCTTCCGCGTTGACTTCTGCTCCCGATGAGATCAGATTTTCCGCGATCTCCAAATGACCATAGGTCGCTGCGATATGTAAAGCGGTTCGGCTAAGATTATCTTTCATGCAGACATCATAGTCCACACTAAGAAGACCTTTTACCAGTGCGGTTTGCCCTTCTCGGACCAGGAAGTGCAAGGTAGTGCAGTCTGCAAGTGCAAGTAGCTTTGCCACTGCCCAATGACCATTTTTTGCTGCCTTGAAGAATGGGCTCTGGGCGTCGCTGTCCTGATGATCCGGTTTTACTTCATGGGTCGAGAATAGTAATAGTCTCACTACCGGTTCGTAGCCTTTCTCGGCCGCCCACGATAGCGCTGTCTGATCAGGGTGGGAGCTCGCGTTTGCAAGCTTGCTGGCTAGTAACCACACCGTCTCTTTGTGGCCCTTTTTTGTAGCGTGTGATAACGGCGTCTGACCGTCCTTGTCTTGGTGGTTTATATCCATCCCGTCCACCGCGAGTAGTAATTTTACAACCTCTTTCTCCCCGATCGCTGCCGCGCGGCATAACGGCGTCTGACCATCGTTGGTTTGGAGATTTGTATCAATCCTATTCATTATAAATAATAGTTTTACAACTTTTTTAGTTTTATTCGCTATTATATACAATAATAGTGTCCAATTATCCTTATCTTGGAAATTTATATCAATCCTATCCATCGCGAGTAGTAATTTTATTATTTTTTTTTCCCCGATCGCTACCGCGTGTTATAACGACGTCCGATCAAATTTGTTTTAGAGATTTGTATCAATCTTATTTACTACAAGTAATAATTTTATAATTTCTTCAGTTTTATTTGTTGCCGTATACGATAATAGTATCCAACTATTTTTGTTTTGGAGATTTGTATCAATTCTATTTACCGCGAATAATAATTTTATAATTTTTTTAGTTTTGTTCACTACTGTATACAATAACGGTGTCCAATTATTCTTGTTTTGGAGATTTGTATCAATCCTATCCACCGCAAGTAGTAATTTTATTATTTCTTTCTCCCCGATCGCTGCCGCGTGCTGTAACGGCGTCCGACCAAACTTGTCTTGGAGGTTTGTATCGATCCCATCCACCGCGAGTAATAGTTTTACAATTTCTTCAGCTTTGTTCGCTGCCGCACACAATAACAGTGTCCAACCATCCTTGTTTTGGAGATTTGTATCAATCCCATCCACCGCGAGTAATAGTTTTACAACTTCTTTAACTTTGTTTGTTGTTATATACAATAATGGTGTCCAATTATCTTTGTTTTGGAGATTTATATTAATTCTATTTATCGTGAGTAATAATTTTATTATTTTTTTCTCCCCGATCGCTGCCACGTGCTATAATAGTATCCAACCAAACTTGTTTTGGAGATTTATATCGATCCTATCCACCGCGAATAATAATTTTACAACTTCTTCAATTTTATTCGCTATTGTATATAATAACAGTGTCCAATTATTTTTGTTTTGGAAATTTGTATCAATCCTATCCACCGCGAATAATAATTTTATAACTTTTTCAATTTTTTTTGCTACTGTGTACAATAACGGCGTCCGACCAAACTTGTCTGGGAAATTTATATCAATCCCGTCCACCGCGAGTAGCAGTTTCACAACTTCTTTCTCCCCGATCGCTGCCGCGTGGCATAACGGCGTCGTACCAGATTGATCAAACTCATATATGTCTGCGCCCCCCCTTCGTAGAAAATTCTTCACAGCGCTGACGTGACCTTCGCTTATTGCCGAATGGAGGTTCATCTTGCTCAGGATTAGGTTTAGTGGCCAAAAGCGAAGAAAGTAAAGCACACTATACAGTACTGCTGATCTGGTATTGTTGCTGACAGTGAACGCCCTCACGCCAACAGTCACAAGCTGTTGCAAGCTTAGCCGTTGATTATATAAGCGAAATTACCAAAGCTTTGCGGGAGGTGCGGGGTCAGTTCCTTCTAACCGAGATTCGTTAGTTCTGTCGATCATAAATACCTAACCGCATGGCAGTCTTGTAATAGTTTACACGCTACAGCAGCCACAAAGCTTATAAGGGTTTCAAATAAAAAAATATAGATCTGAAGCTTAAATAACAATTTTTAAAATATATAAAGGATAATAAAAACTCACTAATATAACTGTGGCAGAGGATTCGCACTAAAGTTTAAATAGAGGCTTTTTATAAATCAGGCGAAAGGACGACGATACGGATACAATATTTTCTTCGGATAGGGTCAAAATGCTAATAAATAGCTGTGTAATGCTGCTGATTTTTTATTTTTACAGACTTATAAGCTGGTGTGGAGTCTGAGATGTTTAAAATCAAAGTACTTATGGCCTTTCTCGGCACGCAGGGATTCTCGGCACACAGGGAGGGACGTTAATATAAGGTTGCATAATAACAATTGATGAGCATCTTGTGGCTTTCATGTGAATGTAACCTTACTTTGTAGCTTGAGGAGCAAGCAGTTATTTGAATGACAGCAAGGAATAACCCAACAACAACGAACTCCCCATTTCTAATACAAAAATTGTGAAATCCCACTCTTCCTCAAATTCACATTCGTAAGCTTAAAAATCGAGAGAGATAGCCTTGCTGGATGACCTCACAAGCATTGCATACACCATAAGAAGTTGTCCACAACTTTTGTGGATATTCACATATCTCCTCTCACATAACAAACACACCACTCTTATACCCCTGAGAATCCCATGACCAAACATAATGTGAGCACGGTTCAAGACCAGGAAAATAGTTCTAGTCCTTCTCAACAAGGCAATATAAACGTCACTTTAGGAGCAGAAGAGGGTTCTATGCACCCCTTGACAGTTATTCCTGGTGATCACATGTATCTAGAACATAGATAATCTAACTATGAAGTCTTAGGTGTGGAAAGGAGCCGGTACCCATAATGTGGCTATAATTATATGAAAAGTGAGGTGATGGAGATTCGTGGTCGTTGTTGTGATTAGAGGGGGAATATAATGACAGGAAATAGGACCTCGACAGCAGCTACATTTATTCACCCCAATCAAACATTCCAAACTCTACTCGTGTGGCAAAGTTTCAACGAAATATAAAGAGATTCGAGTGAAAGATCATCGTCTCGAACAGCCAACTCCCCGCACGTGCTCACCCATGGAACTCTATTCTACAACAAACTATCCTTTGTCGTACTCAATCTTATCTACCACAGCGATCTCCTTTATACACGCCATCTCGCTGCCCCATCGATTCCCTCCCACCCCCTCGTCATCTGTTCTAATCTAACTCAGCCGCATAATATAAAACACCACAGCACTATTCAGGAGATCAAGAAGAGATCTTGGTATCTGACTTCCGGACGTTTTAGGAGAGCTTGTTGGGAACGTATTATGGACCTGTCTGGTACATGGGTGAGATGATCGTGAAGTCGTAGGCCGGGGAACGGGGTGGTGGTAATGATATGTTTATAATAATATTGAAGGTGATGTGACAGTGGTGCGGGGTTGTTGTTGTGAATGGAGAGGGGGAAATGACAGGAAATTCTTACTTGACAGCAACGTTTCTTCACTCTGAATCGAACGAATCTAAACTTCTTAGTATCAATTTCTTCCACGAGCCCTCGCCAGAGAAGTCAACAGAGAGAGATAACATGCTTGATCACCCAAAGTGACCAAACCCCATTCCGTAGACTCGTTTGCCTTTCTCCGATTCGAATTTCTATGTTCTATCTTAATCAACAGAATTCTAGCTTTTATACTTTAGCTCAATCACAACCACAATCTCCGCCCCTCCTCCATCTATCCAAAACCCACGACAGCTTGTTCGATAACGACGAGAATAGTAAGATAAAACGTCACCTCACAAGTAGAAATAGTCTCTGTCAACTAAAAGCCTGGGCATTAAGACGCAGCACATGGGAATCAGACGTCTGTTCTACCAACTCTACTCATCCAGAGCTAGGAGTAGATATGATATTCTATCCCTCAATCTCAAGAAAACAGATATCCATGCATAGTTTTGAAAAATAAACAACGAACAAATGGACTGAACGACAGCGGGAAATCCCTTGACAGCACACTTACGTATTCAATCGAACTAACCTTCTCACCCTGAAGAAATACTCCCCAGTAAAGGAACAGAAAGAAAGAGGGATTCAAGGAAGTTGAACCTCTAGCAACCACAAGTCTACCTTGCACTCCCTATATTCGCGATTTGTGGTTGGTCCTATTGATCTACAGAGGGTGGAGAACCAGAACCTTTATATCCCAATCCCATCACCCCTTTTCCCCACACTGCCCAATTCAATTAACTTCTACACTGATAGGGTAGTATAAAACGCCATTCGGCGAGAATGGTTACGTCTGGTAGCCTAGAAGGGAACACGGGCAAGAAACAAAATGGGGGCAAAGTGACTATCTTCGTGAAGGAGACGTGAGGATACGATTTTCTATCTCTCAATTTAAAGAATTCAAAATGTTCATGAGCAATGAACAACTAGATGAACGACAGCAAGGAATTCCTTGACAGCACGCCCCCTCCTCTCTCCGTATTCAATCAAACCAAACCCAAACCTAATCCCCCTCGGCAAAAAATCAGAAAGAGAAAGGTGAAGCGAAGTTGAATCACCAAGGAACCACAAATCTAACTTGCACTCCTCATGACCAGCGGTGTTTCCTCACTCGGTCCAGTTGCGTTCTACCCAGAACCCAGAATCAACCTTTTTATACCCCCCGCCCCCCTCCTTTTCTCACCCTCACCAAACCCACAAATCACCTCCCATCCAATGCAAAACCACTTTTTAAACCCCCAACCCGAGACAAAAAATACTATCCGTAAACTTCAGAAACATTTGAACAGTTGATCCTTCAAGACATAGGGATCAGAAGTATGCATAACTGACCGGACGCCCTTGACGAGGAGTGGGGATTTGAGGAGGGGTATTTCAAGCAAGGAAATCGGGGATAGGGGTATCGGGTTGGGGAATGAGGGATGAATGAATGACCGAAAGAGCAACAGCAATACTTTCCCTAACAACAAAAAAAAAAGTCACAGTAAACGAACCCAAGCCTCCAAAGCTATCCTTCAAACACCAACTCCCTCCAACCCCTCCAAAGATTGAAAAGAAAAAGGCAAAGCCCTATCAATGCCTCTTCCCACACATCTGAACCATGACGCTTGGGCAAGTTTGAGATTCCCAGCAACCTACTCCTCATATCCAAACACAAAAGATAATTTATACCCCCCTCCCCCTCTCAACCCCTCCCCAACCCCTGTTTCACACACAAACATCCCCCCACTCCACCGTCGTAATCCCCAAAAGTGGGTATAAAACCACCCAACTCTACCCACTCCACGCTCTCTAAATCCACAAAAAGCAAAGATCCAACTAGTTCTCCATGTGTGTAGAGCAAACCAGTATCATCTGCAAGGTAATGGTACTGAAGTTTTGACCACTATTCCCGGGACATCGATCCCCGAGGAAATTTCTTAAACGCAACACGGGATGGAGGAGAAGGGTGAATGACAGGATTGACTGACAACAAACCTCAGCAGTTGTTTCGAACTCCCAGGGAGTCTGAGTATACTCACAGAATGCCGGGTGATGATGAAAGAAGAAGAAGACAGCGTTCAGGTTAATGTGGCGTGGAGTGGCGAGTCCTGGTTACGGGGGTCAGAGGTCATCATCACCTGGAATGTTTGTGGTGTGTTTGGGGTTTTGCTGGGGGTTTGTTTGCTGTTTTTATAGGGGAACTGTGGACTTGTGAGATTGGGGATGGAATTCACCTACCATGATAGTCGTACACAGCAGACAGAAAAAGAAAAGCAAAGTCACGAAAAGAAATCTTTTTCATCTGCAGTCTGTCATCTACTACCCCCTTCCCCCCTCACCTATCAATCTATGAAACTTTTCTCTCCTCATCCATCATCCCATCCCATCTCAATCTCAAAAGAACGCCAATTCCCAAGCGTCACCTACAACCGATCCAACAACCCCTCACTCTCCAACATAAGCACAATCTGATGCACCGCACTCCGCACACTAGTCCCCTCAATATCCACCGTCAAATTCGCCTTCGCAGGAACCTCATACGGATCATCCACGCCCGTAAAGCCCTTAATCTCCCCATTCCGCGCCTTGGCATAAATGCCCCTCTTATCAGTCTTCTCCGCATGCTCCAGACTAGTAGCGACATGCACGAGATAAAAGCTGCCGAATTTCTCTACTAGCTCGCGAGCATGAGAGCGCGCGTCTTCAAAGGGCGCGATGGGGGCAGCGATGACGGCTGCGCCGGCACGAGTGAGTTCCGATGCGACGAACGCAATGCGTCCTATGTTGCGGGTCCGGTCTGCGCGGCTGAAGCCGAGCTCAGAAGAGAGTTCTGCGCGCACCGTCTCACCCAGCAAGAGCGAAACAGAGCGGCCTCCCTGCTGATTCAACGTAACGTGCAGAGCGCGCGCAATAGCGTCTTTGCCTGAATTCTGGTAGCCGGTCAGGAAGACGGTGAAGCCTTGAGCGGAGCGCGGGGGGTGCGATTCGCGGAGCACTTTGACGACTTCGGGGTAGGAGAACCATTCTGGGATTTCGCGACCCGTGCGTAGTCGGCTGCGCAGCTCGGTGCCGGAGATGTCGAGGGTGCGGACGCCGGCGGGGACTTCGTCTTTGGGTCGGTATTCGTCGCTGTCCGGGAGGTAGGTCATCATTTGGAAGGGGACGACTTCGATGCCCAGCTCGTCTTTGTACTTTTCGACGGCGTACTGGGCGTCGTAGGGCCCGTAGAATTCTTCGCCTTTGCTGTTCTTGCCTGGGCCGGCGTGGTCGCGGCCGACGATGAAGTGCGTTGCGCCATAGTTCTTGCGGATGATGGCATGCCAGATGGCTTCGCGGGGGCCGCCCATTCGCATGGCGAGTGGGAGGAGGCCAAGAACTGCCATGCCGTTAGGGTATCTTGGAAGGAGGGCTTGGTAGACGCGAACACGGGTGAAGTGATCGATGTCTCCTGGTTTTGTGAGGCCAACGACTGGGTGGATGAGGACATTTGCTTGACGGGCTCGAGCCGCGCGGACAGTCAACTCTCGGTGAGCTCTGTGCATGGGGTTTCGGGTTTGGAAAGCGACGACCTTGGACCAGCCGAGTTTGTCGAAGTGCAGACGGAGTTCCGCGGGGGTATCTTTGGTTGTTAGCACAAATTCTGTTGGGAGAAAGAGAAATCCTACATCTCAGCGCAACATAATCATAATGCTCTAAGCGGTTGATGGCATCAATCTTTCCTCCAACGTAAAACTCGTGAGCAGTGTGGTATAGGTACTTCACAGCTGGGTGCTCCTCGTCGCCTCCAAAAACCTCCTTGGCTTCCTTTTGCCTGTGAACTGTTAGAAACAGCCCAATTTCGGTGTCCGGATATGCCTACTTGTCTGGCTTGTAGACATCATCAACGGTAATAATTGCCAAATTTCGGTCATCACGGAAATCACGGAGTGTGACTCTTGATCCAGCCTTGACGCCCAATTCCTCAATCCGCTCTTTTGTTACATCGAGAGTGATGGGAATAGAGAAAAGGTTGCCGTCCGCCAATCGGTTTTTCTCGACCACACTGTAGAACGTAAGGCGGGGTTCAATTAGGAATACACGGCGATCCATACCCATTGTAGTCTTTCTCGTTCATGAAACCTGTGGGGGGACATTATCAGCTTCTGGTGGGAGTGAATTTATGAAAATGTGAATTTCAAGATACGGCGATAGTGGGGCAATCAACCCCCACCATGGCGAAGTGACGTACCTTCAAGAGGGGAGAATCCTCCGCTGAGGATCAATTCGAGATCGCAGAGCTGTCTCTCAGTAAGGAGAATAGCAGGAAGCTTCTCGGCCTCTGCTGCGAGCTCATTGTGTCGGGGAGCGTCTCTCGCAATGAGATCTCTGTTGGGGTTGGTAAGCTTATGACGCAGGGCAGAAAGAACAAGGGAACCAACTTCAGTTCGCCACCGTGAGGGGAGTTGGCCATGATTATGGATGTTGAGGTGTTATTTAGAGAAGGAAGTGAGAGGAGGAAGATGTGGAGAATTTGTAGCAAGAAGAAGAAGGGCAGAGTCAGTGGTACAGAGGGGGAAACGCCTCGTGTCCATCTGGTGAAGGAAATATTTTCTGGGTCCAGCCGGCTGCGCAGCCTTGTCAATCACGCAATCGGTGCCGAGCACACACCATTTCTGTGCCTTGCAGCTTCGAGCCCATGGTGTCCGCCTCGTGAGCCGGATATGAAGGGATTCAACTCTGGTGAGGATGTGGAATCAAGAGGAGGAGTTAGTTGAAGCTTGTGATCTCAACTCACACATTGAGCCTGAATATAGATGAGGAGTGAGAAACACTGGCAAGGGGGAGTAGTGAGAAGTTGAGTGTACGGAAGGAGAGAGAGCTGCGATGAAAGAAGAAACGCGGAACTTGAATGATGCAAGCCGCCTTTTATGGATGGACCCCCACTGCATGATAGATGAGGGGAAGTCTGAGAAGAAGCAACGTCTCAGCCTCGTCCACACATCGTCGACGATCTCTGCAGAGAAAAACGCCATCTGCTGCAAATCTCAGCTGGCACGTGATTGGCTTTGTTTTATCAATCAAATCTTATCTCCTTCGGCCGCCGGATCAAAGAAAACGAATACACCGACGCTAGACTGCTTTGCGCATTGACTTTGCGTCAACTCGCGATATTTTGGCAATATTTTGGCAAGCTTGACTGAAGGCGCAATCTTTAAAGCTGTTTGCAAGCCACAACACCAGCACAGCAAAAGTTCAAGATGTCTGTCACGGCCGGTTTGAAGGGTGATGCAGCTCAGCAGGCTAGATCGCTGGTGAGTCCTTTCCTTTGCTTGTGTTTCTATATGCTTTGCCACATCAATGAAGGCTGTGGTTGTGGTTTGGATAGCTATCTCGGGGCGTTGATGGGCCTGTGCTGACAATTTGATGCTCCAGTACCGTCAATTATTACGGCAAGGCGAACAGTTTGCTGCTTATAACTTCCGAGAGTATGCGAAACGACGGACGAGAGATGCCTTTAGGGAACACAAGGATGTGCAGGATGAGAGACAGGTGCAGGAGCTGATGCAGAAGGGATTGAAGGAACTACAGTCGATGAAGGTATGCAGTACCCTTGAAGAAGGAAAGATGGAGAATGCTGGTGGTGCTGGGAGGATGTTGGGTGGAGATGGATATCCAGTGGGGAAAAACATTGGCTGGATAGGAGCTGACATTTAACAGAGACAAACTGTTGTCAGCCAGTTCTTCCAATTGGATCGACTAGTGGTTGAGGGTGGGAAATCAGTAAGAGCTCCATGATACGCAGAGCTTCAGCCAGCGGGGGTTTTGTAGTGAATGGATGCTAACAGCCATCTCAGGGAAAGCAAGGTGGACGAGGAAACGATATAGTCAGACAGAAGGATACTGGGTAAGTGATTAAGTCCCGTTCAGAAGGATGTCTTGCTAATCCTTTGCAGCTGGGATTGAAGAGCATATGGAGTCTGGCACAGTTATCAAGGGAGATACGGGGGGATGATGAAGAGCGAACCTCTCAATACTGTACAAAACATGTATAAAAAGGAGTTCAGGTTCTCTCAAGAGGCAGTTCCTGCCACGCCATCACCTCTCGATCAACATAGACTTAGCTCATAATATTACATTCGTGTATGATGAGTATATTCGGGTCCGGATGCGATTTGGTGATAGCTCCACTTGTGACTGTCCAGTTTTTTGACGATGGTTTGGATGACTTGCACTGATGACGCTACGTCCTTGGATACCTGTACCTGTACCTGGTGCCTACATAAGGTCCCGTTCCGTCCGGTCCGTCCCTTTGCGTCCATTTGATGATGAAGAAAAAAGGTACAGCCGGAAACGCCGTTCGGCGGTGCAATTGACTGAGTATCTTGCAAGCTTCTTCCAAGTCAACCATCCGATATTTAATGAAATAAAAACCTTCAACCTGAATGAAAGATCAATAGATATTCAATACGAATAAAGTATCTATAGTATCTATCCTATGACGCTTCCAAGGAGCCCTTCCCCAGATTTTGACCCACGTGACGTACACGCTAAGCCCTGCAAGCACGTCTCGTGGGAACGCGATTGCCTTGACGGGCGTCATTTCATCCCATCGTGCCTTCCCTCTCTGCTGTTCAGCGACCGCCTTCTGCTGCGACTTCGCTTCTGTAGCTCTCCAAGTAAGTTCAAAGATGACACTCGCAAACTCAAATGCAAAGTCAAAATCAATTGCGCGTCAACAAATGCTGACATGGCGCAAAGCTCGAGGACAGACTCCTCCAAGGGAAGAGACACTCCGCGGTCAAAGTCCAGTCGCGCATTCGATCCAGGCAAAGACTATCGTCGCATTGCTCCAGCGGGCACTCTCGAGCCTCTCACTTCACCTTGGGATCGCATCTCTCCATTCACTGCGCCTGCGAAACCCCACGACTTCGCGCAACCCTCTAAACATTGCCCGAGTCAATCGAACTTTCACCTCAATTCTACCTTCACCTCCGCCGCTGCTTATACCTTGAAGGCACCCCCTCCACCCTACGCACTGCCTACTCCACATACTTTCGACCAACAGCCATTTATTCTACAGGGCAGACAGTCCCCATCGTCTCAAGTCTATACATCATTGTTCCCCACCCCCACAGGCAGCTATTCCCCCAACGAGCTCCCTCCCGCCAATCGTCCGAACGCAACTCCACACCCGCACTCGTCTGTCTTCAATCCATTGCTAACACCAGCTACAACTCCTCGACTTCACACTCAACCACTTGCATACGACCGCGATCCCAACTACGGTTTCAGCTTCTTAGCCTCTTCAAGCGCAGCAGTCTCTCATCCACAACCGATCCTATATCGCCAGTCAATTGTTGAGAATACAGGAAAAGGGTTCTCGAGACCGCCGAACTTTTGGCCGACTCCCCAATCAAGTCCGCTTCTCCAGCTAAAGGTCGAGGACACCTCCGACGAAGACTTCTTATCCAAAGTCCCACCTAGCGTTTGCGTTCATCATCAACCTGGGACTCTAGAGCCGGCAACACATCTCCCGCCAAAGCTTGAGGACGTCTTCGCGGAAGCATCATCTTTAACCCAAATACCAGTTGATTTCGGACCCCCTTCACCTTCTTGGAAACGAAGGCCATTCCTTCCCAAGACTGAGACCAAACTCGCGCCCTACTGTACCCCCAAGCTTAACTCGTATCCCGAGTGGAACAATCAATCCAAATCAGAAACCCACGAGCTATCACTTCCAGACTCCAGCCCTCTCAAGTCATACCCACGGGCCAAACACAATCCTCGGGCTACACGGTCGTCCAAGCGATTACCCGAGACACAACCATCGGGAGGACCCAAGAAAAGAAAGGTCACATCCAGCACCAAAAAACTTGTCTCCCAAGCAAATCAAAGTGGAACTCCTACCTTAGAGGGTGCTCAACCGGCACTGGTACAAGTTGTCAAACTTCAAGTCGAAACTGAAACAGTTGAAGCCTCAGACCTGAATGGTAACCTTGTTGCCTTGGTAAGACTGCCAGCTTTTTCCGGATACCAACACACCAGGTATCTCAGGGAGTCTGCAGTGGGACATAAGTTTTCGCATTTTGGCAAAACCAGACTACTTCCAACGTTTCGCCCAGGAAGGGTTCGGCAGTCTAAATTCACGCAGATTGAAAATATGGGTCCCAGTGTACGTTTAGTCTAGCAGAATATTTGTCTTGGCTAACTCATTCACAGTACCGAAATTCGAATCGACGCCAGAATCGGACAGTCGAACATGATATCTTTGAAGGACTGCCCGTGAGGCAATGGCGGAAAGAGAATATCACAATAGCGCCGCCTCCATCTAATGAGAACAGTTCTTCTCAAAATGATATCTGGGCAATAGAACTACCCCATGGCATGCCGAAAGACTCCCACCTATTGCCCCAGCATTCTCAAGACCTCTTACGTGCCGCACGGTCTGGCAAGATTTATGCAAAACGACCTGCGCCCGTGGAAGAAGAGGAGGTCGACCCTGAAGTTATTTTAGGTGACAAACCAGACAAGAAAGAGGATGACACTAAGATTCAAGGATATACTGTCAAGACCTGGAAGCAGATACCACGTCACTTGGAAGGGCCCGATATTGAATATCTGGCCAAGCGTAGAAAGCATCTCAAAACCGTTGCATCAAAACCAACAGGTGGACCTACCCTCACAAAAGCGACTGTCAAACGAACAGATGCCACCGGAACAGAATATCTACAAGATGTTGTTGTTGCGCCTGGACAACAGATTGAAGGAGAAGTTGTCTCCCAAACCACAATACCAGATCCAAACGCTCAGCCAGTTGACCCATATGCTGTTGCACCAACACCACCCAAGAAGAAGGGACCAGTGATCAGAAAGAAGGCAAAAGGACCAGGTAGAGGCAGAAAGAAGAAGCAAGTTGCTCCGACTAGCGCTCCAGCAGCTCCACCTGTCCCTGGAGCGGCTCCGATCGCCGAGGGTGCCGTGGGTGCTGCTATTCCAGAGGTAAGCTCCGTGTCTCACTCATTGTTAACAGAGGCTGAAATATCACAAAGAGCATCAAAACCGAGTCAACAGATGGCGCCACTCCGGCCACACCAGCGACGAATGAAGACGTTGAAATGGGAGATGGCTCAGCGCCCGCTTCGGATGATGAAGAAGAGGGTGAGGAAGGGGATGATGATGATGAGGGATCTGTTTCCAATCAAGATTCTCCTTCCAAACGCCCAGGAACTTCATCACCTGGCCCATCCAGTCTTCCAATCATGAATGAAATACCGGATCTCGTCCCCGCACCTGCTCCTCTCCCGAATCTTGGGCCATCTCCCGTTTCTCCTTTCGCTACTCATATAGAGAGGGAGAAGCTAGCAACCGGAAGTCCATTGAAAAATGTTGCTCTTGCAACATCAGCTCTTGCATCGCCCACGGGCATAGCAGCGCCGCCATTCTCGGACCCTGTCCAAGGTCAAACGGATCCGGCAGTGGACGCCGAAGTTACTAAACCTGCTGAGATTCCTACAGTCGACCCTACGTCTCTAGACACGATAATGCAGGATCAAGTGGCAGAAATGGCGCCAACGGAGCCCCCACCAGTCCCACCGAATCCTACGATTTTTGAAGAGATCACCGCTGTGGTAGAACGAAAAGAAGAGGAGGAAGAGGAAGAGATGTTGCTTGATATTGTTGAACAAGCGAACAATGCTCAGATCGGGGCTGAAGCTGAAGCCCCCATTGTCGAAGCGCCGCCTGTCAGCGAACCGATTGCAACAGCACAACCCGAGGATCCGGCCCCCGTCGCTGCAGTTGAGCCCATCCCACCCATCATACCAGCGTCGAAACAGGAGTCGGAACCAGAAGTTCCTGTATCCGAACCACAACCTAGTTCCCCAGCGCCGCAAATCACAGCCCCGGAGCCAGCGCCTCCTGTGGTCGAAGAACTAAAAGCCCCAGAACCTGCACCAGAAGCTCCCGTCGAGCAACCAGCTGCTCCAATCCCAGAGCCAGCACCTGAAGCCATCCCAGCACCAGTTCCCGAACCCGAGCCAGTTGTAGAAGACGAGGATGATTTCCCAGATTTACTAGGTGGGCTAGAGAAGAGCCTGAGCAAGCCTGCTCCGGCGCCTACAGTTCCTGCTCCCGTTATAGAAGAAAAGCCTACCGAAGATGGGAAGAAAGAAGAGTGATAATCTTATTTGGGACAAGGGAATGAGGAGGAGAATATTGCTATGGAGGTCCAATGGCTGTAAAATTTGCGCGGAGGGTATGAGCTTAAAATATGATGATAAAGTTGCTAGATACAGTGGGCTTCGATTATAGTGTCCTCTTTCTATACTGTCTCCAGTTTTGTGTGAGCCACTCTCTCGTAAGCACTAAAGCAAATGCGGTTAGTCCAGACTTTTATAGCGCTATAGCCTCAGGTTGCCAGTCGCTGCTTTTGACTTCTGGTAACTTGATTTTTTGTACTAACCTTTGTCACTTTGGACAGCTATTGTATTCCTGTTCAACAACGGTTTAGCATCTAGAAATAGCGCCACATCTTGCGAAATCGCAACTTGCTTTAATCACAAGTATATTTTCAAACGTATTATTTACTGATTCTTAGATTGCAATAGTAACTAACTATAATACTCATAGTATACGAAAAATATATTCAAATATTCGATATTATAATATTTTTTAAATCTTTTGAAATAATAAAAAATAAAAATAAAATATTATTGTAGTAAGTGATCAGGTGATGGGCTTGATCATGTAATTTAGCTAGTTTCCTAAGATCTTATATACAAATATAAGATCTTTCTTTCTGTAGAAAAGATAACTAATATAAGATTCTTTTTCCTCATTATTAAATTCAAACCACTATTAAAAAGGATGCGGTATACTCTTCTTATTATTTGGCCTTTTCATTATATTTATTATATTAAATATTTTTTATAAATATTTATTAAAAAAATCTAAATTATATTAATTTAAAATAATATTTTTTTAATAAATAAATTTAATAAATTTATAATAATTTCTAATATTAAAAAAATATTATAATCGAAAAACTAAATCAAAAAATAAATTTATTATATTATAAATAAATAAAATTCAAATTTATATAATTATTATTTATATTAAATTTCGAATTTTTCTTTTGAGTATTTTGTTTTTATAAATAAATCCGATTATAATAAATAAATTGGTCTTTTATTAGAATAATTTTTTTCCAAATTATTTAATTTCAATATAAACAATAATATTAAATATTATTAATATATATAATAAATAAAATAATTTTTAATTATATTTCCAAAAAATTATAAATAATAAATTTTTCAAAAAATTAATTAAATAATTACTGTTTTTATATAGCAGATAACCAAAATTATATTTAATATTTATAATAAATAATATATTTTTTTATTATATAAATTAAATTATATAAATATATATTAATACTAAAATTAAATTTATTTATTTATTATTATATTTTTTAAATTTTAATCTAATTAAAAAAATATTTATTAAATAGAATTAATCTTAATTAAAACTTTAATTATTTTTGAAATTAATATATTAATATAATAGAAAAATAAGAAAAAAATATTTAGGATTATTTTAAATATATAAATTTGAAAATAGATGAATTATAAATTCAAAATATAAATTAAATTAATAAATAAATAAAATTATTATATTTTTTTATAATATTTTTTTAATTATTATTTAATTTTGATTTATTTATATTTCTAATATTATTTTTTAATATTATTTATAATATATAAAACAATTTTTTATTTAATACCTTCTTTAATTAAAAAATTTAAATTTAAATTTCGATAAATTAATTATAAAATTATAATATTTTTTTTTTATTATATTATAAATTTTTTAATATTCTATTTTATATATTAAAATTTTAAACTTAGATTAATGTAGTAGTGGAAAAGGGGGTGTGGCACGTGGTTCGCAGACACGTGACCACATGCATATAAGGCGTTTCCTATAGCTAGGCACTTGATTCTTTAGTCAATTCTACACCAATTGAACTTTCTCCATTTATGATTGTATATCTGCCCTTATATTAATACTAAGTATATTATTTTTTTATTATTTTTTTATAAAAATTAGAAATATTAAAAGAATTTGATAAAATTATTTTTAGAACAAATAAAGATTTTAATTAATAATTTTGATAGGATACTATAGGTATTATATTTATAATATAAATAGAAAAAATATTTACTATTGATATACTAGTTTTTTAATATTTTGAATTAAGGAAATATTATTTTTCTATATATAATTATTAATAGAATTTTTTTAGTATATTATGGTATATCTTTAAAATATTATCTTATTTTATAAATTTTATAAAACTTTTCAAATAATATGGTTTTAATAAATAATATTTTTTATTAATAGAATTATATTAATAATAAAATTAGAATATTATATAATCTCATATATATTTTTTTAAATAATTAATTGCCTAATCAATTCTATATTTATATTAAATTATGGAATTTTTTTGATTTAATATAGTTAATAATTGACCTATTTTGATATAATTATAATTAAATAAAATGATCATTTTAAATTTTTTATTTATAAAAAATAAATATTTTTATAAATAATTAATTAATATTTATTTTATTAAAATTTTTAATAAAAAGTTTTTTAAATATTATTATATAATTATTATTATAATTTTTAATTTTTTAAATTTTAATTTTAATTTTTTTATTTTAATTTTATAAAATATAACTTTTTCAAACTTAGATTTTAGGAATAGATATTAATATAATATTAATACTAAAATCAAATCTTATTTTATCTTTTTTGACATTTTTTTATTATTTATCTGAAATTTTTATTTTATCAAATAATATAAATAAATTAATAAATATTTATTATATATTTTATTTTTATTTTAATTAGAAAGTCGATAAAAACCAAATTGGTTTATATATTATATTTATTATTAGTTAGAAATATTATTATTAAAAAAATTTTATTACTTATTGTTGGATAATCCAGGACTAGAAAGAAAACTAATTATTGAAGGAAGAGGATTTAAAAAATCTATTGAGAACAGAAAGTTGATCTAATCTTCTTTCTAAATATATTAATAAAAATATTATGATAAAAATAATATTCGTAAATGTTAATAAATATTATTTTATTATTTTCTTGAATTTTTTGTTAATAAATATTAGATTTATTTTATTAATAATTGGTCCATATATTTATAAATTTGGTATTATCGAAATCATTATAATATATATTTTAAACTTTTTTAAACTTTTATATAAAACAATATAATAATAGAGATATAATATAATATTTAAATAATCTATTTTAAAATATTTAGGCAAAAAATTTGAATTATTTAAAATTAAAATTGTATTATTAAAATATATTTTAATTAATTATTTAACAATTTAGATAATATTTAATAATATTATTATAATTTACGATTATTATTGAAAAACATCGAAATTAATTTATTTTTCCATAAACAATCCTTAATAATTACTATAAATAAACATATATATCATTAAAAATATAATAATAGAAAAAATCCTTAATCAACTAGTATTAAATATACGTGGAATATTATGTATTCTTTAAATACCTAATGTTGAAAATAGGGATATGCCCTAGTTGATATTTTGTTTTAATCAAATCAATAAATGAGAATAAGCCGACTTCTAAAATATTTATTAAAATTATAATTGTTCAAAATATTTCATCGAGAAAAATGGAGAAACAAGGTTTATATCATATTTGATTAATTTTATATCTCCTAAGACTCCTTCCCTCAGTCCTTTATCTATAAAGATCGAAACATCAAAAGTCCTCCGCACTTCTAGTTCTCCTATTGATTTGGGGCCTAGAGACGGCGTGTTAGCACTTGACACGTTGTCAAATACGGAAAATAAGAACATCTATTAAAATAATTCTCCAAATCAATCCGATCAATTCAAATTTTTATTAATATTTTAGAATTAATTGGATACTGAGTTTAATATAATTTGTTTTATAATAAATCCAAAATTGAATTATATTTTATTTAATATAATTATATATATTCATTTAACAAAATATAGTATATATAAAAATAATATTTTTAAATAAATATTTTATTAAAAACTTTTATCAAATTTTTATTAAAAGAAAATAATTAATCGATTTTTTTATTATATTAATAAATTTAAATCCCATTTTTTCCATTATATAAAAAAATTTAATTTATTATTTTTATAAAATAATATTTTTAATTTTTCTTTTTAATAGTTTTAATTAAAAATTATAACCAAAAAAAGAAATAATTTTTTTAGTAAATATATTAAAATAATCGGATTTTTAATAAACTCCATATTATATAAATAAACATTTAAATAAATAATCTCAATATTTAGAATTAAAATCAAATTAAATATAAGGATTTTCTAATCAATTATAATATAATAATTATATTTAGAAAATTAAATAAATATATTTTTTATCATAATATTAAAAATAAGTTTTTTTTATAATAAATTTATTTTTATTAATATAATCTTTTATAAAAATAATTTCAAAAAAAAATTATTAATAATAAATTTTTTTTATATTTTTATTAATTTCAATTATATTTAAAAATTTCCTAAAAAAAATTTTAAAAAATTTTAATATATAAATTAAAATTTTTTTAAAATTATTAAAAAATTTATATTAAATTTTTTATTGAATTATTTAAAAATATCAAAAAAATTCAATTAAATAAAAATCGCAAAATCTGGCGAGAAAATAAATATTTATTTCATATAGAAAAAAAAGAAAAAAAAAAGTCCTTCTGCTAGTATTAAAGGGTTTTGATTGTGGCCACAAGGGACATCATGCCATTCGATCAGCTTATCCGTCCTTCCTAACCTGGATTTATGCAGAACGCCTGTTGTGCAATGCATGCTGTGTCCTTGAAAGTTTGCTTTCTTTGATATTGCTTGGATGCGGAGTTGAGATTTATGCCACGCCCAAAACATGACAGATAGAGTGATTAGGAGCGAAATTAAACATATGTTTAAGACTAATTTGGATGCTTCTGATGATTTATATAGTACCTTATTTTGGATTTTACTCTTGAGTTCTAGAGCGTGATATCCGAGAACAATGTAGCACATGGTCACATGATAAGTTAACACAGTCTCCGTCTGGTGGTGGCTGAGAGCTGAAAAATATGCCCCGCAGCTCAGCCCCAAGGCGCAGGGCCACAGCCTCATCCCAATTTAATAACTCTCCACGGATGTCAATTTCATTTATCTAGCTTTTGTAATGACCCCGCTGATCTATTGTAGAGCTTGTCTCCTATATCACCGTCGTTTCCAACCTGCATCATCGACTTGTTGACTCCGAGACTAATCTTACATCTGAGATTACAATCGCTGAGATGTCTCTTGTCGCTCTTGGTCGCACATCTCAGACAGATAAAGTCGACGGATCGGTGACGAAGTCGCTCGAAGTCGCGCTCTCAGATTTTGGAAGCGTCCTCACTGACGACGAGAGGAAGCAGCTGCAGCAGATTAAAGAAGTGCCAGATGCCTCCGCGGCACTCATCTTCACCGCCAAGCTCGATGCATCGAATACGAGCAGACGAGGAAGAAGCATCGGCGCGCGGGCATTCTCAATGCTGAAGTCAGTTCAGCAATTTTCCGCGATCGTTGACACCTTCGTTTCAAGCCATCCGGACGTTGCGGCACTTGTATGGGGAAGTGTCAAGCTTACAGTGCTCGTAAGACATCCGTCGAGATTCTCATAGAGGCATAATATCTTTTGACCTGAATCTAACGATAATTCTAGATAGCAGCCAACATAACTTCGTACTTTGAGTCTCTCGCGGATCTATTTATGGGTCTTAATAAACTCTTTCCCCAATTCGAGGAATACCAGCTTCTCTTTCCTCGCTCATCTTCACTTCAGGAATCAATATGTACATTCCATGCCTCCATTGTTCAAATGTGCAGGCAGAGTATCCTGCTAACACGGCAGCCATGCAAGTGACGATAATTCCATAACCCTTGATGGCGAGCTTTGCTAATCTGGAGATTGAAGGGATAAAAAAAGTCACAACGGAGTTGCGCGGCAAACTTCGTCCCCAGCTTGAGAATATCCAGGTTTGTGCCAAGGATGTTAAGAAATCCATTGCTCTGGCTAAAGCAACGTCTGATCGAGAAGAGCACGAACTCCAGGAAAAAGAACGAAAGCTTGCAGCCAAACACAGAAAGCAATTGTCAATATTCACGTCACGAGCTCAAAAAGAGCTTGAAAATGCCAGAGAATCGCAAAGGCGTAGATACCGGGACCGCTTAAGTAAGTTCTAATAGCTTCTTTGGCGATTTTAATCTGAACTGGAACAGGGGATAGAAGAATGAAATTGCTTGACTCTTTGTCAACGTACGAACACCAAAGCAACCTCTATCAGGCTCGTAAAAAGCGATATATCAATACAGCAAGGTGGTTGTTCTCTACCACAGAATTCACCAAGTGGAAGGAGGATGAAAAGCCCTCGGTATTCTTCTTGACCGGGAAGAGTAAGTTTCTGTGGCTTGCTTTTGAGACTACACTAAACTACTCATAGTCGGTTCGGGGAAGACGGTGCTTACGCTAGTACCCCTTCTATTTTCTGTGTGTGTACCTCGCTAATAACGATTTAGATCGGCCGTCATTGAGTACCTTTGTTGTGAAAGAAAAAGGACTGATGAACTTACCACTTTCGTTCTTTCCCGCTATGATGACTCTGCATCACTTAGTGCCACCTCTGTACTAAGGTCTATCATCCGGCAGTGCCTTGAGTCTGACGACATAATTGGGGAAATTGAGAGACAGCTGAGCGAACTTAAGAATTATGGCAAAGTTATGGAAACAACCAAGACCTTACTTCAGTATTGTACCAGCAGATTCGCTACCTTGTACATTGTCATTGATTCTTTGGACGAATTCGAAAATGATGAGCGCAATACCCTTCTACGAGTTCTATCGTCTGTCATATCATGTCCAGATTCTAGAACAAAACTTTTTCTTGTTGGCCGAGGCAGTATGTTAGCAGATATTCGAAATTGGTTCCCAGATTCTCACGAGAAGTCTACCGACTGCGGTGAAGTAGGACTCGATATTGAGATATATATCCGAGAGAACATAGCCCTAAAACAGGAGGAAGAAATTCCCATACACGAACGACTCATGTTGGAGGACCCTGCTATGGCTGAGGAAATTATCAAAGCATTGATTAATGGTGCAAATGGCATGTGAGTGGTCATTCTTAATAATCAAATAATTTTGCTAACTTGGCAGGTTCCTTTGGGTTGACTTTCAAATTGCTGAAATATGCGGATGTACTTGTGATGATGAAATCCGCAAAGCGCTCTCAACTCTTCCTAAAAGTATAGGAGAAACGTTCGATCGCGCTATGAGACGAATCTCGAAGCGTCCCTCTGCGAAAGCCGCTATCGATATTTTTCGATGGGTTGCAGCAACCAAACGAGCACTCACACTTGACGAGCTGAGGGAGGCTCTCTCATATGAACCTGGCACGCCTTATGCTATTACGGGTAAAAGACCAACCGGTCTAGAACGCATGACTTTCTGGTGCGAGAACCTAGTCCAGCTAGACGAGGAGTTCCAGACTGTTCAATTCACACATCGCAGTGTCCTTCAGCATCTCTTCGAACCATCATCTGATTCGGGCCTCCTCGGTTTTCACATCAATTTAGGAGAAGCTGATCATTTTATTGGAGAGATATGTGTAACCTTTCTCAACTCAAATGACTTCAAGACGGCATTAGCCCGAAGACCTGCAGCAGTACCAACACGACTTCCGAACTATCTTATTGAGAAAACTTTGGAAGGAGAGGATATAGCCACTCGCATGATACGTGCGAAGCAGAAGCTCAATGCTCATGTCTATCGTAATATCAAAAGTGATAAGGAAGACATGATGATAATTAATGATCGTTTTAAAGATTTGACAGCTACCCTACAAATAGGACACCCGTTTCTCGAGTACGCTCAAAGCTACTGGCTATCCCACACCCGTACCTTTGAAGACGGTAAATCTAGAACTTGGAGTCTTTGGACAAAAATGATACGCAGCTCGCACGGCCTGGTGACAACGCCATGGACACCGGAGGAGTTCTATGAGCCAAGCCATGTCATTTACGAATGGCTAAGCAAACACGACCATTTTGCTGTCTTTCTACAAGTTGTTACTTCTACTAGACTCGATTCTGCGGGAAGAATTAGATTGATCTGTTGTTATGCAAGACTTGGCCGCCTGAACTATATGGACATCTTGATTAGCTTAGTTCAAGAGAAGAAAGAGCTCTCGTATGGACTTATATACGCTGCCGAGTGTGGCCACCTCGACGTCGTTCAGAAACTCCTCGATGCTAAGGCTGATGTCAATATTACTGCTGGAGATGGGGGACGTACAGCGTTACAAGCAGCTGCCGGGGGTGGCTACCTCGACGTTGTTCAGAAGCTCCTCGATGCTAAGGCTGATGTCAATATTACTGCTGGAGATGGGGGACGTACAGCGTTACAAGCAGCTGCCGAAGGTGGTCACTTCGACGTCGTTCAGAAACTCCTCGATGCTAAGGCTGATGTCAATATTGCTACTGGAGATGGGGGACGTACAGCGTTGCAATCAGCTGCTGAGGGTGGTCACTTCGACGTCGTTCAGAAACTCCTCGATGCTAAAGCTGATGTTAATATTGCTATTACTAAATATGGGGGAAGTACAGCGTTACAAGCAGCTGCCCGGGGTGGCCATCTCGACGTCGTTCAAAAGCTCCTCGATGCTAAAGCTGATGTTAATATTGCTATTACTAAATATTGGGGAGGTACAGCGTTACAAGCAGCTGCCCGGGGTGGCCATCTTGACGTCGTTCAAAAGCTCCTCGATGCTAAAGCTGATGCCAATATTGCTGCTAGTGGAGATGGGGGACGTACGGTGTTACAAACAGCTGCTGAAGGAGGCCACCTCGATGTTGTTCAAAAGCTTCTCGATGCCAAGGCTGATGTTAATGCTGCTGCTGCTGGATTTGAAGGACGTACAGCGTTACAAGCAGCTGCCGGGGGTGGCTACCTCGACGTCGTTCAGAAACTCCTCGATGCTAAAGCTGATGTCAATGTTGCTGCTAGAGATGGGGGACGTACAGCGTTACAAGCAGCTGCCGAAAGTGGCCACTTCGATGTTGTTCAGAAACTCCTCGATGTTAAAGCTAATATCAATGCTGATGCTGCTGGAATTAGAGGATGTACGGCGTTACAAGCAGCTGCCGGGGGTGGCCATCTCGACGTTGTTCAGAAACTCCTCGATGCTAAAGCTAATGTCAATGCTGCTGCTGCTGGATTTGAAGGACGTACAGCGTTGCAAGCAGCTGCCGAACATGGTTACTTCGACGTCGTTCAAAAGCTCCTCGATGCTAAGGCTGATGTCAATACTGATGCTGCTAGAATTAGAGGACGTACAGCGTTGCAAGCAGCTGCCGAAAGTGGCTACCTCGACGTTGTTCAGCAGCTCCTTAATGCTAAAGCTAATATCAATGCTATTGCTGCTAATTATGACGGACGTACAGCGTTACAAGCAGCTGCCGAAGGTGGCCACCTCGACGTTGTTCAAAAGCTCCTTGATGCTAAGGCTAATGTCAATGCTGCTGCTGCTGGATTTGAAGGACGTACAGCGTTGCAATCAGCTGCCGAGAGTGGCCACCTGGAGGTTGTAGCACTTTTGAAATCGTTTGGTGCGACTGACTAGTGGGATATTCTCGTTCACATCTGCCAGGAGAAAATAGTATTTCCTTGCCCAGAGGACGAAGTATAAAGTAAACAAGAAACCCCGGATAGAGGTCTATGGGAAGGCCGGTTGACCTGGGCTCGGTGAAGAAATGTACTTGGCCGAGGTTTTCTCTGGACTGAGATTATATATTCATAACAATTCAGTGCTTCAAAACAAAGGCCTCACAAATTTAATCCATTCTTCTTTTTTGGGTAGCACAAAGTCCTTGAAGCAACATCTTCCCACCCCTCAATCCCTTATCACAATGCTATACTATTTCCCAATAGATCTTGTTCCAGAGCTGGCCTATTCTGCGAGCACGTTCTTTTCATTCAATGATACTTGTGACCAGATTAAACAACTTTTTCTTTCACTTTGTCTTTGAGCTTCAATCTTTCGTTCGGACTCCAGACGGGTAACTAGTGCTTTCCTGCTGTTATAATAGGCTCGGAAAGCGGACAGGCAGAGGTGCTGTCAAGGGAATATATCAAGAGATAGGAGGATTCGTAAATACATAAATTGATCGCATAGAATGAAGAGGTGGTGGCTATTGCCATATTAAATACAAGATTTTAGGAGTTCACTTTTACCAGACACGTAACTTCACTCATCTGTCCATACCCTCACAGAATGCTGAATCGCTACGGAAATCAAATAGGACAGCTAGGACTGGATGATAAGCTGTTATGCTCATAACGTTTAAAGGGTTTGCCATATCTGTAGCAGAAAGTCTTGAGGATTTTGATAATGTTCAATAAATTGACGAGAGCCAGGAATAGGTGGGGGACAACAATGAACTATATTATGAACCTTGAAATATATTTTAGGAGTAATATTGTACTGCTATACTGTATAAACGAAATCGTCCCAAGGATTGAGTCAATCTTCGCCTTCGTAAGATTTGGTGCCAAATCTAGTTGCTTTCGTTGAACAGAAGGCATTGTCGTCGCCAACAATGAATCCGATATAGGTCAGCACAGAGCCTGAAGCCACGTGAAGCAAAAGCGGCGGCTTTATAACCTGAGGCTACGATGATGACAAGACGAAAGACTAACCACGTCTAGTATAATGCTGACAAAGTGTGGCTTATATAAAACTTAAGAGAGTAAATAAGAGGACACTGTAATCGAAGGCCACTGTAGTTTTGCGAATGATACCACCTTTTACTGTACCTGTGTACCTCGTGATCATGCAAGAATCCGGAGAAACTAAATCAATCCCTGAAGAAGCACTTCTCGAAAAGGGGTAGCGATCTTCATAAAGTTATGTCATGCCATGCCCCACACCACTTTTTGTGCAAAGACGCAAGACCCCTGGATCAACGGTTTAGCGACGACGCACGAAACTTTACCCCTCCATCGTCCATGTCAACAACATCACCTCACACACACACACTCCTTCTCCCCTCTTCTTGTGCGACCATCCTCAATCCTATTCTTCCTTGTTGTCATACAAATCTCATTCATCATGTCTTCCGAAAATACCACCACCAACACCACCAAGCCGACACGAGCCAGCCGCCCATCTCTCGGCGCCAACATGCGCAGCTCCTCCTATCTCCAAGAGCTCTCCCAATACCGTCCTCCCCAGCCTGATGGCCACGAAGGCATAGACAGCATAGTCGAGCGCACGCAGAACACCTCTATCTCGCCCTCACCGCCAATAAAACCCTACAACGGCGTCCCGTCTGCCAATTCCCCGCCCAAGATCGTAGACTCGGGCCTTAACCACACCCTGACACATACAAATTGCCAGCCTCCCCCGGGAGAGAAGTCCGACCGTATAATCGCAACACTTATCTACAAGAATGCTTCACCGCGCCTTACACCCTCTGCACCAGCAGACCGAAGCCCAAGCCCAGGTCCAGGTGCTCGAAGAGCCATCCCACCGAATATGGCGCCAACGAGGAGCTTGAGCCAGTTCCCGCTCGAACCACCACCTCACGATCCAGAACCCCTCGATCATCTCTACGGATCCTACATCTCACCCCTCTGCCTCACCTCCTTCCTCCACCTCATCTCCTCGCTCCCCTCCCCACCAGGCTCCAACACCCTCACCAGCAGCCACCGCTGTCTCGACAACCCTTTGCACCCCTCCATCGTCGAGCTAGCATTCAGCCCCGCCCCAGACCCTACATACCTCACCCTAGACGATCTCCGAAAACACGAGCTGCTATACCGATTCGAGCAAGAATGGAATGTAGATGTGGTTTTGCAAAGAGATAGCGTGTGGAGACGCTATCCGCGACTGGTGGTCTTCGATATGGACAGCACGCTCATCGAACAAGAAGTCATCGACCTCATCGCCGCCAGCATCGGCGTCGAAGCCGAAGTCTCTGCCATCACGGCGCGCGCCATGAACGGGGAACTAGATTTCAGCTCTTCGTTCCGGGAGCGCGTGAAGTTGCTTAAAGGTGTGAATGGGGATATTTTTGAGAAATTGAGGACGGTGATTACGCCTACGAAGGGAGTGAGGGAGCTGATTAAAGCATTGAGGAGATTGGGCGTCAAAACTGCGGTTTTGTCCGGTGGCTTTATACCGCTTACCTCCTGGCTCGCCCAGGAACTGGGAATCGACTACGCGCACGCCAATTCCCTCGTCATCTCCCCCTCAGGAGAGCTCACCGGCGAAGTCGACGGACTTATCGTCAACGCTGAACGCAAGCGCGAATTGTTGCTAGAGATAGCACAGAAGGAGGGCGTGAGTAGGGAGCAGATTGTAGCGGTGGGGGATGGAGCGAATGATTTGCTGATGATGGGCGAGGCGGGCTTGGGCGTGGCGTGGAATGCGAAGCCGGTTGTCCAGATGGAGGCCGGGGCGCGGTTGAATGGGGGGAGTTTGTTGGATTTGTTGTTTGTTTTTGGGTTTACGGGGGAGGAGGTTGAGATGCTTGTTAGGTGATGGGATATTTTGCGCAGACTTTATCAGAACTGAGGAGTGAGGAGTGGGTTTCATGAGATTGGTGTTGGGGGTTGGAGATAGGTTTGCGTTTTTCTTTGTTTAATTTTAGAAGGATGATTGGAGCTGGAGACGTTGGTTGATGCAATGACAATGACAGGCAGCGAGGTGTTGGTTTGGGGTTTGGATGCATACATACATACATACATACATACATACATTATGATGATGACTTGAGAATAGAAATTGAGATGAGAAATTGAATACTTCCGGGACGTTTGTATATCCATCCTGCTTGTGACCAAGTTGAGAAAGTTCTCAGGGCGTTTCCAAAAGCTGCTTTACAAGTGTAAAGTAATCCTGCCTAATTATCACTCTCACTTCGCGTCTTTAATATCGATTTTGGTTATTCCAAGCTCACACTCTCCCAAAACGACACTCACTTTTTCTCTTCTCGTTTCATCTCTGATTCCACAATTCTAAGTCTTATCTTCCTTCCAATACTCATTCACTTAGCACTTCCGAGCATACGTCTTTTAGCAAGAGTTATCTACTATAAATGAACTTCAATCTCCAATCTCCATTCCCTCCCCCACCCTCTCCACTCCCTCCCCCCTAATCCCTCCCCCTCACCACCCCCCATCCACGAAACCCAGCTTCTCCCCAACGCGATCACTCTCCCTATTCGCCCCCCTCAGCCACATACTCACCCTCCCAACCCCGACCTCCTTTCTCGGACACCCCCGAAACCTCCTGTGTGTACCTTTTCTCCGTCTATCTAGGATTTCTTGCCCGCGCATCGTCCAACAGGGCGCGTTGGTCTATGAATTCCTCTGGTGAAGAATTGGGGGAGGAAAGGGAGATGAAATCTATGGAATGGAAGGGAAAGAGGGGAGATGGGTGGAGTTTTTGGAGAGCGAGGAGGTGGGAGGGGTTGAGCGGGAGAAGAGGGTTAGGAGATGGGGGGGTGTGTAGTTGCTTAGGAATGTGAGGATAGGTGTTTGTGGTAGTCATTTTGATTTTGATTTTCTTCTTTTTGGGGGTTGTGGTGGAGGTTTGTTTGCTGGAGGGATGTTGGAGGAGCTGGGGGGTAAGTTGAACGGCTGGCTTAGTGAGATCTTACGTGCAAGGTGGTGCTGGTGCTAATTCTTTATTTGGATTTGTGACTGCTGCTTTTGAGCTTCGGGTAGTTATTCGTGGTGTCGTATTTGCGGTGTCGTATTCGTAGTGTCGTACTCGTGGTGTCGTACTCGTGGTGTGGAGCGCAGATATCACGGCTGTTAGTCGTTTCTGGTTGAGCGACTTACGACGAAGCTGGGCCAAACGTGTCTGCTTGATGTTTGTGGTAACCAAAGGATAATTTCTTTAGAACAAAGATTGGTTAATTCATTAACCTGTGCTGTCTTTCAGACTCCATTCGGCCCTGAGTCACCCATTCCCTCATTTGCAATAATGCGCGCAGCTATCCAGTCCAAACAGCAGGTCCTGGTGGTGAGTAACTAGTCGGAATCGGATAAGCAGGCAGGATGAGACCCGGGTCAGAGTTTTTGTAAACTCCAGGGAACGAGACAGTAGGTCCTGGAGTGCCGGTTCCTCCACCCGTGACAGTGACCTGCGCACACGCGAGATAGAATTGAGCTCCACCAGCTTGCTGCGCCTGATGCAATGCAATACTCTCAACACGAACCAGATAATCACCACTTGGGATATTCTTGGGAACGGTAAAAGAGACATTCTTTACGATCGTTGGAGCTAAACAGCGTTAATTACCCCGCAAAGACATGAAAGATTCCTCACTTACTATAAGTAGGCCACTCAACTCCCTTCGCCGTAATCTTATCCCCCAAAAACGCAACCTTAAACCAAACATTCCCACTTCCATCCCAACTATCAACACTTTTACCCGCCGGCACCTTCGCCATATAAAACTGTACCGGTCCCGGATGATCGACGCCCTGATCAGCGACGAAGCCAAGAGTTCCTCCTGCTGCGACAGTAGCCGTGTTTCCCGAACCACCGCTTTTGAGTTGGAAGCAGCGAAGGTCGATGCTGCTAACATCTGTGACGCCGTGGTCGTCTTGGTAGTTTTTCGTTTCGCGGACGTAGATCCATTCTTTCGCATCGGTAACGCCGTTGACGATTAATTTTGAGAAGCGATCTGGATATTGTGGTTAGAGAGGTTGGTTCTGGAAAGGGAGCATACTGACAATGGGCTTGAGCGGTTGCCGATAGCAGCAGCAATAATGCGAATGACTTCATGTTTCTCGTTTTGAGAGACCAAGGAACGTTGAGTGGGTTTCAAAGATAAACAAAGGAATTTAGAAAGAAAAGAGAGATATGCAGTCTTGGAAATGTGTGTATACATAACTGCCGAAACGATGGTCAGCCGATGAGGCGTAACGGTTTAAACAATATATTTATGCACGTCAGTCTGGTGCGCGTGGTGGGAGGATAATGTCTGCTCAGCAGGGATACACGATCCCGCCAAATCAAAAAGAGGCTAATCTCTTGGATCATAGCCACTATGGCACCAAAGATACTGGTCTGGTCCAAAATGCAGATGTATACTTTGTAGGGGATAGAATGAAGGCCCCCCCGCGACCGAGACTCATGTTGGTGGGGAAATTGGGACAAAAGTATAGCAAGTAGAAAGCGAAATTAGGCAAAAGAGTCTATAGCTACAATCAAAGTGCTATGAAAAAATGATCACCTGACCGTCATAGCGATGATGAAATTGAAGAATAGAAGCTCCCCGTATTGAGGAATGCGTGTTAGTTGTAGAGTATGGCGGCCCGCCGTCAAGAAAGAAAAGTGGTTCGAATGCAAGATTGATTTCGTTCTGATAGCTTACATATGGGACGAGCTCACTGAAGCGACCTCCTACTTATCCCCAAGGGAGCCGTCGAATAGTATTCCACTGCTTGATTTTCCACTCTAGCCATAAAAGCACGATTCAAACCGATATGGGAAGTAGCAGAATGAAAATATAAAAGATAGTTGCTTTCAAAAAGGACCTTACACCAGGCTATCTTAAAGTGTTGCTGGATGTTCTGGTACCTGTTCATATAGAAATCCTCGATGCCAGCACCATCTGAAGTGGTGGCAGTGTCAAGGTGAATGTATCCAAAGCATTTGTATCAAACTCATCGCCCGTTTCTCCTGGCGCGAAGCTTAAGTCGAAGTTGAGCACCAGGCGGGACAGAACAGCCCTCAATTGCATCAGAGCCAAGTTCTTCCCAATGCAACCATAAACACCTTCCAGTCGTCAATATCATGCGAATGTTTGATCTGAGCGGAGCCAAGCTTACCGAGCGAGAAAGGAGCATAAGCAGTTCCGTCCAGGATCATGTCCGAATTCACGTCCGTCCATCTTTCTGGAATGAAAGTATTGGGATCCTTAAAGTAACGCGGATCTCGATGAATGGCGTATGCGGGAACAATTACGTTCACGTCGCCTGGGATAAATACCTCGTCGATCTGTATCCCGGATGCGGGAGTTACTCGCGGGACACCGCCCGGAATAGCGGGCTTAAGACGCAGCGTCTCGTTGATGACTGCGTCGAGATATGGGATGTCTTTGACTTTTTCAAATGACCAGTCTCTTTCACCGTTTGGAAGTACGGATTGAAGAGTTTCTTGCAGCCTTTTCAAGGTTTCTGGGCAACGGCAGAGATAATATAAGCAGTTGGCAAGTGTAGACGCGGTGGTATCGGACCCCGCAATGATGATGAGTCGTCCATCTTCAATTAGTGCTTCATCACCGGGTGGAGCTGAGAGATTTTTTTCGTGACGTGCTTTTAAAAGCCACGAGAAGATGTCAGATGGATATTTACTCGGTTCAAATGCCTGCCAGCCCGTCAGCCAGTCAATTCGTTAAGATCTCTATGCAATCCAACCTTCTTCTTTTCCTCTACCTGCTCTCCGCACCCTGTTGGTCCAGATCTCGAAGTCAGTATTACTTCTTCAGTATTAAACGGCAGTAAATGGAGTGTAGACTTGGGAGTAGAAATAGGGCAAGTCTCAGGAGCCGACATGTCTTAATCCCTGATAATTGCCAGAAGAGGTAATTTCGCTCCTAGAAGTTCATACTTACAAGCTGTAAACAAAGCATAGCCACCCGCTAAACCAGGGATTTTTCCAACCATGGAAAGAAACCAGGGGATGGAACTGAGGACTCCCAATGCAGTCATCTGATCATGGAGTCCCTTAATCGCAGAATGCTCTGCTCCGCCGTCGAGCATGCAGAATTGTTTACCGAAGCCGACGGCACCCATAGTATCGAAAGTGAAGAACATACTCCATTTCGTAATATCAATCGCCGTTCCAGCTCTGGTCCTCATTTGCTCGACCAACAGGTCGATTTTTGAATTTACCGCTGGTTCATAAGCCTTCAGAGCTTTCAAACCCTGTCAGTCTTGGAATAGTGGTGAAATGGTTGGAGATGCTCACCTTTAACACTGAAGCCTTGATCCCAAGCCCTGCGTCTCCGTTTATGATCTTCGAAATCACGACTTGAGTTCAACGAGCATTTTGTCACATCTTCGGAAACTTGACTATACCAGGTTGATTTCCGGCACAACGTTTGCGGTCCATAGAGACTCTTTACAGCACTTGCTCGAAGAATTGACAGCTCGCGGGGACCGGTGCGGACAAAATCTCCATATTCCTCGTGTAACTTTCGAACCTCGAAACCGTACTTTACGTTCTTCGCTGCCAGTGAGGTAGCGTAGAACCTTGAAATCTTTGCCGGTAGAGGACCAGGGAAGTTGCGAAGACGATGGAAGAGTAGTCGATATGCGCCAATACTGCTAATCAGGCCCAAACTGAAAGAAGTGCTGACTGTTGCTATTCTCGCCGCCGTCTCAAACAGTGTAAATATGCCAGTCGAAACATAATACCCGGTTAGTATTACCAAGGCGCTAATGTAGAGTGACAGCAGCTGCCATATCTGGTAATCGATCTCGACGTTGCGCACAGCAAGATGGAAAGCAACGCCCAGCGAAGAAGCAGCCGCAGCATGGTTGAATAGACTCATGTTCAAGGATTTGACATTTGTCGGATTGTGATACGAAGTAATTAGGAAATGCGTCCAAACGAAAGGCTGACACAAAAGCGCGGGTTGTTCCATTGCGGGGCGCTACTGTAGCTGCTTACAGGTCGCCCGCATTGCCGGATCGTTCCCCATTCGTTGACCCGGGCGATTCCGTTATGCTTACTTAGCGGTGTGAAACCAATGGCACGAGCCCACAATCGACGGAGCTCAAGTATCCATCCGCGCTCGCCTACTTCCTGTTGGCCAATAGAAACCGATTTCACCTTTCGCTCCCCAGCTTCCCCAAAAGGCTTCCCGCAGAACAGGGACCGGGACTCCCGCAATTCCAATTGTATGTTCTGCTTTAGATCACTCAAGAAGTTTAAGACCAACAAAAATACTTCGTACTCGGGGAAATAAAGGTGAAAAATCTTCTAGCATATTCTACGCTAGCAGGGGTGTACGCCCAATGAAATTTAAGCACCCCAGTGCTGCTTTTGCTTCCTTAATCTCACTACAATACTATGGAAATAATATTCAGAGTCCCAGTATCCAAATAATATTTTCTAGAATTCTTAAAAAATAAGAAATTATATATTCAGATTTTATTTTTTAATACCAATTTCATACAAGACCAAATTTGCTTGCAGACTGGGCATATTTATAAATAAATTTGTTAGGCCCTTCAGTATTATTTTACCCCTCAAAAATATAAGTTAGGAAGAAAAGTTTTACTCAATACCCCTCAAAGAAAAAAACTAATCCAATAAGTGATAATTTCTAAGGAAAATCGAGCTATTTTATAGATTAGAATCTTTTCAATTTTAGACTGGGATTGCGAGGAACAAATTATAAAAATAGTTTTCAAAAAAAAGGGGTATAAACATAAAATTGCTAAGAGGAAATATTCTTTTTCTGAAAAGAATAAATAGAAAAGATTTGAATGGACATAAGAGTATATTAGGTGGACAAATAAATAATAAGATAAAATCTTTTGGAATAATGAAACTTGGGCCCAATCTGGAAAATATATATATTTATAAATTATTTGTAAGAAAGATGAAAAAAAATATTTAGACTATATATAATCAAAATACCAAAAGAAAATTAAATAAATATTTGGGGCTCAATAAATAGAAAATATAGAAAATATAAAAAGTTATTCTGGGAGAAGAATTGGGAAACCATCAATAAAGAGTTATATTGTAGGATTATTATCCTAATAATAGATGAGATTCTGCAATAATATCCAAAACTACAATTTTAATAAAATAATATCAAAAAATATATTTTTATTTTTATAAAATTTGTTATTCAAATTGCAAAATTAAAAATTATTAAATAGTTATCTTACTCCCTAGACCTCAATTCTATTAAGACCTTATAGGATAATATAAAAGATTATATTAAGGAGTACTATCCTGAAATATATAAGAGCTATAAAAGATTAAGGAAGGCAATATAAAAAGCTTGGGAATCTATTATTTATAATAGAATTAAAAAGCTTGTATATAATATAAAAGAGAGATGCCAAGCAGTGATAGATGCAGATGGCTGGTACACAAAATATTAAAGCGGCATTGGATCGTGTAAACCCCTGTTTTTACCTTTATTTCCCCGAGTACGAAGTATACGAATCATTGGATTAAGTGTCACACAAAAATAGCTCAATTCCCAAGGGTTTTTAAGATAGCAGGTGGACTATTGTTCCCGATGTCTTCTTCCTTGTCAGAGTAACATCGAGTGGTTTCACAAGGGTCCGGGAGCCCGGTACCGGAACATACTTCGTACTTCCAAAAGGCAGGGGTGCTTTGCGGGGGTCTTTTTGGTGGCAAGGTCCAACCAAACCCCTGAAATAACCTCCCTGCCTTTTGGAATTATTTCGCCTGGGACCAAGTATGCCAACTGACGTAAATATTAGGCGAGGTGCAAGGGACATCAGGAGAAGCACCCTCGTCTTATGGGTTAGCGTAGTGAAGAGTTTTCTGAAGGATTTACTTCCAAGTTGTACGTAGATGTGTCTATTGTGAGTACACAAACCCCCCTTTATCATTACAGTTCTTTAGAGTAGAGCGTATTGAGGGTTTCGCAATCTCAGGCAGGAATATCATGTCTCAGCCTCAACAGCCAGACACTCAATTCGATTTGTATTCATCGCGGATGCAGACCCTTGAAAGTTCCGGCAGTAAAGGCAGGGAATACGGCACATGGAGAACGAAGAACGTTGGGCCACAATAATAATGAGAACGGTAGGCGGCACGGGCTGTCGTTCCCCGCGAGACGGGCTCGAGCAAAACAGGCCAGTGCGAGGTCTTAAAAGAGACATGGGGGGGAATCCGGAAAGACCCTGTCGCTACAGGGTTCTCCATTTAGCGCATTGACGCTGGAATCGCTCTATTGTGTGCGCACTGCTCAAGCGAGGGAGGTCTACAGGACCCCTCGTTGTTCCTCGAAGCACAATTGTTTTGCCTGGGACGAAGTATGATTGCGATCTACAACAATGAAGGATCCAGAATCTGATACAGTGGCAGAGCCAACGACTTCATTACAATGTTTGCTTTTCTGAGGTGACATATTTGAACGTTTGGCAAGTCCTCAAAGAAACCAACTTGGAAATGTTCAACGCTTCATCTGCCCTTGCTTTTCAGTGACATTTTGAGAATTCCCCTGCTATTCTTCCACTTTTTCTTCCGCATATGCAGAATATTTTCTGGAGTTGCAGAGAGATATTTTGGAGACGTTCAGCATAATGTCTGTAGCCGAAAATCTTCAACCTGTGGCATATGCCGTTGCTACGATTATCTTTGTTGTCACAGTTATCTCTTCCCTCCTCCGTTTCTATGCGAGAGCATATATCGTGAAGGATTTTGGATGGGATGATTGGGTGATGGTTTCAATTTTTGTCCGTCGCCCTGAAGTTCTTCGAGGCTCCAACGCTAATGAAATTATAGTTCTGGAATATCGGACAGCAATGCTTTCTATATCTATTTTTGCATTATGGCGGTGGATTGTGAGTCCTCTTTTAGTTGTATTGTCAGACAGAAATTTATTGATAATTTGAAGACATGTAGAGGTTGTTAGCCTTGAAAACCTCGCGATTCTTCCTAAGGTAGTACGTCCTTATCATAGTCCAACCAGTATACTAAGTATGATAGATGTTATTCGGAGAAGAGATCTATTACATCTGGATGCACTTTATCATCAAAATGTGCTTTCTCCTCTTTTACCTTCGGCTTTCGCAAGTGCCGTCATTCCAACGAATGGTCTACGGTGCTATGGGCATCAACACTGCATTTACAATAAGCATTTGGTTACTGTATTGTCTACAATGCTTCCCACTGGCCGCATTCTGGGATCCTCTAGCTCATCCCAACGCAAAGTGTTTGAACGTGCTGGTGACATATTTCGTTCCCGCATCTCTTGTAAGTATTAGTAGCACATGCTAAGTAGAAACAATATCCGCTGACACCCCTCAGTGCATAGCAACAGACTTTATCATCCTCATCCTACCCATCAAAACCCTCTGGACCCTTCAAGTTTCCCTCAAACGGAAGATTTCACTCATGGCCGTGCTCGGATTCGGCGCGTGTTCAGTCCTAGTCTCCGTTCTGCGCCTGATCGTCCTCTGGCAATTCTACTCGAGTCCGGACTTCACCTATATTCTCGGCAAAATGGTTATCATCTCAGCTCTCGAGATCGAAATCGCTATCCTTGCTGCTAATGTCCCTTCGCTACGATCCCTCTGGTTGCATCATGTTTCCCGTCGAGAACTTAGCAAGAGTGGCAGTGCGAACTCTCATAATTTGGAAGAGCTGGGAAATAAGTCTTCTGTGTCGAAAACTAAATCGCGGGGGCTTGAGGAAGGGAGAGCTGTGGAGACAGATACGGATGCGACGTCGAACGATTCGGAGGAGCAGTTGTTTGATGGGACGCGTAATATTAAGATCACATCCTCGGTGGGAATGAGCTGGTCTGAGTCGCCAGCCACGTCCAAATCACATATGAACAAGTCTTACTATCAGTTTGATAAGTAATTGAGTCTACTGGCAAAGTTCTTTGGGTTGTGACGGTTCCCGAAGCTGTCAGAGAGTACAGATGTGCAAAAATCTGAGGGTTGAACTTGTCGACATGTAGCATGCATCGCAGTTCTCAACTCTCTTCATAGACTTTCGCAAAAAGTCTTAAATTACACACTATTACCTCCTCATCGCAGCTACTCGTACTTAAGATCGTATTATTTCCAGAGTGTACGGAGGTGCAGGCTCAAATGATTGTAACTCTTGGCATTCGCTTACTACGTACAAAAGGGGGTTGCCATAATTCAAGAGACCAAGGCGGTGAGCGATTCTGCCGCTGCTTTTAGCTTCCATGTCCTTCTATTGACGTCTCTCTCTCCATATAAATTCTAGAAATCATCACGCCATATTAAGGCGGCATTGAATGATTGCTGTATATAGACTAGTTAAGTGGCAGAATAACCCCAGTTGGTCTCTTGAATTATGGCAACCCCCTTTCGTACAGGTGGTAAAGATTGTAAATGCAGGGTTAAGATCCGGTGGCAAATCGAGTGGCCTGACCAATCACCTGGTCAAGATACCTCTTTTTAGTCCTAGATTGGTTAGATTTACTCGGAGAATTGTTA
>Ga0247778_1000059_pt1 | contig 181148 bp, 201 predicted proteins | sample UWRJL049202B5_FD_179939 | JGI IMG/M metagenome (GOLD analysis project Ga0247778, IMG submission 179939) | Plant litter microbial communities from Arlington Agricultural Research Station in Wisconsin, United States - UWRJ-L049-202B-5 | ecosystem: Environmental > Terrestrial > Plant litter >... | reverse complement strand
GTAAGGGTGGAAGGGGGAAGGGGAGGGGGGGGGGGGGGGGTGAAAGACTTACGCTCCGACGATGGAAACTGCGAAACAGGCCGTGTTGAGCTTACACGCAGTGCGGTATTTGATCAAACGAGTGAAACCTCCATCTCCATTAGGGATTCTCTGATCTGTGCCAGCATTGCCGGTTCCGAGAGGAGTGTTGACGACGCCGCTGCAGCTGTTGTCGCCGTGGCGGGTAGCGTAGGCAATGTAGATGAATGCGCCGGTGAACGCAAGATCCAAGACCATAGCGATGAAGCTCAGGAATGCGATGCCGCCCAAGCAGAAGACGAGAACGAGTGCGAAGATTGTGTAGAGAACGCCCGCGCCCGAGATACCCTCAACGGCTCGAAGGTAGGTGTCGATGTGCAGGCCATGGTTGTGTAGGGTTGCGAGGAAGTAGGAGAAAATTCCTAGAATGATGGCTGCGCATGCGAACTCGATCAGTCGCAAGAACCAGGAGAGTAACTTGAGAGCGAGGCCTCCGAAGCCCATTGTTGCTGATGTTTGATGGATTAGATAGATAGGTGGTAGTGGTGTGTTAGATAGAGACAATATAAAATCAGAAGTTCGAGATCGGGGGGAGGGAAATGCAAGGCATATATGAGCTGACAATGTGCCGGTCGATCATTCAGCGTAGTGCATCATAAATCACCGCGCACATGCCATCATCCACTCAAAAACTTGGTTTTGGGCATGGCTCGTCCCGGTTCCAAGCAAATTTCATCTTGACTCGGTTCGGATCTGACCTCTTAGATCTCAGGATCCCTTGGAAGAGCAGTCTCGATCGTGACGATGTAATTTCCTTCTCTCAGTAGCACCAAACTCTTTTCTTCTCAAGCGTCGATGTTCGGAGGCATCTCATTCGCGAGTCAGATCCTTAAATTCTTAGTCAAAAGGCTAATTGATGTTCCTGTGAGCTAAAAAGCACGAAAAGCTGGAAGTTTGATGGTGATGTGTTGTTGTAACGTCATTCCGCACGGTCTAAGCGGGGTTGGGAAAAGATCATAGATGTGGCGGTGCTCTAGATCTCAGCCACAGCGCGTGCATGAAACTGCAGGCGCCTGCGAGACGGCTCGGCATTTGATGCTGTTCTTGTTTTTGGTGGTGAAACCAAGGAGCAATGAAGTCTAAATGGCGCTATGATAGATGGTTTGTGGGAATATCCGAGCGTTGGTTAGAGAACGACGTCGGTGGCATGATGTTGGTGGAGACTGGGAACTTGGAATGCCCTCAAGTTTACTTGGATGGGATGGATTGAAAAAGTACCAAAGAAAAGTATGAATGGGCTGAAAATAATTGGTAATAGGAGCATAGAAGGTTTAACATATCAGAAGCATTTCTGGGAAGAAACACAACTGAAACCACCAAAACCCTGGAGTTCAAAAGTATCGTTTGGAGACGGCCACAATATCGGGATTCGGGATATAGGATATTTCGCATTGTTCAACATTTTTGTCTATTCTATCAATGCCGCCTACTATGCGCCATGCAAGTAACTTCTATACAAGCCAATACTCATTTTATAACCCTCCACCCCTCCAACACCCCGCAACCTTCACACCACCCCCTCAAGCCGTACCAAAAGCCTTCTTAAACCCCGTCAAAGTAACCCGATACCTAACATCATTAACCTTAACCTTCTCCACGGCCTTCTTACACCCCGCCTCCGAAATATCAATCGTCTCAATCATCGGCTTCAAATTCTTCTCACTAGCCAATTTCAACATCGCCAACGCCTCCTCGCGATTCCCCAAATGACTGCCCGTAAGCTTACACGCATTACTCGCGAAATTCTGCGCCATGATTTCCGGTAATGGCTTATCTGGTAATCCAACATTGTGGAATTCGCCCTGTACAGCTAGGGTGCTGAAGTAGGTCGGTAAGTCGAATTCGTTCGTCATGTCGGCGCTGTTGAGGATGAAATCGAATGTGAAAGCTAGAGGCTTGGCCCAGTCTTTATCTTTCGTTGAAACGAAATGGTGAGCTCCGAGTTTAAGAGCTTCTTCCTTTTTGCCAGGTGTATGGGAAAGCGCCCAAACCTCAGCACCCAGCGCCCTGGCCCAGATGAGCGCGAAGTGTCCCAGGCCTCCAATACCCAACACAGCGACTTTTTTCCCCGGTCCGACGCCCGCGCGCACAAGGGGTCCATATGTCGTGAGACCAGCACACATCATCGGCGCCGCCTCCACAGACGGAATATTCTCCGGGATAGGAAAGACAAAATACTCATGCACTCTCGAGTGAGAACTATAACCCCCCTGACTAAAAATCTGCTTCCCACTCTTATCTTTCATCGCCTGTTCCGAGTGTCCCTCATCAAGTTTATAGGGTGCTCCATACGTATCCACCATATTCGGACAGTAGTTCTCATTGTGTTCCTTGCAGTTCTTGCACTGCATGCAGGCTTGCACTTGGGCGCCGACGCCGACCCGGTCGCCGGGCTTGCAGACGGTTACTTTGGAGCCGACGCGTAGGACTTTGCCGATGATTTCGTGGCCGACGCAGATTGGGGATGTGGGGAGCTCGCCCCAGCCGCCGGTTATGGTGTGAACGTCGGAGCCGCAGACGCCGCAGCATTCGTTTTCGATGTCGACGTCGTGGTCTTCGAAGGCTTTGGGTGTGAACTTGAATAAAAGGGTTAGAGGACGTGTTTGATATGATGCTAGAGAGAGATTTGAAGATACCTTTTCTTTGGTGAAAGAGCTCCAGTTTTTGGAGTCATTGATCATGAAACCTTCGAATTGCTCTGGTGCAGCCATTTTGACGTTTATTTGCGGATGTGATGTAATTCTGTGATTTCAAAGTTTTTTGGTATTAATTTTATTGAGACTGCGGGGGAGCTTTATTATGAGTGAGCTCATGTATGTGGATTGCAGTGAAGTCATGACTAGCATCCGGAGAAGAGCTCCAGCCTGCAAGATGAAGATTCCTTCTAGAACACCAACTACTGCAACTCCTGAGCGCCATTATGGATATCGAATTGAAGTCCACGATTGCTGATTGAGCAATTGCATTCAGAGCCATGGGCAAATTTTCATGACATCAAGAGTGGACTGTGACGTTGCCATGCTTTTCGCTTAAACTGTTGTGTTCTGCTTGAGGGGCGCGTTTTTGAGTTTTTGACATCTCGAATCCACTGATCGGTGAGAGATGCACCGGAGAAAGTGAACTGTAAAGAGAATAGAAGAACTGGTGATAGCCAAGGTGACAGAGAAAATTCCAAGAGTGCAGACAAGAGCGACCAAATCTCGGTTGTTGAAAAAAGACAAACTCATCCCTTTATCTAATTGCCATCTCTAGAAGCTGGAACTTCAGGGAGTATTAGCTGATAGGAGGTGTGCGAGAGGTAGATTTGAATAACAGAAAGCTGCCCAACTTTGGGCGTAACTTAAAGAATTCTGTGGTGTCATAATAATGATGATTTCAGTGGAACCACCCTAAAAATGACAGCTGATGATAAGGAAACCAATTTCTCGCAACCCTCAACTTTCCGACTTTGCAAAGGATAACTTGCCTCCCTTCGGTTTAAGGCATGGGGAACTACCCCAGCTTTCTGACTCTACCCCGCATGAGGTGGTATGATTAAGATCTGGATCGCTTTCGTGTCAAACCCCCAATTCTGGGGAAAGTACCGTGTTTATACCTGGGCCAGATGGACCTTGATGGTCTCGAATGTCGATGAACACACCTTGATGGATCACCACACGTGGAAGTCTCCACGTGAACCACAATCGGTGCAACTAACCATCCCGTGACGGATAGACGGCGAGTACAGCTACCGATACCGATGTCCCTGAGAAGAGTCCATCGCCGAGGACCCATCGGCGTTCCCGGTTTCATTTCGTGTCCATCTCACGAGAGAAAGATGACAACGCCGATATCACATGAAGAAGTCCGAAATCCTTCATTCTTCACGTGGATGGTCATCATCCCTGCAGATGCACGGTCCGTGTTGCCCGGTTATGCTCGGTAATTGCCTCTTTCCCACTGCCCCGAGACGACGAGAGCTGCACGAGTCGTGTCGAAGTCGAAGATCCCTGTCCTGCTCATCGTAGCTTTATATGCGATATCGGAAAATCAAAATCCACGACGAAGCCGGCTACGGACGTAGTGGAATTTTCCCGATGCAAGTACCGTCTATAATTTCTGAGTTCGGTAGTGGAATCAAACTTGTCAAACGAAACTGTTTTGGTTTCTGCGTGTAGGAAAGTCAAAAAAGAGGAAACACGTACTCGAGTAGGAAAAGTGTTTGTGCGTGTTCCGGGGTTCCGCCATGACGTTTATAACCCTGTACGCAGGTTTCCATCGGCGGGGCAATTCTTTTCCACAGCGCGTTACGCCCACATGCCGTTCTCAGACTCCTCCATCTGATCCGCTCCTTGCAGCGGCCTCGTGCAGCTGCGTGCATAACTCGGAATTGTTTCTCCTTCTATACCTTCTGTACCCACTCCGTCCTCCCGAGTCCTGGGATATCTGTCGTCTCACACACGGCCGTTAAGCCGTCGAAAAAGATCGTCGACTTTGGTGCCCCACATGAGCTCCAGCTTTTCATGAACACGATTTCTCTGGAGAAGGTGGGCTACATCCCTGCTCGAAATAGTTTTCTACTCCACGGCCCAGACCTGGTACGGGCGGGAACGGAGGGGCAGGAGAATAGACTAAGAAATAATTACAAAGCTATCGATGAGCTCAGCCCAAGATGCAGGAAATTATCGAAAAGCTAATTGGGCTATGGGAAACGCCTTTATGCGGAGAGAAGGAACTAAGTCTTGTGGTGGGGAAGTCCTCTAGATGAAATTTGTTCTGGAAAATAAAATGCCGCTCCTGCACAACCATCATGTAGGTACTTTGCTTCGAACGGCAGGCAACATATTGCTCGAAATTATGACAAGAGGCCAAGCAAACAAACAAACAATCCAGCAATCGGTCTGATGGAGAGTCGCAGAGTCCGAGTTATGAGCGGCGGCGGTGGCTGAGATATTTATCTCATGCTCACATGTGCCCAGCTCCTTCCGAGCTAACACATGCCTGCGTCTGCTGAGCAGAGGAAACGCACGGCACGAAATCCCGACTTATCTTCTTGCGGTATTAGTTCAACATGGCAAATCTTGAGGGTGCCCACCTTCCCCGTTTATTAATCCACCCCTCGAGCCTCATGCATCCTAGCTCGACCCGCCCCCCTTGCACTTGCTGTTTGAAGACGGTCTTAGCTTGCTTTCTCCACACGATCCAGCTTTGGGGCGGGTTCCGTACTTAAGCATGAGATCACCCCCAAACTCCGGGAGGTTTTTCCGATGAGCTCACGTATTGATCATCAGTACCGTAGTCGAACAGCAATTATTGCATCATTTCGAAGAAGTCCTATATCATCAGGGTGTTTTGATGGCCAATTGCAGTTAGGAAAACGGAGTCGCTTCTCTTTCACCACATCGGGGCTATACACTCGATTTGGCTTCTAAAACATGGCTGCTCCTCTCGCGAGCTCCGACTCAATCGAATCCAGCCATCCGAACGCGTCACAATCTCCAGAATCTGAGGGTTCGGGGACAAAAAAACGATCGTCTTCGGCTGCTGGACTCGATAAAGATGGCAATCCAAAGCCAGTAAAGAGGAGAGCGGCCAAAGCTTGTGCAGCTTGCAGGGCCAGAAAAGTTAGATGCGATGTGACGCAGAAATACCATGTATCGCCCACTGGAGAGGCCACGTGCTCGAATTGCCAGATGGATAGCATCCCGTGCGTTGTTGAAGAAAGTAAGAGAAGGAAGTGAGTATTTGTGAAGTAGAAGAAGAATTTTGATGCTGATTTGGAGCAGAAAACATCTACAAAATGGACAGGCTACGGAAGCGCCGGCGCCGGCGCCTCAAGGCCCCATAGTAGCTCAGACTTGGACAAACGGGAGCGGCGGTGTGGTCGTAAATCCCTTTGATTTGAATAACTCAAATTCAAGAAGATGGAGTGGATCACAAGTCTCCAATGATCCAGCGCCAGACTCGGGGCATGTGCCCCACGCGATCTGTAAGTTTTTGTAGGAGAATAATTCACCTCAGACGAAACTAACCGTCAAGACCAAAATATAAACCAGCAAATTCACATGCGCAGGGCGAGCTATATACCCGCTCCCGGCCCGTATGATCAAGATCCCAATAATATATATTCGCTTCTCACATCCGCTTCCATGAGCGGTGATAGAACAGCAACGAGGATAGATTCTCCAGTTCCTCCAGCGCCACTATTAAAGCACCAGCTCCCAGGATATTTGAAGCCGCTCCCACAGCGAATGACATCGGTAGATATCGATTACCTATATGCAAAAGGCGCTTTATCTTTGCCAGCAACGCCTATTCGAAATGCGCTTCTACGAAGTTATTATGAATACGTACATCCTTATATGCCATTGATTGAGGCGTTTGAGACCTTTGAAATTATAGATGATGGGACTGGGCGATGCGGACAGTTGAGCCTGCTGCTTTTCCAGGCAATAATGTTTGCTGGGACGGCGTTTGTGGATATGTCGATGCTGAAAGCTGCGGGGTTCAACAGCCGGAAGGAAGCGAGGAAGGCGTTCTTTCAAAAAGCGAGGGTATGGCTGGAAATCTGTCTACAGACGAAATATGCTAATTTTACAGGTCCTCTACGATTTTGATTACGAATTAGATCGCATCTCCCTCGTTCAATCCCTCCTCCTCATGACATATTGGTACGAAACACCCGACGACCAAAAGGATACCTGGCATTGGATGGGCGTCGCGATTTCGCTCGCACACACAATTGGGTTACACAGAAATCCAGAGGAGTCGAGAATGGAAGAAAGGAAGATCAAATTGTGGAAACGAATATGGTGGTCTTGTTTTATGCGAGATCGTCTCGTCGCGTTGGGAATGAGACGGCCAACTCGAGTCAAGGACGAAGATTACGATGTGCCGATGCTCACGGAAAATGATTTTGAAATCGGCGTTCTCTCAATGAGCAACTCTATAATCCCGAATTCAGACAATCTGGCGAGAGATGTGGCAGCCCAGAGGCAATTGGCTCAGATGTGCATTGCGAAAGCAAAGTTGTCTGTGTGCATCAGCCATGTCCTGACCGCGCAATATTCTGTTCTGGTCAAACACCAAGGCATGCAATCACGGGAAGGTACGACACGCTCAAGTGTGATGCTTTTCCCAAAGAAGATTGATCAGACGGAGGAGGTCAAACGTTGCGACGAAGAGTTGACTACATGGATTGATGAGCTCCCGGAAGCTTTGATGTATTCCCCTGAGACGCCTAATAATAACAGTGGGTCACCTCTGTCGGTGCAACGGTCTCTATTGCACATGATATATTTCACAACCCTCTCCGCACTGCATAGACCGCAAGTCTTGCCGTCGGGGCCACCAGGAAAAGATGATTCAGAAGAGCCAGGTTCAACTCAGGAAGTCCAAGATTTGTCCCGGAAACGAGTCTGTGAAGCATCACGGGAAATCACCCGCATCGCACATGATTTACATACTAGGGATCTGGAGAAGTATCTACCTACGACTGGTGTTACCGTTCTTCTCCCTGCAATTATAATCCACCTGCTGAACATAAAGTCCTGCAACGACGAGGCCCGCAAGGAAGCCATGGCCGGCTTCTGCAAATGTATGACCGTTCTCGAAATCCTACGAGACAACTACGCCTCTGCCGACTTCGCGGTCTCATTCCTTGACGCCGCTATCAAGAAGGCCGAAATTGATGTAAAAGACATGCCGTATTCCAGAGAACGGACTAGACAACAGGAATTCCCAGAATCAGTGGTGAAAGCGCGAGCCAACAGACGCACACCACCGCCATCCAACGAAGTTACTCCGTCAATCACGGAGGAATTCGATATGGCCAACAGAGAACAATACTCTAGACCAGAAACTGACAATGCGGTGCTCACGCCCGCAGAAAGCGACGATCCATCATCGGCTGAGCAAGAGCAGGAAAAGCCGGACTTTGAAATGCCAAGCGCAGCTTTGAATGGAAACAACAGCAATATCAACAACACAAAAGAAGTTGACGACATAATGCAAGAATTTTTCAATTACCCAGACACGGGCAACGAGACGTGGAATATGCCGCTGGAGCAGGGCGCGCATGGGGAGAGCGGCGGGTTTATGGGAGATATGGATTGGCTTGAACATTCTATGTGGAGTAGTCGGCCGCCTAGTCCCGAGCCGGGGGATGAGATCGGGATGTTTGGGTCGAGGATGAGGTTGCTGCTTGACTAATAACTTTCTTTTATTTCGGAAGAGGAAGATTCCCTGGCGTTTATGGAGGAAGCAGCATCCTATGGTATGGCCTTTGGCTGCCTTGGATTTGCTGTTGAGGCTTTTTGATATACATATTAGAAATTGTATAAAAAAGTTCAAACGTATTCTTCGCTTTTGTTGCATGTGCTTTTCTTTTGTGTTCGTACAGATCGCTCAGGGCAAGATGGGCCGGATGATATTATGTGTCCAGTCACGTGGCCCACTTCTTTTTACTCCGCTCGTGCTTTTCTCTAGATTTGCATTCTGATCCAGCTTATTTTCGGCTTTCGCAACTTTGGAACTGGAACTTAAGACTTCTACCACCTAGTGAGGAAGAGACGAATGTCACGTGGTACAACGCCTTGACGCTCGCTGTGTCGCGTATCCTTCTGCATAGACTTTGGACGAGGTTTGAATAATTTATTTTACTCTGTCTCCTATTTCTTTCCTTGTTGTGAAAGTGTATCTGCCTTGAGTTCTCTTGTGAGGTGATGTCACGTGTATGACAGCACAATAACTTGCGGTTCTGGAATCTGCAAGTGCAGATTTTCAAGTGAAAACTTACTACACTCATATTGTAGGGGCGGTCGTCGACCCTCGCCCAAAAGCTCTTAATATAAGGGGGCCCGCGTGCTCGATCTCAAACCCGCGCCGGCCTGCGGCTGGCTCGGCCTCTCGATTTCACCTGTGGGGCCCTCAAATCTAAGGGTATGTTTTGGAACCTTATAATAGAGCCTTGCATTTGTGGTTTTAAAAAAATTAAAGTCACCAGACAGAAGAGCCCTCACAACGACCTTTTTTGCCCCCTTGCCCTGCCTATTTACTGCACAATAACGCAAAAGTCGGGTGATTTTCGACTCCCACAACGGCTTTTTTGATAGAACCCCCTTTTTTCAACTCCCCAAATCACGTATTAATATTAGTGTAACCAAGAGTTATAAATCCATGGTGTAATGTCTGAGCGATTTTATTCCTATGAACTGCTGGTTGCAAAATCTGAATGTTGTTTGCTTGAGTGCTTTGCTGTTGTGGTTTGAAAGTATGTCAAAGGACTCATGCATGCCACTGATAGATTTCCAGCGTATTAAAATCTGCATTTCCAGTACTTTCCATGCAGAAATGGTAGTCTCCGGTGATTGTCTTTTCTGTCCTGTTTTTTGTTCATTTTGTTTCTGTTTTCTTTTTTTGGAAAAATTCGAAGATATTGACAGGGGCAAGGATATTTTGTGAAACTTAGTTAGAAGACGAGACCCTTCTAAAGTATTGGGGGATTCACAAGTCCTTTGACGTTGAAAGTAACATCATACGCCGTTTCTAAGCATGCAGGGCGAAATCGGGGGAACCTAGAAATGCAAGTTCTTTCTCGCGCGTTCTTGGAACACTCCGAATCTCTCCATTTCGCTTTTAAGAATGCCCAAATCCCCCTGTTAGCTGTACAAGTTGTCTGCTCCGTTCATTTACAAAATGCGTGCTACTCTCATCACCACCCTTTGCGCCACTCTGGCTCTTGGAAATGATTTACGAGGTCACCTGGTTGGTTTCGAAGGGTGTAAGAATAGTCAGAAGAGCTTCATCGCAGATGCCTGGCGCGATGCTCGGGGGGTCATGGACCTCATTCGAAATATTACTATCGACTGGAACGAAGCCGCCGCGTTAGAGTTTCTGGGCCCGCCTGCTTATACGATAAAAAGACAAGGAGACATTCAAGGTACGATTTCTACCGTTGAAAGCACGGACCGGGCTTTTAGCTGACCTTGAATAGCGATCTTGAATAATCTGGGCACAGTCACGGAATCTGCCATTTCCGACTGGCAAATCCATGTACGATGTGATGATCATAGGAAAGTCTGCGCTCCCAGCAAAAGGGTTGCAGCATATGTCTTTCAACAGTGGGCTGGTGGAAGTGAATCCATGAATTTCTGCCCCCTATTTTTCGGGATGGAGGGTTTGGGACCTAGGATCGAAGCCGGAAAGAAATCGTCGAACCCTGAGATCAAAGCGAATTTAAACCGCTATAGCAAGACTACAGGTCATTGCCCTTGCAGACATGCCGCATTCCAGAGGAAAAATTTTGTCGCTAATCTGTTTAGGTACCTTCATTCTCCACGAGCTCCTCCATGTCCAATGGGTTTCCATGTCGGGCAAATATGGAACAAATAGCCCTGTGGATGACTTGACTATCAAGTTCAGCGACCCAGGCAACCCACTCGTCAAATTGGAACGCAAGGTATACGGACCTTTGAACGCAAAGATATTAGCTAGGTCTTCCCTTCCAGACTGCTTGGGGGACTTTATTGTTAGAAGTGATGAGAATCTTATGCTGTACGCCCTCGCCAAATACGTCCAACAGGAACTTGGATTATATCCTCATCTACCCCTTGTCAACACGCAACCCGTAACCCGGCCATCGTATCCCAAGCATTGGATCTATCGATTGTTTGAATACCTGTTCCGGACGGCCTCCGAATTTGACCACAACAGCTCTTGCAATGGGACACACTCGCTCACATTAGGGGTTAAGTAATCGACGGGCGGATTGCAACTGTGTTCTGATTTGTTCGAGTTTCAATCCTCATCTGGCACCCTTTACAAAGGTGGCATTTAAGGCAAAGGTGAGGACCTTACATAGGGAGTTCCATAAACGAACCTCAGCTGGCCCCAATTACTACTACTTGCGGTGCGAGCTACGGCTAGCTGAGGCTCGAGGCTGACGAACGCGCACGACTATTTACAGAGCAGCCTGGGCAGCCTTAATGGCTAGGACGGTGCGAAGCACGGTCATACTGTTAGAACAAGATCACACGCCTTTCTGGAGGATGCAAATTTCTGAATGCTTGGGCCAGAATTCCAGCAATTACATTGGGGACTTTGTATTCAGATTCGGGCAGTCATTTTATTATTTTTATTGCAGTTTTAAATGAGTAGGGGTTTTAGTGTTCTTCAGAATGTTTTTAGACAGCCCCGTTGCTCAAAATCGTCTATTTCTTAATCCATCGGCGCCAAGCATGTATTGCCCTTGTATCAGTGTTTTGAAATGAAATTCTTATGGACAGAGTGAGAGATCAAGGGAGCCTGGAAATAGACCTCGCAACGTCAGCCCTTAATCTTTCTCGCGCGGTCTTGAAGGGGTCCGAATCTTCCCATTTGCCTTTAAAGATGCCTTAATTATCCTATTCGTTACACAAATGTTTGCTCTAGCCTAGCTTTTACAAATCATTTTACTGGGTCGTCTGATAGGTCGCATTTACTGGGAGGGAAGATATAGACGGGGGTTTCATTTAACGAAGATAGACCCCTTATCAGCCCTAGACTTGTGGTAAGATTCTTAAATTTCTCAATTTTCCGCGCGTCAATGCATTCGGATTTGTTGGCGCTTAGTTAGAGTATCCTTAGACATGAGGAACAAGTGGAGTGTCGAGTGACACAACCTGAACAGCAACTCGCTCGCGTCCACATGGATCCTGGCCTCCGCGTAATGGTTGATTCGGATAAAGTGGCAGTTGCCTTAATCTTCATTCTTCATCAATATTTAAATATAGGATAAGGTGCAATGTTTAATACCTCAGCGGCACCACTCCTCTCGATACATCTGGCTTTCTTCTCCTCTTAACCTCATTATTTACCAAATGGCTGAATCTACCACATCCAGTGACGTCAAGAGGCTTGCGTACTGGAATGCGCTACAGAAAACCTTGAGCGCGAGGTATCCAAGTTTCGTCGAAGCCTTGCGCGGTCAAACGTTATCCCAACAACACCAGGGCAGAGCTGCCATCGTCAAGTTTCGAGAGAGTGAGGAACCATGCGTTGAGCGGATCAATTCCCGCGAAGAACTACAGACACGTCTTAGCGACAGCCTCGAGAAGAAGGGAATTGTTCAGAGACATCTTTATATCATCGAAGACCTGGGGCGTGCAATTATCGAATTACTCGGTTCGCGACTTGGCGTATCTCCTTTCTTTTTTGCCAATCATTGGGAACAGCCGGACTCCAGGACTCCTATGGTGGATGGATCAACCCTGATTCGGGATCGGCGCCAGAGCTTCAAGCTGGTGTTTCCCGGCCTTTATGCATTTAAATCGACAGAGGGCAAAGACAAATTCTCGTCAGGGCAATACGTTGATTCGAAAAGCAACGTTCTGCGCGGAGTGGAGATCTTGGATGTCAGGAAGGAGTTTGAAACATGCTCGCATCAGATGTCTTTCTGGAGCTTGATCATGAATTCCGAGTCCTGGATAGGTAAGTACATGTAAGGTTTCGAGTTTGGCTGTGTGCTTATACGCATGTTTAGGTGTATTGTTGGTCGACCCGCCCATTACTGAAGCTCGATTAAGCTACCCATCGTCGTTGAACGATTCTCTAGGACAGGTAGATCATGTTGAGCCTCCGCCTTTTCTTCTACATCTTCAAATTGTAGACTCAATGACATCCGGCTCTCCATTGGCACATTTTGCTTGTTTCTCCCCCATCGAATGTAATGATGTATCGCGGGACTCCTTCGAGGCACCAGTACTCAAATCGACATTTGATAACCTTCTGTATTTTTATGACACTGTGACGAGTCCAGTATCTAAGGACCCTATATCCGCCATGGTCGTGAGTCAGCGATACGTACTCCAAGTATGGAATGGGTACTTGCGATCAAGAATGGTGACATTTTGGAGAGACTCCAAAGGAAAGGGTGCCAAGTCATACTCCGGAGGTTCCGGGAAAATCTGGGTAGATTCATGGGATTGGGTGTGGCGCGAAGAGATATATCAGCGGCTTACACGCGTGAAAACCATAGCGCAGCTAAGGAGCAAAGATATAAAATACAACATGCAAGTTTTGGGGATCGACACAAAGCACACTGTGTTGGAGGAATCCGATATTGAAGGATGGATAATGCTTAGAGAGGAAATGGCCTCTCTAAGAGAGGGGCTGAACAATCTAATAGAGGCATACGTCCAGACATCGACGTTGCAAGAGAGCCAAATTGCGAATGCGCAAGCACGGGACATTGGGAGGCTGACGAAGGTAGCAACGATACTTCTTCCCTTGACTGTTTGCACGGGAATCTTCTCGATGAGTGGGAACTTTCTTCCAGGAGAGAGCAAATTCTGGGTCTTTTGGCTATGGGCTGTTCCTTGTGTACTGGCGTTTACGTCGCTTGTATTTGTAAATCCTTTGCGCTTGATGGAACGGGTTTTGGAGATTTTCACCGGAATACTCGCTCGCTTGAGGGATATGTGCGCGAGGGCTTCATCATTGAGAAGTGGACAAAAGAAAGCTGGACTGGGGACACCCAAATCCGAAGCGTAAACCCGAGATTAGCATAACGTCAAACTATCAAGAACCCACAAGTTATATATGCACTGCTGCATTGATGCACGTTTCAAGTGCGTGTTGTGGTTGTACTTGCACGGGACAGTGGACGCGCTATACGAAAAAGATGAATATATACTTTCACTTCACCTCGTAGTCAAATAATAATACGGTCTAAAATTATCAATTATTGCAATACACTGAAGTTGTAGAATTCCGATAAACCATTAGAAAACTCAAAAGAACCGAATTCCCCATCCCCCACCACAAGAGCAAATTTCGAAAAAGTAATGGATTATGAGTAATTAGTAAAGAAATATTGCGGGGTTTCAGTAGTTTTTGAAGTTTCTTGTTGGTTCTCAGCAGTTTGAAGTAAGAATAATGAGAGGACTAGGAGCGACAGCTTAGAAAACACTGTTTAGACCACAAGTCAGAACTTCTGCAGAAACCTTTTCTTCTTGAGATGCACTAGCATCTAACATGTCATTCATTCCGCCGGTATACTATAGTACAAGAGGCATACAATCCACCTATCTATACAACAAAATTCACCGTCTTCCCACCCCTAACAACAACAATCTTCTTCGCATTTTTAAGATTCACCTTCCCAGCCAACACCTTCCCCTCAGCCGTCTCCAAAATAGCTGTCACCATAAACACCTGTAGATCATCCCCCCTCAAGTTATCATCCGGTATGGGCACATCAACAGCACATCTCAATTTCCCATTCACCTGCACTGCGCACTTCACCGTCTGCGGCGCAAGCATCGCGAACGTGCCATCCGGCTCCGGGAACGGTTCATTGAAGATAGAGCGAGCATGGGTTCTCACTACGTTCGTGCTATAGGGTAGCTTGCCGCTGAACAAGCGCGATGATAGGTAGCCATACAAATTGCGTTTCGGGAAGTGGATGTCCAAGTTCATCAAATGCCACATTTGCTCGCAAAAAGCGGGTGTGATGGGTGCCATCATCTTCAGCAACGCGAGTGTGGCTGCGCGGTTGATGTCTGCATAGACAGCCGTATTAACGGCTTGAAATCTGAGAGCGCCAGGCTTCACGGGCGTGGAAGTGGTTTCGATGAGGGTGTTCGTGAGAGTCATTAGATCTGAGATGACGGTGTTGAGGGAGTACGTTTTGCTGTACGATTCTGTGACGTTTAGTATTGTTTGCTGGACAGCGCGCCAGAGCTTTTTATTGAGTTCGAGGTCATGGGTGATTAGATCTCGCGCAAGGATGAGGGATTGCTGGTGCGCCTGTGGATCAAGTGCAGCGCGTCGCATTATGTTCTCTTGACTTTTCCTCACAAGACGTTTCATCGGCTCAAGCGTAGCACCTGAAAATTGGTCCGTTTCATCTAGTCGTTCACCCATCCAGGCATGGAGCCGCGGAGAAGTTTCCCCTCTTTTTGAAGCCTTGATGGACACATTGTAGTTTTCAAGGTCTGATTGGCGGCGCAAAATCAGTGATTTGGGGTTGGGGTCCCCACGCATCAGTGTCTGTTCATGTGCCCAAGTACTTAAGAATTTGATGACGTGCTCGTGAATTCTTCGTAACCACCGTGTGACACCGGATATCCTCTCCTCGTCCCACTCAAGAACTTCACCGACCGGTGCCTGAAACAAAATGTGCGCTCTCGTGGCGTCCGCTCCATATTTGCTCATGCAAGTTCGAGGGTCGACTCCATTGTACTTCGATTTTGACATTTTTTCGAAGCTAACGTTCGGAGGTTTTTGGGTGGCTGAGATAACTGGCTTGGATGGTACACTGAGGTCAATCTCGTCGGGTTTCAGAAACCTGCCAGTGCCAGGATCGGAATATGTTTTCCCATGGACCATTCCCTGTGCCAAAACCTTCTTGAATGGCTCACCGAGATGCTTTTGCGAAGCAGGGGCCGGCCAATATGGCGTTGTCGCGAGAAATTTGGAGATAAAGCGAGCATATAGTAAATGCAAGATGGCATGTTCAACCCCACCAATATATATGTCGACTGGAAGGGACGCACTCGCCGCTTCAGGTGAACACAATGCAGTTTCATTTCTGGCATCAAGGAACCTCATGAAATACCAACTAGAATCGATGAAAGTATCCATTGTATCCGTATCTCGCTTGGCCGCACTCCCACATTTGGGACAGGGTGTGTTAATCCAGTCATGTGCATCATCCAAAGGATTGCCGGTCTTTCCTTTAGTCCAATGGTCCTCAATTGCGGGAAGTTTAACCGGAAGTTGATCTTCAGGTACGGGAACTGGTCCACAACTTTCGCAATGGACTATTGGTATCGGAGTTCCCCAGTAACGTTGACGACTCACAAGCCAATCCCGAAGTCGCCAGGTTTCGGCAGCAGATCCAAGGCCTTTAGATTCAAGCAGGGCCACAATTCTTTCCGTGGCCTTGGCAGTAGTAATACCGGCATAAGGTCCGCTATGAGAGTTTAAATGACCGTGATGAATGTAAGGCTGGTTGTTGATAGCAACAGTAGATTCATCAGGCGAGGCAGCGATCACCATTCTGACTGGCTCGTCATATCGATTGTGTTTCCAGAATGCATGATCACGAGTGTCGTGACCTGGAACTCCCATAACTGCGCCTTCTCCGTAGTCCCCTAAGACATAAGGTGCTACAAATATTGGCAGCGAAGCTTTGGTGGCATCTGGTGTCGTCTCTTCATATGCAAGTGGGTTGAGAGCGCGGACATTGGGCAATAAATAGCCAACCTTTGAGTCTGGTGGAAGTGCAGTGATAGTGTCAAGGAAAGCTTGAAGCTCTGCATCGCTCTTGGCAAGTGATTGAACAATGGGGTGTGTTGACGCCAAGGCAACATACTGAACCCCGAATAATGTATCTGGTCGAGTGGTGAACACTTCAATGTCCGAGTGAGTTTGCTCGTTGTAGGCAATAACGGGAAATTTGATTCGAGCTCCTTGTGACTTCCCGATCCAATTTTTCTGCATCGCCAAAACTCTCTCAGGCCACGCCGAATTCTTTGCCAGATGTTCCAAGTCGTCCAGCAATTCTTGACGGAATTCTGATATCTTAAAAAACCATTGTTTCAACATCCTCTTCTCAACTTTCGCACCCGACCTCCAGGAATTTCCATTCGCATCCACTTGTTCATTGGCCAGAACCGTTTTATCCACTGGGTCGTAGTTCACAAGGGATTCGGCCTGGTAGGCCAAGCCGCGTTCGTGAAGGAGCAGGAAAAGTCGTTGGGTGTGCTTGTAATAGTTTGGATCACAGGTTGCGAACTCCTACTCCCAGTCAGCCTTCCGCCTTTGTAGTTGTCACTCGACGTACCCGATCCCAGTCCCAACGTCCATTCCAAGTTACGAGTTGTGTCCTCATCTTCTGAATGTTGCCCGAAGTCCACACCGCTGGATCAATACCTCGCTCAATCGCCGCATTCTCAGCAGGAAGACCGAAAGCATCCCACCCAATGGGATGCAGAACATTGTAGCCCTGCATGTGCTTGAATCGTGCCAGAACGTCGGAGATGGTATAGACCCGCAGATGCCCAAGATGGAGGTCTCCAGACGGATACGGGAACATTGGTAGCACGTACGCATTCTTCGCGTCCGGCCCAGCTTTGCTGTCGATCCAATTGTTTCTGGGTTCCCATTGTGCTTGCCAGCGCCTGTCGATTTCGGGGAGATTTAAGCTCAGCAAAGCTGTATTCTGGAATGAATTTGTGATAAACTTGACATTGCCAGAAGCATCTACCTTCAATCTAGTTTTCCCCGTACCAACAGTGTTTTGAAATAACTGGCGGCGTAAGAAGTTGGTGAGTAGACCTCTTTTGGAAGAATAGCTTGGGTAGCTATGGCCGAGAACATTACGGCTGCCATTGCTACGGATTGGACGACCAGGCCAGATGAGCCTTTGCCCTAAATGCCTGCTGGTAGGTAACATGTTGCAGCGGCATTTTGAGCTATGTGAATAGCTTCATTATTGTTGAATTTGAAGCTTGAGATCGCGCCAGGCTGTAGATATGATGCAGACTGATGATGCAGACTGATGATGCAGACTGATGGTGCAGACTGATGCAGACTGATGATGCAGACTGCTGGTGCAGACTGATGATGCAGACTGATGGTGCAGACTGATGTAGATGTGATGCAGACTGATCATGCAGACAGACCTCCAAAAAATTGCTTGAAAAAGGGACGTGCACCACCGCGAGACATTTGCCGGCGCCTCGACCTTCACAAAACCGCAAGCATCCTGGCCTCGTTCCTTCCTTCCCCTGTCCTGTCCTGTCCTATGTATCTCCCAACTCCACGTCTATTTCCCTTCGAGTACATATTTTCTCCTTTGTCCTCGACAATCGAATTGTATACTTGCACAATCATCATTGCATACCCTCAAGGATCGACATGAACAAGACCCGGCTCTAAAAATAAATCCCGCCGCCACTTGACTAGTCTTCCTCTGGACTCCACCTCGAAATGCTTCTGCAAAAGGCGGCTCAATAATACCACCAAAAAAGAAACAATATAATGTCGCGCAGCTATTCCAACCTGCAGCCTCATGCGCGCGACTCCCTCGAACTCGCAAGTCTAGCATCCTCCTCCCCCGGTCCTCGAACATCCACATCCTCAACCTCCTCTCGATCCGGCATCTCCTCGTCTCGGAAACTGTCCCTCGAAGAAGACGACCCTTTAGACTCGCGGAATCCTGCTGCGAATGGAGGCAGACCCGTCCCACACAACCGCAGCTTTTCGGTGTCGAGCGCATTTGATTTTCAGAGCAATCTCTTCCCGCTGAGTTCGAGTACGCATGGAAATGGGTATGCGCCTATAGGGGCCCCTATATCGTCTTCGAACCAGCAGACAGCGTTAGGGGGAGGATCATTAGAGAAACATAAGACGTTGACATATTTGAATGGGCTGTCTTTGATTGTAGGGTTGATAATAGGGTCTGGCATATTCTCGTCGCCGAGCCAGGTTAATACAAATTCTGGTTCTCCCGGAGCTTCGTTGCTTGTATGGGCTATAGCGGGGATACTGGCTTGGACAGGGGCGTCAAGTTATGCGGAGCTGGGAGGGGCGATCCCCCTTAATGGGGGCGCGCAGGTATATTTATCGAAGATCTTTGGGGAGTTGTTCGGATTCCTCTTTACGTGGTGTGCAGTTATGGTGCTGAAGCCCGGATCTACGGCCATCATTTCGATTATAATGGGGGAATATCTGGTAAGGGCAGCTATTGGAGCAGAGGCGGAGAATGTGAGCGGTTGGATCAATAAGAGCGTGGCTTTGGTCGGGTTATTCGTCGTCACGCTGCTGAATTGTATCTCTACGAAACTGGGCACAAGGATGGGAGACATGTTTATGTTCCTGAAATTCGTCGCATTGCTTGGCGTCACAGTAATTGGCATTGTCGTTGCGCTCACTGGGTATGCTTATACTGGAGAGGCGAATCAGGATTGGAAGACGATTGGGTGGTTTGAAGGGACAAGCACAAGTGCTTCATCATGGGCGGTTGCTCTATACGCGGGGTTGTGGGCATTTGATGGATGGGATAATGTGAGCACTTCCAGCCATTCTTAAATCCTCTACTAACAACTACAGACAAACTACGTGGTAGGAGAATTCCGCAACCCAACCCGCGACCTTCCCCGCGTAATCCACACAGCAATGCCCCTCGTAATCCTCTCCTACATCCTCGCCAACGTCGCCTACTTCTTCGTCCTCCCTCTCAAGGCCATCAACTCTTCCAACACAGTCGCAGTAATGTTTGGAAACAAAGTCTTCGGACCAATTGGCTCACTCATGCTCGCGTTGATCGTCAGCGCGAGTTGTTTTGGAGCCTTGAACGCTACCACTTTTACTAGTGGGCGTTTAGTATACGTTGCAGGAAAAGAGGGATACCTGCCTGCAGTATTCGGGAAGATAGGCGTGGGGAATGGAGCAGAGCCTACATCAACCCGCTTGAGAACCAGGAACTGGGCATCGAAACGAATGGCCAAGATGTTTGGAGACGAGGAAACAGGACTTTTCTTCACGCCCGTCAACGCTATGGTTCTCAATGCCTGCTTGACGGCATGCTACGTCTTCGTCGGCGAATTCGGGACCCTCGTGACATTTTACGGCGTTGCGGGCTATACGTTCTATTTCCTCACCGTCCTAGGGCTCATCATTTTACGTGTAAAAGAACCGAATCTGGAACGACCTTATAGGACATGGATCACGACACCGATTATTTTCTGCTGCGTAAGCCTCTTCTTACTCAGCAGAGCAGTCTTTGCAGAACCGCTACAAACACTCATCGTGCTTGTATTCGTGGGGATGGGCGTACCGATATATTACTGGCGCATAGCAGGGCGCGATCAAGTCAGTAAGCGAGAAAGGGGCGAGGACGAAGGATACGGTTGGAAATTTTGGAAACGGTGGCAGTCGGGGAGGTGATATTTAACTTTGAAATGCGTAATACCAATACCATATCCACTTTTAAACTTCCTTGCCCCTACTCATCAGGCTTCAACTCCCCCGGCGGTTTTGTGATTTTCGTCAAATAATCCCCATTCAAGCTCTTAAAAACCTTCCCCAGCCCCTCATGACTGTAATCCTTCTCATTCCACATATCTTTATGATACACCACTTTCTCCTCCCCCTTTTCTCCCATTTTCTCTAAACTCAAACTCACCAAACTATTCACCGCTTTTCCCGCGGGCATGAGTTTAGGTCTATATTCCTGTCTCAATTTAAATACTACTTCCCTCTCTTCACTCTTCACTACTTCTGTAGCTAGTGTTTTTGATGTAGCCGTGATTTTGGGGATTCCTGTTTTCCAAATGCCCCAATTAGTCTCCCGACGCACTACAAATAAGATAGGGGATACGTATACATACCATACCACTGTCCAGCAATCTTATAGCGATCATCGCAGAATGACCAGGGATCGTCGTAGATTGCGTGTGGGGAGTAGACTTGCATGTCCTGCTCGCTTGCACTTCCGGAATATAATGCACATATTGAGTTTACGATTTTTTGGCGGGAGGCGGGGAGCGGGATTGCTGGATGAGAGAATTAGAGGGGTTTTGACATTGGGATACGGGGATTTTATAGGTGTGTTTTATGCTTACATGACTCTGGATGGGGTGTGTAGTCAACAGTGGATGTATTTTTGGGGCTTGGGGCTAGAGTAGTGGGATCGGGATGTGGTTCGCGGGGGTGGATCGAGGAGGGCATTTTGAGGGATTTGGGAAGAGTGATTTTTTAGATGTGAGTACGAGTTGAGGAGTGAGAATTGTTTGAGAGAATAACTCTGCTTTTGAGCATTTTTGGGTGAGTGCTTTGAACTCGTGATGTCATGATATAGGTGCCCAGGTGGAGATAGAACGGCTCGTGAGGAACACACGGGAATGGAAAACCTACTGGCTGTTCTCATCTTGAAAATGGTCACTCAGTCTCCCTAATCAATCAGGAGACAAGAACAATGTAGTGTAGTATGCCCCCTCCTGGAGTTTAAAACATCCTGTATTCTCCCCAGTCCCTATGTAGTGATCTATGATCTCAATTCCTATAGTACCCCAAACTCCACCCGCTATGCAGTGAAAGTCCCTAACGCCCTTAAATCCCTATACACAATCCCATCATCTAACAGGAATCTCCCAAGCAGCAGCATCGTCATCCTCATCATCGCTGTCTAGCTGATCTTCTTCATCATTCAACGCCATCTGCACAAATCTCTGCACCCATTCCCTTTGCGCTGCTTCCTGTGCATCCCTGTCCAAGGGCGCCGCGTTTCCGTTTCCGTTTCGCGGCAGTACTACTCTCCTTCCTTGACCGCGACCTGCTTGTCGAAGTGGTCCTCGTTGACGCTGTCTATTCTGAGGTGGAGGTGGGTCTGGGACTGCGGGTGCTACAACAACCTGTGGAGGAAGCTGGTTGATGCGGAGAACGAGTGGACCTTCACGTTGGAGGGCTGCCTGTGGGGCGTCATCGATTGGGCCTTGAGCGGGCTGATCATGAGGCTCGTCGTTTGCCATTTCTAACACCTCAAACTCGCCAACCTCTTCTTGCTCTGGCTCGATCTCGGCTACTTCTTCTGGTATGTTACGGGCTACTCCTCCTGCGTATCCGATTCCGACGTCGTCGCCGTCGCCTTCTTCGAGTTCCCAGAGGCGCATGTAACAAGGTGCTTGTTCTGTGTTGTAATGCTGGTATGGATTTGATGGTGAGAGCCACGCTGAGCAGAGATAGCAGAAATGAGAACGGCATTTGAAGCATATCATATGATTACAGCCATGAGTCTTCTGTGCTGGAGCAGCGCAAGTCGGGCAGGGCGTTGTGTGAAGTGATAAGTATTCCATAGACGCCTTGTCTTCTTCCGTAAGCTCCCCCTTGTCCCTCTTAGGGGAGCACATTTTAAACTCTCCATGCCACCCTTGGTAACACCTGCTGCAAAATGCAAACGAACAGTCCTCGCACACTGAAAGTAGATCATTCCCCGAGCGAAAATCTTTCTTCGTCTTTTCTTCAGTATCTGATTCGTCGTCTGAGCTGTCGATTTCGAGACCAACTGGTTTCCGATGTTTCTTTGATCTCGCAGCGCCTTGACACCACTTTCTGGGGCAGTAGATAGTGTTTTTATCCGATTCCAAATCCGCCTTGTGCTTCAGTTTAACGTATCGTGTGACCACCTCGTGTTCCAAGGGTATTTGTAGCAATTCGCTTGGGCTGAGGTTCGTCTTCGGTTTTCGAGTCTTTCCGGCGCTTGCTCGTGCTTCCGCCCGCTTCTTTGCGCAATCCGGAGCCAGACAGCGCACCGATGCCAGATCTCCCTCGTTGATCGCATTATTGTAAAAATCTTGTAGACACTGGACGCAGAAAACATGCCCGCAATCAATCATTCGGTGGCAGACGGAACCTTTCTTAGGATCTAGTAAAAGTTAGGCAAGTCCAATACCCTCATTATTGCATATCATACCAAGGCAAACCCCGCAATCAAAAGTCTCTTTTTCAAAAGCAGCTTGCGTGGCTTTGATATCCCAATCCAGCAGGGAAATTTTATAATCCTGTGGAATTTCTAGAACCTTGCCCTCTGCGAATCCAAACGCATTTTCTGCGGATTGCTGTAGGAAATCAATATATCCATATACCGTAGCGCTGCGCCCAGATTCCTCCCATATGCGCTCACCATTCACTTGCAATTCGTCAACGTATGTTTGGGACAGCCATGCTGGAGATGTAGATATTTCGAATTGTGGCGGCTTTTCTTCTGGATACCCTTCTGGCAGGGTTATATGTAATTGGAGTGACGGGAGGTACGAAAGATTATGCGACTCGACATTCGTGGCTTGTGTAGGAGTAGATTCGACATTGACTTGGCTCGAGGAGTCCGATTGTGGCGGGGTAGGCAGTGCGCCATCCGAGGACGCGGGGAAGACGACCTTGACTGCGTTTTGGGGGTGAACGGGCAGTTCGATGGATGCGGAGAAGGGATTCTCGGGGTCGAGGACGATTTCGGGGAATATGGCTTGGATGCATTCAAGCTCGATTGTGCGCTCGTCGTCGTCCATGGCGGGCAGAGTGTCACCGGTCGATCCTTGATAGAGGAACGACTTGTGCTTCGGAGAGAGAAGTGGGGTTCATAAGTGACGAGTACCTGTGAATATGCAGGTTTATAGAAGAGGGAATGTGGTCGAAGTGGCGAAGAGTCACTAGAAATATATTTGTAAGTTGTAAGTCTGGTGGTGTTGAGAGGTATTACGGTGAGTGGCTGCGGACCAAAATAATTCCTCGAGAGCCGCCAGCCCTAAATTAATTTCAGTGCCGCCTTAACCTTGACATGATCTACGTGAACTTTCCAAGAAACCTCGTCAGGACTTAAAGGGGGTTTATTCATGCAACACAACATATTCAACGTTGCTGCGTATTGAGGGGAAATATTTGGTACTACTGAGGAGAAGCTCTGCCGACAAGACCAAGTCATCACCGCAGCCATGGCAGACACCGCTCTTGCATCACTCTCCTTCACCCATGTTCACTATGTAACTATCCAATTCTCCAAAGCTTGAGTCAGACCGAAGCTGATGCTCTCAGGATCCAAACGACCCCATATCCTACCTCTGCGCCTGGCTCGCCCTCGTTCCCCAAGGCCTCTGCGTTGCGTACGCGACCCTGGTCTGGTCGACCCGCGAAATCGAGATTCTCCTCATGTTCGGCGGACAAGTTGCCTGCGAAGTTTTCAGCTTTGCTCTGAAGCGGATATTGAAGGAGGAAAGACCGCCACAGATGCATGGGAAAGGATACGGGATGCCGTCTTCGCACGCCCAGTTCGTGGCGTTTTTCTCGCTCAGCTTGACGCTGTTCTTGCTCTTTAGACATGTGCCGAAGAAACCTACACCTTCGCATACGCCATTGAGTCTTGTTGCGAGGGTTTTGCTTTCGGGGCTGGCGCTGGCGAGTGCGGGGTTGGTTTCTTGGAGTAGGATCTACTTGAGTTACCATACCCCAAAGCAAGTTTTGGTTGGAATTCTGGCTGGGGCTGTGACTGCATTGCTTTGGTTTTCGGTTACAACAATTGTTAGGCAGATCGGACTATTGTCTTGGGCGATGGATCAGCCCATTACAAGACTGTTTAGGATGAGAGATTTAGTGGTGGAAGAAGACTTGTGTCAAGCTGGATGGGAGAAGTGGGAGTCGAAGAGGATATCTCAGTCACCTAAATCGAATGGTAAAAAGAGAAGGTGATGTGTACATATCATAAATTTACCGGATTCTAAGAACTGAATCTTCTGCCATGTCTAAAGTACCGATTAAGTAGAGGGCGAGGGCGTGGCTATTCTCATACGTCCACTGGATAAGCCATTACCAGCGCAAGGCTGCTTCCCTCTCTGCTCCTTCCCCTTTCTTGGCATGCCAGGTCTGGCATTGCGGATCCAGCCCTTCCTGCCATCTCCTCGTCCAGTCTTTCCGAGTAAAGACTTCGCCCTCGATTCTTCAAGATATTCTTAATTTCGACTCCTCAGCACAGCAATCTCAACCCAGCTCCAACTCTTGCAACGTCACCCCTTTGCCCTCCTTCTTAACCTTAACTTGATTTCCCCACTCTTCAGAACAGCTCTCGATAAATAACCCTATCGAAATCTTCTTGTCTTCAAAATACTTCGCCGCTTTCTCGCAGTGCCACACTTCCAGATCATCTCGGATATTCTTCAGGTACTGCGTCGCCACAACTAGCGGAGTCGCAGCCCGAAACTGTGGCAGCATCCCGAAGTTAGAGTTCCAAATGTAACGCATGCCTTTCCGGATACTCCTCGCTGTGTGATGCTGGATCTGTTGCACAAGTGCTAAGCAGAGTGGGAGGTCTCCACAAAGTGCATCGGCAATTACTGCGTCGTGGGCAATCTGGTCTTCTGCATAGAGGATTGTGGGGAGAGGCGTGAGGATGGGTAGTGTTTCCTCTACAGGGAAATCCAGGATCCATCTCAGGGCCCCTCGCAACGCATCGTACAGCAGTACTTTTCCAGCCCAACAGTGGAGCAGTCCTTGGGCAGTAAAATACGAGTCGAACGTGAATGGAGAGGGACCGAAGTCGATGTGGCTGACGGCAGTATTGTCATCGACTGATACAGGATGAGGAACCATCTTGTGCAGGCAGGAGATCCACATGTTGAGTTGGTGATTCAGCTGGCGCCATTGACCGAGAATACCGCTATAAATGCCAGTGGAGTCCTCGTTCCATGGACGTAACATCAGTTCATCCGATTGCTCCACGATCTCAGGGATCTGGGCTGTGATGTCTTCGAGGCTTTCGGAGAGGTTTGCGGGCAGACTGTTGGATTTCACGAGATGATCAGGCCGCTGGACGTGGGCCAAAATGCAGCGCTTTCGTGTGCAGAATGAGCTGCTGATCTGCAACTTTATCAGAAATCTATAAGGGGACATTATTGAAGTTACTGACCGCTAGGGTTCTGAATATCATCCACGTCTTCAATTCGTCCACTTCCGTTAGACCTTCAGGGCCGATGATAATACCGGAAAGCTGAGCCCCAGTCACCTGCTTAATCCAACCGTCTGCTTTTACTGTGGGGCAATCATAGAGCTACAACCGTCAGCACTCTTCCATTCGCAGATGGCCTTGACTACTCACTTCATATAACGAGATGACAACGGCTGCGGCCAGAATATTGAAATCTGCACGCTTCTTTCTAGCCGCCATCTGGAGTTGTTTCAGGGCCGAAGCAAACGATAATCTAGCCATTCTCACTGCATAGTCATCTTTTTGCGTCTTGCCCAAGTGAACCAAGCTCAATGCCTGAAGGCTGTGCTCCACGAGCGTATCTTTGGCTGCAACATCTGGAAGATGGAAGAACCAACCGGCATGTGGGTTATTTGTCTGAACGAGGGATGACCAAGTTGGGTAGCTTGAGGTCGCAGCTGACCACAACTGCGATAGGTTCACGGCTGCCGGGCTTGGTTCTTTTATTGGTCGAATACTGGCGGTGATGATGTGAAACTATTGCAAGGTAAGCTTTGGCACACGCTATAAGGGTCCCACTTACAGGTTCATGCTGGCTGAAGTTTATCACTTTCCCCACAGCCGACGAACATCTCGCAGGTTCGTGCTTAAAAGCACTTGTTTCGTGCTGATATGCCCTATTAGGAAATCAGTCTCCGCTGTACTAAGTGCTGTTGAGCAACGTTGGTACAAATTCAAGGCTGCAACATGAACCGCAACGTCGGGTCACTCACACAAATTCGAGCTTTTTCTCGTCATATCCCGGGCATTCAATGCCGCCCTCGGTACAGCGAGAACATTTGGGTTGTTCTGCCGTGCACTACAAAACGTGGGCGTCAGCACGTATGCAAGCCATCACGTCGGCAGCGAAGTCATACCTTGACCTTTCGTCTTCTGCACTCGCGACATCTGACTTTGTAACGTCTTCCCATCGTCAACTCAAGCCAAGATGCAATATGCAGCCTCTCACTCGCAATACGATCAATGCAACTGGCTGAAACCCGGAGTTGGAGTAACCTAAGGGGGAAATTCCACGGCAGTTGCTTCATGACGGCCCATAGCACTCTTATATGTCTACTCTTCTGGCAAGCTGTTGCGCTTCAGCCCCAGAGAGTATTAATACCTGCACTAGAATGGGATACCGCATTGGGAAATCCTGTCTTTGAAGCCGCGCCCACCAGCACTTAGTGCCGGGACTACACGTCAAGTTCGCGACCTTGGCCGGATCTGGAAGCCACCTGCGAAGTGCATCGCCCTAAACGTCGATCGTCGAAGACTAAAAGATGCAGAATATAGGGTGAGGCTGAGGATTTTAAAATAAGCATAAACACCATCACTTCCCGAGAAGCTGGAGGCGGCTAGTTCCACGTGGTTGAAGTCGTCACTGCACCGAGCCAGCCACACACAGTGACGGAAATACGAGGCGTATCTCGTATTCTCACTATTTTGCGGGAGCTAGTTTCGAATCCGCAAAGCATTGGCAGATAAAGTTCCGTGGAGGAGCTGGTAATAAAGATCCTGTCTCTACTACTCCTTCGGATTTCCGGGTTGAGTAGTCTTTGAGAAAGCCACAACTTATTGGATTCCTATAACTGGTTACTACTTGCCAACACTAATCTCTAGACAGAGATTATACTTACAAGTTACAACCGGATAGGTCCTCTTCATGACACTAATGACGCCTGACCCCTTTCAAGAATCTTAGGGTCACGTGCGGATACTCACGTGTAGGCACCTGGCACTCTTTCGAGTCTTCACACAATCTTCCCGTCTTCTTCAGAATTCGACATCCTCCTCGGCGATTAGCAACACTTTTGAAAGCATACAGCATCACAACCACCTCGATCTAGACCCTCTAATCGTCCACAATCTCTTATCTTTCGCCCAACATTCTAGAGTCAAGTCGCCGGTTTCACCGCCGTGCTAGCCGTCACCGCTTCTGGTCGTTGAGTCGCCTTCTGGATTTGGCTTACGATCAGGTGTGATATTTGCTAGGGTCAACATCTGTGTGTGACCTGCGAAATATGCTTCATATACCTTGAGAATGGCGAGTTCAACTTCAAGGGACGACTTTGACATGACACCTTCTTGATATGGGCGCATGTCGTCCAGGGATAGTCTCGGTTCGGCCTCTTCGTCAGCAATTTTCGGACGACACTCCATGCAACCTGCCCGAAAGCGCATCGCCTTCCTCTCATTCCCTTCATCGTCTTTGAATCAACTTCAAGAGTTGGCGCCATAGCCCGCGTCATGTTGCACGGCGTCGACCAAATGCAGGATAGTGGCTGGCACTGATTACTGTGCTTGTATGGCATCTTTCTCAGATCAATCAATTTATATGAGTATTGCCCGGTAAGTGGGAGACGGGTCGAATCAGAACCGAGTCGCGGAAGTCATCTCGACATGCAGGGTAATCAAAATCCTGGTTGAACATCTCAACAGTTTGTAGCTGTACCAATTGCCTTCGATGCACGCCGGTTTTAATTGGAAAGTTCCAACTGAGATGGGCCTGCAGATATTTATTTATATTGTCTGACTACCATGGACGTTGCAGACCACAAGACTCTTGGCGAAAGTTCGCAATGGGTGCCTTCACTCTCCAGTGCCGGATAGCCAGGTCCGTCTCGTGTCTCGGTACTTGAATTTTGCTAACAGTTACCGATTGGCTTTTCTACTCCTCACTGACGTTCATGTTTCTCGTTCATCATTATAATGCATTTTAGTTAAGCTGTTGTGGTACTATTGTTCTTGTTATGCTTCTTCGGACCCGAGTACATGGTACCTGCGCTGCCTAGGATATCTCGGGTCGGTTGATTGAGCCTATGAGCCCACGTGTAGTGAGCCTCCCCCTAGCTGCACGTCGTGTCCGACGCGAAGTGACGTGAGGCGCCCTGCAGCTGCCTACTTCCGATCACTGCACTATCAGGAGAGGGGACTTATCAATCTCGGGAATGACTAGACTGGGCAAGTGTACCAAAGTTTCAACTTCCAACGGTGCACGGAAGAAGTTAGATACGAAGACAGGAGAAAGGTGTTAGAGTATATACAAGAGGGCTTTCCAATAATATTCGGTGGCGTTGAATAGTAGAACTTGTCTAGATCTCAAGAATGTTGCTCTTACCTTATGTTTGGTTGCTGCTTACAACGATACATACATCAAATGCTGAGTCCAAGGTCCTGGATAAAGCTTATATTATCAGGCTTGCTCCAGAAACCGACTACTCAAATGGACTGTCCCGTCGAGACGCTCACATCACCTCTTTCCACAAGCGTGCCGCATCTCTAGAGTATGATGTTCGTTATGAATTTAAGAATCCGGATGTATTTCTTGGACTTTCGATACAAGCGACGGGAAATGCTAGCGATGAGGAATTGGTTACACAACTGAAAGCTATACCTGGCGTTGAGTCAGTCTCAAGGGTGTACAGCTTTGGACTGCCAGTACCACCAAACACTCCACCACCACTGGAACCGATGCTTTCGTACTCGAGCCCAGGACCGCTTAACGTCTCTGCTGGCACTGGCAAATTGGCCTCGACACTTCAAATGGGAGCTGTTGACAGACTTCATAGTCTTGGCATCAAAGGCAAAGGAATCAAAATTGGGATTGTGGATACTGGTGTCGATTACAGACATCCTGCTCTGGGTGGTGATTTTGGACCTGGTCACAAGATTGCGGGTGGCTATTCTTTTTTGACGGATGCTGGGAAGATTGAAAATACCCCGAATCCTTTAACGACTTGTTATGGGGGTGGCCATGGAACTCATGTTGCTGGTATGGCCCTTACGACGTCAAATGATCGTAGCTAACTTTTCAGGAATAATTGGGATGGACAGCGTTCCCGGTGGCTTTGATATCGTCGGTGTTGCTCCGGAAGCCACACTTTACATGTACAAAGCTCTCGATTGCAGTGGCCATTCAGTGGGCGACACCATTATGTCTGCCATGTCTCAGGCCTATGAAGACAAGGTCGACATTGTCAGCATGTCAATTGGAGCCGGACCTCAAAGCTTCAACGGAGATCCAGACCCCTTGGCTGGCATCACCAAGAAGCTTACCGATGCCGGGATTGCAGTTATTGTTGCGATGGCAAATGACGCTTCCGGAAGCCCGTACGCCAGGAACCTGTATTCCGAGCAATGGCCTAGCACTGAACCGACAGCTATTGGAGTAGGGGCCATTTCCAATACGGTATTCCCATTGGTCTACACGGCGGAGGATTCCAAAGGCACAAAGATACAGTATGCTTCGGTGTACCCTTTGAACTTTCCGGATGGAGCAGACGTGTATATCATGGACAATGGTTGTGACGGTGACGAGTGGAGTACAGTTCTTGCATCGATCAAGGATATCAATAACACAATCATTGCGTTTGGAGTAAATCTAGCTGGTCAGGCATGCTCTGCCACAAGCGCTGGAGGCTGGAAAAGCACTTCGAAACTTTCTCCCGCGTATATCATGGCTTTCAATGGCGCTACCAAGAACCCTGTCAACTCCGCACAAGAAGATCCGTATTTGTCTGCCTATGACACTCCGAGCCAAGGATTCTTTGGAGCAACTCAGTTCATCAATGTTAATGCGGCAGACGGCGCAAAATTCAGCAAGAATTATAAATCAAGTGGTGGATACGGGAAATATAAATTGAAGTTCAAGAGTAAAGATTTCACCAGCGTCCCGCAGCCGACTGGAGGGTTGATGGATTATTACTCTGATTTTGGACCGACATGGCACGATTATATCCTGAAGCCCCAACTCTCTGCGCCGGGAGGTCATGTCCTGTCAACATGGCCGTTGGGTCCGCTCGGTGGTTATGTTATCCTTTCCGGGACATCGATGGCTACCCCTTATATCTCCGGATGCTTTGCTCTTGTCAAAAGCCAGTTTCCGGGAGCAACGATTGAAGAAATCAAGAACATGCTCATGACCACAGCTAGCCCGGTCCCTTGGGTATACGATTCCTCCATCTTGGCAGCAACGCCCCAACAAGGCGGCGGTCTTGTCAATGCTTACAATGCAATATTCTCGAAGAGCACTGTATCTCCAGGCCAACTCACAATTACAGACGTCAGTCATACCGAATACGGAACTGCAAACCTTACCATCAAGAACACCTCTGGTGGTTCAAAGACGTATTCCTTCTCTCACAAGGGGGCCGGCTACATGGACTACACTCTAAACTACGGCGAATACAACCAAAGAGCCATCTACGGCACCGCATCCTTCACCCCCTCAACCCTCACCATCCCCGCCGGCCAATCCTCCAACGTCCACATCGCCATCACACCCCCACCAGGCATCGATGCTACTGTCCTTCCCGTCTTTGGCGGTTACATCAACATCGAATCAGCCGGCGAGACCCTCCACGTCCCCTACGTCGGGCCACCGTACTCTCTTTACAATACGCCTTATCTGTACATCCAAAACGCGTCCATAGGCACCGTATTCCCGCGTATCTGGGCCTATAATGCTGATCAAAGCACCTCGACTGTTGATGAAGGACTACTGGAATTCACAGTTTCTTATGGCTATGGATCGAGTTTACCAACACTGCAATGGACGAGAGAATTTCGCGTTGATGTATTACCAGCCAACACCAGAATTGCCTCCATAGTCAACCACCTCGGCTACGACCCAAAAGTGGATGTTGAGTATAAGCCATCGGCGTTTAGCCCTAATAGCACTGTCTTTGGATATGAAAGTTTCGGTACGTTGCAGGTGTTGAAGGGGTATAATTGGCCGGCTGGGAACGGGGTGTTTAGGTCTGATACGCAGGTTACGGGGGGTGATGGCGGGAAGTGGGCGGTGGGGAAGGGGGATTATAGGTGGCTTGTTAGTGCGCTTAGGTGGGGTGGTGTTGGGGGGAGGTTGGAGGATTATGATACTTGGTTGGGACCTGTTGTGCGGTTTGTTTAGTGTTTGGGAGTGTGATTTTTATGAAGGGCGGGGTTAGATAATGGTAATGTTGCGGTTTGTTATTTATGTTCGGTCTAACTATTTTATGTACGTGTTTTTACCCTTTCCAATCATCTACAGCCGAGCCTCATTTTCTGCTCTTAGAAGCCCCCGAAGTCTATTTTGTTGCTTCGTATAAAGAAACTCGTTTCAATCGTTGCCTTCACTCCTCTTTCTTCCCAACCACAACCTCATTCTTCGCCTCAGCCACTACCTCAACATCCCCATTTCCCTCCAAACTCGTCACAGAAGTACTCCTTGTACTATGTCCCTGCGTCCCAATCGTCAAAAACGGCACAAAGAACAGACTAGCTGCTGACACCGCAACTCCAAACCAAAACGTCATGATGTACGGCCGAGTCGTTGTCTGCAAGGCCGCTGTCCCGGAAGAATCGGCGTTGTAGATACTGGCTGAGATTCCGAGACCGACGGCGGAGCAGATTTTTGTTACGGTGTTGAAGATTCCTCCTGCCAGGGATTGCTGGGCTGGTGGTAGGGAGGACATTACGTACATCTGTTCGGGGGTGTTAGTGAGGGGGACAGGTAAGGGGAGGGGGACGTACGTTAGCTACGTTAAAATGGAGATCTGCTCCTATGACGCTGAGTAGAAGACTGGGGAAAATGAAAGCCCAGTAAGTATTTTCCGTTTTCATGACTGCTAGCAGAAGTGAAGATCCAAGGTATGCTAGTGCACCCATACCGATGAGCAATTTATTGCTTACACGGTGCAGAATCAGGCCGGCTATGATGTTGACGCCGATTCCGCCGATGGCTTGGGGTAGGAGGTGGATTGCTACTGTGAGGGAGGAGTAGTGCATTACGTTTTGCATGTAGAGGGATAGCCAGAAGGCGGAGGTGGTGAAGGACATGAAGCCGAGGAGGACGACGATGTTGATCTGGGTTTTCTTAGGTCGTTTGTTTTGAGGTTGAATGGGAGAACTTACGAGTGAGAAATTTCTGTCCCTCCAAATCCGCAGTGGCATGAGAGGGTACTTGCACCAGCCCTCCCATGCTACGAAGCCAAATATGAGTACAATGCCCAGCAAAAGAAGGACTAGCACGTAGCTCGTCCTCCATCCCTTGGGCGCATCACCCGCAATTCTATCCTCATCGATCAGCTTCGTCCCACCAACACCAAATCAAGCAAGAAAACCACTCACGTCAAACTCGAGCAAAACAGCGCAATACCAGCCATACTCAACCCAATTCCCACAAAATCAAACCTCTTCAAAGTCTCCCAACTCAACTTCTCCGTGCTCTCCTGAGTCCTCGGCACCGTCCAAAGCGCCGCGAAAAAGAACGCCGCATAAACCAAACACAACAACCAAAAACTCGCTCTCCAGCCAAACAGCCTCTCCGCAACCCCACTCAAAATCGTCCCTAGCACAAAGCCCACCGGATTACCAGCGCTGAAACACGCAAAAGCGTAGTTTTTCCGCTTGGAAGGCACTTCGTAGGCTGCGCCGAGAATGCCGACGGCGGGGGGAACGGAGGCGGCACTCCATAAGCCGAGGAGACCGGTGAAGATGTCGAGGTACAGGGGGGTGGTGGCGAAGCTGGCGATCAGGGAGGAGAGGGAGAAGGCTGCTAGGGCGAAGAGGAGGAGGGGGCGTCGGCCGAAGGTGTCGGCTAGTTTGGCGAAGAAGAGGAGGAATGCGCCGGAACTTAGGCTGTATTTGAAGGTTAGTATATATTTGTTTCTTAGGTATTTAATGAAGAGGGATAGAGATGAAGAGAAGAAAGGGACATACGAAGCAGAAGCATTAATCCACGTGATCTCCGCACTGCTCATGTTCAAATCTCGGCCTATTGGCGCTGTGATCACAGTGCAGATTCCGTATAAGAATGAAGAAGTTCCAATTGACATTGTAGCTGTCAGGACAAAGAGACATTCGTGGATGGTTGTGGGGAAACATGCTGGTCTCTTGCCGGCTTCTGCATGTTGCTCAAGAGGTGCTGATGGTTCGTCCAGATTTGTGTCGTCTTCGGCCATGGTTGCAAGCCAAGGGAATTATGAGTTGTCTCTGTACATGTGAGATGCTTCATTATTTACACTTTGGGAAACATGGGGAAATGCTCACGTACATCATTGTGAGTAGGGGATTTGTCATGTCCACTTCCCGAAGCGAAAAGTGGGGTGACGGGAGCCGGTGCGGAAAGAAGCAAGGAGCATCATCACTTAGCCGGGAATAGTGTGAATACCAATATATAAGAACCTCAAATTACTATTAATTTGGCATGGGTATCATAACTATATACATCATTACAGCCAACTGTTCTTCGTACTGCTTATCTTGCTATAACTAGTCATAGATCTCGTCGTCGTCGTTTTCCGTCTATTCATCTCATATTCCTGCTCCAACTTATCCGGCGGCGCACCATCTTTGATGAATAAATGCCCAGAGCTTTCTGCCTCGACATGCCAATCAACGTTCAATTGCTCTCCATGCGGTCCAGAGCCGCAGCTTCCGTGTAATGCTCGCGAGAACGGGCTGTTGACGGCGAGTGCGAACAGGTTTTGGGGTTCGGTGAAATCGGTTACGAGGCCGGAGCGGATGATGAAGTATACCAAACACCAGAGATTCGTGCAGAAGACAAGAAGCAGGACGATGTAGAAGATCCCTTCCCATTTTTGAGTGTATCCAGATGTATATTGCTGCGACGTGAGCGAGGCGTTGAAGCTTTGGAATACGGGTTCTTTGAGCATTGGAGAGTCGTGATCCCAGTAATGGTAGAATGACGCACGAGTAGTACTTGTGAGTAACGTACTTCCCGTCATGACAGCAAGCATTTCCGAAAGGCTGGGTAAAGTACTGTTGAGTGTGACGTCGCCTGTTTCCGGCGACAGAACCACGAATTGTGAGAGCAGTCTCGCTATCGAGGCGTTGGCGTTGGTAACTCCAGTGTTCATAGATGTTGATAACATCCAACCGGCGGCCACATTTCGCCAATCCGTACTCCTGACATTTGGCGCATCTAGGGCTGATTCCGAATATTTCATATTGTCGTCCGGGTTTTCACAATTAGATTCGAGATGTCCGCCGGTGGTTCCGGAAACATTAAAGTGGGAGCTGCAAAGAGGCGTCGAGAAGGATCGCATTTGACACATGGTGTAATCGGTTGTGTTAGGGGACTTGACGAGAAGATAGACAGAATCCTCAGTGGGATATGTGGTAGGGCCATAGGGAGCCGAGATATTGGTGAGTGTGTTGTAGTCAATCGGATACTATTATCGTTAGCAGAGTTCTACGGGATTTGGTGAAAATATACCATCGGAAAGACAGGTGGTTGTCGCTGGTAATTTTCACCCCACTCGAACAGATCGTCCACCACTGTGCTGTTGATGTATTTCTTTCCTGGAACAAGTTGAGAGTCTCCCTCATAGCCAGGCCAGGCCACCTTTTGACCCGGAATTGTCGAAGTATTGGTCAAAGCATGCTGCCACTCGGAATAGATCAGAGGAGCAAGTTCTTCCTTATTCATATTGACGCACAGCACGTTGACAACAGGGCTCGCAACCGATGCTCTGACTTGGTACTGTCCAAGGCCATTAAGTTCTTCTGGCTGAAGGATCGCGTTCTCAGAGTTTTGCGCCGCGGCAAGAACACCGGCATGAGGCATAGCTAGGCTGACATTATTGATTACCCTGTTGTGTTCTCGGTATGCGGCGGTGATATCACTAGTATTCAGCATTATCCAACTTCCCGTGACCGTGGTATTATCGTACAGCATAGCGGGAGCTCGAGGTCTGTGCCTCAAATCAGTAGAGGTTCCATTAGCAGCACGAATCTGAGCCCAGTTGTTGAGGTAAGTGATGGAATTGTGGTACGCTGCGACCCATTAGCAGGTGAAAAAACCAGTGACCGAAATAAGTACCTTGACCAGCAAAATCGATTGACGTGCATTCAACGCCCCTCTGTCCGGGATCCATCTCGAGCGTGATGGGAGTCTCACACTGTTCAGTTATGAAATTGATATTGGCATAACTGGCTTGCGCTAAACCGCGCATCACCCTATTTTCCCATCCTCCAAACTTCAAATGCGGCGAGACGATGGCATCAGAAGCGGTGGTATAGAACATAGCAATGAAAGCAGCAAACAAGGTAATTGCTCCAAGAAACGAGAATCCAACATGCTTCAAATGCTGCCAATGCGTGATCATAAACCCCGGCTGGATGACCCAAGTCCTCATGGTCATCTCTGCGATTGTCACGCCGCGAGAAGCCTTAATGATAGACCTACGGCTCAGAACTTGCCCCAGAAACGTGACGAACACTGTAACGAAGGAGAGTTCAATCGTCTTGGCGAAGAGAGCAAATACGGTCGAGGCCGTGCTTGGTTCCAGGTTGCCTCCAGAGCGAATCATACGGCCATATCGAGGACCCACACAAGCAAGAATCAGCCATAGCGCGGAGAAAACGGTCGAGTATACGGAAAGGAGCAGGATCGAGATCGAGAGCCAACTTGTTCGGGACGAGTGGAAACTTCGTTTCGGAGGGCAGCCTTCGAATTCTGTCTGCTGTTAGCTGCGCATTCTTCAAAAAGGGAGGCAGTCGTACTATTATCATTATAATTACCATTATTCGCACTTCTTTCCTCTATATCCTCTCCATCAAAGTCCTCGGTGAAAGACGAACTCTTGTTCTTTCCTTTCATATTATATGGCTCCTGCTCCTGTTCTTCCACCGCCGCTAGCTTCCTCAATACCTCCCCATTGTATGTGAGTCCTGGCGACGAGAGCAGAGGTTTCGAGGGCTCAGTTATGAACGGTGAATCTGCAATTTGCGGAGAGTTTTGTCCTGTGGAGAATGGATTCGAGTTTTTGCGGGAGTGCATCGAAGTTCGACTTCCAACGGGTACGCGCGGGATAGAGACTCGCCTCTCTCCCGAAATCCCTAGTCCTTGTGCCGGCCGCTCAGGATCAAAGCATTCATCGATCAGATCATTGAAGTCCTGGGACGAAGAAAGTCGATGGTAGCTGCGCCGAGAAGTAGTCGCAGAACGTGGTGAATTTGGGGATCTGGGAGAATTCATCATAGTCGGGGACTCGGAGATGGCGCTCTCGTCCCTCCGCAGAAGACTTCGACGGTCTCCTAAATCAATAGACATTATCGCTGAGCATCAATTGAGGCTGGAGGGGTCGGTGTTTTTCATGGGGTCCAACAATTGCGATTGCTGCGCCGCCCAACTTGTTGGCAAGGCTTGATGAAGATCGGCAGCGCCGGATCAAAACATGCGAAAGACACGAGGAAACTGATAAGGAAAAAATAGAATTTGTGAAAGATACCAAGATGAGGACAAGCGAGAAACGCGAAGATGAGAGAGATAGTGAATGTGAATGCTGCCTTCAGCACCAACAGCACCAACAGGACGGACCCAACATTACCAACAAAGGTACTTTGGTAATGATCGCCAGGGTTGAACTCAGTCTGAACATCCCCTGCTGAAGAACAAGACTGAAGCGCCAGACTCAGGGTGATTGCCACGCCTGCTCGCATGCTTGCATAAATTGGTAACGACTCAAGACTCGGTCTCGGGAAACCTTCAGTGGAGAGTGTGCAGAAACGAGGAGGTTGATCGTTGCTTGGCGTTCTAAAATGTCGTATTATGTTGGTGGCGCAGTATCAAGGAGAAGATTGGCTGGGGATACGGGTTAACTGCGGAGAATACAAGCTTTCCCCTAGAAACATAGCCGCACGGCGCCTGGTTTTCTGCTCCGCCGCCGTTAACGACATGTCTTGTCAAAAGGAAATATTCACGTATATCACGTCACTGCCAAAACCATGTGGAGTGATGGATAAGCTTCATTGACTGCTTTCTGGTCATGTAGGGCTGAAATGCTGCTGTGCGGCACCTCCTCGCACCTGGTGCACCCTGCCATATTCTGATGAAACACGCATGACTCGTTGCTTCTCTCCGAGGGGCCACAAATACGCAATACAAAGGCAGCAACCTGGGAAAATTGGAAAGAAACCGCCGAACTCAAAAATCGTGATTTGGGGCAAATATGGAAGGTTTGATTTTCGGCAAGGATAAAAACCATCGTGTGCCTGCTGAAAGACCAACCTTGGAATCGTTCGCCCAGAGAGCACCGAGCTCGAAGCACCGCCGGCAAACATGCCCTCATTCTAAAAAGCCAATCTAATTTGCGAAATCGATTCCATGAAATTCTTGGACCCTTCTAGAACGCAAAGCCACCCAGACATCTGACTCCTTGATTGTTATTTATGGACGATACCCCGTTCGAGGTCTTGATTGCTCACTCCTGACACGCGGTTGGGAGGCGTCAGTACCGAGTGGCTGTTGGTAGTTGGTACGAGATGCGGCACCTTTGAACTGTATACCACCAGAGGGAATCGAAAGTCCACCACTGCGCTCACTGTGTCCTTTGATGCTGAAAGTCGGTTTTTGTCTGGCTCGAGGACTCTCCGCGCGTCTGTCAGGTCTTCTAGCTGGGGGCGGACTGCGGCTTCGGTAATCTCTCGGACGGTGATAGTTATTGGAACGCATCTCGGGCTCACGATCGCGGTGCGAAGGGCCACGACGCTCACAAGGAGAGCTGTTGCCATAGTCTCGGTCTCGGTGTTGATCTCGAGAGCGTCTTGAACCACCTTGTCCGGAGCTATGAAGATTGTCGTGCCCATTTTCGCGACGCTCTCGGCTCCTTGCCCGGTAGCTCGAAGGTCGTCGGTTCTCATCATCGTACTCACCCTGCCGGTAACTTGCTGAGCCTCGTGATCTCTCTGCATTATCATAGCGTTGATCTGTGTGACGTGGTGGGAGAGGTCCAGGTGGTCTTGGTGGTAGGCGATGTTCTGAGCGTTCCGCAAACAAGTCATGGCTTGGATGTCGAGTATCTGCTGCTGGATGTGTTGCACGTTCCTTTGACCTCGCCCGACCCGCATTCGAAGCCCTACGCAATTCTTCCTTCAATCGACGAGCATCTTCTGATAGGGTAGGCACTGATCCGTGAGACGGTAAGCGCGCATTTGAGGAGTTGTCAGCTCTGTGAATGTCATTTCTTCCAGTCCGCCCACTTCCCTGAATTTCATCCCGAATGATTCGACGCGAGCCTTCATCTGAATGCGTGGCCGGAAGAAGATATGAAGAAGGGTGTTGGTAAGCATCTTCATCTTCGTCTTGATGGTGAGTTCGATCTCGTTCATTTCTGCGAAAGTCACTTGAACGCGAGGTTCTTGGTGAATGGCGAGAATCTCGAAAGCTTGCTCGATCAGAAAGTCTCCGATGAGAATTCTCTTCATCGCGTCGAGAATGCTCGATAGTCTCAATGTTACTGCCGCGATCTCTTGACCTCGTACTTGGACTTGTACCGGCATCCTCGACACTCATCCCAAGCAAACGCAGACGATCAGGATGCATATAGTTAGAGCCACGGCCTGCCGTATTCACCTCATGCTCAGCTTTTTCTCCCCGCCCCGGAGACTTGACGTCGGCGTAGATGTCGATATCAAATTCATCATCTTTATCCTCAGATCTCGCGACTGTCATTCCATCTTGGTGTCGGTGCTCGGTAGGACGTGAGACTTTCTGGTCGTGGCTGAGATCGGTTCCAGCCTCCCTGTCTTTCATAATTTCCGTCTTTACTGGTTGTAAGCCAGATTGTGAGATGTGGCCTTTCTGTTTGTGAATTGCGGAGATAGAATGTGACGACGAGACGAGAAGTTGAAGACAAAAATATTATCGAAAAATGATACCCCTTTTTCGCCTGAGTGTTTACACCGCCTTGGAGTCACGTGTGTACTCTATGCTTCTGCGTGCAGCAACATCTGTTCTCACGGATCTTGAACCTTCTGCTCAGTCTTATTTTCTCACCCAAGCTTCTTGTAATCATCTTGATCTGCTTCTCCAAGCTTGTCTCTGGTATCAGTTCTCAGTCTTTATATGGCCACTACCTCAGACCTCTCATTATTGCACACTTGCTGTCTTTGTAATGCCCCCTTTCTGCCTCTGTCTTTAGTACTTTGACATTAATACATCAGCTTCGTACCAAACTCTCAAGCCATCTTTGTATTGGCTGGCCCCGCGCCCTGTTTTCGATTTCTCTCTGCCCATTGCCTCCTCCTGTTACCCTGCAATCTTTCAGCCACCTTGATAGCAGCCCCACGAACACGATGGCCAATTTCGTCCAGAAGCTCCCCTTCCTCGGCATCGATATTGAAATCAGGCTCGGTGGGCAGACCCACTGCTCGGATCCGCGATCTTTTGACGTTCTTGACCCATTTTTTGAAATCGGGTCCTATCACACTCCCGTGTTGCACATTGTCCGCATTCTGCCAGTTATCTGTGGTAAGACCTGTATCGTCGGCCCCTCTCTTATGCCAACGCCCTAAGATTTCCGGTGTTCGAAGTGTGCTGGCCCCATATTTCCGCACGATGGCATTCCAATGGTCCTTTTTCTGTACTGCCTCAAGCCAGTTTATCGGGATTGGCCAAGAGATTGAAGTATCCCTGCTACCACCCACTTCGTACCTCTCACCATGACGAAAACGTGCGGGCGGAGATGCACCGGGCCTTTTGACCTTGCCCACATAGACATGATCCCACCAGCAAGGATAGTCCATACGCCTCATTGCCATTATGGGGCGAATAATGTCTTGCTGCGGGTAGATGGGGTTTCTTCGTTGGACGATTTCTTTTAGAATTCCGCCGAAGATAAACGCTGAATTTGAAAGTCCTGCTTCGCTCAATTCTTCTTCCTCAAAAAACTAAAGTTTGTGAGCCGAAGTATGCTAGCACTGCGAAATTCCTCGTTGAATTTCTTCGACTTACCCTGTCTGGAATTCTTTTTCCCGAGGCCGGCAGTATCATATTGCCAGAAAGAACGTGTCTATTTCTCGCAATTCCTTCTAGGATGTGCTGTAAATGACGACTTCAAGTCAGCTTCTGGGACTCGCAGGAAGAGAAAAGAATTTCCGATTCTTACACAGATTTCGTGAACAAGCTACAGTTGCCTTTACGTTAGTCAATCTCTACATCTTAAGAGACGGCAATTGGAACTGACTATCTCGCCTAGGAAAAATTGCTGGACAACTCTCTCAGAAGGTGTCGTATTCTCGCGGATGAGGGGAATTAGAGTCTGCCAGGCCAAAGAGACATGATGTGGAGGAGCCTTAACCGGATATTCTCCTCCTCGCACGCCCATGGGCCGTGTTACTGCATGAACCCAATACACAGTAGGTCCAGTTTCTTTTCCTTCGAGCCGAAGCCGTCCATGATCCTGAATTCGACTCCAGTAATTTTTTCAAGTATGTCCGCCTCCCGATCCTGTTGGGATTCTAGAGCCGGTCGCGCATGAAAGGAGTAACAAACATCTGGGGCACCGCCATCTGTTAATTGCATTAGCATTGTGGAAATCATATTTTGTAACAGAGCGACGAGTCTTCAGAAACATCGTAAGAGCGCGCGTGTAGTCTTTTGTAATGCAATGTTCAAAAACGAAAAGAGTTCAAATTTAAGCGCAAGAGTAAACATGCCTGCAATGTCTTCGTTCGGAAACTTAACAGTTTTCCCGTTTGATACCGCGTCGAACCTTGTAACAATAATTAGTATTCAGTCGTGAAATGTATCTCGGGGTATAACATAAGAATAAATTGAAGTACTCACCACAACAACAAGCCACTACTCTTGAACGCCAGCGTTGCGAACTTGAGACCGGGCAGTAAAGCCTTCCACAAAATATCATTGCTCGCACTGAACGTTCCTTCAAACCCCTCCCCAATCGGGATATCACTGTCTATCCACCGCGATCGACGAAAGAAGGGATGGATGTTGATTTCTGCCAATCCATCGGGGTCAGGTTCATCATATTTATTTGTTCTCAAACACCCGATATCCACTAACTCCCAGCTCGTAAAACCAGCCATGTCGAATCTTTGCATTCGCTCTATCTCGTCCCAGTGTTCCTGCTCGTTCAGAGGTAGGGTAGAAAGATCTAGTGGCGGGTCAATAGGTGTAAGGCCACTTTTTCCGGCTTCTGGGGGATAGAAGTCCACCCAGTAGGATTTGCCGTACCGTTTGGCATGTTCGGTAAGGTTGTCAGCTGGCTGTCCAGAGGGTTCTGATGAGTTGTTCGACATGGCTTGTCACTTGGCCGAAGAATCTTTGTGGACTTCGAGAATTGAAGAATCTCGTGGGTCTCTCGCGGTTGGGATTCTGGTGTTTGTTAGTCTGGCATTCCTCACAAAATTCTAATTCAGGATCTGGCACTAAATGTCTCAGCCCACCCTTCCGGATATGCGAGGACTGTTGGAGACTTCGCATTGGAACAATCTCAGTCATCTGAAACTCTGCCAAAAGAATGAAATAAATGTCGGCAGTTATGCCAATCAACAACGTAATGGTAGGTCCTACCTTGGGGAATTTGACACGGCGAATGTGTGTTGGGGAACTTGGGTTGCTTCTTCTTGCTGAGCGACACACTACCAAGAACTGTTTGTGAAATATCTGCATTTCATATCTGATGGGCTGCAAGAAGTTATGAAGAGAACATGTGTACCCCGCAGTGAACTGCGAATGTCCTCCACATCAACAAAAGAAGTGACAAATTCATCATGGGTATCGCACGCTTAGGAAACAACAAGATCACATCTCTTAACTGCCTGCAGCTCTCCCTCGCCAGCATGTATCTCCTCCAACATATCCTCCAAACCAATCTGCTCCTCTTCCTCGCCTTCGCCATCAGCTTTAGCATCAACAGCAGTCTTCTCAAATCGATCATCGTACTGCGTAGCAACTTTAGGTCTGCGAATAGAGCCGATACTCGGTTCGGGCTTCAAGACTTGGACTATATAGAAAAAGAAATGTTAGCCATCTAATTTGATGACAACTCCAGTCCGTCAAGGACTAGGTTGGAGTTACCATTGCCTGAGATTGCCTGCGGGGGCTTTGAAAGTCCGAGCCGGTTGCCGAATTTGGTTTTGACGGATGCGCGTTGGTCGGCATTCTCATCAACGGGCTTTCTGATCTTCTTCCACTTGAGACCGTTTTTCGACGGGACAGAGTGGGTAACTACCGAGGTTAGTGTGGAGCTAATATATGAAGGGGTACTGAGGCTCACAGTTGTTATAGTCGTAGCCTTCTTCGTCAACTTCGATGTGGACGGGAATTGGCTCGGGCTTGTACGAATGTCCGTAGTGAGGAAGCGCTATCAATTAAATTAGTTTGACCGTCTGAAAATCAAGGACCTTCTGGAAGGCTTACTCAATCCAAGTCGGATATCGCGAACTCCTCTGACAACCTTGAAAGGTGCCGACGGATTACCTGACAGAGCTTGCTTGTACTTGAAGGTGAATTCAGGACCAAATTCCTCCAGCCAAGCATCACTAACATCATCCGGAAGAAGAATACCACCCGGAGAAACACGAGCATGTCTGAAAGCGCGCTCAATAGTCGGGAGTTTATTGAGGTATGAATCAAAGTACTGCTGATCGAGGAGTTGTCCGACCTCTGGGGCTTCTGAGCGCAGAGTGGAAAGCATCTCGTAATACAGCTTGGCTACAAGACCCTTGATCCAGGACCGATGCTCCTTGCAGATGACGGGCGAGGTGAGGACGAAGGTAAAGATATCGGTGAATGGACTTGTCATTTTGACCTTTTCCCTGAAGGCTCCGCCGCAGAATCCATCATCTCGGATCAGCTCGTTTACGACGATCTCTTTGAAGCGCTTGTAGTAGTCATCTGCGGCAGCTTGGTGGTGAAGGATGATCCGGCGGTGCTCAGCGATAGTCTTATTTGGACCGGTAATGTTGCGGAAGAGGGCCCAGGTCTGCTCGTTGTTGTCTAAATTCCAGTATCCGTAGCAGCCAAGGTAGCCCTTGAAGTCAGCGGGATCCATGCGCTGCGTGGCATCGGGGCCAGGGAGAGGAACAGTAGATTCCATATTTGGTGTTGAAGGCTCCGAGATAACGGGCTGAGATTGAAGATAAAACGCCATCTTGAATGGTGTTGAAGTTGGTCTGTCGAGTAGATCGATGCTGTAGAAAATAATTTCTGCGCTGGTTTTATGTTGTGGCCCGTTCGCATATTCAGACAACAAGTGGATATTGAATGGAGCGAGTCAATTCGCATTTTCGATTGCAATATTCTATTTATCTAGAATCATTGACATTTGAAAATTGAAAGTATTTACTGCAGCATCGTAATGTCAAACAAAATCTAGCCAAGGTTTCGAGCGGGGTTTCTTTTCAACTCTAATTGCCTCTGAGCACTTCTCTCAACTTGGAAAGGCTTAAGGCAGCGTTTAAAAGAAACGATCCTCGTAATTGACTGCGCAGCTGTGCTAAGTATGAGCTTTAGCAGAATGGACTCGATTCATTGGCACCGGCTTGGTCCTCCTCTATTTCACGAAGTGAACAGTACATCGGATACACATCAATCATGTGCTGCTATTAATCGCCAAACTTCAGGTAATTACCGCCCTCCAAGATTTCCAACCTGTCTAAAAAGCCATTATACCAATCTTTTCATTGCGTTTCTATTTTCTGTCCGAAAGTAAGTCCTCGGCGATCACCAGTAACATCGCATTCACATACGGCAAATGCGTAGAAGAACCTGGTTCCAGACCATAGAATATTTTGCAAGCTCTTTCTTCATTGCTGTCTATGAAATATCACTGCGTGTTCTCTGTTCACCTCTTCAGACATTTGCAAATAATGACCCCGCACTTATCTGTTCGCTACCCCTTTCCACCCCTACCCCGCACTCCGGGGTAAGGAAAACGGATTTACAGTAAGCGAGAGGTCAATGATGGGATTCAAAGCTGCGCCGAATCAAATAGCAGAAATGTAGTATTGTTTATTGTGATTTGAAGACTGATACGCTTGAGATTGAGACGAAGCATTGCTCGACCGTAATGGCCCCCACTTTGGATCAATTCTCAGCTCAGCACATCTCCTCAACCCATGATCTTTAACCACCGATTCCAATAAAAGGTCGACCAATATATGGCACTGTGTAGTTCGTTCCAAGCTCGTCCGTAACTATGATGAATCCTGAATAGATAGGGCTCGGGACAAGAGTGAAATTAATGCCTTGAGGTGGTGAAAAGTATATGGCAACATCTGTCGATGAGTTTGCTGCCACAATAATAGAAGCAGGGTAGAAAGAGGGCTTGGCATAAATAGGATACAGTTGATGAGATTGAACGCCGATGAGGCCAGCAGGCTATTGAGGAGGGGTATTAGCCTTGAAGTTTTGGGGAGCTTCATGATGGATAGTTTACCTCGTGTCCAAGTGTGTAAGTCTTTGGTCCATTTGACTTGTTACTGATCGTAAGCTGCGTCTTAACAGTGAAGTTGTCATTGCGTAAATTCAGCGCGGGTGGCAGTATCAAGGTCTCCGACATTGCAGCATCATATGTATTCACAAGGCCAGCTCCCTGGTGCGTGGCTGACGACAAGATCGTTTGGTCATACAGCCAAAGCACTGGCTTGCCTGTATTCATCATCAGGGCATATATCTCGTCGACTGTAAGCTCTGGGCGCTGAGATTTGATGAGCGCATAGCAGCCGGCCATGAATGGAGTTGACATAGAAGTCCCGGAGATAATGGCGTATCCAACATTTTCAAGTGGCCAAGTTGAGAGGATATCTTCACCTGGAGCTGATAATTGTGGCTTCAGTTTGAATTCGGGAGTTGGTCCGAAGGATGAGTAGTTACTCATGAGGCCTCCGCCAGTGGTACTGGGACTTTCTGCAACGTAGTTCTGGTCACTAAGTGAAATGCTGTATTTCAAAGGACTTTTTTTATACCCCGCCAAAACAGTCTGGGAATCCTCAAAGCCAACATTGATCTGAATGGCGGGGTAGACAAGCTCAGGGTCTGAGACAGAGTATTCCTGACCCTGAGATGACGTTTTGTAAGTGAGAACGTATCTGTAGCCGTAAATGTTTGCTTTGGCATTCTTATCATAGTCATCACATCCCCCACTGCTTACCGCAATGGCAAAGTTGGCTGGAGACTTTTGATGCTTCTTCAGATGCTTGGCCGCTGCGAGATAATCAACATCCGAGCAACCATTTGTATGGTTATCATCCTTTCCGAGCAATTGGATAGGAAGGCTGGTGACATTGAATGGAACTACCGAAGAGTATCTAATGTGTGCACTGTTGGAATCTAAGAGCTTTTTGAAGAATTAGCCTGGGATTTCACAGGGAATTCTCGAGGATAAAGGCGGCAATATTGCCAGAAAAACACTTGGAAACTTGTCTAGAAAACAAGCATGGACTCAAGGCCGCCGACGTACCTCGTATGTGAGTGGGAATTTCTCATTCATAATCGAACCCACCGCAAATACACTAGGTTCCTTTCCTGGTGAACTGGGGTTAAACGTTCCCAAATTCCCATCGTTGCCATTGGCTGCGAAAATTGCTATCCCTTTTTGTCCCAAAGATTCTACAACTTGTTGAAATGGGTTATCACCACTCAATTCACCGAAAGACATGCTAATGACATTGGCACCATCACTGGCAGCCTTCATCATAGCAGCTAAGATTGTGTCAGATGCTGCACCACCAAAGCACCCGAAGACACGGTACATCCCTAGGAAACATCATCAGCACACCAATTCAGCTTTGAAATCGAAGTTACTCACCAAGTGTAGCCTCAGGAGCAACTCCAACAAGTCCAAATCCTGTGCCAGGTTGGTCTTCCATTCCGATGATACCTGGAACGCTTTAGCTAAGAAATGACTTCGATGGCATGAGTTTACCTATAACATGTGTTCCATGACCACCCGAGGCACAAGTAGATAAGGGAATCGGCCCGCCTGAATCACCCAGGTCACCTACGAAATCGTATCCAAATGAGATTTTGCAACCAGGACCAAAGCAACCGCCCAAAGACGGGTGCCGAAAGTCGACACCGGTGTCGATGACGGCAATCTTCACCCCTTTGCCTTTGTTTCCTGCAGCATGTAACTTGTCTACACCTGACATGACATGAGGTCGGTTGACATCGATGTCTCCAGTAATGTATGGAATCGAGTAACTCGTGCCGTTGACAGGAACAGATATCATATCTTGCGGCTCTCCACCGTTTTGAGGAAGTGAGACTTGTTTGGTGGTAGGCGACGGGCGTTTGACTAACGTGACAGGCCAGATACCAGCAACATCGTCGATGGCTGCCAGTGCTGCGAGGTCGTTGTCATTTTCAAGCGTCAAGGATAGTCCGGAGAAAATGGTAGCATCGTCGAAGGTCTGACGAGTTGAGTACTTTAAGTTCCTGGCAGTGGCAGCATGGTGAAAATTGGCATGAACAGGTATGTCTCGTTTGAGGAGAGTAGAGTTGTTCTTGAGTTAAATGATATATGAGTTTGGGATAATTGCAGTCGTAGAGTTCAAGGTACCAGAGTTGGAAGGATTCAAGGGCACAAGACCAGCTCCAAAGGTGGATCTAAGGAGAAGCGCCACCGCGACTGAAAGCCCCTTAAGGATCATCATATCATTCCAAATTATCAAGGATATTGGAATCGATGAAGAAAGAGTGCTGGTAGCCTCTCAATATTAGGACTTCTGAAATTGGTACCAGAGCTGAGAGAGAGAGAAGAGCGAGCCGCAGAGGTGAGAAGCAATGATGTTGGGCGCACTTGCAACGCAGAGAACCTTTTAATATTTGGGATTCAATCTCAGTGCGAGTTCTGACCTGAAACTCATTATCTTTGTTCAGCCACACAGATCGAAAAGCAATCTCCAAACTGCGACCATGTGAACATTCACCGCAAGAATCCAGGAAGGAGTGAAATTTGGGGGGTTCTTTTGTTCCTCAGGCTCACGAACATCTCGAATTTCCAGGTTGTGGGCATGAACCAAGTTCCACTTGAGAGACATCGAAATTTGAAGCAAATATCATGAGTTTGATCTATCTTCCACTGAGTTGTATCATCGTGACTTATCACTGACATGTGTATGTGAAGGTAAATTCTTCAGTACAACTTCTTCGGCCGCCATCAGCAGCCATGAGACTCGATCTCTATCGCTTCCTAGGACCAATACTTCGTTACCAATTCAATTCCATCTGTAATGTACGGCTCATCGAGTCCGTGGGGCGCGTCAAAACCATGATCACCGGGTTGGACGCTGTAAAGAAGCTCCGTTTCGGGACGCTTCTCCCGAATCCGAGCTACGAGCTCATCTGTAGCATATTTCGGCATCTTCATTTCCAAATCAGCTTAAGGATTCCTTTCTTTTCTTAGCGAAACTTACGATAGTATCATCAATGCCTTGGATGATCCAAATGGGAGGCATCTTTTCCGCTGTCCGAAGACAATAATTGATTGTCAATCGCTCATCATCGCCCATAAACTCGCGATGTCGACCAGTCTGCTTTAGAGCATCTCCTAAGTCCATTAGTGCTGGGAATGGGGACGATACACGAACGGATCCGGGTTTGATTTGAGATAGATACGCCTCTACGAATGCTGTTGCTTCGGCCGGGGGCGAGGATGGTTGGGGTACCCAGTCGATGTCGGGATACAATGCGCAGTATGAGGCCATGACGGCTTTGATATTGGCTGAGGGGAATAAGAATGCGGACTGAAGTGCAAGATAGCCACCTGCGCTTTCACCAACTGTGGCTGTACGGTTCAAGTCAACTGTCAAGCCGGGACATTTCTCTGCAATGAATGTGGGCAGGTAGTTTTGCACCCATTTCCAGAAGTCTTCAACGTCTTCAAGAATTTCCGAGCCGTTGGATTCAGGGAGAAGTCGGTATGCTGGTGAGACCATGATGGCACCTCTGGCTTCCGCGAGTTCGAGAGTCCTGTCTGATGCGTTAGTGTACTCCTTGCGACAAAGTTTGACCGCAATACCAATTAGACAGAAAGTATGGCTCAGGGTTGGTCCCCATGTAGAGTCCCCCACCATGAAAATGCACGAGCAGAGGGCAAGCTTTCTGTTTCGACTCGGGACCGAGTGTCTTCGGGATGAGAATGGCCGTGGAGATTGGGGTTCCATTGATTGTCTTGTAGACAGTGTCGACTCTCTCGAAACTTGAGAGTCGGGGCGAAATTGTTGGGTGAAGCATGTTGTTTCTATCTCGATTTCTCGACGGATAGTCTTACGGAGTCGAATGAAGTTGAAATTTATACTTATCATGGCGGCACTATTTATGTGCAAAGCGCTGAATGAGCACTGGCGCTACATCTCCGATCACCCCGAAGAACTTGGCACCTCAATTGATCATCTAGACGGCTGTTATCAAGATCCAGGGACAAGCAAGAGGTTCTCGGGGATAAAAAGGGGCCATGCCGAGATTGGGTGACTAATCTCGGGGACATCGGAATCGGTCGATTCGAAACGCGAATACTGTTACATCCCTCCTCATGCATATCGCAATAGCTATCGCTTGAGATTTTCGGACACTAAATATTACTTGGAAGCTTTTTGATGGCTTTGAAATCATTACTGTAACAAATCTTTTGATCCTCAGACTCCGCTCATGTCGCAACCAGCGGATCCGAGCTCCCCGCCAAAGAAGCGACGGAAAACTCAACTGGCCTGCCATCCATGCCGCGCCCGTAAAACAGGTTGTGATGGGCACCGGCCATCTTGCAGCTCGTGTTTGATCAGAGGTTGGCAAGACAGATGCAATTATCAGGAGCCTCTTCCATCGTCGGCGCCGTATGTGATGCTCCCCGAATGTCCCTGCCCTGAGCTTGAGCTGATTGTTGCTTCATGACAGCACTCTATTGGAACTCGATAAAAGGCTTCGAACGTTGGAGGGGACTACTCATCCATTTGTTTCATCGGCGCTAGGGACGGACCCAACAAGTCATGAGAAATCCCCACATATTCTCCCCGATCGCCAAGGCGGGGATTCAGCAGTCAAAGAAACATCCCCTCCGCTAGACTCGGCGCCCACATATACTTCAACCTCTTCATTCGTCGAGCAGGTAGCTTCAGTGGTAGGTACTGGCTATGTGCATAACGACAAAACAGGGACCGGAATCGGACACTTGATCTCTCACCATATCAACGCCGACGTGAAGGACTTGATTCTTCCACCGCGAAGCCTGGCGGACAATCTCTTGCGATGCTACTGGGACCTTTTTAATCCCATTTTCCCAATCTTACACCTTCCCACTTTCGATGTTGCCTATAATCAGCTCTGGCAACCATGCACAGGGAGCGAGCACAGCGAGGCCCAAAATGTCTTGTTTCATTCAACACTGAACATCGCTCTGGCTCTCGGTTGCCAACGTAATGAAATGCTCGAAGAAACCGAACGTGAGGATCTCTCCTGGGAGTTTTACAAGCGTTCCATAAAGCTAGTATCACTAGATTCTCTTGACACGCCCTCACTTCAGATAGTGCAGTTGTTAGTTCTTCGTGGATACTTCCTTCTTTACACTCCGCTGGCCGACCGATGTTGGAACACAGCTGGAGTTGCTTTGAGAGTTGCCCAGGCTGTAGGACTGCAGTCGGACAGAACAGGAAACTACCACCAGCTGACCCGGGAGATGCGCCGCAGAGTATGGTATACCTGTGTAATGCTTGACCGGTAACACAAGACATCCTTCTTTTCGCACTATGAACATGCTGATTCTGCTAGGATGACTGCTGTCTCTTTTGACCGCCCTCAGGCCTTATCGAAAGACATAAAAGTTCCTCTCCCACAACTTATTGATGACGAGTATCTTTCGGAGACAGGGGAGGGCCTGCAGCCGCAGGGCATTCCATCTCGTATACACTTTTCTGTTCTCCTCATCAAGTTATGGGATCTCCGCGAAAGAGCCCGGATTGATGAGATAAAATTCCTTGATATAGGCGGCAAGTACTCAGGAAAGGAGCTTGGCTCTACCCTTGATTATATCTCCCAACTCGACCACTTCGTAGAATGCCTGCCATTCTATCTTCGACGGGATGACAATCCGGCAGCGTCTAGAAACGAATCTTGCTTCCAGTTACAGGGAAGAGTCATAAATGCAATGTGAGTTGCATTGAGAGACATTTATTAGAAGACATAGTACGAGAAACTTGCTGACGTTCTAGGGTTATGTACGCTCGACTTAGGACTCTTCGCCCATTGCTGCTTGCAGAGGCAAAAAGAAGCGTCTCCACGACCGAGAATGGCCAGGAAACCTTTGCCTCTAAAATACAGAACAAGCTGGTCCAAGACCTGTGTGTTTTGTGTGTATCCACTGCTCATGATGTACTCGGAACTTTGCATCGGCAGCTCTTCACTGTCTATAGGTCATCGCCTTGGCATAGTTTGTACTGTAAGGACTGGGGCTCCTCCACTTGGATCCAAGAAGATTTCAGAAAGACTGACTGTGGTGCAGTCACATTCGCAGCAGCATCGATTCTTGTTGCCGCAACACTCTGTCCGTTTCTAGGATTGCAAATTGACCAAGATCCCTGCAAAGAATCCTGGCAGAAAGCGTTGGATATCTTTACATTTCACAAGGCACACGTCGCATCCGCTGAGAAGGGGATCGAGGCTCTGGAGAAATTCGGCAACTATGTTCAAACAAGAGGAGGAAGAATGCAAGGTACGTTCGACGGGTGGTACAGTGGAGTCTTAATACTAATAGCACAATAATATCAGGCAAGACAATGGCCGACAGCGAGGTGCAGAGTACGCGAGCTGATGATTCAACCTCTTCCGGGGCTTTCCATCCCAGTTTCACGAACCAGAATTTCTCGCAGGTCGGCGAGCTCATCGATCCCGTGCCAATAGATGAAAGCTGGTTTTCGTCGCAAGATTTCTATTTTGATGATATAATCAATTGGCAATAAAAGGAGTAGCTGCTGGGAAACAAAAAGTGGTCTAGCGCTACTGACATACTGTGCTCCTACCTATACTTTCACTTCCTGTGGATGTTCCATACAACCCGACATTGTCAAAATCCAGTCGCGCTTCTCTGTCTAACATGAGTCTCATTCGATGCCGTTCGCGCCCTTTTCCGCCAGTCTCAACAGCCGCTTCGCAGGGAGACTTCCTTCTCTGTCCGAACGCTCCCTCATCAACGCCAAGATAACCTCTTTAAAATTCTGTCCCAGGTCCTCCCAGACAAAGTCCGGATTAAGAGCCTTAGCAAACACATGCATTGCCTTGGAAGGAACGCCCATAATATCGCACACGTCCGTGGGCGTCAGGGCCTTCTCCATCTCGGTAATAAAGTTCGGCGGTAGGATGGACGAAAATTCTGCCAATCCGAGTTCAGGATTCTCCTCATCCAGGTCGATTACCAAATCTTCTGTTTCCTCGGTGATATCACTTGCATCTTCGCCAGTCATGATCTCATGAACGAAACCTTCGTCAAGCTTCTCGATATCAGTGCCAAACTCGCCCTTCTTACCAACTTGCCAAGGTACACGCTCGCGTTCTGCGTCGCCGACGACCTTATCAAACAAGTGCTTAGTAGGGCCGTCAATTTCTGCTCCGATTTCCTTGTTCAGGATCTGCTTGTACGCATCCAAGTTCTGTGTCTTGAGGACTTCGGCTTTGACATTCCAAAGAGCAGCAATTTCGGCATGCTTGTCTACAATCTTTCGGCACCACTCCTTGACCTTGACCCCGTCTTCTGCTCTGCAGGCTTTTGCAGCTTCTCTCTTCAGCTCTCCAAAGGCTGCAGATCGTCTGGTGTAGACGCTAGCAATGGTGAGGTCGTCAATAGGAATTGGCATGCCGTTGCCTGCAAGATGCTCGAGATAATTGATCATTTTTGTGTAGCCCTTACTTTGTCTCTCAAGTTTTTTTGGGATGTTATCTAGCAGATGCTTTGCCACTGCTTTGCGATCGACATCCTCGGTCAGCATGCGCATGAATATAGTGATGATTGTGCGAGAATGCTGAAGTTCAATATTCCGAAGCCTGCAGTATTCAGCCAAGTCAAATGAGCGGCCTGCCTTGATTTCTTTGACATTTTCGTGCTTAGTGACGACTCGGATAATGACTTTATCGAGGACCTTTTCGAGATTCTGGTGGAATTGCTGTAGTGGCCAACCGGTGTAAGGATATAGAGCGACGACATGCTCGTACCAATTCCAATCCGTAAATGTCGACGGAAGGTCAAGTTTTGGATACTTTCCGAACAATTGCCACACCATGCTAAGAGGACGAACTCCTGAGCCGGCGACGGTCAACAGGTTACCAAAAAGTCCTCGCATTAACTTTGTGATGGTATCGCTAGCCTCAGATTCAACAGAGGGCAGAGTTGTTCTCATGCCAGCAAGCTTCGACATTGCACTCATCAACAGCGCACTCATAAGCTGTCCTATTTCTGGGCTGCTTGATTGGTAATTAAACTCTCGAGACGCGATGGACTTGCTGAGCGTATCACGCATCATGATACGTAGAGCTGCGATGTGAGAATCGTTGCACTTCTCCATCCATCTGACAGTAAAGGGGTTCTTGAGATCGACAAACTCGTCCCAGCAGACCCACGCCAACATCGAACCGGAGCCTCTACTCTGATTCAAGTACGGCATTGCCAAAATTGGATGTGTAGGACCAAGCTGATGCGCGAGGGGGCCATCGTGAGTGGACTGCGATTGCTCCATGATAATCCCTGCATCGAAGCCTTCGAGGTGGAGTACCCTGGACTCGAGAGCGCAACATGAACTGTTGAAGACGTCAGTGTTTGATGAAGGATAACGATGCAAGGAATACGCACTCAGCATCAATACCAATAGACTTATCTTGCAACGTGCCAAGAAGCTCGCGGTAGGGTGTGCTCTCAATATTCATCACCATCACACCCATATCTGCTGCATGAGTCTCCAAGAGGCCTGCAAGCTTATCGAAGTTCATGCTTTTCACAGCTTCGACATTGTTCTGAATCGTCGTTTGGCGCAAAAGTCGATTCAAGTCATGAGTCCTCTTGGAAGTTGTTTGAGAAGACATCATGTTAGCCATGCTCGAAATGGCGGTCTGCAGGGCCCTTTGCAGCGTTCTTGATTGCTTCTTGAGCTTTCCGAGCATGTCACCTTTCTTCTTAACATGCTCCGAATTTGAGGAATCGTACTCCTTGGTAAGAAAACGGATGTACGCATTTCTCATTGGTTCTGTGGCATTGCTGACTTTGGTGGAGAGTGTAGATATCAAAGCTTTGGATAAATCCTGCAATTCGGTCTGACTAAGAAGTGTCTGTAGTTGTGGAACCGCAGCAGCAATGTCCTCTTGTAGCTCTGGAATCTGTTCGACAGACAGATCTTCGAAAAGAGGCTTCAGATCTTGAGGTTGAACCATCTGGCCCGAAGACGGTAGAATAACGGTGTTGGCCTCTTCGAGGTTGATCAAACGCTTAACCCGTGGTTCAACGATAGACTCGACTCCTGTAATCTCTAGGATGTCTGTTATATCTTCTCCAAATTCCAGCTTTGACGTGTCGAGATAAGTTCGATTTGCAATACCTCGGTAGAAGTAACACTTCTCAGAGACTTGGACTACCACCAGTGATTGGGGGCCAGCCAGAGCCGTCACTGCATTGACATTGACGGAGTCCAAGAACGATGGGATATCCTTGCTACCCTTGAGTCCTTCACTCGGCTGCACGATAAACAATGCGTTGATTCGGTATGGACCTGCTATATTTCTAGCATTATCCGTCATGTGGTCATTGACCACAACCGAAATACTCTTGCACTGTTCGTAGTATCCTCTTAAAGCCGCACCACTAGAGAAGGGGACATTGGCAGGTACTACTCCAGTTGCAAGCAGAACAGGACCTTCGATTTGGGACCCGAAAACACATGGCAAGATTACGGTGCTCGAATCATTGCTTTCGTTAGAGGACTTAAACTCGATACCGGTGCCAAATTGTACGATTTGAGTAGTGCTCGGGTCGATGACCGAGGGAAGTTTTGCATTCTTGGTAGCAAAAACGGCATTTGGCTTGGATGGTATTTGCACCGGGACTTCGTCTGTCTTGGTAATTGTGCTTTCTGGTGTATCTGAACGTTGGTTAGTGCGATAAATAATGGTGGCAAGTGGAGTCAAACCTTCGACGGCTGCTTGGGCAGCAGGAACAGACAACGTGAAATTGGCACGCTGGATGGCTTCCTTGAAAGAGGCGCTTACTAAACTCTTTCCTGAGCACATCATCTGGCTTTCTGTTGTAGGACTCGGAAGAATGGAACAGATGATCGATGTTCCCTCTCTCTTGATGACCACTGGGCAGCAGATGGTAGCATCTCCAATCGTAGCGGTATCCAACGGAACAGGAATGGTGTAAAGCACCTACCGAATGATTAGCTAGTGTGCCCCAGCCGACATTTTTCTACTTTACCTTCTCGTCGTGATTAGCAATCAACACCACCGGATTACTCGCGCGGAATTTTGTGAGCTGGGTATACTGATATCCAGAAACGAAAACAGCGAGCTCCTTTTCGGCTAATAAAGAACTGAAGTTAGCTCTTTGGACTGAAACAAAAGATCATATTTCAAATCATCTTACCTAGTCGCTGATTTATCTTGATATAGTGGAGGAGGTTGGATCCATTGTTGATGTCTCCACTATGCGTTATGCCAGAGAATGTATCTGTTGCCCCAAAACAGCATGTGTTATATGCCGCATCTGCCAAGCAAAAGTCGTAGTAAGTAGGGTTTCTCTCGGAGACTGCCAGAAGTGTGATCTGGTCTGATACTATCGGTACCTTGAATGTCGTGGATGGAGCCTGTTGGATGGCGTACGCGTCGAAGAGTTCTATTCATAGTGAGCAAAAAGCCTCCCAACGAGCACTGGGGCCATACCGATATGCGATTTAAACCCAGCCATCCGCTTGAGGAGTGTCTCGCCAAGCTCTCCTACAGAGAAAGGGGGAATTAGTTTCGTATTTCCGGCCTATTCTTTAGGAAAGTGTCTCAATGATATATCGATCTCTTCGAATCCGGTGCTCGTCCGGCAGATGAGGATACGCTCAGGACTGAATGGATGTGCCGAGCCTTCTGGTAGCTTTCCAAGGACGGCTCGAATTTGTTCTTTCGACCCTGCGAGGGGATCAAAGAATACTTTTCTTACCCGCTCCATGGCTTCGGCTGATGAGAGGTAGTAAATCTGGGGTATTAGGGTTGTTGGAGCTGGAGATGTTGGAAGTGTTGGAAATGTTGGAGGTGTTGCCACGAAGGTGTTGCCGCGGAGGTCAAGGCCACCGGGGTGGATTTTGTGAATTGTGTTGTTGTTCCCAAATTCAAAATGAAATGGGAGGATGTATTTATTTATGTCGAATTTTTAAGGTCGAGCAGTATTGACTCATCCGGCCTTGGAAAGTTGGGAAAGGCAGGATGGTTCAGCCTTGCGAAAAGCGGCTGTGCCGCATTTGGTAAGCGCTTGCTGTTGCTCATAGCATTGCTCCTTCCTTATGCTACGGTACAATTCATACTTGAGGTTACTTTCGTAGCGATGAGTACCTTCCCTCTGCAACGACGCGTGGTGTACCCTGGTGTTCAGAAGGCTCTTCCCTCAATCACGTGCACACATCAGCGATTTTTGACCACGCGAAAGCGCACCACTATGATCACTCATCACCATCTTGGTTATTAATGAGAAGTCTTTCGTTTATTACAAGAGGTTCATGACTAGATCACAGAAAACGCAAAATTATTCAAAATTAAAGATTCCAGTACGCCCGGATGGCGGATAAACTTCTGTTCCCCATTTGTGGCTTCGATGACTATCCTGGCCTGCGTCTTTCATGTCATGGCAAAGATCGAATGCGTCCCTGTTCACCTTGACAGTTAATGGTCCCGTTTGTCAAGTATTTTGGAAGATGACGGCAAATACTCATATTCATGTATGATTAAAAGGAATTTCTGGCTGTTTCATCGATGGCCACTCGTCACCCAAGCAGACACATGCAAGACTTCAACTAGCAATGCAGTGACGTACATAGGTAGAAGTTATAAGAAAAGGGAGAGGCAGAACGTTCTTCAGAAAGCTTCATGGGGAATTTGAACCACTTGAGCAGGGTGGCAACGGGGCGGCGGGGCCTCGCTTTATTTGGCTCGATCTTTCTGTTTTGCTGAAAATATGCAATTTTCACCTTCATGGAAATCACTGCTAATGAGATATTACATGAAGCCTTGAGGGCGGGAGCGGACATTGAAGCTCCTTTTAATTTCGTGACTGTAATATGCCATAGTTGTTTTCTTTCAACAGCAGGATTGAGAAGCACGATACCAGAGAACTTTTCCAATTACTCAATGAAATTATCGTCAATGACTGTTATGAAATTCAGTTTTCGAGAGGAGGGGCGTTTGCAGCCACAAAAGAATCGCATAAATGACAGCAAAATTCAGCAGAAATGAGAGGGAGAGACTCGCCACTAGGCTAACATAACGCACCCTCAAAAGACCATGCAGCATCTGTCAGGTAGACGGGTAGTTCTCCATCGAGATAAATATGCCCAATCTGCGAGCAATTTTAAGGAGTAGCCCCTGAGACCCACAATCGTCTTGACTCTTTAGTGCAAGATCTAATAACGCCATTGAAGTAAACATGGGTCATTCTTGACAGATATAATTGGGCCTAACGGTCTTGGCTCCAGCCATGTTCTAGATTCAAGATCTACGAGTCACGCTGGATCCTTCGGCAGTTTCAACACTAAATCAAAAATGAAGCTAAAAACATCTCCGAAGCTATCTAAAACAGTAGCGGGGATCCATTTGCATCATCATCATGGTAATTCCCAGTCCGAGCATCCGAAAATAAAATGCGGGATGCCCAAACGCTGACACATGTCAACAATACCATCCCCAGCCAAGACTTTTTCATTCCCCAACTCTTCTTGTCTTCCCTAAAGAATCACTTTTTGAGTTCCTATTGAAACGCCTTGTCGGCACTAAATATTCTAATTGCTATCGGCCAATTTAGACCTTTTCACGCGTTTGAGATATGGCTTTGCACGAGCCCTCGAGTTCCCGCGTCTGAAGGTTTGAAAATTCTATCAAACAGGTACTTCTCCCCATTTAAAAAGTCTGCAAAGATGCTAAATTTGGACAGAACATCGATCTCATATCAATGATTGACGCGAGATAGTTGATCGGATACCCGGAATCGGCAATGGAATCGAGTGGAGCTGTGGCCAGGGGCCCTGGTGACGATCATGAAATACATTCAACAAGGGACAACAATGAAGTTACGAATCAGACAGCAAGTTTAGATGAGGAATACTACGATACATCTGCGAACGATTTGAACGAGGATGGCAAAGAGCGAGAGCCACCGACACGACCGCCATACGAGGCGCTCGCTCAGAAGAATCCGAAACCAACCGACCACCTCTCCATCACCCTTGGACTGCCAATGATTGTTCTCTTTGACATTGTGGTTCCATGCATCATATATTATGCCTGGTATGGTATCAAAACATCACACTGGCAGAACGACTGCCGCCCATACAACGACCGACGCGAGGCATGCCCGATCCCGAAGCCCGATTTCGATAAAGACATTGCCGGATATGCCATTATATCGTTCGGTTTTGGGGAGTTGTATATCTTGATAGCTAGGGTGGTTCGCCTAATCCGACATCGAGATCTATGTGCACCCCTGCTTTCCCGGGCTCCCTGGGAACTAGATGCAACGTCTTGGGTCTATGGGGTGGCCATGATCTGCGCCTTGATTCCTTTCGTCATTGGCAGTATGCAGCAGATTCCCGAATTATACCTTTATTCTCCTGCCTTCCTTATGGCGTTCCTTCTGGTCCTCATGCTCCTCACGTTAATACCTTATCCCATTCCCATCGGCATCAACTCGCACGCTCGGGGAACGCCGATGCGGCCATTTATATATTATGCCGCAGAAGATTTTATTGCTGTGGATGGACTGCAGGATCGAGAGTTTCGAGTTCGATATAATGAGAGATATAACTCGTCAAAGAGCTTCAGGCGGTTGTTTGTTTATTTGACTCTTTGGTGGATCTTAGGAGTTTGTGTTTATATTGGTGGATTGTCTGCGATTATTTGGAACTTGGAGTTTCACCACGCATTCGGGGCGTCTTTGGGCGTTCTCTTTGGTTATATTGTTATTTGGGCTATAGTATCATATATGTGGGTGCAAATTGAGATGGAACGGCAACGGGAGGCGTACGAAAGGAATGAGGAATTTTAGATATTAAACATCAGGCGTTATTTAGACAATTAGACTAGATTATTAATTATACTCTATTGCTTAATAGTCCTCCGAGTTGTTGGTTGGTATTTAGAGAGATCGTGGTAGGGAAGAGAGCCTTTCGTTTCGTTTATAAACCCTCGTGAGGGTTGCTTGTCAATTTGGCGACTTTCATTCGGGCACAGCCAAATTGTGCCACTGGACCATACAGCTAACATGACAAAAGGTCCAAAATGAGTGAACTTTGGGACAGAACTCAACGACTTAGCATCACAAAATGACATTAATTTTCGTGGTAAGGATTGTTCTCGGTTACCGAGAAGAAAGGGGGGGCTTCCTCACTAGCCCCTTCCGACTGCCGGAGGTGGCTTTGCTATTGTGGTAATTACCCAAAATTCTCTAAGCACAAAACAAAATTCGAGGTAAACTTTTCCACTTGAAGCCACTTCATACGACAATAATAATCGTAATAGATGGCATCACTCCTTTCTAACTCCACATAGTCAAAACCCCCACCTCTCATCCCACCTGTCTGAACAATGGGAACTTTGAACAGCATCAACGGCGAGATTTCAGTAGTCCTCAAAGACCATATAATCCAGAGAGCAATGTTTCTCAGGGGAAAAGTCATGAGGGGTGAGAAGCCGGCACCGTTTGTTTCACCACCAAGTCATAAACACGGTACTTGTACATAGACAAAGGCCAAGTCAAAGTCTCCCTGATGTCACCTGCTCAGTCTCCATGGCATGCAGATGGGCTTCATTGGAACACTTCTCGATTATTCTGCTTCCGCACTTGAGTCTGGTTTCGCCGTCCCTATCTCACTATCTTCAGGCGTTTCCTCATACACAATAATAATTGAAAACTCCCACTGATTCGTATACGCCTCGCTCACGCCCGTGATCATTTTCGAATGCAGTCTCCTACGAATCATTAGCCAGTAAATAATGTATCCGTTAAAACATACCAATGTTTCCACTCATCGCCGTTGAGGAATTTCGTCAGATATTCCATTTCTTTCGCATTGCCCTGGATGCTCTGCTGGCCGGTCCAGCCATTGGCTAGCTTAAGGCCAGGCGAATTGATGCATGAGATATCAGATAGGTTGTTTGTGTCCTTGTAGGAGAAGTAGAGAATTCTGGGGGCTGTCATCGTGTAGTTATTGGAGTTGTTGAATTATGGAGGGGCAAACGGAGGGGTTCTCCGGTTTTGATAATATCTGCGAAATAACTTGGAAAAACAGGGAATTTAGAATGCTGTGCGACCCCTGTACGTATGCCGTCACAGAGCGTGCCGCACCCTGCGGCGGTAACATGTGATGTTCCAAAAAGGATACGATTGACAGACAACACCATCAATGTGAGGATATATTTGGAGAGTTCCAGCTTGAAAGTCAAGGTCAAATAATACAATAGAATTCCCTTAGACTCAGGATTAATTTTCCCTTTCGCTGGTTCCGTTTTAGTCTTCTGACGTGAGCAACTGCTGCTTTAACCTAAGCAGCGCCTGAGCAGAGCCTGAGTCAATTTGCGCACCGTAATGTGGAACCCGATTTGGCCTCCTGTGAGCCCAACTATAGTTTCTTTACCGAACCTTTTCCGGGAACCCGTTTCTGCTGCTTTCCAAAGGTTCCGACCGCAGCAGATTTCAGCACCTTTTTATAATATCACGTGACTGTTGATTTAACCTCACGATTGTTAGGATATGCGTCTCAACGCAGGACAAATTAGTTCTATTTTTGTTGTTACCGCCACAGTTCGGTTGTGACACCTTATCACGTGCTGACCACGCGCCCAAAACGCAACACATGCCATGTCGACTTGCGTAAAACAATCACAAATCAACTATTCTGTCTGATTCTCACAGCACATTGAATTGACAGGTTATAGAGAACGACGACAAAGATTTTACTACTCTAGACGACCGCAGTCGCCCAGCCTCAAGTTACCTTAGAGTAGAGACTTTCTCGAGCGAGCCTCATGGAAGACCTCAAGGTGAAAACTCCTGTTCCGTTCCGGTATACTCCATTGCCTAATTCGAAGGAATTTATCCGTGTTCTTGAAGTGCATCCAGGCAAGAATCATCGCAGTCGGCTTCGGCTTACAATGCGAGATGCACCCCTAGAGACCAAGTACAATTGCTTGTCATACACTTGGGGTGACGGCTTGCCAGTCTGCCCGATTTTCATCAATGGCCAGCGATTCCTAGTACGCCATAATTTAAGAACCTTTCTCCGCCGGTTACGGAACCGATGGACACCCAGCACGCTTCCTATCTGGATCGATGCAGTCACAATAAATCAAGCCGACGTCGAGGAGAAAAACGATCAAGTTTCGATGATGGGACAAACTTACCAACGAGCGGAGCGAGTTATCGTCTGGCTCGGTTCGGGTGATCAACAGGTAGAAAGAGCCTTCAGATTCGTCAAACAGCGCACTTCGGTCGACTATCATGGCCAGGAGACAAAGTGCTCGTTGGGGAGAATGCCGCGGGATAATCAGAGAAACGAGAATATATTTAAAGGACTACTGAGCTACATGGCCCGTGTGCCGCTGAAGGAGTACTGGGATGCTTTCGATGCTATAAGCTCGCTACCTTATTTCAGACGACTCTGGATTATACAGGAAATCCTACTTGCGAGAGAGATAGAGCTATGGTACGGCTCGCACCGTGTTGATGAAATAGCCTTGGCGAACCTGTGTCACTATATCGACATGGTATTCCCGGCTGGCGTCGAAGATGTTATGAGTTATTCCCGGGCGCGATCATCGTTCTGTGGTCTGACATTTCTTAATCGAGCACATGAAAAAAATGGCGGTCGAGTAACAACGGACTTTCGTGAGAATTTCGAGGCATATCGCAAGCACATCTGCCAGAACCCAAAAGACAAAGTCTACGGCCTAATTTCCCTGTGCAAAGAGATGGAAGACTTTCCTGTTGATTACGATGCCGACAGTGAGAGACTCGTATCTGATGTCTTCCAACGTTGCGAAATGGATTCAAACTTGGGTTACTTAATGATTAAAGAGTTGAATCTGTCTCATGACAAACTGTTTGAGCTCACGAAAGAAATGTTTCCCGACCAGGAGTGGGGATTCGAAGTTGCCGATGTAGGAGTAATTGAGGATCAATTCGAAATCGGAAGCTCTTTTGTCTTTGATGTGGACTGGTCAGATCTGGCACTTCCAGACCGCCCAGTTGGTGAATATTGTCAACATCTGCAGCAAATATCCATTAGCACAACGTCAAACTCGTCTACAACGTCTGAAATCTGCACCGGAGATTTACTCCTTCGGCCTCCTAATCTCAATATCTTTTTCCTCTTTCGGGCACGGGAGGATGGAAAAACTACCGCAGTATCCTCCCTAGTTGATGAAATATTTGAACACACACCTGAACGTGTTCAAATGCGCCAAGCAGATGCTGAGACTCTCCGTTTGGAGCTTGCGGATTACAGTTTCGTTACCGCATTCATGATCAACGAGGATCAGCGCTGTCGCGTGCATGAGGAATTCGATGAGAGCGTTGGGGAAGAATTTACCACGCCACTGAAGTTGGAAGAGCACATGGATCTTATGTTTATTCATGAGTTCCAAAGTTTCAGGGTTGGTGCAAGCGTGCGTCACTTCTTCTTAACTTGCAATTGGAGGTGTCTTCTGTGCCTTTGGAAACTTCAGGATCACCCTGGGTTGGTAAGAGAAGACAGAGTCTCAGACGGAGAAATTCGATCTTGGCAGAGGGATATGAATATAACGGAAGTAGGAAGTCTGGACCCTGCCCAGCAAGTCGGGTCTTGTTACTGGAACAAGTTCACTGGTAAGAAAGAATTATTGCAAGATTATGACAATTATAAGATTGTAGACACAGTAAGACATGGCAAACAAGGACAGACCGTTTTTTTTGGCAGGGATTGATATTAATTAAAATCTACTACGAGCCATGAATACATCGCGATTTAACAACCAGACCTTTAAATATACAAAACCTGGCTCAAGAATGGATATCTACACTTCCTTCCTTTCTACTTATATGAGCTCTTCAGGATAGTCAGGTGAGTTGCTCAGGTTGTTCATACAGCTCAGATGAGTTGACTGAACCGAAAATGAGCCGAGGATGATTTAGCTCCTAAGCAAGAGCAGCAAACTTATTAACCTCATACGAAACTCAAGAATGAGAACATTGATTCATGATACCTTGATACAGAGAGAATTGCAGAAAAGGAAACTTGCTGTTAGCTTTCATTAATGATTGGTTAGCAAGAAATTTCGCTTAAATGGAAGTTGAGGGGTAAGGGGGAAAATTCCAAGTCTGTTTCTCTATGGTTTAAGAATCTTCCTCCAATGAGTATACTTCTACTTCGGCGATCATCGTCCTTGCTGGTATAGTAACGCAAATAGGAAATCCACCATAGTCTGGATTCTCATTTGGCATCATGCAGTATTTTCCGCTTCGAGTCTCGTCTCCATTCAATCTCCTCTCTGTTCGAAGCGTCCCATTTTCTTTATCAACCACGCTCTTTTCGGTCATACTCAGGATTCCGGTAAATTCGGACTTCGAATTGATGGATTTGAATTCGGCTTGAAACCCCCATCCAATAAGAAGAAACTTACCAGGGCCAGTATTGATCAACATACCGGCGCCTGGCCCTGGCTTCCCGAACACAAAACAACGATTTATGGTGACCTCGAAGTCGCCGAACTTGGCAACAGTTGCGATTGACGTATCTCTTCCATCGGCCTCGAGCTCGTCGAAGAAGAATCCGATGCTAGATCCGGGCCTCAGTTGTGCGTCCAGGACAATTTTGGAGACCGACGCAAGTAGCTTGTAGTGTCTTGTGAATGCGTTATTCTCTGGCTCCAGAGTATCAATACCAAACGGGCTACATCCTAGAGCTTGATAAGATCCGTAGGCTTTCCAGATTCGCCGTGCACCATACTCGTCCCGTCTCTGCTCGGGAACGAAGAGCGGCTGCCCCGCGTGACGATACTTGGAGCAAGAGCTCGCATAATCGTTCAAATATATATCGGGAGAGATGAAGTCGAGCGAAGGCGCGAATCGATGCCATATATCGATGACATGGCTCACACCGCCACCTGATGGATAATCTCCCGGATTCCCTCCGCCACCAGCAACCACAGTAGATGAATTGTTCGAGCCTGCTCCGAAAGAGTTCTGCCATACGTTTGTATACAACGGAATGGGATACTCTTTTCTTCCAGCTGATGCCACTTCCTCGAGATAGATGGCATAGTGGTAGGCCATGAATAGTTCATCAGTTTCTGGACCTTTGCCGAAGAGTTCCTCCCACGAGATTTGGATGTCTTTAGCGGCAGTTTCTTTCACAATTGTTTCCAAATTTGGAAACTTAATTTTGAAATCGGCATGCAACGCCTCCCAATTTTCAGCCAGATGTGAGACAAGCTGGCTTGGAACGGGCTCAGCGAAGAGTTTGTTGGCGGCCTCACTGCCATCGCGTGAATCACCGAGGAGGCCGACCTCATTCTCAACTTGCACCATGATTACAGTCCGAGATTTATCATTCGCCTTCAACCACACCATAAGTGTCGAGAAGGCCTTAGCGTCTGCTTTCTGCCCTTCTGTATGAAAGATAGAGAGCACATCGCCGGTCTGAAGCACGCCTCCCGCCTTCCGGAGCTTCGCCCGAGGAAATCGCTTTGGATTTCTTTTGACCCATGCCGGTGTGTATGTGGATAGTCCTGGAGAAGACGCATTAGATGGTTTCCCCGCCTGCAGATTGAGGACTTCGTACCATTTTTGAATGACCCAAACCAGAGTAGGACCAACCTCATTCCATATGTTCTCGCACGACCAAGTATTTCCTCAAGTTCAGAGAAGTTGAACTCTCCTTCCTCGGGCTCAATGTCTTCCCACGTAACACAACCAAGCAATGTATTGACACTAGTATCTACCATTTTCTGCCATACCCCTTCCATGTAACGGGCACTTGTAAGTGAAGAGTTCTGTAGCTCTCCACCCAAGATCAGAAATGGTTTGCCATCGACAATGAGTTGCGTTGCGGCTCCTGTTTTCTTCAGATGCGGAATGTGTGGATTTGGATTATCCGCTGTCGGTGTCATGCTTGCAGCGATGCTTTTGGCGTTGAGGCCCATTTTCACTAGCATTTGCTCAGAATGGACGAAACTGGCTCTGGAAACAAGACAAATCAAGAGATATTACACTTTGATGAGGGGAACGTGAAAGTGAACATGGAACGATAGTAGATCTGGTGGAGACAAATTGTCTCAGACAATACGGGTAAATGAGGCTGTATTTGATTCGATGAGAATTTTGCCCTCAATTTACCCCCACCTATCAAAAGCTGTTTCGGACGTAAAGTCGCCACCACGCAGTTCTAGTCCACAGGAATGATCCATTCACTGTTCTAGGACGACAAGGAGTAAATTTCCCCCCACTATTGAGCACATTCTGGCCGATGTAGGGTTTAATATAGCCCATGATTGCCAGTAGGCAAGGACATCAATGAGATCTACATAAGTAAACAAGATGCTAAAATGGTTTGAAGAAAACAGCCTGACTACGATACCTGGACGAACGACTTTCTCGACCAGACCGGAAACTATTCTCAATTACGTGATCCTCTCTGACTTGCAATTTTTAGAACGGGAATCCTGTTTAAGCATTTACCACATCTATCCACGTTGCCTCAAGCCATGAACTCCGGGAATAAACCCAACCTCCACCTCGTAGCTCCCTTTCATGGGGCTCTCTCAGTATCTCATATTGCCATCCATCCACTGCGTCAGCGCCACCGCAAATAAACAAGTCTCATCTTCAAGCCTAGCAACGAGCTTCCAGGTCCACGTTCCCGCCTTGATATAAATACTCGGAAGTATGCAGTCAGTCACAATATCGTGGCTGCCGCTGCTGCTCAAATGTTCCACAAACAAGCCTTTTTCATTGCGGATGAAGACGTGAGCCCCACTGGGACCATCTGTGGAACGCAGGGGCGCGGTGTAATGACGCTCGTCCTCATGTGTCCCATCAGGTAGGTCGGCGGAGAGTGATAGGGTGACGGTTACGTTGGTGAGAAGTTTATCGAGATGGGCCGGATCCGTCTTTGATGGAGGGATCTTGCCCCGGACAAAAGAAAAGAACATTTGGTCGCTGGACCCAAGTCTGTTAGCTATATCAATATTTTGGTGGGGAAGGAGCTAATTTTGGAGAGGACCTGATGACTTTATTGACGTACGTGGGGATGGGAGATGGCGCAATCTCAAAGAATTCAATTTCAAAAAGCTGCGACTCTTTAGATACAGGGCCGTAAGTTGCATTGTTGTGACCGGGAACTTTGAGTGTAGATTCGTCGTTGGCCATGGTGTTGACCTGGGCCAAAGGCTTCTGGAGCCTGGTTGGGAAGAGGGAAATTGCGAGAGTGAAGACAGTTGGGATGATGCAAATGATCAGCAAATGTACCAGAATCGACTTCATTCTTTGAACTGTGATTAATTTGAGCTTCTGCTTGCAGACTCAATTTCCCAACCAACAGCTATTTCTAGGTGCCAACCAACATCATTCCCACCTGGCAGTTTACTCACATGACACTTTGCTCACATAGCATATGTGTATGCTGTTTAGCTATGGCAGGTGTTAGGATTGGATACTGCTGCTAGAAGCAAGCACTTACTAATTTTGCGGTACCAGTCTATATGCCAACTAAACACCTGTCCAGGCAAGTCAGAAAGACTATTGGTAATGGTAGTATTGGTTCGAGCTCGGGATGTATGATTAACCTTAAGCAGATAGAACGACGACGCTCCGGAAATCAACTTTCGAAATAAGACTACATATAATATTGCGGAATATCTAGCATTTCTCTGCTTCATTTGGTGGAGATAAAGAGGGACAAATGATACGTTTAGTGGTTGTATTTTATTCAACCATATTCACGCCGTCAATTTACCTGCGTCTAAAGAGAGCTATTTTATTCATAAGGCCTCCTCGGTGGGTATGGTACCGCAGTGTTGACGCATTACACTCCTGTTGATTTTTTTCTTGTCGTCCATTCTCCAGTTCCCAGACTCTCCGTGATTACCGTCCAAATCATCCCAAGCGTCTTCATCATCTCTTCACAGACGTCTTCTTCAATATAGTCCTCGCCATCAATAGCAGGAGCAAGCTCATATATGCCTTCAACCTAAGTAAATGTCAGTCTTAACACTTCTTTGGCATTTCGCCAAGACTCAATTACTTACAGCAGGGTCTTCTCGATATAGTTCAACTTGAGCCGTAGTAAGTCTTACATCCCAATAATCTATCGTTTCCAATCCAGGCAAATCCCACATCTCGACCCCATTCGGCCCCGTCTCATATCTCAAACGCTCAGTGAATCTTTCCAGCACTTCCCAGCTTACATCTTCTCGAGGTGAGATCCTATATTGCAGAAGCGGCGTAGACTCCTCAGCTTGAGATGGAGGCTCATATGGTATCCAAGATGGATCTGGGGCGGAAGTGATGGTGTCTTCTTCATCCGGAGACATATTTAGACGTCGAGTTCGGGCAGCGAGGCGGTCCTCGGCTGTAATTGGAGGTCGGTTTGGATGCATTTCTGCGATGGTTTGGGCTAGGTATTCTGGTCCGGAGTGGTTACTGAGTGAACTGAGGCATGATCTTGAACTTGCGGCAGATGGGGGGCGGTTCCGTTCAATGATCTCGATATCGGACGTGTTTATATCGAAGGAGCTAGAATCCATGGTGATTATTTTGTGAGTTAGGAGGTGAGGGATGGACTTGTTGTTGGTATGCTTGGTGGTTATTGTGCGTGTCCGGGGTGGGGGAGCCGGGCTGTCTTGCCAGAGGGAGATAGAGGGAGCAGGTAGGTAGAAGAGAGTGCACTCGGTTTCGTTCGCCCTGTGGAGAAGGGTGGTGGACAACGGATCTCGAGAAGCTGCAAGAGGTCAATCGATATATTTATGACATAGTTAGCACTCGCACTAGACTAGTACGGCAGGCCATATTGTGGAAAGAGCGGAATATGCAGCTGGAACTGTGAATCTTAACGGGGCACGAATGTGAATGGTGGTTTGAGTATTAACATTCTGCTTCATTTGTTCTGTGTCGTGTATCTTTTGAGGCCGTATACCAATCATAATCGACATTGTCTCCATATAAAAACGTCCTTAATCTCCAATCAGTGGTTCGTGGATCGAGAAGCCTAAATCCTCGTGTTTCTTGCCTCCCCCCGGCATTCTATCTGACCCCTTCGCCATCCCATCCCTCCTCTCCAATTGAATATCCGAAGATGCTGTCGCACCCCTTTGGAACCTCTCTTCAGCCTTCGCGACCTCGAAGATCTCTCGCAAGACTGCCTTCTTCGGGATCCCCTCAGACTGTTCCTGATCGTTAAGCCAGCCCTCCAATGAGAATCTGGCTACATCTTCTAACTTTGTAATATCTAGATCGAGGGCTCTAATAGTTTCAGGTTGTTTTTGTTTTGGACGTACCACCATCCTCAGGATGTGGACAAGTAATGATACCCTCTCTGCTTGAAGTTAGCTGCTTGATTTCCCATTACACAACAAATTGACCGCAGGCCTTCAGGGGGAATCAATCGGACCTACCTGGCTTAACCAAATGATCCGGGTCCTTATATCTCACCGCCTTATCCCCAGTTGTATGGGGCCACCACTCCGGCGCCGTCATATTCCCATTATGCAGATCCTTTCCCGGCACAATTAACTTCACGAACGCTCTTGCTAGTATTCTGCACGCCGATTGCTGTAAGTCTTTGAAACGGGCAACGTAGAAGGATTCGAGTTCGTGTGGATTGCTGTGCTCGTTCTTAGAGAGTGTGGAAAGGATATGTTCGGTGGAGATGGATGTGCTTTGGGTGCGTCTTTTCGAGGACGAGGATGGTGAAGAAGGGTCGTCTTCTTCTGGTCGTTGCTCTGAATTATGGCTGTCGATGCTGCCGGTTCGGTATCGAGAGGGACCGAAGACGAGTGTGCTAGCTGATGAAATGTCGCTCGCATAGCCTAAAGATTATGGTGTGAGCAGAAAGTAATTTCAAGAGAATGGAGAACCCACCTGAGGCGGGAAATGAATCTTCACTCCCACGAACATATCTGCGGAAATCATGATTAAAGCGCGGACTGAATAGTCTCGTTCGGTAGGGTGCCAATCCTGGGGAAGTATAGGTCTGCTCCACGCCGTTATCGAGCACAGCTGCCAGAGCCCAATTCTTGGCAGGTAAATGAGCAGTCTTCTTCAGAGCTCGATCGATACTAGGAGGAGTCAGCGAGCCCTCACTTACTAGCACAAGGGCAACTTACAGTTGCACAAGATGATCGGTTCCACTTGAAAATCTGCGGACTCGCGGGTTGGAGCTGCCTTTGGATTTCGACGAGTTCTTGCTTGCGTCCCGACCATCTTCTGCAGAGAGACCAGGCCGACTTACATCGGTCTTAGAGTTAGAACCCTGGGGCGTCACCGGCGCTCCTGTTGATGCCTTCGAACCTTTTCGTTTGCTTGGTTTCTGTACACTTCTGCTGTGTATTAAGTTGTCTGATCTCGCGTATCCCACGAAGTTATACGCAGGGTTTTCTGGCAGCAAATTCCAGATGACGACTGGGAGAGCCGCAAGCACCAAGGTAGAATAGCCACGATATACGCCTTGAATCTTTGCGTACTGAGCGAGCGCGGGGAATTGACGAAACCACTGGGTAAATGCTCTTAAATCCAAGCCTTGGTCCGCCTCGAGGGCGACAGAAATGATGACGTGCGGAAGGACAAAGTTATTATCTGGCAAGGTCGCAATGAAAGCTGACGGGTCGAATGTGGTATTATCAGCGGGAGTCAATGGTAGAGAATTCATACCCAAGTCGTTGGATCTTTGCATATTCGCAGCAAGCGGAACTTGCTCCGCATCTTGGGTGATGGAATCACTGTTAACGTTGCTACGCCGTGCTATTTCGATACTGCATTTTCTTGGATCCGAAGCGGAGAGTACATAGACTGGGGTTTTGGTGTACTCTCGGGCATGCCGTCTTGGCCTTTGCTGTTTGAGGAATGCAAGCACTTCGCTGTGGAGCATTGCGGCAGAGAACGGTGTTTGTCGGTCCTGGAGCACAGCAATCAAGGCATAAGTGAACGAATGGTAGCCCGGATTAGGCGCCCAAGTTTCCCAACCACAAGCAGCAATTATCTCTGTGATAGAGTCTGTTCTGGCGGGGGCTGAGGCAGTGGCAGCAGCTGCTGCCGAACAACAGTCCAGGAGCAAGAGAACGTCCGACGTCGACTTTTCGAAGAGTCTTTGGCACCCGTTCCACTCAAATGAGCTATAATTCAAATCGCGTGTACTGCCGTATTCAGTAAAGAGTACTGATAGTGTGATGGGTTGAGAAGTCGGAAACGTACCACGACCAAGTAGATTGCTGGGCTTGATTGATTGTGGCGTGGCCGCCATAATAAACAATGAGAAGTCTATCCTCATGTTCGTAGTCGTCTATAAAATCAAGAGCTTTCCTGAGAACTTTCCGGTCCGGAGATGCCGTTGGTATTTTCCATATCTCCGTTTCGAAGCCGTAGTCTTGGAACACTTTCTCTAGACATTCCACTTCTCCTGCCACGTTGAGGTGATCCTCTTCCCATCTTAAAAGCAGAACCTTTGTTGACGTATATCTATAGCGTCCGTGATTTGGAAGAGCTCGATGAGCTGACTAGAATATTGTTAGCATGGTGTCGTTTCCTGAGATGGGAGCTTACAATTTCAAGCGCCTGTGCAAATTCCCCAATGTCTTTCACGTGATATTTTGCTCTTGATGTGTTGTGTGTGTTGGGTTCTGGTGGCGGGCTTGACGGTGGGCTAGATGCCTCTGTACTCCTGGGCTTCAAGTCGCACAACTGTTAGAGCAAAAGACAATTAGATATTGCGGATATCCTCACACTCAATATTGAGCCTGGGGAGTTTCTAGGCTCCGATATGGTTGACTCAACTGAATCAGACGAGCGACTCGGCAACTTGATGAAAGGGGGATCCATGATTGGGCTTGTCTGAGACATTACCAATTTGCACCATAGAGCATTTATCAAAGAATCGAGGGGATGACAATGGCGGCCTAGAATTGTGGGGCAACGAAACCGTCCTTGCCATAGGTCAAAGAGAGCCTCATGTCTCTGACGGCTCACCGGTAAACCTCCCGCACATAACGTCGAGTGGCGAATAGAGGGCCGATTGAGGAATTCTTTGCAAGCGTATCAGCTGCAAGATAACGGAGATTGGCTTTGGAATTCGAGAGTCACGATCTATTGTGGTGCCTAAACATGACTGATTTCTTGGGCGGCAATCTTTGACACATCTGTTCCAGTCAAACTTCCACAGGAACTCAGCTTATGGTGCTCGTTCCTTCTACAATTTCTCACCGAGAAACAACCATTATGGAAAAATTCAAGAACCAAACCCCGCATGCCTACCACCCGCGTGAAATGTAATCAACTTTGACAGCGCAACCGAACTCGATTGGGAAATAGATCCACATCTTGGCAGCAACTTGCAGCTTTGTGGGGAGCCGAGTCCACATATGGGCTCCCACAAATGCATGACGGCGAAGAGGATCCAAGCCACTTGTGGTAATGAACCAAGAAGAAATGGTAAGCTAGTGCTAGTGGATATGTGCGAAGATTGTTTCGACCGATTGCAAAGGAGATATACCGATACATGGAAATGATAGACATTCGGTCTCTCCGACTGGAGATGTTAAGAATGCCATGAAGATCGCTCTGAGGATCGCGGTGAAGGACCTTTTCGGGCAATTCATCTCTCACTTGAGAATTGCTGTACAATTTACCGCCTTCACTTGATTATGTCTGATGGATGACCATGGCTATGGCTATGGCTATGGTGGCAAAAGCGAAGTCGCTCGGCGTCGTTGCAGCGGTTGACATTGGCGAATCACGTGCTCCCCCAGAAGTTCCCTTGCGCTGAAGCTGCAGCGCAATCTTCCAATGCTTCAACGCGCATTCGAATGCTGGATAGCAATTGCAACCCGAGCAAATGATCCAGAATGCTGTATCAAGAGCAAGAATATACAGCCGTCATGTTCCCCTGCGCCGACTCTCGATCTGGTGTCAATCCCCTAGGACTGCCACCTTGAATTGGACGCAACACCAACCTGCAAGGCCCATTCATCGACCAACCATCCGTTTCATATCGCAAAAGGTTCATTTCCCTGATACTGTCGAAGGACCTCCCTCTTTGGGGCCGGATACTGTGTATGCGCTGTCCACAGCCCCTGGGCGAGCTGGCATAGCCATTGTACGAGTTTCAGGCCCGTCATGTCTCGAGGTATATACGTGATCGCCAACTCCAAATCTGCAAAAATGCCTAATAGAGCTATTTTAGATCTACCGCGCACTCTGTCCCTCCAAGCCACCCCCGAGGCCTCGATATGCGACGCTTCGAACGCTGTGTGATCCAATCTCTGCATCCAACACTCTCGACTCCGACGCGTTGGTTCTCTACTTCCCTGCGCCGCACACCGTAACGGGCGAAGATGTGTTGGAGCTGCACATACATGGAGGGCCAGCAACAGTCAAAGTAGTGCTGTCTGCTATACCAAAATGTGCCTCGAAATTCCAAATACGGTATGCAGAGCCCGGCGAGTTTACGAGGAGAGCATTCGAGAACAACAGGTTGGATTTAGCGCAAGTGGAGGCCTTGAGCGATACGCTGTCAGCAGAGACCGAGCAGCAGCGGCGCGCTGCCGTGCGAGGAAATTCCGGGAATCTGGGTCGCACCTACGAGATCTGGCGTCAGCAGCTGCTGTATGCACGGGGCGAGATGGAGGCGTTGATCGATTTCTCCGAAGACCAACATTTTGACGAGTCACCCGCAGAGCTATTGTCAAATGTCACAGCGCAAGTCAATGTCATGCTAAATTCAATTGCTTCTCATGAGGCTGCTAGTCGGCGTGGCGAATTGTTGAAGAGAGGCATTCGCATTTCGCTGCTTGGGCCCCCAAACGCGGGAAAGAGTTCACTACTCAACCAAATGGTTGGCAGAGAAGCCTCAATAGTAAGCCAAGAAGCGGGAACTACGAGGGATATTGTAGAAGTTAGTCTTGATATTCGCGGCTACCTTTGCACGTTTGCCGACACGGCGGGATTGCGGACAAAACCCACAAGACCACCAGAAGGAGAGACATCTCCCGAGATTGGGGCTATCGAGCAAGAGGGCATCAGACGGGCCAAAGCGAAAGCAAGCGAGTCTGATGTGATCGTTGCCCTTGCCTCTGTGGAGTCTGTGGAGTCGTCCTCTTCTCCGCAAGGCTGGCAAATTCGATACGACCCTGAAACTCTCTCGCTGGCGGCGAAGGCTGAACAATCACTTATTGTAGTCAACAAGTGCGATACCGTATCTGCAGATATTCTATCGGGCCTTTTGTCTCAATTCCAATCCGCCATCATGCCCCAGTTCTTGGCTGAAGCAGTACCACTCGTCCCCGTCTCCTGTCGTGATGCCCAGACGAAAGCCTCGGATCACAACCCAGGAAACATCAACGGCTTCACTGACAAACTAGTCGACCGGTTCCGGCTCATGACCAGCCTACCCCCAGACCTCCAAGACCTCCTTGGAGTCACAGAACGCCAGCGCCAGCTCCTCTCCGCGTGCGCATCGCACCTCCAAGCATTCACCTCCGAAGCCCTATCCTCCGACACCGAATGCGACATCGTCCTAGCAGCCGAACACTTGCGGTCCGCCGCAGACCGTCTATCCCGCATAACAGGGCGAGGCTCAGCCGGCGACGTCGAAGAACTCCTTGGTGTTGTTTTCGAAAAGTATGTGCCGTCCACCTATTCCTGTCCCACCCCGCTTTCTTTGAAATCAAATCACAACTCACCTACTAACAAACACCCAGATTCTGCGTCGGCAAATAAAACAAACACTGTATATATCCGACAAATGTTGAATTGCTCAGCTCCACTCAAGGAAGGAAATTAGAGACTAGTAATACAAATAGGAGATCTAAAACCCATCATCCAAAAAGAACTCCTTCCCAATGCTGTTTCTTCCCTCTAGTTGTTTCTCTTTCGCCGTCCCAATGCTATACCCTTCTAATCCAAATTTCCCCAATCCTTCTATTCCCCCAAAGAAAAAGAAAAGAGGTTGAAAATGCTGCAAAAACGCCGGTTTTCTAATGCTTCTATGTCCCTCTTTGAACGCCGGGGAAAAAAACATCGCTCAGATCGCTCGATTCGCTGGACTGGACTGGAAATGGGGTCGCGAGACCACTGATGCGTTTAATATGCTGAAATGCTATGCCGCTGCGCTTGCTGAAAAACTTGACGATGATTTGACTGATTCAAACAGAAAATGAGATGGGAATGCGTGCTGTAGATCCGCTTTGTTGAAAAATGGACGAATAAAGATAGACAACTTTAGTTGTAGCCACCGCGTCCATCTTCCTCATCGTCGTCGTCGCCGCTGCGGTTGTAGCCTCCGCGGCCGAAATCCTGGGGAGGGGAGAAAGTGGCGTTGTCGTCGTCTTCGGATGATGCGGGGCCGTTGTAACCGCCGCGGCCGAAGAGCGTTGGTTGGGTGGTGGAGGTGGATGTGAATGTTGAGGCGGCCATTGTGAAGTTTGGGATGTGGTGAGTAAAAATGGTGGTTGTGTGTGAGAGGATCTTGGCGTTGATGTATAGATTGTGTGGTTGTGGTGTTGAGGTGTGAGGATGCCGAGATTATATGAACTTCTTTTTGGATGATGAACCAGAAGTTATGAAGGGCGGGAAATGGATAGATATTAAATATAGATGGATTGTCTGATCGATTGTAGTACAGGTAATAATACGGGCTGAATGATGAATGCGGCACAAGGAGTACTGATACGAGACAAGGCAACTAGAATATGGAAATAGGAAGTGAAATGTAACTGGTACTGTATGGCTGGCTGGCTTGGGAATGAAGAGAAACGAATCCTCCAAGCGGGATGTCAAAGCCCCTCTATATACAATTTCACAAGTTTGCACTGATTGGGGCTTGGTTGCTCTCCAGTAGCAGCGTATGATTCAGAGGGTCCTTACAAAACCTCAGGATGTAAGATGACTGCAGTGGGGGCTGCTCTGCCTAGCCTGGGCACATTTTTTTCTGGCTTCTTTGCTGGTCGCAGACCCAGTAGTGCAGGTGCGGTGCTGTGCTTGGGGTTGGATAGTACGTTGTCTAGGAGGAAGGCTGAAGGCAGGAACAGTCATCAGCGTCATGTAAGCAAGAGCCGTGATGTGGATGTGTGTACCTGAATTGTTGCGAAACAAAAAGAAATTGTGCTATGCATAGAACTTCTGCACGATGCACGTTGTAGCCCTGTCTGCATATCTAGTTGATCCCGACACTTGCATATTCCCTTTGGGTCGCCGACTTCTCGCACGAGAGCGATTGCTCTCCCCTCCTAGCCCTTCCCTGGCCCCTCTTCTCGCACAGAATGCGAGGTCCTGTGCAACAGAAGCCCTTCTTTGTGCCATTGTGCCCATTGTGCATGTGTGTTCTGTCCTGTTGTGCTGCAGTGGCCATGCGACCTGCAATGCAGCTGCGCATCCCATCGTTCGTACCTGCATTTGATAGCACCGAGCAGCGGGCCGTCCATACGCAACCTGGAATCATATCGCGATCCATCGACCCAGCAATCGATATGGTCTGCATTGGAGCAACTTGCCCTGTCCCTGTGCGCCCGCTCGAAGAGCACGCCGTTGAAAGCTCCAAGTGGCTTCAACTCTGACCCCATGGGCCCAGCACCTGTCCCCCATCGGAAGGTGGTGGACCCAATGAGCTTCTGCTAATGCGGAATAGGGCTGAAATAGAGTCCTACAATTAGCTTACGCTGAGAGTTCGTCTGGGCATTGACTGGGTTACTAGCTGTTGCTAGGGATCACCAAAATACCACCGTCGCGCGTGGTGACGCCACAAAAAGCCACGAGATAACTGGGATATAAATAACCGGAAGGTATTCTTGGAGATCAATTGGCTGTGATCCGGGGTGTGGCTGGGGCATGGAACTTTGGCGTAAGCTGAGGTGTGTACGGCCGTGTGCCAGGGGAACGAGGATGATTATCCGGCATCCGGTCGTATGTCGCACCACAAGCTCATTTTGTCTTCTAGAAATCTTCTTTGCAGATAACGGCCGTTTCATAGCACCCCTTGGCAACGCTCACTTGAAGCAAGATAGTGGGGGGTAAGTAGTGAGAGATTATTCAGAGTCGCAATGGAGGGGCACGGCTTCGTCGCCGAATGACTATTTGGGATAAGGAACCCTTTGGTATCCTGCCGATTCCGAAAAACATAGCCGTTGTTGCGTATGCTTCTGGTCACTCTGCCCGCTTCTGCCTTGCTATGGTGCCTCATAAGCAAGAGAGCTCGCTATTTTTCGCCGGTTCTCCATCATTTTCTCACACTGTGAGTCAACACTTGCAGCAATACGCTCATTTTAGGCCGTGATTTCAAAGCAACTCATCTCCACTTTGAGCTGCGCACTTGATGAGAGTTGTCATCTTCATCAATCTTATTCTCCTGTTGAGAATTGGTTCCGAATTGACCCCTCCTCGCAAAACGTGGAAACTAATCTCTCCCCGTCCCACATCAGCCAGCCTGTCTTTACATGCCCGGCCGAAATGTTAGCGGCCAAGAAATGCCAAGCACTCAACTCTCGCTATTGCAACTACCGCCATATACCGCCCGGTATTTCCGCCTCAGCTAGCCACTGAAGAGCACAAATCATGCTCGAATATATCCGCCGAGAAACTCTTTTGATTCGATCATTTAACGCGCAGCGCGGCATTGACCGCTTTCCTCAGTTTTCAGGCGTGTTCTTGGCCCACAATCTCGTTGGTAACGTTGCGTTTCAGTGCAGAACTTCCTTCAGGCCAAGGGCAGATTTCAAAACCATCTCCGCGGGAACATTTTTCCACTTTCAGCCAGCCGCATGCAGAAAAGCGATTATAAAATTAAAAGGAATATGACGTCGTATTACTCACGATGAATAGGAGCCGTCATATCGGTGTTGGTATGAGTGAGTTGGCCGGCTCATTCGGGGTGGGAGTGAGAGTATCTTCCGAAAAAGTATATTTTTTCTCTCTCTGGTGGGGGGACGGCACGGGCAGCAAGAGATCGGCGTCGCTTGAGACGGATACAAGCGAGCAGAAGCCAAAAAGAACACACCAGCTTGTTCTAGTGCTTATGTAACGCCACAGTTTAGCGCCCGCGAATTTAACATCCTTAAAATAGACAACAAGTGAAAAGTGAGAACCACCATACACTACCAAAAGGTATAATCTTCGAGTACAGTCGACCTTCTCTTGGTACCATCTGGTAAGTTCCGGAACGACTTATTACCCCTTTCCACGTGTATCGCTGCACACCCTCCCACAGGCCTTGCTTTGCCTGTCATGGTAAGACCACGCGAGAGAGTTTGATGCGGCTCTTGCGCCCTTCCACTCCAGCCAACCGGATATACAGGAGCTCCCTGAAACGCTCAGCCTACCCTGCTGCTGCCTGCAACCAGCTTTATTTGGGGTCTGTTGGCTGCAAGTCATGCTCCGTTTGTGCAAGGGCATCGCCCTGCATTACAATCCACAAACAGGATGTATTTTTGTGCACTCGGACTCGGATTACGAGTCCTGCGTGTATTTTGGGGCTACTAACCCACGTCTCCTCTCCTCTCTCAATCTCGAGCAATCTATATGCCTGCAAAAACATGGCGGCACGGTGACTCCAACTGGAAGGATACTTGGTCCAGATACCGGGTGGGGGCGGCGCAGTTCTACAGACCCAACGACCAGCCTTGCGGCGGAAACACACGTGGGAAACATGTTGAGCTTGCGGGGATTATTCACCTGCCGCATGTCGCATTGGAGAAAGTCGGGGCGGGGCGTCGCAGGTCTTGGACCCCATTGGTGCTGCGGATTTCTCGTCTTGAAACATGTTGCTCGGAGATTATTCACAAACCGCAGTTTTGATCCATGGGCTGCAAGCGGGAATGGCGTACTCACTGGCGCACTGCAGAGGTCGCCCTAAGGTCAGCTCGCTCGCCAGGGGCAAACGGCAGCAGGGGAATGCTCTCGCGTGGCAGCCCTGCAGAGATACCGAGACTCTTCTTTGGGAATGCCAGTCCGGGGTCACTGCATTGGCCAACGGTAGATGCGTTATCTGGGATACTCGAGGTTGTGTCACCCCTCCTCTGGGTATCTTTGGGACCATTCTATTCAGGTGATCTCGACTGGGCTCTGTTGGTAATCACCGAGCCAGATTGACTCGCGCAGAGGTTTCAAGTCAATTTCCCTCCTTCATTTCCAGAATTAGGCATCCTTATACAGTTTTGTGTATACCACTTTACTCTGGCATCAACGTCGATCACAGGAACAAGGAACAATCCCAAGTATCTCCACCCGGCGCGTATCTGATTACATGCCGAGCCTCCAGCCTTCCATTCTAATATCCGCAAGGCTAGCATGAGAAACGGTCGTGCTGCGGCTCCTGAATAAGCCTGATGATAGGCTCGTTCCGCAGAAGGAACAAGATAGGGGAGGTAATGTGCCGGCTGGTACCTTCCCAATCCCACGAGGAACTCTCCCAGGATTATGGGGAAGTTGGGAACACTCCCAAGGGGAAAGCTATGAGACAGTGGGTTCCCATAGGACGGCTCTTTCGGGCCTTCTGGCGAACATGCTCTCTGACGTGCATGACTAGCGCACATAGAAGCCTCGTCGCGTGGCTCCCCTGTCATCTTATATGCGATACAACACCTCGTTTTTCAAGGCGTCTCATAGGAGGAAATTTACAAGAAAGCGCAGCCCTGACCTAGCAGTAGCGTGGGGAAACTGCCCCCCTGGCCGGAGCCTTGTGTCCAATGAACGATTCGTATCTGCCTAAAATTACCAGAGGACGCTTTGCCATAGGTCAGGATCTATAATCAGACAATGAAATCATTGAAAGCATGAACGTTATCCTAACATGACCTGCAGTCCGTTGCCGCGTGGTCCCCATGTCAGATCTACCGTGCATCGTTCATCTCGCACCCTCCACGAGGTGACCATACATCTTGTATCGCGACACCATAGAATGTGATCAAATAACAAGCGCTCGATGAAAAGATGCCAAAACAAAGGAACTTGGTACGTTACTTGGGATCTGGAACTTGGATTGGGATCGAAACACTCGTCGTAGCATTGTGGAGATTATGCTTCCCGACCCCATTTTATGCATCCTTTAATCCCATCATTCATCTCAAACTAAATTCAATACCCGTGACACTCCCGCTCCCGTCCCACGTGTGTAACCGCTTTCCATCCAGGACCCAAAGCGGGGCATACCCGCCCGCCGTTCAGTTCAAGGGAACCTTTTCCCTCATCCAGCACTTTGATGAGATGAGATGAGATTCAACAATCATCCCCACGGTCCTCGAATCTAAAAATTGGGGGCTAAAAATAAAACGGTAAGATGTGTTTGGTGGGTGGGGGGACTTGTATGCAGGGTGATGACAGTCGAGGCTGAAGATAGAAAAGGAAGATTTCTCAGCGAGGCTGTGGACAGGCTAGGGATGCGGGCCAAACTCGAAGCCTACCGTACAGTATGACTCGGTCGGTAAAGGTAAGGTAAGGCAGATGCAAATTCGTACGACTCCCAATGCGCACGGAGCTAAACTCCGATCGAAACAGATCCAAATCGAAAGCCGTGGATTCTAATTAGACGTCTCGGCCTCGTAATTATCCACCTGATGCCATTGCGCACAGAATCGGAATACGACGTCCGATTCCAATTTCCAACGCGGATGTATCTTACATCTTGCATTTCTGCCTGCTTAGGCCATATGACGCGAATGCGACATAAAAAGCAGGTACAGTACCGTACCGGTACTCCGGTACTCCGGTACCTGTCCATCTCACCAGCTGGCCAGACCTTTGAAGCCACATTACCTTCCATCATGGTGCCTTAGCCGTCTTCCGCGGATTGCTAAGAAATAAGTCAGCCCCACAAATCGTCATAGGGTTACGCAAACCTGCGGATAGAAAGAGGCTCATGAGGCAAAGCAGTTCGTGTTGGAGAGAGAGAAGGATCAAGTCAGGGACTCGAATTAGCGATTGAGCCTGGAATGTTTATTTTGAGGTTGGAGGTCGGTCGCTAAATTTTAGATTTCAGGGGGTTGGTTGGCGAGGTTCGTTTGTCGTGTAGGCTACTGCTTTGGGCGGGGCACGGGTCTTCCCCTGCGAGTTTGCGGCCACATTTCTATTAATTATTTTGACATGTTCACAATTTCATGCAGGCCATTAGAATATCTCATTCACGCCCTTTCGGGAATTTTTTGACATTTCAAGCACTGTTGTTTTTGCTGATTTTTTGAAGAAAACCGTCCAATGCTTTGCCAAGGAGTCATTCTTCCGTATATCGCATTTCTCTATTCTTACCTCATCTCCCTCACCGCCAGGCCAGACAGCTCTGCCCTGTATGCAATGTCACGTAGTGCAAAGCCAAACGTTACAATCGCCCGTAGTCATGTCATAGCTGCTTCTACTCATCTCGTCTTTCCTCGCGCAAAGAATCCAATTTCCTGGTACCGAACTTCGGGTGTCATTACGCCGAGCTGTATATTAAAATCCACCATCATCTACAAACCTGGGCGACTGCTGCGCACCGCCAAAAATCTTATTGCATTTCGAATCCTGGGCTTAGATTCGGAAACACCGTATTATTTCATTTCCACGCGAGCTTGAAGATGGGAAGTTGGGGATAGCTTCGGGAACCCCGCTGTGAAATGCCCCGCTTTGCTTAGCCCTTCCGAGATGAGGCCTTGGTGTTCGATATGACTCTTCAATACGCATTGTACAACGATGGGAGTAGGCAACAGGACAGATTGTGGAAGTGAGGCTTTCAAGTGAAATTGATGTGCGAACTGGGAGGCTGTTCTTGTTCTCAATATGCCCTTTGGCTTGGAACTTTGGGGGTTCTCGGCTTTGCGGTGTAGAGATATTTTTGCATGCTTTGTTTGCGGCTTTTGTGCAGTTTTCATTCAGTGGCCTCGGATGACCGGTAAGCTCCAGTTACGAAGTTCTATGCTGTCAAAAGTAATAGCCCGGAAGTACACGATATACTTGGTTTTGATTTCTGTGGACTTCAAGGTGAAAATGTCGCTCAAATTTTGCAGGTCATGATGCCGTTTAACTTCTGGTCAAATTTTCCAGTCCCACGCCGAACATGAAGTCAGTCAATCACCATTTGGGGGCAATAATATCGGAACACAGGCTGCAAATGAAGTCAATTGTAGACGTGCTGGATACCGTCCCTCTATTCTCATTAACCCCACCCAGGCCCACCATCTCATGATCATAATTACCCTCCAATGGCGGCCAGCAAGGCCCAGAGTATGGGTTTTTGGCAAAATTGGGCCATAAAGTCCTCATACATCCACTGTGATTCTCCTGCGTCGTCATCACGGTCCCATACTGGTCGGCGATAGCATATGTTTCAAAAAATAGCGGTATTTCAGCAGTATTATAGGTTCCTGCTACGACAGAACTATACAAAACTGGGAAAGAAGCGTTGTACTGATATCACGAGGCCGAACATGCATTGGAGACAGGAAGATTCGCCAAAGAAGATGCTGGGCAGGTGAAACCTAGATCAGTCATAACGGCGGAGGCGAACAGGTAGGCTTTATCACCACATCCCGCATGGCAGCGTTATCGGGGAAGAGGTAGTATAGGAATTCTTCAATCGTGGTTGTATTATTTTTGCCTTGCAGCCCCAGACCCGTCGCGGTGACTCGGCCTTCGTTGGCGTTTGATCCTATCAGTTACGAGTTTATGTTCAGAAGTGGTGCTTCTTACCTATAATTAATCATAACCACAATTACATCCTGAAAACCTGCAAACGAGGAGAGCCGTCATAATCAGTAGAGGCACTGCCAAACTGTAGGTTACCCTATGTTCGTCAGCCGTGTGCGACATAATAGACTGAAGTAATCAGGATGCCTTTCTGATGCGTTATATAGTTACGTTAAGAGTTCGCGGAAAGTACACCAGCAGGGACAGTTTGCACGCAGATTGTTTTTATCTATGATTCTAATGAAATGGAGGAATAATCACATTAAGAGTTGTATTTAGGCCAACTAGAAGTTGTTGTCGACGTAAATGTCACCTGAAAGAATTTCTGCTCAGGATATTGAAAATCCGTAATTTTGGTTCAGAAATGCACTTATTAGATTAGACCGTCCCCCCATGGAATGGAAGCTACTTTAAGTCAGACTGCAAAAGGTACTTGGCATTTGGGCGACAAAACAATTTCAATTTAGAGAAATGTGAATGGCTGTCATAATGAGGCCTGGTACGGCGCTAGTTACCAGGGCTTCATTTATCAAGAGCAGAGTTTTGCATCCACAGTGAACCAACACCTTGGGCCTCTACCGCTATCTGATCCTCATTTCCTTCTGGAAATTATTGGAACATTCAACGAAGAAAATATCCGCGATCCTGCCTCACTCACAACAAATAACAACTCTTAAGTCCACAAAACAAAGTCGCACTAATCTAGCGCAACGAATGCCGCAACTCATGGGCCAAACTTGCTCACAAATACAACAACAACTACGAGCTCGTCGGCCTCTACACGAACCTATTGTATGATCACCCCGAATGACGACAAAAGTTGGGATACTCTGACGGCGTTTACGGAGCGTCTAAAAAGCGAAACTGACCCGAACACACTGAATATTGGTCCGAACGTTCCATCAGCGAAGTTCATAGGTTACTGGGTACAATATCTGACCCAGGAAGAAGTGGTTAAATATAAGCAGGATCCTGCGGTAAGTTGACTATTCTCACCGCGGCTATGTCTAATATTTAAAAGGTTTGATGATTCAAGTGGGCCGAATCCCAGGTGGCTATCACGTAGCTGAGGAGTCTATCGAGAATAGAGCTACTCACGAAGATAGCTCTGCATCGTCTAAACTTGTGACGGTAAAATCCCCGGCGCTAGACCCACCTGTGCCCACCTGCTGGATCATCCCCATCAGAAACGCTGGCTGCATTGAGATAGCAGCATGCACGGAAAAGTTAAAGGAGGAAACAGCAGCCTCGGAACTTCGCATTTTCAAGTCGTGCACCGGCACTGTCGCATTGTGGATGCAGAATTTGACGTTAGAGTAGATAGAGGCGTACAAGGAGGATCGCGTAGTGAGTAGAAGCCTTAGAAGACAAACTAGGGGTAGTGATTAAGAGATTATAGATCATGTATATCGGCAAACACAAGGAGGACAAGTTTATGGACCATTGGGATTGACATTTTGGATTCGTCAACACCGCTCATCCTCCCTTAAGGTCTAGCAAAATGACAGCTTCTCACTATATTGCAGATATACTGACGCGCCCGGATTTATTCGAAGCAAAATCCGCGGTCAATGTACCGAAATATCATATGATCATTCCGAATGACGAAGCGAGTTGGGAGGCAAAAATGGCATTCAAACAGCGCCTACTCAACGAAACCGATCCTCATCTCTTGCATATATCAGCAGAAATTCCACAAGATCGGTTGGTTTGCTTTTTCAAGCAATTGTTGACCACAGCGGAAGCAGATGTTTACCGAAAAGACCTTGCAGGAAGTCAACCATAATAATTATGCAGCAAGTTTTAATGGACAAAGGTGAAGGATAAAATCTTAGGCATGACCGTTCCGTGTTAAATTTTGACTCTGTCAGAAAACCAAAACCACCGACTCCAAGTCGAACCTTTCATTTGATAGTCCCAAGTTTGGACGCAACCTAGGCCCAAAAGCTCTCATTTACCGACAACTTGCTCGTAAACACAGACAACTGTACCCTCATTGTATCCAGTCTAGACCAGAAAACACACTCGCTTAGCCATTGGAAGCAATACCTAACTCCAGAACAAGTGTCAAGATACAGGGATGACCTAATGTAAGACGTCCCTCTGTCTCTATCCATGAAGAAAATTATTAATAAACTAAGATCATTTGTGTTATACCCAAAGATTCTGATCCAGAAGGATACTGGAATTCCGAAGAGTATCGAGATGATCCTTCGCCACTAACCGAAGTTCCAAGATACGCCATGATGACGCCAAATGATCGGGCGGGATGGGAAGTCCAGCTGGCTTTTATGGAGAGGCTCAAGAGGGAGACAGACCCAGACACACTTTATATTTGTACAGTTGTCCCGTCAATGCATTGCATAGGTGCGTGGATACAATATTTGACGCCAGCACAAGTGGCTATATACGGAGGGATCCTGCTGTAAGTTCAAGGGTTCCAGAGAAGCTGAGTTGGATTCTGACACTTTAAGGTTACTAGTACTCTGGGAATCGGCTGGGGATGGGTTCCAGAAGAAGGCATGGTACACCAGATAATGCCTTCAGCCGCAAGTATTGGGTACGATTGAAAAAGAATCTGGGCAATGCCGACAAGCGTGCTGTACTTGGACAGACAGTTGTATCCAGCATGTCTCGTACCAATATACCATAAAAGTGCTAAACATTCCATCAGCACAACAAGAGATTTATACAACAAAAAGAAACATGGGTTACGCCCATATTGCTACATCTTTACTTCTCGGTTGAATATTTTGCATCGTTACTTCAACATCCAAACTAATAAGGCTGTCAAGACAGAGACCGTTCCGGTAAGCCCCGCGGTTAATCCAACACCCAAATCAGCTCGAGAGTAGACGAATCCAACAGTCAGACCAATAATAAGTGAGAGAAACAATGCCATCAACAGGACCCAGAATACTGTCCGCTTATCTATTTGTTGTCCAATTAGGAGGGCAGTTCCCCGAGGAGTAGTTGACAGAAGCATAGGATACTGGTCTGCGAAGGGGGCGGAGGATTGAAGTAATTGGGTACGATGAAATGCAGCCGTAAGCTCTGGTGACAGAGTTCGAGATGCGACAATGACTTCGAGTGAACGCTGACTGGGCTGTGCTTCAATATCGGCCAGACGAAACTAGAACTCATCAGTTGACTTCGCTGATACACTGATAATTGATCACTGACTGTTGATAGGTTTGCAATTTCGATTACGGTAGTCCATAGGCCTTGCCTGAGATAATTCAAAGCTTTGATCCTCGGAAGCTCAGCCTTTTTGATCTTCCACAATTCTTGCATGACATCTCGGATTGTAGCCGAAGCTACTAACGGCGAAGAAAGAAGAAAGAATTGCTTATGGGGCTTTTGTACCACGACTAGAAGGAAGTGGTAGGGAGCATTTGAGATATGTGCCTAGTTTTCGGTGATTGTGGAAGGTGCACTCGGAGTCAATTGAAGAGACTTTGTGGTATCGGTCTCGTTGCAGCCTCGATGAGACAGTGCATGCGTAGCCATTGTTGGGTTTGTAAGACGCTGTTAGGCAAAGTTAGGCAAAAGGATCGTGCGAACGATGGGGAAATGAACCACCGAGCCCAGACTTGACTTATGAGAGGCATCCTCCTCACACATGCGATCTGGTGTCTCGTCCGCTTCGTGGCGGAGCTCCTCGCAGATGTGATGTGAAGAACTACCACCCAATCATCCTCGAGATTCTCGCGGGAGATTCCGCAGTTCTGAATACGAGGAAGGACATTCAATCGCGTAGACTGATTTTAGTTTGAATGCCAGGTGCTCATCGGTCATAGGAGGGAGTCAATTTGCTTTAGGCGTCACATTCTGCTTGCAAATACATGATTAATCCAAGCTGGCATGGAGGAATTATTTCTTCCTCAACTATCATAACTGCGAATCAAGGTACGACCGCATAGTGACTCTTGTCCGTCAATCCAAAAATCATTCATTCTCGTCTAAGTTCAAATCTCCGTACTCTGTCTCAACTTGATCCGAAACCCCTCCAACATGCTGCAATACACCCTCCGTATCGTCTCGATGCGGGAGATACTGTCCCGGGGCAACCGCTCGATCTTGTGAAAAGGGAGCTTCTGGTTCTTGAGCTGCGCTGCCAGAGCCGTAAGCAGAGTCTATGGCAGGTGTAACTGACCAGTCAAAATCATTGCCATAAGACTGTACGTATGGGTTCTCGGTTTGTAGGTTCTGGATTTTGCTTGCATCTATCCCCATCCTAGTCGCATCGGGGGCAGATGTGTCGTGCCTCGGAGTAAGAGTTCTATGTGTATAAATCGTTGAGGCCATAAGATGCCTGGGCACTAGATAGTCGTAGTCTGCTGAATCTTAGTGATTAATTTGATTTCCCTGAAAGTGAAGACGAACAAGGCTTTGGCACATATTCGCCCGGGAAGAGACAGCTGTAGATTTTAGCCCAGCTCTTTGCTCCGCCATCCTGAGCTTCAGACTCTTTCCATCCTGCCAGGCGTAATTTTTGTTCTTTAGTCATCCACTGAGCATGTTCATTTGTGAATGGTTGTGGCTTGCAATCATGGTTTCGCTTTGCGTCCTCGATCGTAGTTTTCGTTGACGTTGTGAACCTCTTTTTGCAGTGAATGCATCCGTGCTTCAGCGTATGGACTCTTTTAAAATGATAGCTAAGTAAATCTATCAGTCTACTGCGGGTATATTAAATGCTGAGGCCGAGTACATTAGCGCTGTGATATCCTTAAACCCCCATCGTCCGGTGCATACGTTGTTCACGGTTTCGTGTAATCCCGGATCGTGTTTCGGGAAAGGACAAGCAAGATAATTCCTGTATTTCTCCGGAGGGTACATCAGATCTCCTTCCTCGTGACATTCGCTGTGTTTAGCCACCACAAGCTGGTCTCTTTCGGACCCCATTGTTTCAATATCTGTGTGACTCGGCCTTGCTGAACTTTTTATCAAACTGCTTCACTTTTCGCACCGCGTAGCTCTTCTGCCCTTGATCCCGGTAGACAAGGTCGTAAGCCGAGGCACCTGGGTCGCGGACGTAACGCCCTATACCAAATTCAGGTGAATCTTTGTCTCGTGGGTGGCTGTAGTCGCTAGTAGTTCGATATCCAACAGAATGGATACCGTGGCTGCTCGTTGTTCGAGATACCAGCGGGGAAGATTTCTAAAGTAACAGGTCAGCCTCCAGGAATTGTTGGTTGCCTTACAATCAATATCTCAAGAAGACAGGGAGATACCAGTGAAGTGAAAGGGGTCTTCTTGCCTCCTTGGTGCTGCTCTGCTTATAGGAGTGTGAGGCTTGCATGGAAATAATTATTGCTTATAAATGCAAAACACGGTTACCTATAAGACAGAAGAAGAAATGAGCAAACATAAGAGGGTGGATAACTGTAAATATACACAGATGTGGGCAGGGCAATGTTTTGGGGTGTAGGCTCACATGTGCGAGGAGGCGGGACGAACCCCTGAATGCGACTGCAGCGATGTGCCAATCAGAAAGCAGCGATGTAGATACACAATTAGCCCGAGACATCGAGGGACCTCGAAGATAAGGCATACAAAAAATCCGAAGAGTAGGCCTCCCTTCATTGCGATTGAGAGTTTGCTTTGTCACCTCAAGAGTCACCCTGCCGCCGCCACCTTGACCCATCATGGTGTGCGCCTTGCCGGTCATCAACGCCGCCATATGTATCTCGTGCAAGTGTTACTAGGTCAAACCTGTTACCATGCCAAGCTGCAGCGGAGGAATCATCCAATTGGCGTTAACTTAATGAGATTTCAAAGTTCTCGGTTCACCGTTCCCCAGCCGCGGGTTTGAAACTACTAGGTAATTCTCTAGAATATATGAATAAGACTAATATATGGAAAAGGAAGTTTTGGAGGTGTTTGCACAGTAGAAAAGCCAACCGCTGAGAGGACAAAAAGGGAGTAGGGGCGGAGGGGAAACTATATTTGCCGGGAGCAAGTCTTCTGAAGCAAACCATAGATGGAGTCACATTGAGTAATCGTATCTGGACGAGAGGGAAATCATATGATTTAATGGCAAGCAAAATAAGTTTCGTGTGGATATTTCATGACTGATCAAGAAACAGCGGGCCTTATTGGGGGCATGGGTGGATGAAGTGGGTTTGGGACAGTCGACAACTCTCGAATCTTAATTGTATTGCTAACTTCCATCTCCATATGTAATACGTATAAAAGAAAGTCATAACTCAGCGAATTTAACGATACCAACCCTTCATTAATGGACACTCAACGCCTCCCGCTTATCAGACAAATAAGACCGTAGCCACAGTCGCAACGACGCTCGAGGGGTCGAGGCAATAGTCCCGGTAACTATTCTCCTCCATCGGGAAAAATCCTTGAACGGCATCTGATATGATGTGAACATCCATAATATTCGTAGCCGTAGGAATAGGTGTGTCGTAGAAAATGCCGACTTAGCGTTTGAAGGACTTGGAAGCGAGGCTGAAAAGGGGGGCCAGGAGTGCGTGATCACCTCACGCGAATATGAGCGCAACTAGTATCATTCATTCGTCTCAAACTCGTTAGTGAGGCCCTTCCTGTATACACTCTTCCCCGAATATGCCCTACTAATCCTATATCTCAAGTAAATGACCGACTCCTCCAGCGTTGCCGATCCCTTCCAAGGGGGTATCCAACCATCCCGAATAAAAAGTACTCCTGCCATATTCCCATGGGAACATTACCCATCCATCCCAACTCCAAGCTTGCTATGCCGGCGTAATTACAAATACCGAATGAGGATCCCCTTCTCCACAAAAAAGCTTAGTCAAAAAACACGTATACATTCCATCCATTCCATTACCCGCTGCTTGATAAGCCTAAGTATTCCCCTGAATAGGCTCTTCTTCAGCGAATAGTTTCGGGCGAGCCCAACGTCGAGCCCCCTGCGAGACCCGCAACGGGGGTTTTCTGGCCACCTGGTTTTCGCCCATGGACGACTGTGACGTCAAGGTATGCGTGTATACTTGTGTCTTTGATCTCGCGTCGCATTTGGGCGAGGAATACTTGTGCTTCTTCATATCGCCACTAATATGTGTTAGGAAACTGCAGACAGTTAAGTAAAGGGGAACTTACTCCACCGGCGACAGTGAGTAGTCGTAGCATGAAGCTTTCCACACCATCATATAGCCGCAGCTGATTCCACATGCCAATCTCCCTCAACCGTTTCCAGCTCTTGTCTCCATCATTGCCATGAGTTCTATGTTTCGGGCTTGGCCACCCATTCATGGGCCACTTGTACCTGGTCTCAACTACATCGATGAACCCAGCTTTCTCCATTCGTTCCTTACTTTCCTCCCAGATCGTGAAGCTTTTGCCAAATTTCTCCCCACACTCAACCACCGTTTTGCCCCACTTCGTAAAAAAACTGTTCTCATTAACGGTATCGTCATCACTGACGGGCCACACGCTATGTTCGAGGATTTCGATGTATCCCCCTGGCTTCGTGTGCTCAAAAGACTGGAAGAAGAAATCGTCCCAGTCAGTGACGCAACCAAATAGCTCGCGCATATGGATGAAGTCGAAGTGGTTTTTGGGATATGTCCAGGTCATATTAAGGTCTTCGATTTCGAATTGGCAGTTTGGGGGGACAAAAAGGGGTTGAATCGGAGAGAGATCAGTGCCGACTACTTTGGCTGAGGGGTAAACGTCTGCCATTTCACTAGACTGATTAGCTTAGAGCAGACTAAAGAGGGGGTATTTGTATTCACATTGCCCAGATTCCCGTGCCCGTTCCTAGGTCGAGAATGTTGTGGGGGTTGTCTAGGGGCGCGAGGTGCAGTTTTCCTTCGAGAGTCATTAGATACATATGATGGGCTAGATCGTGGAGATTGTTCGCGTCGTCGTCATTTGGACCCTTGATCAATTAATTAGTGGTTGTATATGTAGAGTTGTCAAATCAGCACGTACCCAGTATGCACCATCGCTATAAGCGTGGTACCTCCGACCGTTCTCATACCGATAATCAGTAACATAGCTCGCAAGAGTGTCCGTGTCGCAGCCGATCAATGATCCACCGAAAGCAGAATCATTATCATCAAATCCGCCGTCGACATTCTCGTCCTCCTCTGTATCCCCATCTGCAGATTGCGCAAAATCCTGGGGGCTGGAGAGTGATAAGGCTGAATCTTGCGGCATGTATTCTGGGTTTGTGGCCTTTACGTCTGTGTGGGAGGCAGATGCGGAATAGGGGTGGGAGCTCGAAACTCCTAGCTGTTTGGGTGTTAGTTCAGACATTTTGATGCGCTGGAAGATGTTATGTTGATGTGGACATGCGTCGCGCTGTGCTGGCGATGTCGATATTCAAACGCTCTCTGCCGGCTGAATGAGGATGGGAGGTTCCACTTCCAATGTCTCGAATATCCTTCCCGCAACAATCCGATGGCCGCGGGGGTAGATGATGAGGGGTGGTAGCTATGCAATATCAAGAGAATTAATTGATAGGGATAACGCAGCGTATAGGAGATGAAGCCCGGAGCGACTCACTGGAATCGTCCTCGCCGCCGGAAACTTGTCGACCGTCTGGCCAGTCAGCAAATACCATCCCGTACTGTATCATGCAGGCGGGGATCTCGAAATTTCGGAGAGCTCTCCGCACCAACTTGAATAGACATCAATCTGACATAGTCGTTCGTGTGGGAACCTGCCATGACGCAGATGAGGGTATTCGCAAATCCGAGGATCGCGCGCATAATTACCCTGCTTGGGCAAAATTATGGACTATCAAACCGTTGACCATCGTGGGTCGTTGCGCAAGAGGCGGCCGAAGGCGCCGAATGAAGAGCTTGCGCCGGGGATCACGAAGCCGTCGCGGGGCTAAGGCAATCGCAATATCGTCGCATTTCGTTGCCTTTGATTTTGCTGTCCCTCAATTTTCTTGCTGTTTTCTTTTGCACAGCTCGTCGCACTCAGTTATATACGCGTACAAGGCTAGATATATCCGCGTTCCCTCCGTTCCACGAGCTCTGTTCGAGGAAGATTTTCGTGCCTTGTGCAACCCAACTGCTTGTGCGATAGCAGTCTATCGCCCTGCATACTTTGTACTCTAGCGCAGAGCAAGTCGCCCTGAAAGCTACCACGCTGCTGGTAACTCAACTCCAATGGGCGACGTTGGTGATCCAGAAGATCCCCTCACTGAGGGGCCTCCGATGATAATCATTGGATCAGGTAGGTACATAGGAATTACTTTTTTAATCGATTATTGTACCGCAACGGAATGCAGCAAGGTTGTTCTGACTCTGTTCAGGATGCACCGGGCTCGCAATTGCTCATGGGCTGAAAAGAGTATGTTTCAACCCCACCATTGGTAGAGAATCCGGCTGACCACCCGACAGGCTGGGCTACCAGTGATTGTGTTCGAAAAGAAGGCCGCGGTGTTCTCTCTAGGCGAGCGGGACTGGAATATGGGACTTCACTGGGGACTGCCCATCTTGAAGTCCCTAATTCCCGAGTCTGCCGTCGCACAGCTCCAGTCCACACAAGTTGACCCGAATACCCCCACAAAGCCCCTCGATACACTCGCATTCCTCAATGGCAAGACTGGCGAGGTAATGTTCGCGCCTCAGATTCCGAATTTCCACCGACTGCGCCGATCGAAGCTTCGCGCTCTCTTATGCCAAGAATTGGATATCAGATGGAACAAGCGATTGAAAGATATCGTCGTCGAGGATGATGGAAAGAGCGTAACAACAGTATTTGAGGACGGGCAACATGTCACTGGAAGACTGGTCATCGGGGCCGATGGCTCCAAGTCATCCGTGAGGAAGATCCTTCTCGGGCCCGAACCGGCAGCGACACTTCGTCTGCCCTACTCTGCGACTTTTGTCCAAGCCAGGTACACACGGGAGCAAGCCCTATTTCTTCGCTCTTTTCATCCTCTATATATTGCGGCGCCTCATCCAGACGGACTCTTTGCCTTCTTTGGGCTGCAAGATGCTCCAGAAGTGGACAAACCCGAAGGCTGGACCTTTTTCTTCTACTTCTCTTGGAATTCACCCATTGAGCAACAGACGCGGGAGGCGAAGATAATGGGAAATACAGAAAGACTTGCTCAAGTGAAGAAACTCGCTACTGGATACACAGAGCCTTGGAAGAGCGCTTTTGCATGGGTAGCAGAAGACCAGCCGGTCTGGAACGTCGACATGGCTGTATGGGACCCAAGTTTACCCGGGCATGCATGGAATACAGAAAATGGTCGAGTGACTCTGGCTGGAGATGCGGCGCACCCTATGACATATCGTAAGAATTATGGTCGAAATTCTCGAACCCCACTAATATCAAACAGAAAGAGGACAAGGTCTAAACCACTCTATAGCAGATGCGGGCAAGCTCGTGGAATTCCTGACCTCAGAACCAGACCAGGTATCTGCTATCCAAAAATATGAAGTAGAAATGAAGGACCGCGCCGGCGAAGAGGTAAGATCCAGCGTCACGAATACGATGATGTTGCACGACTGGAGCCAGGTACTCGAGAGCCCTGTAATGAAGGCTGGACTGCGCCAAAAGTGATGATAACGTTGGATACATGATCGCACATAGGAAAGTGGATATAGCACGGACTCACCGGATGATTTACGAAGATTTGTAATTTGGAAGGTTGGTTTGGATTGTATGCGGTGAGACGGGCTACGGATATTTCCATTCACCATCTCACACCGATATTCCTGCTAATATTCACCCTTGCTTCATTCGTGGCTACCTATTAATTGCCTCGTACCTGCTTATAGCTGCGGGAACTGGTCGGTGGTCATACTTCAATTTTCTATTCGTCGGCATCGTTGCCTTTTCGAGTCAAGTCTATAACAAATTTCCCTACTACCTATTGTTAGTCATGTCAGCAACTCAACTCTCATCGTTGGATAGTTTTAAGGGCCCACATACCGTCTCTTTCCTAAGATCATCTACTATCTCATTTAGCTGTTCTAGTCTGGCGATTTTCACGGCCGGCTTCACTTCTCCCCTTGCTACAAACGCCAATGCCTCAAGCACATCCATTCTAGTCCCCACCGCACTCCCAATAACCCTGACACCTAGATCGATAATTTCCAGTGGATGAAAGCTCACCAAGTCACTAGGCGGCGGTATCCCAACGCAGACAATCGTTCCAAATGGCGCCATCATACCGAAACACGCTCGATACGCAGCTCCTGATCCAGCCACCGCTATCGCTGCGTTTATGCCGATGCTACATGTCGATTCTTTCACCGTGCTTGCTATATCTTTCGCGGTTGTGAAGTCAACATATGCTGAAGCTCCAAGAGACGTGCAATAGCCCCCTTTTTCAGCACCTCCGTCTATGGCAGCAACTTTGTACCCCATTGCAACGGCATACTGGATACCCAAGGCCCCAACTCCTCCTCCAGCACCAGTTATAGCTACCCAGTTCCCCCTTTCCGCCCCACAGATCTTGAGAGCTTTGTACACAGTGACGCCGCCGCACAATATCGGGGCTATTTCTTCGTCTTTCAATCCCTCTGGTAATTCCAGCACATAGCGTGACGGAATGACTGTGTATTCAGCGAATGTTCCGTCTATTTTTCTTCCCGAGTTGAGTTGTGCAAAGCATCTTGTCTCTCCCTCTTCATTGGCAACTTTGCACATGGGACACTCCCCGCAGATATCGCGGAGCCATCCCACACCTACTCGCTGCCCAAGTTTAAAGTTGCTCGTGGTGGAGCCTAGGGCTACTATACGTCCAACACCTTCGTGTCCCAGTATGTCACGCGCAGGACCAAGTTTCCCGGATGCTAGACCCAAGTCTGTCCCGCACACGCCGGTTGCGGAAAGGGACACTAGGAGCTCGTCTGATTTTAAGGCCGGGAGAGGAAATTCTTTGATGTTGAACTCAAATGAGAAGTCATCTTTGCGCTTGAGAGTGTTAGTAGATTCTGAAGCAATAGTAAGAGAGGGCAAGTTACGGCTACTACTGCTGCGCGGTAGGTTTCGGGGAGCAAAGTCATGCCTCGGGAATTTCTTGATGCGTCTGACGGAAAGGGGAAAATGGCCCTGGGGGAATGGCATCTTTATAGGAGGTATCGAAAGATATTAGCTGAAACGACTTTGAGGCGTTGACCCCGCCATGCCCCACCACTCAGCGGGGAGGTGGGGTCTTTGTTGTCCCCCACAGTTTCCTCCACCGTGTCTGCACAAAAGCTCGGACCCAGCGGACGTGCCCCAGGGCTTAGAAGCCTATGGCAGTAGCGAATGTCCCTTGAATTGCAGCGACCAAAGTACTGTAAATGGCGTCTTTAACGTTGAGGCTCCCTCACTCCCTATCAAAAGCCCGGCCCCCCAATTCCTGATACTGTAGAGGGGCATGCAAACTGCATGAATGTTTGACATCCTAGAACAGCTTTCATTGGTTCCAGGTTCTTCTTTGGTTCCAAAATTAATCTTCTGCGTAGTTCTTCTGGTTACCGTTATAGCAGTTCAAATTATTCTGATTTTTCATTTCTTCCGGTTGTACAGAGTGTCAAATTTCATAGACTGGCAGAAGGATAAGTAAACACAAGTGTTGTAATTGGACAGCGTAAATAAAAGCTTGCGGTCGCAGTAATAGCCATGACCAAGACCGTACGCGCGCGGTTAGACAACTGCTTCAGCAGACCCCAACAGCGACCGCCGGAACAAACTGGCTTCAAGAGGAAATTATTTTCCAAGACTCTTGATATTCTATTCTGCATCTCATCTTCTTCAACCCATGATCTCGCGCTTTTACGTGGACCATTCTATTGGGAAAATATGCCAGGTTCAGAAGCAGGCACCCGTGGTATCCTGCAGGACTGTATACCCGGCCTGGAGCAAGATGAAGATGATATCGAAGAAGGCAAGATTCATTATCACAAAGGCGGCTTTCATCCCGTCCGACTTTGAGAAGTTTACAACAACAAATACAAAGGGCTTCGAAAACTTGGGTATGGATGTTATTCGACAGTCTGGCTGGTTAGAAACCAAGAGTAAGTGACGAGAATTTTCAACAGTACCTCCTAGTATCGGTGTTCTCAGAGATCAAAAGTTTTGGGCAATGAAAGTCTTGAGCGCGGAGTGTTATGGTGCGGGGACCGATATCTTCGAACCCGAGATCTTAGAGCATTTGCGGGATCACGATACTGAGCATCCGGGATACAAGTATATCTCTGCCCTTGAAGATTCTTTCACTCATGAAGGACTCAATGGCTCTCATGTATGCCTGATTTTTAAAGTGATGGGTGAAAGCTTGTCTACATTTCGATACTGGTTTGAAAACTATCAAATAGTGAGCCCGGTTGCAGCTCGATTCGCAACGCAGCTCCTGCAGGCGCTGGACTACGCTCACACATACGGGGTCATCCATACAGGTATGATATGGGTTGAATTGAGACTAATACGAGTACTAAAATTATCCGTCAGACATTCAACCGAACAATATCATGATTCAAGTAGCAGATGAGTCATTGATCAATAGCTACCTGGAGAATACCCTTGAAGATACCAGCCTTCAACAAGATCCGATGGATAAAGCCAAAGAGTATACGATTATACCAACGCAAAGCTTGCGGGAACATTATTTTCCAGAAGATGGGTTCAATGTTATGAAGCTGGAAATTGCTCTTTCAGATTGGGGCGTTGCAAGTTGGACATCGAATCATCTTACTGATCTCATCCAGCCCGTCCTTGTTCGATCACCGGAGGTAATGCTTGAGGCACCATGGGGCCCCTCCACCGATATTTGGAACCTTGGTGCACTTGTGCCTGAGCTCATTTATGGACAGGCCATGTTCAGCGGCAAAACGGATGACAAAGTGCACAGCTCCGCATGGCATTTGGAAGAAATGAACAGACTTCTCGGTCCGTTCCCTAAAAGTCTTTTAGAAAAGGGAGACCAGGTTATCGTGAAGGATACTTTTGATGGGGATGGGAATGTTCGTGATCCTAAGATGTCTTCATTCGTGGGATTGGATGTAAGATATTCGAATATGGAAGATGACGAGAAAGAGGAATTTACGGCTTTTACGAGACACTCGTTGGGTCTGGATCCTGAAAAGTGGATATCGGCGAAGGAAGCCTTAGGTGAACCTTGGCTGAACCATAAATGGACAGGCAAAATGTCTGCTTAAGTTGTACATAGTTGCGTATATGAGTAGATGGATCAAGGAAGGATGCCACGTCGAAACAGAAATTCCAACGCAATATGTCTCTCAATCGTCTCGAACATTCGACCCCACCTCCTGCGAGATCAACGGCCTCAAGTTCCTGTGATAACAATAATGTTGATCAATGCAATAACGATGCTTAAAGTGTATAGCGAGGATCTCTCCCACATGCAAAATCGTGCAATTCGTATTTCGTCGTCCTTTCTATAACACATTTTAGCCGATGCTCCTCTTGAGTCATAGGTATAGATGATTCTATGGCAACGCAACGAAGATTAACAACACCGTACAGATTAAAGCCCAACTACGGAGAGGCATGGAAATAAGAGTGAGGATAAGATAGACGTTATCCTTACTACGGCGACGAATTAGTCCACCCCGAATTTGAGAGACAATACAAATTCGAATGCTTCTGATCTTGTTTACTGAATCAATCGAGTTCTTTAGCTTTAAGGCTTTAAGACCAATACTGCAGCCCTTGTAGGGGCTCTGCCAATTTTCAGATTCCGATAGCATACACAGAAGTAGAAAACAAAAAGGGGAAAAAATAAGAGTGTCTGGGCCAAAGAACCAGCTTTGTTCGTTCTATATCAAATATATAACCTCTCTTCTTTGCCCTTCACGCAGGATTACAGATGAACGAGCTGGGCTGATCATTGAATCTATTTCGCAAGATATCTCAGCACATAGTGTTTCTCAAGGTCTGTCAAAAAGAAGTAGACGGGAAAAAAAGTAAAAGAGAGGACGGAGGGGGGGACAAGAAACGGCTGTTTCTTGACCGGAATCTCGACAGCTCCTAATCATCTGTTTCACATGACCCTGCACCGCCTTTACTCTGGGCGGCTCAGGCCTGGCTCAGCTTCGGCGCAAGTCTGCTCAGGGCTGCTCACTCATCTCACCAGAAATCGTTAACTCTTACCGAGGAACCCGAAAAAACACTTTTCCCCAGCCAGTGATCCTAACTCTGTTACTATTTTACACTTATTCCCGGACAGTTATTGTCTCGGTCTGCCCGTCTTTATGAGCAGGACTCTTTTCTGCGTCTTACCTCTATAGTCTCAGACGACAAGTGGGACCACCAAAGTTCATTTCCGTCTTTGGACCTGAGTAGCCGCCGCTCTAAGCTGAGCTGAACCCTGCGTCCTGAGCACGCCAAAGAGTCAGCAGGATTTTGCTCAAGGGGGCCCTTTTCCAGCATTTCGTATCTCGGCTACAGTTTCCATATTCCTTATATCTGGATCCTGGTCATCTATAGCATAGCCACCTCCCTAAGTCTGTCAAAATACGGTGACCATTTCCGCTCCTTTATCACACTTATCAAGGGGAACCTTTTAGGTCCTCTTAGTTCCACATGACCTAGTCGTTTAGCCATTAATAGGCGAATCGAAAAGAAGGCATCACTTACAAAGCCCCCGAGACTCGATCCTTAACTCTCCTTTAACAGTTTAGGCACAGGAATATACCTTAATTTTTCTTTAACTTAATACTACGAGAGTTCTCACGTTATAAATCAGTTCTGTAATCTTTTGAGAATTCCGATACTACGAATCTTGGCGAGCCTAGATTTTGGAAAATGAGCCTAGGAGTCGGGAGCCCAAGCTGCCCTAGCCATCGTGAGTAACGGTAACGAGCTCAGTGGTATTTAGTGACTCATGCAGATAGTAGAACTGCATCGGTGATTGACACCTAAAGCGGCCGACAAAACGCGTGAAGCATCAGCAAAGTAGGGGGAGATTCATACAGCGGGGTCCATGGCAAGGTAGGCTTTGAGAAGATTCATGCTGATCCTAGCATGAACAGAACTTGTATCGGCAGTCAATACTCCAAATGGTGGTCAAACTACGTGAGGGAATAGTTGGGCAGGGGGGATGGATGCAGCGGCGATGCCGTACCCAATTGCCACGGTAGAATTCATCGGAGGTTGGTATTTAAATAGTAACGAGAAAGCATAGGATCAACTGAGTATGAGAGAGGAATACAGCGGTATTCCAGGTTGGCTATGAGAAGATTTATGCAGACCCCGGCATTGGCAGAACTGTATTGGCTGTTGACCTCCAATTGGTTTCGCGAGAATGATTAGTTGGGCAGGGAAAGCATACAGTGGCAATGCCACGCACCTGGCCTAGCAAGGCATAATTACATCGAAGGTTATACCTAAACAGTAATGAGAAAGCAGAGGATCAGCTGAGGGCAAACACGCAGTGGCTTTGGCGATTCATGCAGACCCCAGCAGAATTGTATCAGTGTTCAAACCAAAATTGGTCGTATGGAGGATCACAAGCAAACAGAAGCAGCTAGTTGTTTATACATCTATGATGCGACACCTAGGCCGATAAACCCCCCTGGTATTCGCCGTGGGAGGCCGAATATACGTAAATGTGCTGTTGATAGCTGTTGAATCTGCTCGTAATTTTGCCTCTATGAGCCCATTTTTGCTGAACTTAATGTAATCCTTCTCGGATTTATTCTCGCTCATATTGGGTCTATCAATGTCTGTGAAGTTCGTATGGCCCTTATTCTTGATAAAAGTACAATGCCATAGTTCTTGTGTCTAATCTTCAACTAGCTTCAAACACATATCGGCTCGTGCTGCGTCACTCATCGCATCTCGAGCCGGTCTGCCATCTGCGAATCGCTCATCTGTGGAGTAGAACCTGAACTATTAACCCGGTTATAATCGTTACCTAGATAGAGGAGACTAACTTAAACCCATCTTTGTGATATGCAATGCTGCAATCCCAAATTATATGTGACATGGCTGTCTTGCCTATACGAAAGTACAATACTGCGGGGGATGGGATGATATTGAGCTTGTTGCTAGTATAGATGAATATTTTGAGAGATGACTGAGGGATATTCTTAAACCCTTCCGCAGCATAAACTGTTGGTTGTACTGCATTTATGACGTCTATCCCCATATCCTGGTTGAAGGTCAAGATGTCCGTCCGAATTAACACCATTGGGCTTACGTTAACAAGAAATCCAGCTACTAAAAAACGAGTGGCAACATCCTGCCAGATGTTACTGGAATGAGAAAAATTGCTTGTAATTCATCTTTGTTACGAGTTTTTTCTGCATGGAGTCTGATTTGAACATGATAGGAATATTAAAGAACGGCGAACTATTGTGCGCTTTGTTTGAAGCCACTATTCCCGTGACCCACATTCCCGAAGACACCTATCCGAGAGTAACGTGGTCACTCCACCTATTAATATGAAGGTATGAGATGTGCTGAGAGCAAGTCGCTCAGCAGATTTTCAAGGGCGAAAAACATGCTCTGCCATGCCCGCCGCCGATGTAACAAAAGAAGTACCTAACGAAGATTCCGGAGAGATTTGCTCACAAAGATTGGAGACTTGAGTGAGTATTTGTGCGATGTTTTCTTGGCAGATCTTTTTCTATATTTGCAATTTCTCTCTTTCAAGACGTTCATTATATCCGTCCGTCCCATACCACTTGTCATGCCATACTTGGGGGTTTATAGGAACCACTAACTGTCTTAGGAAAAATCTGGAGCGTTTGTTTGATATTGAATCTTCAGTGTGGAATGAGTCCGGTGATGTATATTCAAGCTGAATGAGATTATCTTTGGATGCTAAGGTGACATCTTCTTGAGTCATAAACTATGTTACTTGAATTGTGATTCAATATTTGAGGAAGTGACTACGCGAATGTAGGTGATGTCCGTGCGCCAGGACGTAGGCACTCAAAATGACTGAGTTCAATTTCGCCTCATATAAATTCCAGACTCGTTCCCTGCCCTTTCATAGTACTGACTAATGTACTTCATTCCGAAATTTCTCTCTGCAGAAATTGAATAAAACAAAAAGCTCATGCCGAAGGAAGCAATGAGATGGAACTCTTGGCAGTATTGCAACTGGTTGGGTGGAAAAGCTGTAAGTCGAAGTCTTCAAAGTACAATAGAACCTCGTATTAATGTTTAATGAAGTGCAACTACCTGAATCTTAGAGATTCTAATTTAGTCTGCGCGTCCTGCCAAGCTCCTATATGCACTAAGTGTGAAAGGGGCTTGAGCGGGGATGTGCTTAGTGAGATTTCTTGGCTGGGTTCTTTGGTAATATAGCCTATTGCATTCAAAGATTTTCCATGAAATGCACTCGTAGAATTTACAGCCCAGCTGTGAATGAATGTAGTAAGTAGTCAAAGAATCTGGTATCTTTCGGGTTAATTATATCCGGACAATGCTGTATTACTATTGGATGTATTAATAGATGCCGTTAATAGTTGCCTTTATTACATACACACACTAGTCACAAGGGAAAATAATAAAATGATACTCTACCAATTACAGCTGTCCTGTTATGTATCTAGACCATTCTACTTGTGCAACCCAGATTGTATCGCCAATAATGAGCTTTCCAGGTAGACATATACCACTCGACATACATATAACACTTCTCATACGTCCATTCGAACGAAGTTGCTTGCGCACTCATTACAAGGTCCTTCTTGCACAGCTCGACCAAGCTACAATAGTTGTTTCGGCAACTGAGTCTGCTCCCCTTTCTATTCTCGACCAAAGCTCTCCCAGCAAGCTTCCGCAGACACCACAGTCTTCCAAGATGGAGTCAGATTTCGACGGAAATACCGTCTTAAACAATCGTCCATTAACGATTTCTAAGTATAAAATCCTGCAGGGTATCAAACAAATTGAAGCCATATTCGATAAACTACAACTAAATAATTTGGGATTCCATCTTCGCACAATGTGGCTCTTCCCGCGCAGTAACTTTCTAGAAATGGTCATAATGCCTTTTGTTTTTGCAATGGCTAATATGGTAGCCAGTTCAGTTCTTGACTTTTTGGCAGTAATATTACCTATAAATATTGTCCAAAAAACCCCAAAAATACTTTTCTAGTCGTAGAATAATTTTGTGTTGTTTTATATTTATAATTAACTAAAACCGGAGTCGATAATAGAAAACAAAACTAACAAACCTTGGCGGCTGCTTCCATTGAGTTATATTATTTTACAACAAAGCAAGATATTGTTTATTGTTTTATATTCTACTATTACGTTATATTGTTGGATTTATGGCAATTTGAAGCCTTTCTTGCTGGAGGCGTTGGTTAGTCACCCTCTTTCCTAGGGACCAGTTAGCTGAATACTTTGAGAATATATTGGATAGGTCTGCTAATACTATGTCAGTCATCTGTATTATAAAATCAGGGAGGTGCCCAAAATACTTTCTTCAAAAATCTCCTGATCGGTACAGGTTTTGTCACATTCTTTTCGGGTCTATATTGATACAAGACCGTCTTAGGACAAGCTTGGTATGACATCCAAATAGACTTCTACCTGCCCCCGCCAAACATTCCGCTTCCGCAACCAGATCAGTTGATGTGCGGCGCAAATAACGCTGGTTACACCAATACCGACAGTAACGCCATTACGCTCTGCCCCATAGCATTTACAAGAGACACAAGAGTTGCAGACAAGAATGCACCCTTCCCTGCTGCACTCCCTCCAGACATGCTAGACTCCTTTAACACTATTTCCATGACATTCTCGCACGAATACACTCATCTTGTAGGAAGATCAAGTACGTTATCATGTTTTTCAAACCAACAAGCATCTTGCTGATCGCATTTATTAGTATTTGGGACTGTCACCAACCCCATTCCTGATGTTGCTCTCTTCCCAGAACATTACCAATTCCCGGTAGCCTCTCAGCTGCTTACAGCCTCGGGAACAGATACCGCTCTCACGAATGCGGACAGCTACGCATTGCTTGGAGTGGCGCTGAAGCTCGATCAGTGCTACTGGAGAAATGGAGCGTGTCGCTCGCCTGGTTACTATGCAAGTTTGAGGCAGCAACAGAATGTGCTTGCAGCCGCCCAAGGATTGTTGCAGCTTGGTGGTAATGGGCCTTAACCAGACTGAGGCTTTTCTCAGATTCTATACAGGCGAGTGGCGTCAGTATTGATGAATACGAGTTTTGGATAAGGGAAAGGAGAACGGCGCTTTTAAATGGTTGCTCGTAGTTGGCTGACTACAAATTTGTGTTCAGGGGATTTTCAAGTTGTAGTTTCTTCCTTTGGATATCTATAAGTCTTGACAGACGATTAGGACCTCATCATACTGTTAAAATACCTAAAAATCCATTTGATGTAACGACAAAGGACCGCTCTAAGCGTTGGAATAGAAACTGGCTATGAAGGTTATGTTTCCAAAAATAGAAACTGGATATAAACTTCGTTTAAGTAACAACAAGGATACCGAAATGCTAGATGGCAAATGTACAGTTGAGGTAAAGCATTTCCAATATTTGACATCAGAAGTAGAATGTATAGATCTAAGCAAGAACAAACCTGAATTGAAGATAGCGCCAAGTGCCTATGATTGCTAGTCACCCCCAGGCCACGGCTTCTGCCACGAATGCCTATGTTCTCGGAATAAAAAAGCACCCTCGTGATCACGCTCAAAAACAAACAATCTTTCAGGATTCCGGCCCTGACTTCTTCTTCGATCCCAATTCACACCACATCGGCGTGGAGGAGGACCCTTCTCTCTCCATCCTCCGACATTTATGCCTAACTTAGACAAAGGAACGCCCAGTTTTATTGGGACCAGAATGTTTTTTATGTCCATTGCCGACTGGCGATCAATGTCTTCAACAAGGGCATCGATGTTGCCTTCGGTTAGCTTGCTTTGGGTGTATATAGTGAGGTCGTGGAGGGCTCGAAAGCCAGATATAATATTCAGAAAGCTCGTAGTCTGTTAGGTATCACTTTAGTACTTGGCCAAGCAATAAGTCGACCAAGGAATGCAAGACATACCTCTCCTCCGATGATATTAATCCCTGTGTCAAGTTTGGTGATGCGAACACAGGAATGTTGAACCATTTTCAAGTCATTAAGTGATATAGTGGGAAAGATTCCTTCACCCTCAAATCCAGCAAGATCTAGGAGTTTTAAGGCCATCATTGAATGACCCTGTTTAGTTATCAAAGACATGTCAAATAAGCCCAGTAAGCATCGAATGTCTAACTCCTGAAAGTCGCACCGGTTCTGCAAGAGCTTGCTGAGTAGCCGCGTGAGAGCTTCGTCTTTGGAATATTGCTCAACCGGGTCTGGCCATCCTGAAGGCCAGCACGAATCGTCAACCCGAAGACGCTTCAATTGATTCAGATCCTCGAGCGGGACAGACTCTAGAAACGGACGAAGTACGTGCCCTGGAATATCAAAATCCTGGAGTCGTGAGAAATTCCATATTCGTTTAACGTCGTCCGGGCTGTAATTCCACGGCATGGTCGGTAAGGCAAGACTCTTGATAGGCGGGAGCCTACCACTCCCCGGATGAAACGGAAGTATGAAAAGAAATTTAAGTGTTTCGAGACGCGTCGATGCAACCAAAAGATCTTGGAAAGCATGAGGAGATGTATAATATCCGCTTTGGCCTAGAGCCGATACTTTGAATGACCGTAGGTTGGTGGCTGGGATGGATCGAATTTGACTAACTGCGCCAGGAAGAAATTGGTCATAAACGCATCTGTGGATATTGAGGCCGACATCGGGCGACTCTTCAAGTAGTTTCTTCAATTTTTCTGGGAAATAGGTTTCCTGGGAATGGTTCATATTATTCTCCCATCTAATATTACGCTATTAGAACCGTCATATTCAACTTTGGATTGGAAGACTAACGTCAATGTTTTGAGACGGCGACACTTCATCAAGAACTGTGCTGCGAGATCCCAGTCTAGAGTGCCTTCGATCGCTACATGCCTGGCATGAGAATGCATCCGTCGTACAGCATCCTTGTAGAACCGTTCTGAAGATGGCTTGAGAATGTTTCCCCGGAGTTTAATATTGCAATATATAAATGGCGTCGCAAGCTCATTTAGGCTGCGAGACGCGAGGCGAAGGCGGGAGAAAGATTCTGGTTCTAGGCTGTAAAACTGTCCTAGTTTAGTAGATTATAACCCCCCCCCCCCCCCAAAAAGGATGGAGCCTTCATACCTGTTCACAAATAAGGAGCCATATTTCTGGGCCAGGATCGTCTAGAGTTGGGAGAGCGGTCATGGTGCTTGAGATTGCGGCGGCTGTGAGCTACAGAGAAACCCACCACAGCAGCGCGCTTTATATCGGATATGTTTTGAGAGAGATAATGAATCAGACCTTTGCGCGATCTTGTAAAGGTAAAGAATATGCGGTATTTTAGAGTTCAGAAAGTCTTGGGTGTAGTATGGATTTTGAAGTTCTGGAGCACAAAACCACATTAAGGCTCGAGCTTACTGCAAAATCTACGCTACAGTATGCGGGCCAGTACGGCGCAAGCGATCTGAAATCGAGTACTGTGAGTTCAAACACAGCCAGAAGTTCAGACTTAAAAAAGGGGAGTACTGGGGGCCCAAGGGTAGGAAGAAACTCGTGGGCTGCGCCGTCAATTATTTGGAATTTGAAGATCTTTTTCTGCAACCGCAAGAAGGCCAGAAAATCTTGAAAGGAAGAGTTCTTATTCCCAGCCGCTTTCCAACAATTAGTTTGCAATTTGTGGGGAATTATTGGATATCAAGATTGTTGGAGGCAAGGCCTCGGACCTCGCCGAGGTTTAATGCGGGGTCGCAGGGCTGTCACACATCTTGGCACTCGCACTCTGCAGTAACCTTCGTCGGACTATTTGCATTTGATAGATGCCAGACCCCGCATGACGCTATTCGCTAATAAGCCCCTTCCATCCCTTCAAACCAGTCCCGCTCCACCTCGTCTTGTACTCGGCCAAACTGAAGGATTGCTTTTTGGAGCTTTTCTGCCACGAACTTAATATCCTTTTGTAGGGCTTTGATCGCCTTTTGTATTTTGTTGGTGAAATCGGATCTCCAATTTTAAGTTTCTATTCTCCTTCGTTAGTTCGTGGATTCGTTCCGCCGGGGTAGGTTTCAGTGCCTTTTTAGATATTTCCAAACGTTCATAGGTGGTTTCTAAAACCGTAGATGTACCATTACTTTGCGCAATTGCACGGTCGATTATGTTTGGTGGAGGGATAAAGGATACAGCCAGTCGCTCTATATTTACAATGTTCAGTAGTAAAATTTGTAGATTCGGGTGGATGGGGTTTTGGTAGATAACGAGTTGGTCTTATATACCTAGGGACTGGCGTTTCACGAAATAGTGAGTCGCATGAATTATTATTGTAGGTGCATCACGATTTCCAGTAGCATGGTCTACTGAATTCATATTTCTCTAATTTGGTGCACGTGCACAATAAACATTCCACCCCTAGGACAACAAGTGATTCGTTCGTTTGAAGGTTCACTCTTGGCTCTCTCCGATCTCAGCCACGGCCCGGCTCTTCCTCTTCATCATACGAGTATAGGAGCCTTTCAACCTCAAAGTCGTCGATCTTTTGGTTCATGTTCTCGATGGTGTTGGGGCTGCGCTTCGGCAAAGTTAACACAATCTCGATCGACAACTCTCCCCGCCTTTTCTTTATCATTGAATCCCTGGTATTATCAATCGACTTTATCAAATTCTCCAATTTCGTTTTCCAAATTTTCGGTATTTTATCAACTATTTTTTTAGATTTAATAAATAACGTATAAATATATTTAAATAAAAATAATATAAATATTAATTTAAATTTTTTCGAAAATAAAAATAAAAATTATAAAAAAATATTGTTGCTGGAATAAATTCGGATATATATTAACGAAAATAAAAAAATTTAAAATAAGATTATTAAATATACTAATTAAAAAGATCTGATGATTATAGATTAAAATATAATATATAGTTTATATTCTGGAGTTTGGCCCTGACCGCATATATTAGAAGTATAGTAAGATAGCATAACGGTGCTATACACCGTCCTGGCCATTAAGACTGTCTAGGTACGGAGTAGGTTTTATATTTATATAGCATGACCATGCGCAGCACGGTTCTGGCCATTAATACTTTATTGACCAATAAAATAATTGTATTCTCGCGCGGCTCGTCGGCCTTAGACTTCAACCGGCCTTCGGCCGGCTGAAGCCTTCGGCCGACTCACTTACGCGAATATTAAATATAATTTAATAAATAATAAATAATATATTTTATATTATTATAATTATATTATAAAATTATTTAAAAAAAATAAAAATTTAATAAATATAATAATTATTAATATTTTAAAAATATATTATAATAAATTAATAATCTAATTATATAAAAAAATTATATTAAAATTATATTATTTATTTTTTAAAATATATAAAACCAAAATTTAATAAAATTAATGTAAAGGGCAGATATACAACCATAAATGGAGGGAGTTCAATTGGTGTAGAATTGACTAAAGAACAAGAACTAGGTACAGGAAAACCCTTTATATAGCTAGGTGGCACGTGTCTGCGAACCACGTGACACACCCCCTTTTCCGTTACTACATTAATATTATTAATAAATATATTCAATTTAAATTAAATTTAATTTAAAAATTTAAAAATTTAAAAATATAATAAAATAAAATAATTTTATATAAATATAATATTATAATAAATAAAATTATATTTTAATATATAAAAAATACGAAAATAATAATATTATTATTATATATAAAAATTATATATAATAAATATATTAATTAATTAAAAATAAAATTGAAATTATATAAATTTTATAAATTTTTATTAAAATATTATATATATATTAATACAATAAATATTATATATATATATATTAAGAAATAATAATACCGTAAAGGCAGGAAATAAGGTTATTCGCAATAAATTGAGGCACCAAAATAGTAATCTACATTACATATAATATATACAACAATATCACCTCAAAAAAAAAGAACCCAACACGTCCTCGTGTGTTATTAAATATAATTTTGAAATATATAAAAAACCACGCTCCAAAACGTCAATTCAAATATTATTCAATCGGGTTATTTGACATAATTGCGACTTTTAAAAACTCGTAATTTTGTAATCTCAGATAATTATATATCTGGCTGGCAAAAAAATATCAAGAAAACCACCAAATTTATTATTTTATTTTATTCGGCAAACGTTGTAATATTTGTAAAAAATATATAATTGTCTACAGGCGGAGCAGGAGTAGGAAAACATGATACTGGAAATATATTAACTAATAGGGCGGCAAGAGTAGGAGTAGGAAGAGGCTCTACTATGACGGCAGGCGTAGGAGAAAATAGCTTGACAGTCGAATCTGGCTGTAATAATATCTGCGGCGTAGGCAGAAAGAATATAAGAGGCTCTGCAAGAAGGGAAAAAACAAGAAATTCTACTAAATATTATAAAAGAGGCTATAATACCCTAATAGCAGTTATAATAATAAAATTTTTGAAATAATATATTTATAATGGTGTAAAATTAGTAGTAATGACGATATTCGACGATATAATATCGAAGGGTTTAATAAAAAAATCGAGAAAAAGTATAGAAGGCTATAGGCCGCATTGTATTAAAAATAATTATAGATCCTGCAAACAGGAGTTCGAGAGAACGAAGCCGAATCGGCGAATGAGGCTCAAAAGCAGTTTATAAGTGATTAAATAAAGGTTTTTTAGGTCATTGCTATTATTAATACAATAAATATTATATATATATATATTAAGAGATGATGATGTTATAGGGGCAGGAAATAAGGTTATTCGCAATAAGTGCCTAAGGTACCGAAGTAGCAATCTGCACTACGTGCAATATATGCAATATATATTAAGATTTTAAAATTAAAATTATTATTTATATAATAAATTTTTTTTTAAAATATATAAAATCAAAAATTAAAAAAATTAAATTAATATAATATTTAATATATAAAATATTTAAATTAATTAAATATATTATATTATTAATAAATAATATTTATAATATATAATAAATTATTTAATTAAATTAATTTTAATTTAAAATTAAAAATTATATATTTAAATAAAAAATAATTTTAAAATAAATATTTATTTTATTTATTTTATTTAGATATATAGCTCAAATGTATAGCTCGTGTATGGTTTATATATATGGCTCGTATATATGGTTTGTATATAACTTATACAACTGATCATAATCCAATTAAAATACAAGGATTAAAATACTTACGCCAAAAGATGAGCCAAGATTTTAGCATTTTTAGCGTCTTAATCCCTACTTTAGGTGGTTCTCTCTCTCCTGGCTCCTCCTCAAAAAGACCATTATCCAACAAGTTGTATTAACGGCAAAAGTATACACTCGTCGGACTCAAGTCTTAACTAATTTTTAGCCGATTTCGATTTTTTATCCGATTTATATATAATATTTAATTAATATATATATATATAAATTATAAATAAAAATAATCTCAAATTGGTTTTAATAATTTATAATTTAATTAAAATACAAAAATTAAAATATTTATATCAAAAGATAAATTAAGATTTTAACATTTTTAATATTTTAATTCCTACTTTAGGTGGTTCTCTCTCTCCTATCTTCTCCTCAAAAAGACTATTATCCAACAAATTGTCTTAATGGCAAACAATTTATATATAGCCCTCGTGGCGCGAGTCCTTAGTAGCAACATCTTATTTTGTGCACGTCGTTTCTAGGTTTAATATCACTAGCTTTCATTTTTTCGCCAATCTTGGAAATTTATTATTATTAACAAGGTCCCCAAATGTTACAAAACGGTGATATTTAAAAAAACATTTTAAATTTCTGTTTGCTAAATTTTTATTATATAATTGTATAATATTATAAATATATATATATATATATTATTAAATATTATTTAATATTAACCAAAAAAATATAAATATCTTCAATTAATATACAATTTAATAATGTATTAAAATATATCTCGGAAATATATATATAATATATATCTAAATAAATTATAAAAATACCAGATTTTATAATATAATATGATTTAATATTTTTTATTTCATCTAATGTTTGACTTTTTTTAAACATTAGGAGATTTTAGTTACGCCAAAATTTGCTATTTATTATAATATTTCTTCATTTATAAAAAAACTATAAATAAAAATAGCACAATTGGGATATATTGGAGTATTCAAGGGCAAAATAATAGAGAAATCATAAAATGACTTTATTTATTTGTATCAACTAAAGGACAAAAAATCGGTAAATGATAAAAATAATCAATATAATATAAAAACAAAAATCTGATCGAGAAAAATATAAAAATTGTCTTAATCTTATTAAAATAATTAATAATTAATATATTATTATTATTATATAATTCTTATTCTAAAATTTTAAAATAATTTTATTTTTTATTTTTATATTTATTTTTCTCGTTTTTTTAGTTATTGTAACCATAACCGTCCTTCTATCCCTAGGATCTGAAAATCTATCTATAGAAGTAACAATCAATATATACAAATATACCGCTAGTCTCGCTATATTCTCAAGTAATAATTGTGTAATAAACTAGAAAAATATCATAGTTAAAAATGGGGTTTGTTTTTATTTACTAGAGCAAAAAATAAATATTTGGTAAATTAAAAAAGATTATTATAATATATAATTATATATATTTTTTTTTTTCGAATTTTCAAATTTTTATATTTAGATTTAAGTTTTGAATTTTGAGTTTTAAAAAAGATTTCAGAATTAATATAAAAATATAATTTAATTTATAAAAAATAGGGATTATAATGATTAAATATTTAAAATGGAATATTATATATATTACAATATTGTAGGATTGAATTTTTATTAGGTTTATTATAGATAAATAATAGAAATAATAAGATTAGAAAAATATAAAATTAGAAAAAAAATATAAAGATTAAAAAAAGAAATTATATAATTATTTTAAAAATTAATATTTTTAATAAATTGTTATTTGATTCGTTTATTATAGATAATTTTATATTAAATAAATAAATTTATAAAAAATTTTAAAATTTGATTATAAAATATAAATTTTTATAATAATTGATTTTTATAAATAAAATAAATAAATAATTATTATTCGATTATTTATTTAGGAGAAATTTATATTATATTTCGATTAGAAATAAATTGAAAATCGCGGATATAAACTAAAATATATATTGACAAATAGAAGAATTAATGCAAAATGAAAAACAGTACCATTTGCTTGCTGTACCAAGATGCTCGCTCACGGGGAAGCCGCTCTTGGTTTCAGGCATGGCTTCTGTAAGCCCTTTGACCATGAGGCTTCAGGAATTCATAAAACGCCGCGGTCCGCGCTTTCCCTGTCCTCCCTCCTTCACTATCGATGACTACGACCCAGGCGAATGATTGCAGAGTTCCTACTGTCTTATCAGGCGTGTCTTCGACACCGCCTTCGATCCCGATCCAGGAATCTACTTGTGGTTCTTGCTCTCGAGCAGTTTGGGCGCGGTCGAGGGCGCCTTGGAGGGTTTCAGTGTCAGATCATGGCTGATCTGGGACGCCTCAGGGAACAGTAATGATGTACATTGTGTGTGTGTTGCCCGGAAACATGTTCTGGAACCCTTGGAGTGCTGTGGCGATCTTGATGGGATCCTTGGAAGCGACGATAATGTGTTTTGAGATTACTATGATTTGGTTGTTTGCGGATTCCATCGTTGTGAGGCAGTGAGTTTAATTGGGAGGGTGCGGTTTTAAACGGCATGACCAAATAGATAGCCAGATCTGACAAATAGCCAAATTCGGGAGAAACTCAAGTATTCAAGCACTAGATAGTCTATACCGCTATTCTGATGATGAAACACTAAATTAGTTTAGTTTACACACAAGTACGTTGGTTCTATATAGCTTTTATTGAGCGCCATAAGTAGCCCACGAGACAATCCGTACTTTGCTACAGGTATCACTGGGGGTCTTGGGTATTACTGATGGAAGGGTAGCTGTTCTGGTTTCAGGATCCCGGATCGACTTGCCACACATGCGATAGTGACTAGAGGCTTGTCCACTCGATTGGCCTGCACCCGAAACCCTGAATATCCAACCAAATCGATGGGTATGACTCCTCATTTGGTTTGTCTTTGCAATTGAAACTGCTCTGTTGTATCCGAGAAAAGCATTATGGACTATTATATTAGATCTTATATTCCATCGGTGTTGACCCTCTAGAACTGTACCAGCCAAGTACCAGTCTCCACCTATCTCAGAACACATACGCCTGAGACTTTTCCAAATTCATCTCTATCCTCTCTAGTTCATGAATCACATCTTTCTCGAAAGTATCATGCCCTTTTGGCTTGCTCAAATCATAGAATGCCTCCCCCGAGTCACAACTTAGGCACCTTTTCACCACCTTCTTATATCTTGGCCCCAATTTCGACATCGTATGGATGACCCTATTACTGGTGTTGAATTCAGTATTTTTATTATTTTCTTCGCCATCATCCATCGCAATGTCCTCTGTTTCCCTCAGCTCTCGTAATGATGTTTGATATGACAGTTCGATCAAAATCTTGCCGAGCGAGATGATATTTTGGATTCTTGCCGTAGGCGGGCTTTGTCCCTTATTAGGTCTGGATTTGATATGCGCTTTGAGATATGGAGAAGTGATATCTGGTCGTGAATTGACAAGATTGGATGGCATGAAGAAAACGATGTTTCCGCCTGCCCAACTTTCTGTCATGAGAGACGATCCGCCAAAATGAAGAACTGCTGAGGCTATCTGCTTCGCCAATGACACTGTTTGAACTGGTAGAAGTCCATCGGTATGCTTCTGCTTCAGCCGTTGTAGAAGTTCCGGTAAAGAGATTGGTGTTTCGTATTGAGGAAAATGGGTCGGGTACAGTACCCGGTGGATGATTTCTTTCTTGACATCCAGGAAGCCTATGAAGTCATCCTTGTATGCATTTCTAGGCTCTTGGAGACGTAATCGGACCTGATTACAGAAGCTACCTTGACCTGGCCGGTCAGGAGATGAAACGCGGCTTTGTGAGCGCCGATGAGGAAGGTTCGATGTAAGGTTGAGAGTTCGGACACCAAGCACGGGCCGTATTTTAGCGTCAGAAAAGAACCCAATATCTTCCTGAACTATAATGTCTTCTTGGACACTATTTTCTTCATGGACAGTTAAGTTTTCTTGAATTGGGAAGCCTTCGTGGAGCACAATGTCTTTGTCGGTATTCCTATTTTCGTTGAACCTATGTCGTCTGTTGATTTCATCCGCAAATTCAAAAGAAGATTCCGATTCTCTCTTTCGTTTCTTTTGTAATACGACCAACTCATTCTCATCATGGCTGTCATGGTAGATTGCCGGGAATGCAGACGCAATACCAAATCCAACTGGAGATAGAAATCTGTCTCCATGAGTGTACATTATGGCTTGGAGAACTACATCAAATCGAACGATAGCAGGTTCTAGATCGTCTACTCGGGCGCCAACAAGTTTGAAGTAGGCTGCATGTTCTTGATGCACTTTGCAGGCATTCCAGAGAGCTTCATACAGCCCCTCCACCGCTTTCCGAATCCTGGCCGTTTTGGTGATGATGGTAGTTGTACTTTCTATTTCTCGTTCTATTGGCACTGGGGTGGGTGGAGTTATATCCTGCAGCGGTGGTCTCCGTGTGTGGGATTCGGGCATCGTATTTGCTCTTCTAAGTTCTCCATGGACAGGAAATTGAGAAGGATTTCCTGGTTGTGCGCGCTTGACTTGATCCAATTGGCGCGAGAGTCGTTGGTTAAGTTTATCTAATCTCTCAAGCTTTTCACGGAGGTCTTTTCCCGAGAAGCTGAAATCTAGTTTCGTTTTGATGGTCGTTATCAGTGCCACCCTGGTAGTCCTGCTCTCAGGTGACTCCTAGAAGCTCGAAGATCAGTCTCTCATCAAATGTAAAGATTAATTGTATAGACAGGGGACAGTAACGTACTGACTCATGCTTTCTAGCTACGTCGTTAAATTTTGCGCTCTTATCTCGAATGTGGGCCAAGCTTTGGTTCATCGACTCCATCGTGTCTTTCACCGTTTCACGATTACTGCCAAGATAGTTTACAAACCTAACCTCAAGTTCCGGCGTTATCCATCTTTGATCGTACCCAGAATTGAGTCTTTCCTCAACTTCGATAACTTCCCAGCCAGTGATGTTGCCGATGAGGATGGAGAACTCCGTGCGAAAGAAGGCCTCATGAAATTTCAATTCTGACTGGAATGCGTTGACTTCATGATCGTACTTGATCCAGCGGTGCAAAACCCGAGAAGTGGATCTGAAACTTTCTGTAGCAGAGACCAGAAGAGGAAGAACCCCAAAGACAAGCCCGGCAACCTCCATGCCAGAATTGAGATGGTGTTAACGGATGGAAAACAAAGTATGAATTTAAGCCTTGATCATTGGAATACGATTAATGAATAGAATGGATCAGACTTATGTGTGGGTCTGCGTTTCTATAAATTCGCGAGCGGCGAGTGTCAACTCGTCGAATTTTTGGCTGCGGATTGGGACTTGAGGCTGAATATCAAACGCATTGCGCGGTGATTTTTGGGCCAAGACTGTCTGGATTATACGGTCACATCATGGGTTGCATCTCTCACAGCGCTTACATCCTACAAACTCGGATATTTTCCAAAGATGCTTGGGTGATGGATGCTTCTTAGAAACGCCACCGTGTCTGGTATGAAGTGGGCATAGGTGATTGTATATCCATTACGATACAATTTCTGAAACTGCTATCAGGGTTCGTCGAAGCGCGCGGCATTATAGCCATTGAAGTAGTCGTTCTTGTTGGCGCATTCTAGGCGGTTCGTAGCCGCTGTGGGCCGGTGGCAGTGCCGGTGACTTCTGTCTCAGCCTTGCCTTAATCCATGCATAAAGATCCCATAGCTAACATCAACGGTGGCTCCCAAATATTCAGTATAGGCTTCATTCATTCTTTCAACATTTCACGGATGAACCGATATTGAGTTCATTGAAAAACAGTCTTCGCTGACAATATACTACCAACAACATGACCTCGTTTTATTCCTGCAGCAAATTGTACAGGCAATGCGTGGAAGTTTTAGCTAATATCACACCTTCATCCTCGAAGCATCCTGGGGGTGAAGAGGAATGTTTTCTTCTGAAGGAATGTCTACAGGAACTTATACTTTGGGGAGAAGGTTTCGAGGGCGAAGAACTCGGTACAGCGTTGAATCGATCTCCTTTCCTGAGAGATACGACAATACAATTTCTATGCGGTGTTGGTAAAGAGTTAGTCCAAGGTATGGAAATGAGCCCCAAATACATCAGGCTGATACTCATTACTCGAAGTGGCTATTCCCCTACTCGTAGAGGACCGAGATACAGCAAAGAACGCGCACATCTGGACCCTTGCTGCAAACCTCAAGAGAGAGATCCGGGAAGCCAAATTCCTTATTCAAACACTTCAAGGAGAGCAATTGCATGATGACGCTGCGGACGAACTGAGACTTGAAAGCTTAGACCCCTCTCAACGCTCACTCAAATATGCTTCTCATCGCATCAGATTCTTCGTCACTCGCTTGATAAATCTGCAGCCATGTATGGAAGACTTGCTGAATTTTCGCCCACCTAACGCAGCAGACTGCGAAAGGTTAAACAGCGGCATAGTTACTGTGGAAGATTATTATGCACGAGCAGCTAGCATGCCTAACAAAGTTGAGCCTATCAATAGTAGACCTAAGTAAGAATCTCTCTACGGACTAGAGTACTTTTCATTACTAAATTAGAACTAGTCTTCAAAGATTATGTGGTGATTGGTCTTCATTTGGCAAAATAGAAGAATCTCGGGCCCAAAAACCACTCAACAGCCCAACGATCCCTTTTGCCAGGGAATCGTTCCATCGCTCATTCTCTGAGCCCTCTTTGCCCGAACATAGTGTGGGAATCGAATGCACTACTCCCACTTATGTGCTCGTTCACAGTGATTGATGAAGAAGGAACAATTTGCAGATTCGCAAGGAGAACAAGAAGGGATGTATTTGCTCATCTTCTTCAATTTGTATTCAGGATAGGACAGAACATTGGCAGAGCTTATTGTATCACTGGGGTTTATGGATTCAAATTCTTCATCATGTGCCTACACGTTACTTTGACCTGATCGTTGCTTCGATCCAGCATCTCTTGCTTTGAGTATCACCCGTGCGACTTGCATAGCGCAGAAGGTCTCGAGAGGTGGCCGATATGCAATCTTGAGGATCAAGAGAACGCTAGGGTATTGAACTGTATCCCTCCTTGTCCTTAAGATTGGTCGATATAGAGCGATGAAAATGGTTCTCGCATGATGGTGGGCGGCTGAAAATCACCACCTCTCAAAATACCCGAGCGCAACTTTCGTCTCATCCGGTTTATCAAGAAGTAGCATACTTCTTCTCTCAAGATCTCGCTATCTTGCTTTACATTTCCATCCTCGATTGCTGAGCTTTATTCAATTTCGAGACATCATACCGGCATACTGCCAGCAATAACATAACTCGAAGCGTATAACTAGCATCGTTCCCAGCATTATGGAAAGTACCCTTGCCGCGAGATATCCCAAGTATCTCGCAAAGGCAACTAAGTCTGACCCTGATCCCCGTACCGATAACCTCGTATGCCAGATACTCAGTGTCGAAAATTTCGACTACGGAGGGTAGATTGCAGAGCTCGATTCCGAGAGCCTTCATAACTAGAATCTCCGCCTTAAAGCCTTGACCAACAAGGATGATATTTCGAACTTCTCTGGATGGCTCGTTGTCGATGTAGAGTAAACGCTTGAGTAATTTCACGAGCTCGTCCTGTGAGATCTTGGTCGTATTGCCGAACTCAAACACTTTACTGTCTTGGGCGGTCAGATAATGCTGGTCTGATATTACGTCCTTTGGGTTAAAATTTCCATGTCGTAGATCCCGCATATCCAACATGGAGATTCCAACCTCTCTTAAGCGCAGCCGTCCCGTGTTCCTGTGATACCACCTCTCGAAATCGATTGCGATGAAGATGACATCAGGGAGATCAGGTCCGCAGCGAAACAAAGCGCTGGGTGAGCGAGTGACAGGAATATTTGAAATGAGGTTGAATGACACGTTTGGAATATCAGCTCCCTGGTTACGTTTATCGTCGTTTCGGGGTTGCCTTCTGAGAGGCGAGGGATCGAGTGGCAATCGAAGGATCCGTTGTAAATCTCGGAGGCCAAAATAATTGATATGACGTCGCGGTCCCTAGCGAAAAGGTCGCACGCGGTCGCTTCTCTCTTGTATCGATCGCCGAGTGTGCAGGGCAAGTATCTCATCACCTGTGGGGGGCTGCCAGTGGGGTGAGGTTTTTGGAGCCAGCCAGCGATATGAAATCCATACTATAAGCCAGAATATGCTAACCCTTAAATTTGAGTCTGAGAAGATGGCGTCGCACAAGTCGTCGGATATGAAAGTTGCCCTCAAGAGGCGGAGAGCTGCTGCAAGCATGGCAGTGAGTGCCAGAGGCTAATTGCAAGCAAGCCCGCAACGTATCTCGCGAGTTATGCACTATGCCGACGTATGTTGCATGAAGAGACAAATGCTTTGGATCTAGTTTCAGGGCTCCAAAAATATTATTCAGTGTGGAAAATGATTATATCATTATATCATTAAGTGTAGCTCGACTATATGGAACGAGCCGCTGACTAGCCTGAAGGTTAGCCGAAAAACAAATAGTGGGCCCAGGGGCGAGATTCTGTGAGTATAGGAAACAATTCACTATTCAGCTTCATATAATGAAATAACCACTTTTGTGAAACGAAACTCAAATAATGAGCCTGTTTAGCTCAGTGGTAGAGCACCTGTCGACGCGACTAAGGGAGCCTCATAGCAATCCGTAGCGCGGACCGCCGCCTGCCCCGTGTGCGTGGTAAACTCACAGGAGGGTCCCGAGTTCAATCCTCGGAGCGGGCATATTCAGTTTTTTTCTTTTTGGTGAAGAGTCTTTCTGGGTTCAATTTCATGGAGGTGAATCTCATTACTTGGTGTCTCGCCATGGAAAGACTGTCTTAAAGAGGTTGTTGCCAGAGGCTCCCGACCTATTCAACAGAATGACTTTATCAATAAACAACAAAACGTGATTATTTTATTGTAATTGCTCTACTAGATACTAGAAAGCCTTCAAGACATCTTACTAGGTTCGTCTACTACTCATTTCTTATTACCAATCGCACTCCAGTTGAACCCAACTCCTCACAATCCATTTTCCCCCAAATCTTCTCCCTGATCTCCATTTCCTCCTGCTCAACCTCATTTCTCGGTTCCATTTCACAAATGCGATCGTCCATTGCCATGGTTTCTCGAGGCGCTAGCCAAAATAACTGAGTTGAAGAATAAAAAGGATGTCAAATATCAAGCAAAGATAGTGATCGAGGAGAACCGGGTCTGCCTTCCGCAGTACAGTCATCACTCAAACGCTAGACATTAACACGCCATCTCAATACTACAACGACAGAGCGCTCCAAGAAACTCAGGTCGAAACTATCTCAAGAACGATGGCGCCAGTGACCATTCAGAGAGTATGAAACTAGAAGGACTCAGAATGAAATGAGACACACTATGCATATCAACTTCTGCAGCACCATCATTTTCTTCGGTTTCCATACGCAACTACTTCCGACACCGAACTCTTAATTTGGGGAGAGAGATCCCAGTGAGGCAATCTTAAGTATGATACGGAGTAGAGGAAACAGGCTAGGAAATTGGAAGAAATCGAGCAAGAGGTGATAGAATTAAAGAGAAATTCAAAATGGGGAAGGAAAGAGCCGGCGGCACCAACTTGCAAATAGGGGAAGATGTTCTCCGGAATATCTATCATCCAATAACTAGGAGGGTATCTTGAAACTCGTAAACATTCAAAGCATGCATTAAATAGCCACCATCGATGCCACCGGGCAATATAATCATGACGAGGGGTATCCTACCGACAAAGAATTTTGTGCGCAAGAATCGAGGAAAGAGAAACTAGGACACCTTTTTAAAGCCCAGCGAACAACTTCAATAATGACTCTTTCAAACTCAAATATTTGATTTGTTTTTCAAAGGGTGTGAATGTAAAATGAAAAAGGTCATTCAAGGCTGCCTGGAGTCACGCGGGGTTTCGCCTCTGCCCCGCCACGCAAGCAAGGAAGCTGAACCGCGTCATGATCACCAGCCACAGGCGACTACAAGCAGCACAAGTACAACGACATCTCTGAGACACGACGCGTACAAGAAGACAATGCGCTGACCTTTATCACGAAGCTCTTTGACCAGAGCATCCAGAGCAGCAACTATTCCTATCCACAGTAGACGTTGAGATAATTACAATGGCATCATCCTCGTCTTCCAACCCCGCGCGGGCACCATCGCCCTCGAACAGCTTCTATGCCCTGAGCGACGACGAAGAGGGCGAATACAATACCATTACCCATACTTCGACCGGTAGAGGGGTGAAGTTACTCTATTCCAAGAGCAAGGTAAGCATCTAAGGAAAGACTCGGGAATCCCAGAATCTAATATTCTCAGGTGTACATCCACCCCACCCCCTCCGCAAAAGATAACATCCCCGGCTACATCGCTCTTCTCCAGCAAAAACCAGCTCCTGACTCCCGACCTACCTCCTCCTCGTCGACTACAGCACGCGCAAAAGCAGCCTCCTCTCTCCTGCTAGCTTGGCTTCCCGAATCCTCCCTGGGCGACGCTTTGAACACATACGTGAAAGTAGATCTCTCCGAGGGCGATTCTCCCCCAAAGCAATCCTACCTCGTCCCTCCGCCCCCAACTACCACTACACACTCTGGCAGCATCGGCCACTATGCCTTCGCCATCCCCGTCTCTGCGATATACAGCCTGCTGGTGCGCCCGCCGAGTTTGGGCTGGTGGTTTGGAAGTGTCATTATAAACAGTAGGGCGGGCGACAGTTTTCCAGCGCTATTCTTCCATGATAGCGAATGCCAGAGCACAATATTGCAGAAGAAGAAGCGGACAAGAGAGAGCTTTGATCCATTTGGTGCTAATGGGGAGATGTTCTGGGGCGGGGATGAGGTGCTAAGATGGTTGAAACGCTACGTAACCATAGAAAGAAGCGGCGCGGAACCCAACATATATTTGATTGAACCAAGTGCGGAAGATAAGGAGGCGTTTGGGAACAAACCAGTTACGGCTGCAGTAGTGAGGAGACCGAGCAGTAGTGGGGTCACGGTTGGCGGAGCGGCGGGCGGTAATGCTGCGTCTGGATCAAGGGTGCAGAAGGACGCCAGTATGGATCCGGTAATGAAGTTCGTGAAGGAGACGGGGTGGAATTTGATGGAGAAGTTTAGTAAAGTTACGACGTTTACGAGACGGACAGCCGACTCTGTTATTGATAACCCGAAAGTTCCCCCGCAGGTTAGGAGGCTATTGAGAAATCCGGAAGTGCAAACGCTCCAGGATGAGTTTGATAGTGCTAGGATATACTTGGCGAGGTGGGCGATGGGAATCGCAGAACAAAGCGAACGGGACCGAAATCAACGCATCTGGACCGCGAGGGACGTTTTGGAGATGGAAGAGACAGATGTTGGAGACTTCGAGCTACTGGATACCGAAATTGCGGGCCTGAGTTTGAAAGAGCTACGAAAGACTGTCACGATGAAAGAATGGAAGAGCTATTTCGACTCCAGAACCGGCAGACTCCAAGTCACCGTCGACGAGGTGAAGGAAAGGATATTCCACGGTGGACTCGATGCCGAAGATGGTGTCCGAAAAGAAGCCTGGTTGTTCCTCCTCGGTATCTATGAATGGGATTCCTCAGCCGATGACCGAAAAGCCGAAATGGCCAGCCTTCGCGATGAATACGTAAAGCTAAAGGGAGCATGGTGGGATCGCCTCGTAGATCTCGGTGGCGAAGGAGAAGAAGGCGAATGGTGGCGTGAGCAAAAAGGAAGAATAGGTATATGCCCCTGATCCCCCCTTCAAAACAACAGTATAGGCTAACGCGTCCCATTCCTTGGGGTCTACGGAATAGAGAAGGATGTCCACAGAACAGACCGCACCATCCCCCTCTTTGCAGGCGAAGACACACCACACCCAGATCCCTCGTCTCCCTTTGCAGATGTGGGAACGAACGTGCATCTGGAGCAGATGAAAGACATGCTGCTCACTTACAACGAATACAACCGCGACCTGGGCTACGTCCAAGGCATGTCCGATCTACTAGCACCCATCTACGCTGTCACCCAAGACGACGCTATAGCATTCTGGGGCTTCCAACATTTCATGGACCGCATGGAGCGAAACTTCCTGCGCGACCAATCAGGAATGCGAAAACAACTACTCACGCTAGATCATTTGGTTCAACTCATGGATCCAAAACTCTACATCCACCTCCAAAGCGCCGACTCCACCAACTTTTTCTTCTTCTTCCGCATGCTCCTCGTCTGGTTCAAGCGCGAGTTCCAATGGCTCGATATCCTGCATCTATGGGAAGTGCTGTGGACGGATTACCTGAGCAGTAACTTCCATTTATTTATCGCTTTGGCGATATTAGAGAAACATCGAGATGTTATTATGGAGCATTTGAAGCATTTTGACGAGGTGTTGAAATATGGTATTTCCCCTTTCCCTACCCTTTCCGTTTCCCATTTCATCCACGTTTCTTTTTTCTTTTCAATATGGAATAAAACTGATTAAAGAACCAGTAAACGAACTCTCCACAACAATCGACCTAGAATCCACCCTCATCCGCGCAGAAGCCCTCTTCCGCCGCTTCCAACGAACCGTCGAAGCAATCGACAAGAAATCTTCCTTTCCAGCCCCTAAACTCCGTCAACGTCCCACTACCTCCTCAACCAAACCCCCCTCTTCCCCCTCCTCATCTTCTTCGCCTTCCAATACAGCAAATACATCCAGCACTGATGCAGTTTCTGCTGGTGGTACGAATAGTAGGGGTAGAAGAGCTTCGACGACGGCACAAGGGGAAGGAGAGGGGGAGTTGGAGGAACAGAGACCGAAGGTTATTAGTGCTGAGTTGAGGGAGTTGTTGAGTAGGAAGGTGGAGGTGCTGCCAAGGAAGGTGGTGAGGAGGGGTGGGGAGGGGTTGAGTAGTTTGAAGAAATAGGTTAGGTTGGGATGGATGGGTTATGGTATACGTGGGATTGGCGTTATGGATTTAGGTTTGGGAATTGGTGCAGAGCGAACATAGGTTGGTGGACATGCTCGTATATTGGCAGAATTCCACTATTTGCTATCTAAGCATGCTGATTAGCTGTGCACTTTATTTTCTTTTGCTAGTCTGCTTTTTTCCATCACCAGCGTCAGATACGTATTTCATATTACCATTTCTTCAAAGCACTGAAAGCACTCACAGCAAACATCCACACAATACTCTCCTCAACTACCAAACTCCTACTTTCCCTCAATCACACACGACGCCTCCTAACCCTCCCTGGAACCTTCCCCAACGGCGGAATTACCCCAAAAGCAAAATACTCCATATTCATCACCGGCTCCGCCCCCTCCGCAATCTCAACATCAAACATACGTACAAACAGCGCCATCGCCCCGATAGCCTGCGATTTCGAGTAGAATCTGCCCGGGCAGACTTTTTGGCCGCCGCCGTAGGGTATGAAGGAGCCGTTTACGGGCTCGGCTGTGAATTTAGGCTCGTTGCTCGTTTTTTCTGGATTTGGATTGGAGGTGGTGCTGGAGGTGAATTTTGAGGTTGAGGATAGGGGTTTTGGGACTCGAGGACCACTGGTGGGATCATTGGGGTAGAACAGGAAACGATCGGACCAGAAGGTGTCGACTGGGTGGAGGTTGGATTTTGTGTTCCAGACGGTGGGGTCTCGGTGTTCGTGGTAGGATGATGCGAGGATCATTTCATTTTCGGGGAAGAGGAAGCGGCCGATTTTGAAAGTGGAGATTACGGGGGCGCGTTGGACCTGTGGGGATTGCTGTCAGTGGTATCCGGCTAGGAGAACTTTCTTTTCTCAAGTGAAGCCTGCGAGATTACATACCATTACACTTCCACGGAGACGAAGCTCCTCGCAGTATATCGATTGCAAGAGAGGATTTGCAAGCAGTTTCGGCATATCAAGACCGGCTGTTACCGAGGGGTCTGGGGGGATTTTGGACATCTCGGTGCGAACTCGTGCAAGCAAATCTGGGCGAAGGAAGATATCGATGATCTCCCAGCCTATACATGGCACAAGATTGGCGTTGGCACCCCATATCATAGCTGCATCATCTCCTGCTCTTGCTTCACGAGTCATGCCATCTACCCCACCAAGGTCCTTGTTCCGGTCCCTCATTACCCTAGATCCAAAGTATTCTTCCCACTCAGTAGACGCAAAGCCTTTGTCGCTCGGATCAGCATGGTCGTAGGCGTAGTCAAGCCACTTCTTGACGGCACTCCGGTAACTATCCCGGATCTCATATGATTTGGGGCTTAGCCAGCGGGGTACGGCTTTGAACAGCTTAGTGATATGACGATCGAACTGCCAAAACTGCGCGGTGAGGTCTGGATTCAATGTAAATAGATGAGGGCCGCACAGTGCGACTGTCGAGGCTTTAAAGACGGTGGCTTGTACCAGGGCGTATATATCTGGCAGCTCTACCCATTCGTATCCGATATCCACGTTCTCAAATTCCACTTGAAGCAATGATAAGAAGCGTTTTGTAAGTTCCGCAAGGGCTGGGCCCGCAAAGTCGGCATGTAGGAGTTTATGGCTGAGGTGGAAGTAGCGATTGTGGTGTCCGATAGGGTTGCTGCCTTCGATGGGCTGGCCGAAGATGCCAGTATTGTCGCGAGTGAAAACGTGTCTCAATGACTTTGGTACGCCGTAGGCATTTTCGAGAATTCTGACAGTCGCTGGGGCGTTGGTTACTAGATATTGGAGTCAGTATCGTGGATCATTTGTCGGGGAGCGAGTGGACGTGCTTACAATCTTTAGAATGGCGAAACAATGTTAACACACTTTCTGCGCCGGATATCAAGTGAATTTTCTCGTTGAAAATTCGGATACGGACCGGGACATTGATTCCATACGAGGCTCTGTTACTTGTTCAATTCGGATGCAAATACAATATGGAGGCGGAAGTACCTGACTTTGCTGAAGAATCCCGGTGGATCCAACAGGAATGCGAAAACATTGCCGAAGAAAGGTACAGCGTAAGGGACAATGACGGGATGTTTCCCAGTCCCTCTACCATAGTAGGCCCGCAAAGACCGAAGAGATGTGAGGAGGTAGGTAGATACGCAGATCAACAGCAAGGAGAGCGGTAAAGTGACTTTCCAGTCTAATTCTGCCCCGGCAAACCAGTGCGCTGCAATTGTATCGAGCATCTTGACTGCGGCGGGTTGCTTGAGTTGCATCATTTTCTCGAAAAGAGGACTGTAATTTTGAGTTTGAGTGACTCAAACATTGCGGTAACTCTCCATGCCGAGTGATGAGATTCAATGTCTTACATCCGTGCTTTTGTAACAGGAAGCAGCAACCCGCCGCCCCCATGTCTGCGGGGTCAGGACGTACTTTCTAAATGCATGAGAAGGGTTTATACGCCCAACGGTCATCCAAATAGTTCCACTGGTATACTTTCGGTGGTCTGCAAATGCTATTATTCGAGAAAATTACTTTCTGTGGACACTGCTGGCAACCGTCCCCTTTTTTTCTCGCTTATGCAGAGACCCGTATTAGGGCTGACCTAAGAACTATTTGTCCCACCCTACTGTCGCATCTCGCAATCTACAATGAATGGGGTTGACTGTTGATGAAGATCATTGCTCGTAAGCTTGGAAGTATGTCCCCGCGATTGATTGAGAGGCATAGAAGAAAAGGTGCGTGCCAGCTGTTACCGTGAGAATTGGATCATGTACTATGGAGTGCTACCGAGTCGTCATATTTATCCTTAAACTACACGGTATCTTTACTTACAGACTATCTTGATATAATGTTGATAAAGGATATGGAAGGAGGCGAAAACATTTGCTGGAAGCTTCAATTGAACTATTTTATACTATGACAACGACCCTCTCAGTTGTTGGCGCGGAGAAGAGGGCATTTTCCGTTGGCGTTTGATAGGTCTGGAAAAAAAGCCCAATACGGCGCCATTCACTCTTTGTTTCATTGGTTGGGCTTAGTATGAGACCCTCGTCCTGATACTCTCTTCTTCCTCTGTAACGACTTCCGGTCTGATTGAACCGTTTGGTGCCTCTTACAATGAGAATGAATAAGGCTTGTTGACACTTATCCTTTTCGTCATCGAACAACCACTGGCAGCCCTTGTAGTCCCCGTACTCAACCATGAGTGCTTTGGCTTGTAATTTGATGAAGCCCCCTGATACCTGCCCGCTCCAGACAGAACCAGACATTAATGGAATAGCTCCCGAATCCTTGACTTGTGCCAACCAATCGAGGTCGTACATCATCTTTGTCTCAGAATTGCATACTGGGGTATATATATCATCAAAATAAGTTCCATAGACATGTTTATCAATTGACGCCCATGACCACGATGGTGCTCGATAATCCTGGGCTCTCTTAGCCGAGACTACCGCTTTCCAAAGCATGTCCTGAAGGAGGAATTCTTTCCAGTGACCTGCTATGCTGGTAAGGCCGGTTCTTGATTCAATGACCCGAATGATACCTGCTATTGCAACGAGTTTATCGTGACCAAATGTCAAATCGCATCCAGTGTAGGTTGATACGATGGTCCACCAAGCATTTCGAAAAGCAACGAACTCTCCACTGTTGACTGGAGTGTTCTTTGAGATAGACTGCCCCAAGAATGCGAAGGTAGTTTTGGGTCGGAGCGAATCAGCAAGCATAGATAGCGAGGCTTCTTCGTCTGGCTCGGTTTCTGTAGCTTCGCACTCAATGCATTCCCAGCCAATGGATTTTGGGCCAAAATGTAACGTCCGTGGAGAAAGAAGGCGTTCTTGTACAACCCAACCTCTTTGATTAAGCTTGCAAGGGCTACCATATCCGCCGGTGACCCACATTTTTGGTGTGGTCGTGCCCAGTACGTAAACTCCCTTTGCAGAGTCTCCGAGGACTCTGCAATGCCTATAGTACAAAGGATTACGCTTCGTAAAACACCCTTGGTGGCTGTTTTGAGCAGCTAGGGCCGCAATTGTACACACTGATCGCTGATATATCATGCCCATAATACTAGACTCTCTAGACCAATCTTCGGTCGAATCTTGAATGATGCAAAGCGAGTCGATCCACAAATAGTCATAGCCAAGTCGTCGAGTAATCAGAATTGCGTCTCGAAATGTCTTTGGCAAAGAATCCAGCTGTATGTTTTCCTGAAATAGGCTGATGTTTCCAGAAACTAACTTAGAGATGCTGGCACCTCCCCAGCAATGACTGAGAGTCAAATATTCGGGCTTTTGAATCAGATCCGAGGTGACAACAAGCCGAATTCCCTCTTTTGGCCCTACCTCAAGAATGCGCGTGGGCCACTGTGTGGTCAGCAGTTGTGCCTTGCAACACTCTTTGTGGTGTTTCAAACACTTCTGAACCCAGTATTTTGCAAGCAAGAAAGTTGCATCGGAAGCTGTGGACAGTGCGAGCTGGGATCCGTGCCAGGGTTTGGATGAGTCCAGCCATTTAGCTTCGCGGTATCCAAAATCCCGTGGCCTTGAAGATACACTTTGGTACCTCTCAATCGTCAAAAATCGATAGTCGAAGCCAGGAGTTGTGGCGTGGCGCTCTCCAAGCTGTCCGAAAGGATTCACATTCATCCTATCTATCATGACTGGGGCTCTGCTCTTCTCGAATTCAACAGTCACATATCTACCAGACCCAGAAGGAGTTTCCAATTGTCGTTGGTAAACATCCTTCCACTCCCACCAAATAAGAGAGCACAGATGGCAGCCGTCGTGTGCTGAGCGCTTGACCTCCTGAAACGAGGAATAATGCCCGAATTGCTCGTATTTAGTAAAAATCACACCTTGATTGATATTTCGAGATTTTTTGATCAAATTTGAGCACTGAGAACAGAGAACGTGCTCTTGGACGGAAACATTTACTTCGGGATCGTCCGCATCTACTGGCAGGAAACCATTTGGCTGCTCGTTCGAACTATCTGGAAGTTGATCCGCCATTGGCGGAGAATGGTTAACCGGCTGAAGCTTCGAGATTTTCGAGTCGGAGATGAAAAAGTTGGGTATTAAAAGTAGCCAGCGCATACCCTTGTCGTGGGACCTACTGTCAAATATGCTAGTCCGCTATTGAGTGGCGTGATCCAACATAATCATGCCAAAATTCCGAAGAAGCGCGTGACCACAACGACCTAGATTCAGAACATAGTATTCTCCCTAGAAACCTCGGATCGAGTGACGTTCGGACGCGAAATGCCCATGCTGTGAGAACGGTAATTTCCGAGATTCAAAGAATGCCCCGCAGGATAAAAGGCTACTCGCCGGTCTTTCAAGGAAGAGTCAAGTTAGGTATTTCAGATAGTTCGAAGTATAGCCGTACCGGTTGACAATCGCGCACATAAAATGAAAAATATTCGTAAGGGCTCAATGATAGTATGTTTGATTCTCAGACACGGTATCATTCCAAACGATGAAATGTATTATGAAAGGTATCAGTATACTTTTCAAGTCGGCTCTACCTAGCGCACACCAGCACGAAGGCCACACAGGTGAACCACATAGATATTCCCTTCTTATATTCGAAACAAGGCCAGTCTCAGAAGTGCAATCACCTCGAAGACAGCCGCTCGGATTTTCACGCAATAGTTAACGCCCCCAAGATCTCGTGAATCTGCAGCCTACTTTGCAGGTCCGACTTGGGTACTTACAGAACCAAGAAGATCTGAGGTTTTGATTTTGACTCTCGAGATCCCGCGGGGCTAAGGATCGTATATTACTTCATGGTAACATAGAGCAAAATTCGCGAACGTCTTTGGTTATCAGGGAGCCGCCCAAAGCCGTCTCTCCGCTTCTAACTCTTCTGAATACGCCCCTCCAAATGCCTCAGTCAATATGTCTATCCATGACGTATCTGGACCAAAATGCGTAAAGTGAGCCTTGGTATACTCCCAGTACTCAGGATAGAAGCCGACGCAACCAAAATCAACGATCCCCGAGAGCACACCGTTTTCAACGAGGACGTTCGATGTGTTGAGATCCGCGTGAGAGAAGTAGATGTCGTGGGCATGCGACCTCGAGCGATCTTGCTTAATTATGTGCTTGTTGAAGTCGGCCTCAGAGTCAAAAGGGCCGGCCACCTTCGGGTGGCGGAGCCTGTGATCGAAAATCGGCCCGCCATTCGCATTGCATATAGCAGTTTCATTGCTATTTCGAATTTTCCTGAACTGTTCGATACAGGCGCGAATATCTTTGGCAAGCTGCGACCTTTGAGCGTAGGACATGAAGGGGATGCCTTCGAGGAGAGTGATCCCTGGCAAACGCGTCATAACCAGGTAGTTGTGATTATCATGAACGATGTTATCGAGCAATTTTGGGGCTGGGACATCCGTGAACTGCTCGACAAGTTGTAATGCGGGTGCCTCTCCAGCTGGAACCAGATTCAAGTAGGAACTGCCGTGTTTGATGTACAATCCAAATGGAACCCGCTGTACCCAATTTAGCTGCCGCCCGTATAGCTTGTGTCCTATCTTGAGAAGCAATTGGTAAGTAGACACCCGAAGGCTTTGAGGAAAACGAAGCCATATTCTTCGGAAATATGGAAAGATGAGGTGGAAAATGCAGCGAGAGAACTTTTGAACCTCGGTCCAAATTCCGCTTTCATATCGCGGCGACCATACTTGGGCTTCCACTCCAAGCCAGCCGAGAGAGTCACTAAATCTGGCACGTATTTGGAAAAGGAAGGTACTGGGAAGAGGTAGCGCTTTGGGGTCACTGGTGGACAGGAAGATGCCATCGCCTGGGCGAACAAAATTCGCCCCATTTGTTTTCAGCACGGGAAATGTGCCCGGCAATGTCGCTTTAACTTCAAACTATTAAGTGTCAGTCGGTATACTGCTTTACATAATCGCTAACTCACTTCACGGGTCAACCCCAGGTTGTCTTCGGCTTCCTCTGGCGCATTCCAACATGGTTGGATGATGATGTGGCCAGCCTCCAATGCCGCAGCTGCAGCGTTTTCCAGTGTGCAAATGTTGAGAAGCTGTCCGCTGCAATCTTGATCCACATTCAAAGCCTTTTTTAGTTTTTCAAGGTGCTCATCCCCAATGAAGATGGCTAGCATTTCTCGCAAAGGGCCCTAGTTTCTCATCAATACCTGTTTAACAAGCATTAAGCAGCTTCTATCATCGGGGACATACAGTGGCAACGATATCAACCCCGTCTACTAGCTCATGGGGAACCAGTTGTACTGGCCGTGTCCGAGTCCATCCAAAGAGATATCCCACCATAATCTCGACCGCCCCGTGATACAACAAATTTCCCGATCTCGTCGTGAGACAAAGACTCTCACGATGCCGGATACATCAGAATCCGAGAGGACTATTAGAAAAGCCACTCTTTAGAACATACATTTGCAAGGAAAGTGCGAGCAGTGGAAACCAACAACGCTCGACTATAGTTTTCCAATCTGACGATAAGTGGCGCATTTCAAATTCCACAGCTTTATTATTGTCTCCGCCTCTGGAAGCCCGGCTCATTACGTAGTCTGCGGTTGCTCCTGGATTGACCGAGTCTCGAATGAAGTGGGCAAGCAAGTGATGCTCAGGTGGGGTAAGAGGAACAGAAGTGATCAAAGCTATTGCTTTTTGCACGCGCGGATGTTCGTTTTCCATGATGATTTTCGAAATTCGAAGAATGCTGCGGGGTAAATGACGCCTGACCCGTTATATTGAGGGGTCGGAGTTCGGCGATTTGGATACTCTGACCAACTAATGAGCAAGCGTTCATGTGGTTTCGTTATGCGTTGTCATAGACAGGATGAACAGCTGCGTGGTGAAAAGAAACGTCGGGAAGGTGCAGGCTCTGCAGGGACCATCTGGCGCCTGCAGGTGCGGAAGAGCCAGGCCTCGCTTAGCGTCCCAGACCCTTTATCGACCCATGTAGCTGGGTACATAGGTACAGAAACTTAGGATCGTTCTCTTTTGTGTGGTGTCGTATATCATAGCTAGTGGTGAGCTATAGGTAGTGGACTCGGAAGCCCCAATTTTGAGAAGATGTTGAAGCTTTATATGACGGTGCCGTAGAAACTTCAGATCTCCTGGCTGGAAATGTTAGGGGGATTGAGAAAGTGACGTTTGTTTTCGGATGTTTGATACTACCTGTAACGAGGTACAGAGCATTCATGTTAAAACAGGATTTCAACCTGATATGGACTTTTTCTAGCCTGTGATAGGCTCATGATTTTTTTGAAAACGAAAATGGTCTCGCTTCGGAAGGAGCATCCTTTGGATAACATGAAATAACCTTGGCCCCACTTCTCCCTTTTTTGCTAATTCCCTCCAAATGGCACCCTTAGTGTATCTAATCGGGTTTTACTCTCCTTTACATCCGGGTGATCTTCTCCAAGCTCTGCCACTTGCTTCGGCAAGAGCACCTCAAACAACTCAGCCGCCTCATTCAACAAACCCCCAGCTTGTTTCGCAATGCCCAACTGCATCGTCGCCCACAACGTCATTCTGTGACCATCCCCAAACACTTTGGTCCTGTCTTCCACGACACTCTTATAAGTACCTATCGCATCATCAAACTTGCCCTGCTGCATATATACAGCAGCTAGTGTGTTGAGCTGGGAAATCGAGTCCTTCGGTAACTGAACGCCTATCTCTCGATATTCATCTACCTGAGCCTTGAGATCTTTGCACAGCACTTCTGCTTCGTCTGCTCGTCCGAGCTTGCTCAAGACCTCGGCGAGCGTGACTTTGGATCGGAGTGTGTAAGGTGAAGTGGACCCGTAATTGGAGACCGCAATTGCTAGCGCTTGGTCCAGATACAACGTGGCTTCCTCGAGTTTGTTCTGCCTCATGCACACCCATCCAAGACTGTCGTAAGCGAATGCAAAGCGCTTGTCGTTTGTGATGAAGTGCTCCTTGGCTTCACTTATGAGATCTTCCAAGTGCGACTGTGCTATGTCGTATTTACCGTCCCTCTTGTAGTAATCAGCAAGTGCCTGGAAAACTTCGGCTCGATCTGTCGGCGCGGAAGCCAACTCGGACGCTTGTCTTAGTAGAGGTAAGGGATCCAAAGTTTTGTTTGGAAGCCATCCATACAACTCAGCCAGATCCATCATTCTGCCAAACAATTGGCTTTCTCCAAGTGAACGGGATTTCTCCTCTTCCAAACCCTTTTCATACGATTCTCGCAGAAATTCAGATATCTGTTGGTCAAAAACAGATTTCTCGGAGCCTTGGAAGAAATTCACCAGCTGAGACTTTAAAGTGAATAGGTAGAGGAAGTGTGTCGTCCTAGCTGGTCTTGGAGGCGGCTGGATGACAGAGCGCTCCAGGTAAATCGGAAGGAAGATGTCGACCCAAGCGAATGCATTTTTGGTCGTAAAGAATTTCTTGATCAGGTCCCCAAGCTCCGTGGACTTTTCGGCGTGCGACACATGGTAGACCCAGTATAGGGAAGAGTATTCCAATAGCCTGTAGTCACCATTTGCATACTCATCCTGCTGCGCTGCTTTCACCTTGCCGATTGAATTATCGAAAGCGGGATGAGAGAGATATGAAAGGCATGTCTTCGCCAGTATTGCGTGTGCCTTCTCAGCAGTGAAGTCTGGCAACTGTTGTACAATTGGGTTGCGACTTTGGAAAAATTCTTGAACAGAGTAATGCATTGGCTGTACGCCATTTTGGATGCCGTCCTTTATCAGCGAAGCACAAACCTCCTGAATCTTAGCCCCAAATCGACTGCCGAGTAGCATATTAGTCTCAATTGAGATCACGTTCGCCAGCTCGGTCTCACTAAGAGGCCTAATTTGTGTCACCAGCCATCTCAAAACCGTGTTTCGAAGACGAATTTCGTGGGTATTCAGCTCTCTCGTTGATTTTTCCATGATCTGGACGTAGACATCGTCTAAAAGGGCGGGCGAGTCTTCCAGCTCGGGCTTGACTCCCTCTACTGCATTGGCGTCGAGGTTCTTGATATAGAGTTTTGCCCACAGAAAGATCCCTTCGCTCCGAGTCTTGATAGGACCTGCCAGATCGCTCAAATATGGCGCTAGTTTGGGATAGCGATTAATCTCGGATTCAATAAACTGTTCCAAATCGTCTTCCACAAGCTTCGCTGTGACTGAAATATTCCGAAATTCTCCAAAGCGCCTCTGAATGTTGGATTCTGAGCGACTTGACAGCAGTAGTTTGAATTTTGCGGGATTGCCAATCACGAGATGTTTCAACTTGGCGGCAAGGTCAAAATCCCGACCTTTCTCTGACATTTCGTCCAATCCATCGAGTACAAGAATGACGCATCGTTCATTGTGTTGCACAAGTTCCACGATCCGATCCCACGCCACAAAAGGATCGCGATAGACTGACTGCGGTGTACTCTCACCAGCACCCTGCTGAACTTTCTGATCGAAGTAGCTGACCAGGAAGTCCACAAACGATTGAGGCGTAGATGACGCTTCACAAAAGAAACTAATTACATCTCGCGGGGCGTCAAGTCCTTCAAGCTCAGCAACGATGTACTTTGCCAGATACGACTTTCCGCATCCTGGTGGTCCATGGATCCATAGTACCGGAGGAATGGTTTTGTCACTAACCCAATCTTTCCAGGCTTCCTCTTTCTTGACCCATTCTCCAGCTCTAGGGAGTCGTTTCCGCTTTGATTCCTGGAGCAATCCTTCTTGGAGAGATGGGCTAGGAGAGCGCTTGGTCGATTGGGAAGCTGACATGTTTGCAATAATCTTAAAACTGAGATTCGGATTGAAGATTCGCGAATAATTGAATGCAAGTCTGGCGTCTCTGAGAGATACCTGTTTGACGAGAATAAGTCTTGGAAGGTACCAATGCATTGAGGTGATTGTGAGGCTCAAAGGAAGAACCTAACCATGCACTGGTCAAGGAGCTGGAGCCTGCTCAACTAGCATGTGCAATCAACGGGAATTGCCGTATCAGGGCTGTCAAAGCACTGAGCCGAGTGCGATCTGACGGTCCGATTTGTCCATCTCCGTTTGATGTGGCTTGGAGCTGAAAATGTGAGTTGCACCAGGAGACAAGTGGCGTGTCTCAAAATGTGCCTGGTTCGCGTACAGTACCGAAAAGCAGCGATCGGCTTGCCGTACCACCCCAGTCAACACCCCAGCCAATAACTTTCAGCTCAGCTGAGATGCAAGGCGAGGTTGACTGGTGAACGATGCCCAATGACATGTCGATGTATCTGCTCGGCGCACAGATTTGCGATAATGAGATTCTGCTATCTGGTGTAGTTGTGATCTATGAAGTTGACACTCTCATAATGGAGGCGTCCTATGTTGACATTAGATTCGGCTAGAAAGGGCTTGGGCGCGTTAAATCGACCTTAAATCCCATATTCTCATAATCTGTCAGACTTTCAAATCATCTCTACTTCTGCAAGAGCATTGATAACATGGCCCAACCTTCTACCTGCTTTCGCAATCTGTGCTTCAATAATAGGTATAGCCTCTGTGTAGTAACTTCCATTGAGCTCCTTGCCAATGACTCCATCTAAGCCATCTTTCAGCACATATTCACAAACCAACCGGTTCGTCTCTTTCGCCCACCTCAAAACATCCAAGCTCGACTCAGTTCTCTTCACAAGCTCCCCTTTCGGCTTCTCTTCTTCTGAAACGAACAATTGATTACTTGGCGCCCATGTATTATCGCCAATTAAATGCATGGCAGTCCTTCCATACAACTTTCGAGCCCAAGATTTCGCTGAGTCAACCTCATTGCTCTCATTACTTGAGGTCATTGTTTGGGGAAAGATCACATCCCACAAAAAATGCAGATTATAGCCTTTCTCTCCGAATAGCACTGGAATATCGTTACCTCCTCGTGCGAGAGCTTCGGTATGAAGTGGTTGGTGAAGGTCGCCATACAGATGGAGCAGGAACTTCAGTGCTATGGCCTTCTCCACATCCGACGTGCTTTTTGTACGCAAGGATTTCGTCTTCAGCTGTCAAATTGGTGAAATTGTAAAATTGAGGATGGAACCATACCGTGTTCAAAATTGCTGTGACAATGCACCCATTCCCCTCAGGGCAGTCTGTCGCTAGGTCTAAAACGCACGAAATCGGTGGGTTGTCGTGACCATTTATGAAGTGCCATGATCCAGTGTGTTTTCCTTCTGGCGTATCTTTGTACCAGTCCGCCCAAATTGCTGCGTCAGAAATATCAACATCTCCCAAGATCTTCCGTAGATACTTGAGACCTGCGTCCGTCATGTGCTTCTCCGCGACGAGTGCAATGGTCCTGTGCCCTAAATTTCCCCATGCGGCTGTTTGCAGGGTAAAAAATAGGTGAATATTGATGATTAACGTGGGGAGTAATGGTTTCATAGTGGTAGCGTAGGTTTTTGAAAGAGGGAAAAAACAGCGTTGAGTTGAGGGCCTCGACAGTGAAAATTTGTGATGTTTCGTCAAAGCTTTGCGAAAAGCGAAGCTCTGCAGGCACTAAGTACCGTGCATCCCAGCGTCAATAGCGCGCTAGGATGACTGTGCTTCAGGGAGCCTCGCCAAACCATCGACTCCATATAGGCTCTGCCACAAGGCAATACAGCGGTCACACATAATGAGGCAAAGTAACAGCCGCAATTTGAATAGAAAACTGTTTCTCCGAGAAATTGGTGCCAATAGTATTTACTATCTCATACAGTAACAAAAAGACCAGAAGATAAAATCCTGCTCGCCATCTCTATCCATCAGTGCCCGCAGATAATCATAGTCAATTGAACAAATTCGACGGGCTACAGTGTTTTTACTGGTTTCACACTTCTCTTCAAGAAGCCGAAAATAGAGGACCTTTTTTTCATCAACGCTCCCGAGGGCTGTGGGAATGTCAGTCCTCGAGGTGAAGTCTCGTTGTTTGAGTCGATTGCTCTGGCTTGAGCTCCGTTGGTCTGAGGAACATGATCATATGTCGGATTGACTGATTTTTGGGTGGTAACTGCTGGCTCGGATTTGGACTTCTTTTCCAAAAACGGCACCTGCGTTCCGGCTTCTTGAATGACTGCTGTTCTATTTTCTTGGTTCTCGGATACTTGCGAAACCATTTCCTCTGCTTTAATCTCTTCAAGCCATTTGATGAAATCTTCCCACCTGCAGAGCTCCGCAAGTGCATCTCTATCATTCACAGGTGATGAAAAGTATTGCTTCTGCTTCAAGCGTTTTTCGAAGAGCTCTACTTGATGGTTTGCATCAGGTGCTTGGGACAAGCTGTTGATGGTTCGAGGGAAGTCGATCAAATACCCAGCCTTGTAGTATAAGCTGCGTGTGAAGTTGAACTGCAAATATATCAGCCTTCATTTCATTCAATTTTAAGGATTTTATACATTGCCGATATCAATCTCGAGCAGCTTGTACTCTCGCATCACACGGCCAATTTGACCTGCTTCGGCAAAGAATTCTGGGTTCATATTCTTGGGCATAACTATCTTCAAACCGCGAACAGTTTGCAAGGGTATCTAAATAAGTTAAGTCTGTTCCCGCAGGGAAAAGGCTGTGCTCACCTCTTCAAAGGATGTGACCTTCTTCTTCGGTGGGAGGCCCATAGAGTAGGCATCAAGCACATGGCGAACGAAATTGTCGTAATAACCAACAGAGATGGAAACACCCTTTTGGTCGTCTGTGTCTCGTTAGCCCGCATCAGAGATCGGGGTTTCAGTCTCACCTTCATCTAGCTCCCATTTCACCCCAGGAATCGTGTGAATTACCCACTCCCTCAATCCAATCGCTGTATTCTTCAGCGCATCGGCGTAAGCATCTGGATCCTTCCCTTTCCCGGCGTCGCCGAAATCAGAAATACCTTTCACAACACCTAGAGAAGAGACGCCCGTGTACGCACACAGCTTGAGAAACGCGCTTGCTTCCATGTCAAGAGCAATGGTATTACGCGCCACCTGAGAACATATAAGAACAATTCAATCTCCTGGTAACTGAAACTCACGTTGGCTCTCGCCTGCTTGAATGCAGCGCTTGCATCATGACGAACAGCAGAACCGCTGATGTAGTCCCCATAATGATACTGAGGTCTACTCGGTGAGTCTGCAAATGCCTGCATATCCCCGGTTGGAACTCGAATAGGATCGAAGTCGGGCTTGAAAACGGCCTCTTCCTCGCTTTCGCCCATTTCCCATTTCCCTTCCTCGTAATTGAAAGCAGCTTCACCAAAAATGACATCTCTTAGTTTTCGACTAAATATTGTGAGCTAAATTCCGATCCTTTACTTTCAGTTACTTACACAAGAAGTTCCTTCCCATTTTCGGTTTTCACTTCGTAGAATGCAGCACATACCCCGACATGCACAGCAAACCGTGGCTTCAAAATATGGAATAAAATGCTGGCATGGATGGCGAAGCTCTGAATTCCTTGTCGAAGACTGCTCGTGATGTAATAATCCAATTTCTGCCCTTGCACATCGAACGATCCTATGAAGAACTTATGGCCGTCGTTGATCTTGTCGACCGCCCAGCCAAACACGGGATTATTCAGAACACCAAGCTGTGTTGCAATGGCCTCGGCCTCCTTTGGCCTGCCACAAATAATGCATAGTGGTCGACTCTGAAGTTGTCGAAGTACTTCGGCTGGTGTCGGGCTTTCCTGTGACATCGTTCAAAGATATTTATTAAGCGTGTGAACAAGGCAGATTTGAAGGCATTCTATGTTTTCGATTACGAGGACCGACATGATGTACTGAGAAAGTGAGCCGACTGGACCTTCATCCTAGTTTCAGCCGCAGCGTTTACGGAGCAAGGCTGGAGAATTCGTGCTGCATTATTGGTGACTTGAGCTTGTAACCATTTCAAGGTTCATCCCGCAGCTCGCAATGGCAAAATTCTTTTTTGTCTCGGACTCTTAAAGCGCGTGGCAAATCACACTCCGATGACTGGTCCTCCGTATGGTGGCTGAAGCCACAGGGCCTGCGTCCGTCCCAATGTGTACAGTCGCGTATTAAATATTGATTTTCCCTTGGGCAAAAGCAGCACTCCGACCTCGCGTATAATCCATGTTTGGTTTCACGTGTGTGCAACTACATCAGCTTCGCGCCAAGTACTCTCTCCGTGCGGGTCTTGAGTCCATGTAAGGCTGCGACGGATATTCTAAGTTTGTTATCAAAAGAACCGCTACCTTGACACTTCCAAATATCGTTCCGCGGCGAGCCGTGATAATTCTTAGCTTGATTGAGTACCAACCTTGAAGATATAATGAATGATCAGAGGTCGCTAGAAAGCAAAGGCTGTAGAAATTGCGAGGTTGAGCTTTGGGTCAGAGGTGAGTTGGTTTTAGGAGTCTTCAGAAGTCGAGCGTACCTTAACGATGCAAAGATAATAATGCCTGGCATTCCAGGTGGATAGAGATCAAGAACCTGAGAGAAGTGAGTCCGGCTGATATATATCGAGCTCGTTGACCAAAATTTAGGCATCTTGTATAACGGTACACCCCAGCATAATATTCGCAAAGGCGGGAGTAATTCGTGAATGTGTGGCCTGCCAAAGCCAACTCGCGTTAATATTCGGACTTCCCGGTTTATTCTGGTCAGAATACTGCAAACGGTCAAACGGTTACTTTGGTTGTGAGAACGTTTATGGGGCCGACGGTCTACAAAGTCACAGTATGTGCTAGTCCATGATTTTCAGCGACGATGGCAGAATGCTGACAGGCAAATAGCTACCTGGTTCCGCTTTCACATGAAGCAAGTGCTGAAGCATTTTCTTCCCAGCGGAAAAGATTATATTTGGTACAACGTGAACGTCCTATCAGTTTGGCAGCCAGGTGGGAAGAATGCGATAGTTAGCTTTGACACTCAAGATTTCCTGAAGCCGAAGATACTTTCATTCCTGCTGAATGGCCAATTGTCGAAGAATGATCCATATTGGATCCATTCATCTTTGCTCCAAGAAGTAGCCAGCATGCAAGATCAAGCGGTATGGTCTATCAGGGACTTTGTGCGGGGTACAGAACAGGTAAGCGATGCTATTGGGTGGTCTCGGCCGTCGCACGGCTCATGAGGGGATACAGAACAGAACTTCGAATGCACGCCCTGATCCAAACTATCCACGGCTGCATGATATTGCGAGACATGCAATCCATGTGCAAGAGACCTTAGAAGTTGCTGTGGTAACAATTGAGAACATGATCCTCGAGCACGAGCATTTCTTTCTCGAGTGGAGCAATGGAGAATCTGTCGATGTTCCACAGCAAGCCCAGAAAAGGCTGCATTTTTACCTCCACGTCATGAAAAGTCTGAAAAATAGAGCGCAAGCGAGCAAGGAAAGATTGATTAATGAGATAACTCTGGTGAGTAAAAAGCGCACTTGCGGGCCAATCACGTTAACATGTTTAGGCATACAATACAGTGGCACAGTACGACAGCAGAATATCGGTTCAAGTCGGACAGGCGGCACAGAGTGACAGTGCAGCTATGAAGACGATCGCCTTTTTGACGTTGGCATTTCTTCCAGCTACGTTCGTCTCGGTAAGAGTGACCTTCCGACACAAATAAGCAAAATAGCCTCGCTAATCTCTGGCGAAGGCAATCTTCAGCATGACCTTTTTTAACTACACGCCGGGTATCGACGGTGGTCCAGGAATATACTCAATGTCAGAGAAATTTTGGATGTACTGGGCAGTGGCTGTACCGCTAAGTGCCATGACAGTCTCCCTGTGGCTCTTCTGGCATAAATTCTTTCCGCCCAAGGTGATTGGATTATGAAGGGAAGTGGGGGGAGGGGTTGGTTGTAGAAGGGAACGGGGACGATTTTTTCCAAATTTACATCCATTTCCCAAGAATTTCAAACTTTCGAGCTCCCTGTAAGAAGGCAACATCAGTCGGAACGTGCAAGCTCCCTCATACACCTGCGACACATGCAATCGAACGTGAACCACTCCTTCAGAAAAGCCCATTGAGAGTGCACATCAGCATGTTGCGGCTCCGTCAGATCAAAACGGGCGATGATGCACTCCTCTTGTAACCCCGGGTTCTTATGCCAGTGGCAGAACAAACCGTCGATACCTCGGCGGTGGCAATGTAAGTTGATAGCATTTGATCTTTAATATACATTTTGAGCTAAAGAATTGATGTTTCCCAGGGCCGCACTTCAAGACTTTGCACGAGGGCTAAGCCCAAGCGAAGAGAATACCCTCAGAGAAACAGATGCCTAATGTTATTAGTTGATAACCACAGTATTATCTAGTACTAAGTCTATTGCTATAGCTGTACGTATGCTCCATTACTTTGTGTTACCGCCGCTATGTGTCGTGAAAGCAGCCATGTCAGTACCATGTCCTAAAGTGTCCAGTCTCTTGAGCAGATCGTCCCAGACACGGAGCTGCGTGTGCTTGCCGGTGTCATTTGTCACCCATCCTGGGACCATATTGCTGTTATTAAATTAGCCCATGATAGACATGCAAGTTGAAAGCGGGAGATGAAAAACTATCGACGAACGTACTCTTTTATTTGGCATTCCGAACATAACTTGCCATGGCTATCAGGCCCAGCGAAGACGCCATAGAGGAGATTCCGGCTACCCTCTTCCGATGTTCTCGCCAGCAATTTTCTCATTGTAGCCATAGCCAGTCTAGGCATGAAGCCGGCGTTTCGGTCAAGATCCGAGTAGCATAAGCCGGGACTCACGATGTTGATGATGACACCTGAGTGGGACAGAGGAAGTAATGTAGCCAGCTGGCGAACTGCAAATATTTCAAGCTGCTTTGTTATGGGATATCTGGAAGAATGGGTATCAGCAGACCATCAACTATCGAACCTTCTGTAGCGAAATTCCTTACTGGACCATGGTCTTGTAACCCATTTCCGTACTGAGTCCATCAAATACATCACCCCGGAGCTGCTCCACTATATTTTCAAGATCGGAAGCAAAAGCAGCATTGCTAGACACAACGACCAAGTGCGGCTGTATCCCAAACCTACGAGCCGATTCCTTCAGCTTAGGCAATGCGCGAAATGCCAGCAGCATAGTGGAAACGACGTTCACCACAAGAGACAACTCCATCCCCTCGACAACCTCAAAATGTGTCGTTGCGACTCCAGCATTAGCAATGAGACCATCGAGCCGTTCGAGTGTCTCGATACGCCGTGCAAAGCCCTCGACATAGTCTAGGGACGTCAGATCTAGCTCCCAGACCTCGCCGGCATTTTGTCGGCCTGTTTCTTTGCGAATTGCTGCCAGAGCAGCTTCTCCTTTTTCCAGCGAGCGTGCGGTCATGATGATGCGGCCGGCACCTAGTCGGAAAAGATGTTTGGTACATTCGTATCCCAAACCCGTGTTAGCGCCCGTCACAATGTAAGCACCATTTGCGGTGTTGGGTGGAGCCTGCGGTATCGGGAGATCGGTGTATTGATTGCGAACGAAGTTGAAGAATCTCGGCATCGTTTCCGATTTTTCTCGGTATTAGTTTGGTTGTGTATTTATGTAGAAATATATAGTGAGAGTATCCAAGGAATTCGAGATGGTCTTGTCTCGGAGAGGAATAGATTGATTATTGCAAATGATTCCAACTTAAGTTACAGTGAGGTCGAAAACAGACTTTCGCGTCCATTTATCGACATCTGGTGCGCAAACCTACCACGCGTACTCATTACGGATATCGCGAGTATTACTCTTTTCGGCGTGGATGAACAAGCATGCTGTCCAATCAGCTAGTCTGTCCAATCAGCGACTTTTATCTGAATGTGGTCTAGTCTCCCCGGAACTGCGTATTAATAATAAAGTCGCTTTGCTAGGATATTCCATGGTGAGGCGCACTGAGGCCCAAGGAATTGGGGACCCATGGGAATGAAATCTGATAAACAGACTTTTAAATATGTGGTAAAAGAGCAAGTAGATTTGATTGCCCCGGTCGCCTTAACCAATTGGTGGTTTATTTGGGAAACTTTGAAGCTATTTGAGGCATCGGAGTTGATCTAACCGCTCTATTTGCTCCTTTGTACCCATTATATCAAAAAGAAAACAGGTGTTATGAGTGTTAATATATTTCTGGTCACGCGACCCAGCGATTTGCAGAATCGAGACAGAGGGGGCATATAAATGAGCTGAATTCATTGTGCTCTACACCATATCTCAGATCTTAGAATGGCCTTCACTGGTAATTTGGATGTCTTGTAAAACACATTGTTCCTGAGAGTCTAATCATCTAAGGTCATTTGACCTGTCTCGGCTAAAAAGGGGGGTACACGGAAGCACGGAGAAACAAAACGCCGCGCCTCCACTCTCAATCATCTAGGCTGCTCAAGACGAACTTTCTTCTGTCCCAGCAATCAAGCCTTTCTATTTGACTCAAAAGCATATATCGGTCTTTCCGTAACCGTTTCCAAGACCCTCACTCGCGTTAGAATGTCTTCACTACGTAATTCGAACAGTTTAATGGCCGCTCCACTTCCCAAGCCCCTTCGCGTCGGTATTCTGATCTACCCTGGCTTTCAACCACTCGACGCGTTTGGACCCCTTGATACTCTTGGTTTCCTATCTAAGAGCAATCCCCTCACACTCTCCATTCTCTCGACCTCTTTAGGCCCAGTCAGCAACGCGATTCCAGACGAGCAAAGCCCGTCGCCCACTTTTTCTCAATCCATAAATCCCACAGATACTCTAGAAAAAGCACCTCCTCTAGACATCCTACTGGTGCCAGGTGGTCGAGGAAGCCGAAATATCGCAGCAACGGAACCTTACGTGGACTTCATTCGTGAGCGTTGGGCAGACCCGAACTTGAGATACGTGCTCAGCGTATGCACCGGCGCTGCGCTAGTCGCCCGAACTGGCTGTGTTGATGGAAGACGAGGAACTAGCAACAAAACCGCGTTTGCCTGGGTGAAATCTCAGCGTGAAGAAGTTCAGTGGGTCGGAAAGGCGAGGTGGGTTGAGGATGGGAGATGGTGGAGCAGTAGTGGTGTTAGTGCGGGGACGGATATGACTTTGGGGTGGATCGAGGCATTTTGGGGAGTGGAGAAAGCGGATCAGATTGCTAAATGGATGGAGTGGACTAGAATGGGGAGAGATGAAGATCCGTTTGCTATTGAAAATGGTTTGTAGGGAATGAAGTGGGGGGGTCAAAGAATTATTCGAAGGTAAATCTGATCGGTGACTGATACCCTCTGGAGACCCTATATCTGGCCCAACTCGTTGTACTTCCCAGTGACGGAGTAAGTGCTTTGAAAGAAATTTGCTTCCTTCACTGCCGTATTCAATGCTACCCATATCAAACGCTTGCTCTGAGGACGCCGACTTGTGAGACCTATCATTTTATCAGGGGCTGTCGAACAGGACATATACTGCAAGTAATCGTAGTGCTTACCACCTTCTAAACTCCGCTAGTCTGCTCTCTCTTCTTCTTCTTTTCTTCGACCGCGAAAGATCCCGTAGGACTCCTGACATATGCAACCTATAGCATGTTATTGGAGTTCGCTTCGAGTCATTATATCCACAGCTTACATTATCGGAATTCTCGTTCATATTCTGCGTGTCTTGCTCGAGCTCACCATTTAGCTCCAGAAGTTCAGAAAGCGTAATCTGTTTCCTTTTCATTAGTAAATCGCCGACATACTAATACATATAGAATTTGCAACCTGTGGCCTATTCTTTCTCGAAGCTCTCTGCTTCTCTTCCTGCTCAGCCTCCCACACCTGTTGATTGCCTTCTCTAATAGCATTCAAGATAGCAGATACCTCCTTGTAAGCATTTTCTTCGTATGGGTTGATAAAATATGAGTGCATGAACTCATGCATGTGCTTCCAACCCATCTCCTTGAGCATCTTGTAGTCGCTCTTATCTTTCGATTAAATTTCAGTAGCTAGGGGGGAGGTGGAGGCGCGCTCCACAGCACTCGACGAGGGAGTCTTCTTGGGTGGCATTATGGTTGCAGAGACGTTGTGGTTGAAATAAGCGTCGAGTGGAATTACCGATTGTTACTGCGGTGGGAATTTATGTTCGGTACTTAGACCTGGGAACATGGTCATAGAACGCTAGTAATGAAATTGAATTATATATGAGCCAGACCTTGAATGAACTCCGGAACCTGAAATTTTGATTGGAAGGTTTTGTAGTTTATAACGGGTGCCGATCATAACCGAACGTCTCCCACTCGCCTTCTTTCTTTCACACGAGAGTTCAATTAGGAATGATTTAAATAACTTGAAAAGACGTATATATCAACATTCCCAGACTTCCGAAACCTTCAAACCCCTAAATTAGACCCCAAACTCGGCATGCTTGTTGAATAGTGTGGGTTTGAGGGGATGGTTTGTGTTGAAAAAGTGCGTCGGAACATCTTGCTTACAGACGAAAATTCAGCAGTCGGATTCGGCGTTGCAAGCTCGAGAGCACGCCAAACGCTTTGAATAATCTGATGCTACTCGTAGGATGGTTCGCTTGAAAAGGATATCCAGGTACATAGCCTGGGATTCTCCTCACATTGTGTTTCCGCATTATCAACCCAGAATAATGAGTTCCCAATTTGAGCAGTACTTCTTTTCCGAAACATCCAACGGACCAACCACCATACACACTCTTCTCGCAATTCCGTTGTGACGTTTTATGAGCATATGTCCGAATTGTGAGGACTGGTTGTTGTTCATGTGTAGGGCTTCGTAGGGACCATCCGGCACCAGGTCCATGGAAATGTTGCCAAGTCCTTGATCCAGCCTGAAGCTAGGTTGGCCGTTCATGATGAAGCCATAATACATTTGGTCGTCTCCGTCGTCTATGTAGATCTCGCGTTGGCTTCCATGGGTCTTCAGCACCACCGGGGTACACCAGGTGTGAAAAATGAGGTGAAAGTTCGGCTGGATTAGTTGGTAGCATGGGAGGGCTTGAAGATCAGCGAGACTGACTTCTTGTTGCTGGTCTCTCGGCGCTGCTGATTTTGTTGGAGATTTCGCTTCTTGTCTCTCCTTGTCGCCGCGCTTGTGGAACATGGCGGGGTCAAAGATCCCACCTCCTCGCTTCGCATACCCCTCATGGAACCGCCAACCTCCACTCTCATTGATAAGTCGAAGTGTCTTGCCGTCTTCTAGGATATAGCAACGAACGCCGTCGCTGGGCTCGATATCATCAGTCGGATCATAACTGTTATGCCTTGGCTCATTTGGAATATCTACCACACCCTTCCATGCCAGCCATGACCAAGATGGCCATCCCCCAGAGTCTCTCGGCGCGCTGGGCCTATCCCAACCCCACAAGAGGTCATTCCCGATATGTCGTTCTCGGAGGGCATACAAGAACCGGGTTTTCTCTCTCGCCTTAATAGATGCTAGCACACCTGTAAAAGCGTTCAATATATCTCCCTCATTGGTAAGCTGCCGTTGTGAATATGCTTTCACGAGATTAGGGTAAGAGTTGCGCTGGAATTCTCTGGTCTTCTCGCCTGGTCCTCCGTAGGCCGCGCGGTCGAAGTTATCTTCCCAGATATCTTGCGGTGTGGGATCGATAATGCCTCTTTGGCCGACGTAGGCGATCGATTTTGACTCCCAATGTGTTTCCTCGGCCCAGGTACATGTAGGACATTCCCAAAATACTTGTTTGCGAGTGAAAACCAACGCTCTTGTTGATAACAGAGATTCTTGGAACGTCCACCCTCTACTGCTGTACTTTGACTTCCAGAGGTAGTTCTCAACGAGCCCTACATCATCGTGGGTGTTGAACACCTCAGAGTTGCTGCGGCACTGAATTGTTATGTCGTCTAGATTGAGTAGGACTTTACTATTGCCTCTTGAACCCGGTTGCACTCCCGTTAGCCCAGCATCTGCGTCCTCTCCATGCGCTGCGACGATAGTCAATATTGCGAGGCCGTAAATGAGGTGCATTTGTGGAATTTGGGTAGCCTTGTCCTCGCTGGAGTCCTGGATTATACAAAGGGCGTCAATCCAGACGTATCGTTCTCCCATTTTACGTGCAAGCTGAAGTGTGTCACGAATTGTGTAGTTGAAGTACATGCCGACCATTGCACCCTTCTCGTGAAACTGCGAATAATTTTCAAGGGTCAGCGTCACGAGCTGCGGGCTAGTGCCCCATATATAGCTCAGGACGAAATATCGAGGGGCGTCCGCTGCTGGGCCTTTCCATTCTATGAGACATGAATCTTGCAAGTCGATAAGCCGGAATGATATATCCCCGGTAGTCCGAACTTTGGGATGAGTATGGTTTTCCTCGCAAAAAAAGAGCCACTGGTGGAATAGTGAGGGATCACAAGTGTCCCCACGCGGTCTTGCTTCGCCAAAATCCTCGTCTCGAAATGGTGCTGGTGGATCTTCCAAAACGGGCAAGTTTTTGTGTCTCCCATGCAGTAGAAATGGCATCTTGACAGTCCAACTCGCCTTATCTGGGTCCCCGAGCTTATAGCTATAAACAGCCAAAAGGTTCAGCATAATTATCTCCTTCCCGTGTGGATCCTCTAAACTTTTGCATTTAAATTCCAGGAGTTTAAACACACATCGGCTCTTGGTAATAAATCCCCTTCTGATAACATCGTTAGAGCGCATTCGACCCCAGAAATAGGAGCATAGTTCACAATCATGACGCCGTGAATAGACGTCCCAAACAGTGCCGAGATAGTATAGAAGTTTGCGTCGATAGTCGAATTTTCCCTTGGCCTGAGCTTCAAGATCAATGCGCCAAAGCTCCGTGAAATGGCTATTGTAGCTCCAGGTGCTAGCAGAGGTCATGCTATCGCTGGTATTGTCTTGGTCTCTGGACAATTCTTGGTGGGAATGGATGGGCCTTCCAAACTTCGAAACGCGGTCTTTCATTCCATGCTTCGGCTTCTGAGTTTCTTCTACGGGGTGTAGATCTTCCTCCTTGGGCGAAACTTCTCCGGGGTAGGTTAGGTCATCGGATTGATTGTCATCTTTCCCTCTTTTATCAGATGCGGTGGGTTCAAATCTTTCCCCAGAAATCTGAGGACAAGGATTTTCAAAGTGGGGTGCGGAGGCTTTGCTTGCGGATAATGATTCCTGCGTCATCTCACCAGTCTCTGAGACTTCTTCGGTAGAGCTATACAACTCGGAACCAGCTTGACCGCCGCTCTGATTTCGACGATCGCCATGCACATTTTCTTCAGTTGCCAAAGCTTCCTCACTCTCTTCACCATCACTGCTCTCCCACTCCGAGCTTTCTTTCCATTCATCTTGATACTCCTCGTTGGATCCAATACCATCCGAAAGCCGTTCATCTTGTTCTTGACCGTCGCCATCCTCCAGATCAGCCTGATTAGACATCTCTTCAAAGCTACTCTCCGATCTCGCAGAATTGCTGGCTAGATCATTCCAATGCGCAGTCCGTATCCGTGGCAAGTAGTCCTCAGGCGGACCAGTCCTAATCGTCTTGCCGTAGCGCTCGAATCGTACGGTTGGGCAGAAGTCAGTACCTTTATATTCTTCGCGGTAGATTGGGCCACACGTGTCGGCGTCGAGATCGAAAGCACGGGGTGTAAGTATGGAGGCGAAGTTGATCTGAGAGCACCATTTACATAGTTTTGCCATTTTGGGGGTGGCTAGTGCATACGTGAAGTATTCGTGAAGTTTTTGCGAAGTCAAGTGCCGTTGTGAAGAATTGGAAACAGTCGGGAGGGGTTAAGCCGCGCTTACATAGAGCCAATCATCTTGGGTTTATATCAAGCCACAATTGACAACTGCCAAGCATTACCCTTATTTCCATCTGCGCCAGATATTTTCTTCGTCGCTCCTTTTAAGACACGAGTAAGGGAGATTATCCTACATCGACGCGACTTTCTAAATACTAGATGGTAATCCATATCCATGAGCCTGAAGTCCAACCGGAAATTCTAAGCATTTCTCATTCCTAGTTTCCTAGCCTGCCGCTTTCTTGACCTGGCGGACTGTCGATGACTAGCGCCCATTTTCTCCTCCTTGACTTGGAGCTCTGGTTTCGACTGCTTCGACGTTGTGATTTTACTATCGGCCTTAGAGTTTCGAACCTCATATTCTTTTTCCATGCCTGCTAAGGTATCACTGACCCATTTGTTTGCTCGTTCGTGTGTCGGATTGATGTGCTTGGCTTTCATGAATTTGTCGACTCCGCCAAAGGTGTTTAGGATTCGATCTCTATAGGTCTGGGTGGGGTACGCTGTCGATTCTGAGCCTGGTCTAGTAACGGAGCTTGCTTTAGTACCAGAGCTTGTAGCTGCCTCCAACAAGTTGCGATATCTTTCTGGAATATACGAACTGTCCGTTTTCTTCTCTTCCACTGTCCGCCATTTGTCGTCAGGCGCATTCCCAACGACCCCTGGGCTATATATCAAATTCCCATCCATATCCCAAGAGACATATATATACCTCAGGATCGATGCTGTCGATCTGATCCGCAATAGCCTGTGCTTCTTCATCCGCACCATCCTCGTAAGAATCGATACCCCAACATCACATGAAATTATCTAGGCCACCGTAGGTATTCATAGCACTGGGTCTTGGCTCATAGGCTACGAGCTGATCTCTCTCTGCCTTGGTAAATACTCCTTCCGCCAAAGATTCGAAACCAAAACGTTCGATAAAATTTTCTCTCCTGCCTATAGATTGAAGAACGCTAGAGCCTTGCTTCCATTCCCAAGTGTCGTATCCAAATTCCTTGACAACCTCATTCACCACATCGTCCTCTGTTTCGTTGGGACCAACGTAGTAATTTTTTATTATATTTTTATGGCTGCCGAAGACCTGCATAATCTGTTTGTACCCTTGCTGAGTCTCGGGTCCGGGTTTCGCGCTTGGGATGAAGGTCTTTGAATGTGGGTTCACGGTTCACGGTTTGTTGCTGGTGATGGAGCGTGGGGGAGTTGCAGACTTCATAGGAGCTCTCGCTACACTCCTTCGGTTTCTGCGTGCCATATCTGTAGGTTTGTAGGGTTGCTTGTATGGATTGGTCTTGTGTTGAGTGGTTTGATAAGATATTGCAATGTCGAGTTCACGAGGTTTGGGTGAATTATGAAACACTTTTCAAACGGCTTGATGGGTGTTAACTGGGTGGTAGTTGCAGGCGAGTTCGCTTAAATTCAGGGGCGAACTACATATTGACTCCAAGCCTGAGCGATGAAGTTTATAGGTGAGTCGCAATATCTGGGATCTAGCCTTACGGAGGCTTTTTTTAGATTACAGGTATCTGAAGTCATTCTGGGAGATGAATTTATTTAGGTTCGGCGATGGGAAATTACGTCCAAGAAGTTTTAATGGCCCCTGTCAAATAAGCAGCATTTATGACCCCGCCCCCTATGTTGTATCTTCTCCCCTTCTCTCCCCAAAATACCGATACGAGTCATAAATCAATTGAGATATTCAATATATACGCATTCAAAGACCCTTCCATGTGATTTGAGTAGTTCCCTTGCAAATTCATTTTCCTATTGCGTGGTGGGGAAGTTTGGGGCCAAGAGGCTTGTGAATTTATCATGGGTCCAGCCCATGTCAATATCGTAAGACAGGGTTGACAGCAAGCTAAGCCCTGTAAATTTAGTGCTGATGCCCCATCGTTTAGTGAACCACTGGCTGTAATTTCAGTAGCCGTTAGCGAATGAAGCTATCTCCCTAGCTCAGAATTCAAAATCAAGATTGAAAAGTGGGAAATCCTTTGACAATCTCCTTCTAACGACATAAAAAGCCAAAGTGTGAATGTGGAAAACTATTAATAGCGATAACCAAAGAAATCTGGCCTAGACCTTCGAATTACGGAGCCAACTTTATATCTCAGCTTCAAAAACAACCGCACCCGCGTACTGTATGCAAGTTTCGAATTTCTCAGAGCTACTCTAGGAGCCTCCCTTTAGCCAACGCATAGAAATGGCATCCTCCGGTGGTACGATCCTCATCACTGGGCCAAACGGTGGTCTCGGCGTTGGTTTTGTGGCCCAGCTTCTCAAGAGTCCCTATGCAACAACACATACCAGCGTCTACGCGGTTCGCGATCCTGCGAAAGCCACAGCCCTCAGATCCGTTCTCAAGAATGCTCCGCAAGCTCACAAGCATGTCGTTCTACCCCTTGATCTTTGCTCACTCGATAACGTGCGAGCCTTTGCAAAAGACATCAATGCTCGAGTCGCCGCCGGATCACTTCCACCTATCCAGGCAATGGCCCTTGTCGCCGGAGCCAAAGACACTTCTTCACAAAAATTTTCCAAGGATCGCTTTGAGCGCACTTTCGCAGTGAATTATCTAGCTAATTTCCTACTTACGTTATTATTGTTGCAAAGTATGGATAAAGCGAAGGGGAGGATCGTGTATCTGAGCTCGACAAGTGCATTCATCAATTGGGGAGTCAATTCGAAGCTTTACAGCGAAGATCAGAGAAGAACCTTAGTCACTTCAACGGAGAATATGGCGAAGGGCATTGAAGAGTATCCGGATATGGATATTATGAAGACGGGGGAGCGAAGATATGCGTTGAGCAAGTTGTTGTTAATTGAATGGATGTAAGTTCTCTTGACCCAGAATCTCAAAGTTGCTGCTAAGTGTGTACAGGTATGAACTTCAGAGGCGTCTTGATTCTGATTCACAGCTTTCCAACATCATGGTCCTGGGTCTTGATCCGGGCTGGGTTGGCGGTACACAGATTGTACGCAACAGTCCGTTTCTTGTGATGATATTCTTTTCCGTGGTTTGGCTTATCGGCCATGTTGCCGTAATATTTTGGGCGAATCCACTGATCCGGACAGCGGCGAAAAATGGTGATGATTTACTGCGCGTTTGTTTTGAGGATCTCGGGCGGGGCAAGTCTTTGAAGACTGCTTATGTAAATGGCTCTGTAATGTCAGCGGCGCCGAAGGAAGCTGAGAATGAGAAGAAGCAAAAGGAGTTGTGGATGGGCAGCTTGAAACTTTTGGATATAAAGGAAGGCGATACTATTCTTGAGAATTGGCGATGAACTTAGAGTGTTAGATTCTTGATCTAGAGAACTTTTATATGAATGAATAAAATTGAGAATGCTAGCTATAGCAAGCATCTATGTAGAGTGTCAGTCTGCCCTGGCCTAAGTATGTTCTGACTGCTGGTGAATCACCAAACTTCTCGCGCCTAGCCTTTTCCAATTCCCCTACTTCCCCGCAAAGCCCAAGCTAATGACCTCACTTCATCATTCCGTCCATCTCTGAGTCTCCTATCTCTCTTCTCCACCTGCCCTCTCACGCTCCCATTTCTCCTGCGCTCGATCCCTCAATGCATGTAAAATCGTTCTCGCTTCTGCCTCGTGACCCTTCTTCCACGTCTTCAAGTCATACACACTCATGAAGTCGTACATGCTCAAATAACCTAAATGTTTGAGAAATTGGGCCTCGGTCATTTCTTTTGGTTGGAGCTGTCTTTTGCTCTCTTTCTTGGGAGTGGTTTCGGCCTCGACGGTTGAAGAAGGCATGGTGGTGTCAGGAGGGGGCTTCAGTAGTGGTGAAGGGAGGTCTTGGGGGTTCTGCAGCGGTGAGGACCAGATCTCATGAGAATCTGGTATGCTTGCTGCTGTGGATGACCAGCTGTTTTGAGAGTTGAATGCGGAGGAAGTGGTATCCGAGAGGGATACAAAGTCGTGGTGTTTAATAGTGGCCGGTGCCGTCTTTGGTGGTGACATTGACAAGAACATTATTTTCAGGTTGTTTTCGGAGTCAGTATGTGGTTTCAATCTGGATGCTTTTGATCATAGGCTTGATTGAGTCATTCGTATAGTGGTCTGACAATGGTGAGAGGGGCCACGTGAGTATTCGCATTGAAGTTATCCAATACGACATATTGATTCAGTAGGCAAGCTGTTCAAATGGGGGTTCCCTTTCAATGATTCACTTGTTTCTCCGAGTGCCTCAGAAAGATCCTGTTCCTTCAGCTGATCTCAAGTTACACCTTCCCATGTTGCGGTTCTCCTCACTTCTTTCCATTCTTAGATTCCCATTCCGCCTGGTCCCTCTCCCTCATCTGCTTCACAAGCTCCTTCATTTCCTCATGTCCCTCAAGATCTCCCGGCTTGACTCCATACGACATATTGAAGTCCTGATGGCCCTTGAAACCAGCTTCGCGGAAGAACTAGGCTTGGCTCTTGTCTCGAGGCTGGGTGGATACCGAGGATTTGCTGGAGGATTCAGGCATCTTATGAGTCAAGTGTGATGCTTGTGAGGTGTTCGGCAGATAAAATATATTTTTAAGGTGAGAATTCCGCGACTGATGTTGAAAAAACTCAAGGTATGCGGGGTAAAAAATTTGCAAGAGTGGGGTGATTTTACAGCGTATGCTGAATTGTTCTGAATCGGTATATCTGAGCACGGCAACCCCCGAGAATCCCTTAACAAGCGACAGGCAATAGGTCCAAATGGATTCAGGCGTAATTTCAAGCGCCACCGATAAGAAGCATAGTTTGTCGTAAAGTCATAGAATACTAGAGTGAGCTATGGTTGGATTAAGATTTAAAATTTGTGTAACACACCAAACTCTTCTACCAGAACTCCAGCTCCCTCCCTACCTATTCTTACTATTCTTACTAAATACAAGCTTTGGATACAAATCAAATCTAAAAATCTAAGAAACATACAGATTTGAGCATGCAATATTGATTTCTTCGGAGTCCACGTAGGCGTTTTGGCAAGATTAAAAGTGCTACATGGGTCTGTTTCCTAAGGGATGATCAAGGGCGATCTTGTTTGTACAATGTACAATGATCGGAGCTCCTCCGCCATTTTTCACTCGACTTCGAGATCGGAGGCGCTTGCCGTTTTGTAGGCTAATGTTATATTTATGGGCTAATGGACTGATAAAACTTCAACTCTCGAAACTTCGAGGAGAAGTTAAACGGCATATTTTCGAGACCATCTTTCTTCTTGTCATAGAAGAGGTAGGTAGGGAAGATGTTGGGGGCCAAGAAGGATGTCTTTATATTGAGAGTTGGAGAGGCTCTTTATAGGCCGTAGAACCTCGCTTAGCTAGTGCACGTGATCCACCTCGATTACAGTCATAACTATCAACATAGGTTAATATACGCTTTTTAATTGGGACATGAGCTGCATCAAAGCTCATAACTGTAGGTTCATTACCTTCCTGAGACCCTTCCACTTCTCCGGGCACCAACCCTCCACCCTTTCTACCTCACTTCCCCCAGCACTCTAGCTCGGACTCCCAATGAATCCAATCTCGGCGTCGCAACATGATAATCGTGCAAAAACCTCACATCCCTCTCATCCGTGCCCACCAACTCCATATTCCACTTCGCCATCTCCACAATGGCCATAATCAGCTCCGCCTCCGCTAAATGCATACCAATACACTGTCTAGGCCCCTTGCTAAAAGCTAGCATGTACCTTTTTCTTTCCATTCCCTTTCCAAGCCAGCGTTCAGGGTCAAAGGTCCAAGGATCGGGGAATATCGCCTCGTTGGTATGTGCAAGGAGGGTCGATGTGCTGATCGGTGTACCAGGCGGTAGCTTGTATGTTATTTTGGTGGAGGGATTTGTATACTCAAGTGTTTCTTCTGGCGCTACTCGGGGATTCCGGCCTGTGAGTCCAAACGAGAGACGGTTGGCTTCGAGGGCAATGGCGTGCAGATATGGAAGTTGGTCTAGATCTGTAAATGTTGCATGAGGAGCTGCCGAGAGCTCAGCACGGAGCCTGCTCATAAGATTTTGGTTTGCTAGGAGGTAGTAGTGCGCTATACAGATTGATTTGGCGGTTGATTCGGTCCCTGGGTGGTTTTAGCTCACAATATTTCAAAGCGATGCGGTAGTAATTCACCTGCCATAACAAGTAGAGTTGCTTCATCCTCGAGCCTCTGTGCCGTCTTTTCAGACTCCGGGAGTGTCGGGCTATCTCTGAGCTCAACGAATACAGAATGCCGATCCTCGTCACCACCTTTACTGTCGAGTATCTGCTGTACTTCCTTGCGGATAATCTATTTATTGAGAGTGCTGTTTCAGTAGGAGCTCCTTATGGTTGGAGGCTCAGGAAATCTAACCTGTCTAAACTTCAACATATCTTTAACACCTTGCGGGACCCAACGGCCTGCTAGGCTGGGCGGAAGCATGCGAACTAAACTGCGTACCCAGGAAAAATGAAGGTTGAACTTCACCCCCCTCAAGACAGCCGCTACATTATTCCGCATGCCCGACGCACGAGCTGGATTGGCAAGTACATTCTGGTTATGCCCAAAACAATACTGATTAACGACGCTGGTGTCTATTAGTATTCCGGTCCCCAAAATTGTGGCAGAAGGAACTCACTCGCTGGAAAAGGCAAAATATAGATCGGAGAGATTGACAACGCCATTTATACTTTTGCTGTCTAAAAATATGTCCCCCAACTGAGAGATTTTGTTTTGTATTTGTGGTGCAAGTTTCAGCACACTTTTCTTAGAGAAGAAAGGATTAAGTGATTCCCGCCTTTTGCGATGAAGGTCATGCTCAACCGCGCCTCCGATTGAAGTGTTAATACCGAGTGCTTTGACTTTCTCGATGTCTTTGTTTCGCTTAGAGTGCGGTCCTGGTGAATAAATTGTGTCCAAGAATTCAAGATCAGATACGGAGACTTCTCGAGGTGCAATGCGAACTATTGGGCCTATAGGGAACTAGTTTAGAAACAAGTTGAATAGTCTGAGCTTCAACCCATACCATATTGCTCGTGTAATTGTTTGATTTTGAATACGTATTGCCCGGGCTTGAAAAGATCGTAGTAGCACTCGTACCAGCTGGTCAGTGCCGCAAGCCGTGGTCCGGGCACCTTTCGGATTGGTGATAGCCAAGTTCGGGAGAAAAGTGTGTACAGGATACTGACCAGTTGAGCACCAGCCAGGGCAAGAAACAAACCAGAGAAACTAACAAAAGCCATGGCGAATGATGTTGGGATTGTGCCGTTCAGCTTTCTCAAAGATACTGTATTGTCCGGGGTATGGGGTACAGTAGGCAATCCTCCGGACCGACCGAGCCCCGAAAAGCCATCGATCCCTCTGCGAATCGCGGCGCGCGGAATCGCGATCATTCAATATATGCACTACCTACAGGGCTACAAACAGGGACATCGAGATATGCACGTAAAGTACCCGACCGTAACACGCATAGCTTTTCTATCGTTCTAGGTTTACAACCAACAGGATACGTACTGCGGGTGTGGCATAATTGCGACAGAGGTGTGGCTGTGGCACAGGTGGAATCTGCTGGTGTTGCTCGATGTGATTGGGTTATAGTAGGCATAAATCTGCACGATGGTAACTTGATCACAAATGTGCTGCAAATTACTCCGAGGCACGTCGTATGCAGTAAGATGGAACGCTTTTTACGAGTGAGGGAAATCAGCGGAGTAGTTCCCGGACGGGCCTCCTGCAGGTCATTAGCTAAGTTTGCTGGGTTTGCTGGGCAATGCTTGTCGCAACCTGGGCGGTGCTTGTCGGATCTGGGCAATGCTTATCACAATGCTTGTCATAAACCCGCCACTCTCCTGAATTTTGACTATCGCCGTATTTATCTTACGATTTAGCGGCAATGGTTTCATTTTTTGCCCCACGAGCTAACGTGATCATGTTGAAACGTTGTTCCAGAAACAGTTTGAGTTGCGCAGCTATAGATTCTATAACGAAATTTAGATGGTAGTCACAGAAATAGACGAAATCAGGTACAGGCTATCAAAGCTCGACTTTTTACTTTGGTCGTAATTTGACAAAAAGGAGAAATACATAGTGCTTGAAATACAGCATCCGTTCGTAATACACCATTCCATGTTCTCATTTAGATATAACGCCATTTCCGTCTTGATTGCGTCCCCTTTACTCCTCTGGCCAATCGCGAATAATCACTCCGTCTCCGGAAGCGGTCCTAGCTTCGCACCCGTCCCTATTCTCCCCCGCTATTGCAGCCTCACTATCTGAGTAACATGCAGGATGTTTTGCTGCCCAGTCTCTAAGAGCTCCCCAATTCCTGCATTTCCGCATTTGTCCGTCTCCATCAGAGACATTGTATCTTTTGTACAGAAGCGTATCGTCTGCATTGCACATAATTGACTGTCGAACGGCATCAATACAATGGGTACTGTGACCAAAGGGCACGTCAAGTGGCTCTCCTTTGGCTAGTTGAAACATTGTTCGTCGTATTACGACCTGAGCATGATTAGCAAGCTTCTGAATAGTCAGCGGACTTCTAAAACTTACCAAGCAATGAAGCGAGTGATAGCCTTCGAGAGTATATACGCCCTTAGAACTGTCGCTCGGAAGACTGTCGGCTAAAGGCAGCCCCTTCTCGGCGGCCCATTGGTGGTCTACTGCCACGATACCATGGGCCGCCCGAATAGCATTCCAATTCTTGTCAACTTCAGCCATTCCCGCAACATCTGGGGAGCTATAGTCTGAGACCCATCGGTTGGGAACCCATCGTTGAATATCAATTTCTGGACTAACTAATGTCCCAGTCAGTAGACTTCAACCAACAATCCCAGTGAGATTTCAAGCTTGAGTCCTTACGTATACTGGTCTTGAAATCCGACTTCCTAACATCGGCCACGTGAGTGTAAGAATTATGCACCTGTGAAATGGAGAGAACAAGCGTAGATGTTATTGATATGAGAAGGGCTATGTCTTTCCAATATCGATTAAAAAAGTGGGAAGGCCTGCTTCTTGTGGGATAGTCTTCTTTTTCAGCATCCCAATCTCTCTTTCTGTTTCCAGAGTCAAGAAATGGAACACTTTCAGCCATCTTAGTGAATAATTTTGAGAAGGTATGATCAAGAATTCGGTCGATATGTGCCCAGAACAAAAGTTGAAGACTAGATATCATCTAGCAGTAAATACGATTTTGCGGTTTCAGATATGCTTACAGCGTAAGGTATGACGAGCCAGGATCGCCGGTAGCACTTTACGGTACCACCGACTGCGGATAAATCTAGGTATTCTCCCGCTCCAACCTGCATGGATGAGAATGCAACATCATGCACGCGGGAATACGCCGCAATCCCACGCCAATCCCACCCACACTCTTTATTAACTCACCCTCCATACTCTATAGTATCAGCCTGCCCGGCCTTATTCGACCACTCTCCGTTGCTAGCGCTCTCGCCTTGAATCTGCCTTGGAGACTCTCTACCAGTACTCTACACAACACACTCTTCCCATACATCGTGAAGATGTCGAATTCAACAGCCCCGGAGAAGTATCTGTCTACGAGCGAGGGTAACATCACACCAGCAAACACGATCGCTGTTGGTGCAGTGCTTCCGATCCTCGGGTTTTTTGCTGTTGCCGCACGATTCTATGGGCGAAAACATGTCAATGTCGTGTTCCTCGGGGCCGACGACTGGCTGATTCTGGTTTCTCTGGTGCGTCAATTCCTGTGTTACCCTGCGTTTGTTAGCATACTTATAGAAACTTCAGATCTTGACGATCGGAATGGGAATTATGATGATTGTTGGTAAGAACTTTATGGCGAGGTTTAAGCTTCTTACGCTGACATGCACACCAAGGCTCTGCGCTGGGAGGCTTGGCCCGCCCGACACCTCAGGGACATGGCCCCAAAGGCTATCTCACTTCTACGAGCGATTCGATCATCCTCACTGAAAAGGTCAATATACTTACTGCAGCCAAGTGACTCAAAAGCTTATTTGTGCCGCAGATATTTTGGGCGTTTGATTTGGTTCAATGCCTCGCGTTCGGAACAGCAAAGCTCTCAGTAATATTCTTCTATCGTCGAATTTTTCATGGCACGGTCTTCAATGCCATTACTATTGCCATGGCTGTTATTGTGTCTATATGGATGGTTGGCTTCTTTTTCGCCATCCTCTTCAGATGTGGAACCAACTTCTGGGCTTTATGGTACGCCTACCTCAATTACCTTCAGATTTTATCGACTTGAAAGCAATGAGGATATAAAGAGCTACTACTAACACCTATCAGGGCACCATTGAAGTACTTGCTCCAAAACTGCTACCAAAGCACGCCCATGTTCCAAGCCTTCACGATCTCAGACGTTATCACCGATATCCTGATTCTTATTATCCCAATATACTGGACGTCGAAGTTGCAGATGTCGATCAAGAGGAAGTTAGCGGTTTGCGCTATCTTCTTGCTTGGTGCTGTGTACGTTAGAACCTTGACGTCTCTTCCATGTGTATTTGCTGACCTATCTATAGTGTTGTGGGTGCTGGAATTGCTCGCCTCGTAATCTTCATCAGACAAACCAACAGTACGTCTCCACCCAGTCTCCTAACTACAATACTAACTATCATATAGACCCGTATCTCAATGCTGATGGTATCGGCCACTTGACAACTGAGATCTGGTGGTCAATGCTCGAAATGGGCATCTCGGTAGTTGCTGCTTGCCTTCCAACCATCCGACCACTCTTTGGCAAATTCCTACCTGAACGCATCATCCACAGCATACGAAGCATATTCTCACTTGAATCGCTCAGCTCGTTGACTTCCAGTGCCCGCCGACGGGCGGCCAGATCCGCGGATACCCTCAGCGAAACCAGCGCCAAGCGTAGACAGTTCTCCGAAGACCAAGTCTCGATAAACCCCGCCGGCCGAGGCTCCAGCGCCGGAAGCACCGCGACAAGGTCGATTAAGTTGAGGGATATTGAGGCGCAGGAGAATGTGAGCAGCATGCCGTCACGTTAGATCACTTCAGTAATTGCTTGAGGTCCATGTTCAAGACGAATGGAGGCTCAATGCATGTGGGCTCTTGGTAATAATTCAGCCCAGACTTCTGGGTCTCTTGTGTCAGAAGCTTTCAATGTAAAAAGTTAGAGATGAAGGTTACAGACGATATGCGACACGGATACCCAGTTTGTACATTTTCTAGTATCAATCCAGAATTTCAATAATTACTCAAACACCTTTATTCCACCTTGATTTCCTTGGCAACTGCAACAAAACCATCTGATAAATCAAGATTTACATACAAAAGCTGAAAACGATGCAGGGCTATCTAGTCCCTTGCAACACAGACCGAGGAAGGAACGATCGTACATTGTTACCTATCTCAGACTTACTCCCGGCATATACCCAGGTGCAATGGAGTGGCAAAGGCCCTCACTACCAGTTTTTCCTCACTACTGGAGGAAGGAAGCCGATGGATGCATCAATACTGTGCCTCCAAGCCGCCTCAAAACGCCTCCAAGATCGAAGAATAAGCATATGCAAATTGGTGTCGTGTGCAACCGAATTCACTGCCGGCATCAGGGGAAGACGCGCCCCTTCTTACACAAGTGTAAGATTTTACGCCTTACTCGGTCCGACCTGCGTTGTGGTAACCACAAATACAAGAGTTGTGGTGACACAATGTACGTATTTGCAGCCTTGAGTACGAGGGTTTGGTGACACCATTACGGCGTTGGTTACCAAGTAGTGTCACCGAAGTTTCGGTGACCGAACTCTCGCATTCAAGGTACTCAGCGCCGTAACGGTGTCACCAAACCCTCGCATTCATGTACTATGTACACCGCAAACCCAATTTGAAACAAGCCTCGACGCACCCACCAGCCAGTTTCAGCAGGTACCACAAAACATACGAAAATTTATCCGCCGTTCAAACCTTCTTATCTCACGTCCTGAGGATGCAAACATCCCCGCCCCCGCTTTCTCAAAAGGGGATTGGAGGAAAATAAAGCTTAGCATATAGTTTAAAGTTTTGAGATCGACATGCTTTTCGCAATGAAACAGGCACGGGCATAAATCAAGATTCCTCCAAATATAGCAAGGCTGTGCAAAAAACTGGATCGATCCATACATGTACAGTATTTATCCCCAACGATAGGTACCGCATACCTGTACAAACAAGGAAGACAATCCTGTGAGCAGTGAAGATATGCATGTGCATACGTCGTCACAATCTTCCTAGCTCAGCACATGCCAATTCTGTGGGTAAATCGGATACAGTACCGGTAAAAAGTACCTACTCGGGCAGTACTCGGTAGTGGCTAGACTAAGTATGCACTTTGCCCTACGGTATATTACGAGCATGAAGCTTGTAACGCGGTCGCATCCAATCATGACGAGCGACACTGTGAGTCGGAGAGAAAATTCAGGATGAGGCTTTGGCTGGGGGATCAGCGAGTTTATAAAGGCCCATTGTCCTTCGGAGTAAATCACCTCATCCCCACTCAAAAGCACCGTACCCATTATTCCCTACAAACAAAAACAAATTCACTTCAAAAAAAAAACTTGTTTAAATCAACGATACAATGCAATTCACCACCCTTTTCTCCCTGGCTTTAGGCCTTCTGGCATTTGCAAACGCTGCCCCAGTCCCAGGCACCAGTAAGTTTCTCAGCCCAGTCAGGAGTTTCGTCTGATCTGACGTGTAAATAGATGTAGAAAGAGCCTGCTCGGATAAGAGAGAAACTACGACGGGTAAGTCTTAAGAAATAAAAGTTCGTGCTTTGAAGGAAGAAATATACTCAGACTTTCTGAAATGCAGGAGAGGCCATCGATCTTGCTCCCATTTCTCCAGAGTGCAGCTGGTAGATACGACTAGCTGGAATGCAAGACGAGCGGGATGTGATAGAAACTTCTTGAGGGTTGATGGGTTATGTGTGTATTTTAGAAAGAATTGAAAGGAAAGCTGTTGACGGCTCATCTGTGTTATTGCTACGCTATTCATGACTTGAATTCTTCAGAATAAGTAGACAGCGAGGAGGTTCGCACAAACACTAGTTTGGGCTTTGAGAGGAAAATAACAGTCTATTACATTAAAGTATGCTTCTCTCACCTCAGATTTATACAGTATCAACCCCTCCATCCATCAAGCCCCACTGGCCCCCAAAAGCATATTCTTCCCCGCCCCATCCAGCAACTTACTCCTCAAAATCAACCCAGGGTACTGTCTCCCATCCACACCATCATTCCAGTCCGGCTGGTACGGCAGCTGGTTGATATTGAAATATATGTACCCATCGAATCCCACATTCGCGCTGTCGGGCCAGATTATGCGGGGGTCTCTGACGTAGGGCTCTGCTTGAAGAGTTGTGGAACTATTTTGATGTTTCCGCGTCAGAAAAAGGAAGAAATGAAGGGGGGTAGGGGAGGAGATGGTACTTGTAGATGTAAATTGCGTTTTGGGAGGGCATGAGCATATACACGTTCCCCAGACTATCACCTGAGAAACCGTTGGCGTTTCCACCGCGTTGACCCAAATTCTTTACGTTATCGAATGCGCGGAGAGTGGCAAGAGAATCGTTCGAGGGTCTGGCGCGGAGGTATTGGGTTTCGATTGAGTAAAGGTAGTCCGAAGTCAAAGGTGAGTAATACATAACCTGTTCCCCCCCATTAAATTACCCCTCTATACTAGTCATTGGGTAGAACTTACATCACCATACAAACTCAACTCCGCACCATCCAACCCCTCCTGCTGAAACCCAACCGGACTCCCCTTCTGCCGCAAATAAAACGGCATCCCATTATAACTCGGCACATCCGCATACGTCCGCAGCGTACTCGGATGTTGAGTCAACTGTCTCCAGCTCTCGCCCGTCCCGAGATCAATCATTATAAAGCCCGTCCAGCCCTCATTGCTCGAATCCACAATATACGCAATTCCACCGCCGGATTCAGTGACATTGGGACGCATATCGAAGCGCAAGTCGTTCATGTAAGAGTCTGGGTAATGGACATCGAGGGGTAGGGTGTAGATTCGGGAGATGGAGTTATTGGAGAGGTTTATAGAGACGAGCTTTGGGCCACCGGGCACGGCGTATGGCATGGAGGGTGCTTGGGAGGCGTTGATTGTAGGACGCCCGGTATCGAGGACCCAGAGGGTGTCATCCGGTGTTATGTAAAGGGCTTGTACGCTGATGAATGCCTTGGGGTCGTTGGAGCCGAATTGGATGCCGTTTATGGTGGTGTATAGACTATCCGGAGGGGTGTTAAGTGCTTGAGAGGGGTATGCGCGTTCTGCGGTCTTGTTCACGACTTCGCCGAGTGTGTAGGCATAGGTCCCGCGGGTGTAGCAGACGAATGTTCGTCCTGCTTTTGAGACGGCGAGGCCGATGGGCCATTGGTCGTAATAATAATGGAATTCTTCGACTGGAGGGCCGTAGGTACCAGTGTCATATCGTACATTTCGAGGGCCGGTTGTAGAAAATGTACTGTTTAGGGTTGTGTTGAGGGTCGTGGAGTTCTGGGCTGCGGTTAAGCCCGTGAGAGCTAGAAGTGAGAAGACCTTCATATTGAAGGCTATGAAGAATGGGAAATGACAGAAAGACGAAAAAGAAGAGCCAAAAGAGAGATATACCTACGGATGTATATTCCCGGGTAGAATACAACGAGTGAAGCTCTGGTGATATCATGGGAATGTCGCTGCTCCAGAGAAACGGCTAGACAGCGGGGACGGCCGTTTAGCCATCGCGGATGCCTTCATGCGTTTATATCATTGGACTGAAGTGGAATAGTAGGAGATAGCCCCAGGAGTAAATAGTAGTAGTGGAACTGGTGTGTACCGTAGTGGATGCAGGAGATGAAGGAGATGAAATCATCGAAGCCGGAAGCTAAAATATACTGCGGAGAATCCCTGCCATCGGCAGATCTTGGCGGAGCGCCTCATCCGAAGCTCAAATACAATAATAATTTTCGGAATGAACGGGTTCTTCTTACTGTATCATAAGACGTTGACGTTTATAGAACAAAAGTTGAAATCAAACAATTGATCGACGGAGGTATTAATATCTTAATTACCAAAAAGAGAGGAGTAAATGCGTTCCCCAATCTACCCTCTTATCTACACCGTAAACACAATTTCTACCCAAACACCGAGCCCCTAATCAAAACTCGCTTTCTATCAACCCAAACGACTCCATCTAATCCCAACGATCCATCAAATTCTGAGGCGTCGCCGGTGCCGGCGCAGCTTCAATCTGTCGTCTCTGCAAGTACGAGGCAGATTTACTCATCATCTTCGGGAAGTAATTCGCGACCAACATCTCACTATCTCTCGTTAGCACAATCCCAACGCCGTGAGAAGAGAAACGGGAAAGGAAGGAAAATACTCACGTATAGAAGCTATGCTCAGCACTATGCTCATGCACCAAATTATGCGCCAACTCATGCGCAACCACAATCCACCAATACGCCGCTGCCTCCACCCTGCCAGATCCCTCCTCAACCTTACGCTCATGTAACTGCTGCCAAAACCTGAAATTGCAGAATATACTACCAGTACTGTTGAATGCAATCGTGCCGCCACTTTCGTCATAAAATACATGCACAGCTTTGCGTGGCAAGTTGTACACGTCCGCAATCTCATGCAACAAGACAGCGAATGCGTTGAGTGACGAGGAATTCGACGCTAAGAATGCCGTGGTAGGAACAGAAAGCGTCTTGGACACGAAAATGCGCGTTCCATTGCTAGCGTCAGCCAGGAAAGTGATATTTTGTGAAGGCGTAGAGTCGCAGTACGAAGCTTGTTCTTTGATCGTTTGTGTAGAAGGGGGCGAGAAGAGGGTCGAGGAGTCGTGGGCACGCGAGGACTGGATTGCGTTGAGGAGGTTTTGCTGGAGAGCGTGGGGGGAGGTGACCTTTTCTGTGCCGGAAGAGACTTTAGTACCGAGGTGTTTGCTGGCTTCGTCGTAGGTTGGTGGATTGTCCGAATCGTGATAGTCGTGATCGTGGTCGCGGTCGCGGGAGGACGATGGACCGCCGCCGAGGAAGTTTTGAAGTTGTTCTTGGGCTTCGCCGCTGTTGTCGAGACCAAGCCGGCGGCTGAGCCCGGAGAATAGACCGCGAGATTTGGGCTTGGGAGGGGCGAGTTGACTAGGGGGCTCAGGGGAGTTCTCGGGGGAGTCAGAGCCAAACGCGCCAGGCATTGCGGCTTGCTTAGACTTCCGGCGTGATTCCTTGGACGGCGGTGTAGCTTCATTTTCTTGTTGCCATTGCTCTTGCTGTTCTTTGATTTGTTGTTGCTCTGCCTCCATTTGCTTTCGCCTTTCCTCTTCTGCAATTCTTGCCTCCGCAGCTTTGAGTCTCAGGATTCGGTCCACATTGTAGCCACGAGATTTCAGGTTGAGCAAGCTGAGCGTCAAGAAAGTCTCATAACTCATGTATGATTGCTGGCTGGGGCGCTCCAGTAACAACTTGCATATTGCCTGACTGACTTGGAAAGCATCGAAAGATCCCGGTATTACGAAGAGCGTCCAGCCTTTATGTCGCTCATGGGTACAAGCAGCAGATCTCTTTTCCGTATGCGACAGGTTCTGGCCACGCAGAGATCTTCTCAACGATATGGAGCTGACGACTTGCACACTGAGATTCTTCTCAAGCCAGCGGCTATCATGCTTGATGGTGGAGCGCTCAATCTGATGCAAGAAGAGCTTCGAGCGCTCAAGAACACGGCTTCGAAGCTCGACCGCATAGTTTTGTTTTTCGGCCGGTTGTCCGAGACGCAGGTTCTCTTCGACGAGGCTGCCAAGCGTAGACGCGCCTAATGCGAGATAGAAGTCTTCTAATTTCTCTTCTTCGGGAGCACACATCAGAGACTTCTTGAATAACCGATAGCTGATGTAGTCATCGATTATCACAATCTGGTCAGGCGATGCGAGCTGATACTGTTTGATCGGGGCATCTTCTTCATCGTCAAGATCAAGCCCGTCTTCTTCTTGTGACTTTTTCTTTTCCTTGTTGCCAGGGATTTCGATGGATCCCAGTAGAAATTTAGACTGCTTCATTTGCTTAAACAGAACCTTGTCTCGTCTCAATAGCGGAAGGTCATCTGCAAGCGATCTCAACAATCCAAGATACTTCTCCGGACTCTGCATGGTGCCGAGTAGTCGCGCTGGCTCCTTGCATGCTAATGCTGCTAGCTCAGGCTTCGTAGGCTCGTGCTTCGAGCCACACTTGAGGAGGAACGAATTGACGTGGTCGCCAAAATCAACAAAGTCAAAGATCTCGCTATATTTGGAGCCGCTGCTCAAATAGCATTGTCTCGGGGTCAAGTATCGTACATGTGCTTTCTCGGCCGCTTTCTCGTCTGGATATGCATTTGAAGTCTGTGGCTGGGCGATGACCGGCACAATTCGAGAATCGCCTAACTTCGACACATGGTTGGGGCCAATCTCGCCAAGGCGATCAGAGAAATAGCCAAAAAGTGTGATAGCTTCACGCTTGCTTCTGGGTGGGATTGCGATGAGTCTGTTGACACACTCTGTGATTGGTGGGTCGATGGCAACTCCAAATTTATTTGCGTGGACGTGCAGCTCTCGGTTCAAGATGCTGAACCCAAGAACAGCACACTTCTCATTTGTGAAACACTCTGCGGGACTGACAAGGCGATTGTCATCACCTTGTAGTGGTAAGAATGGCTTTGCAGAGCCGTTCACGTTAAAGCTTGCATAACCATTCATGTGATGATTCGCAATGAAATAGTTCATTGATTTTGCTCTGAGTAAAGGGTCATCAGAGCCCATCATCCCGATAAGCTCGGGAACAGATGGATGTATTCTGATGCCCAACGTATGCAAGAATCGACCTTCCACGCTGGCAGGTCGGTAACTGCCTGGCGGTCCCGGCCACTGAAGAATTGGCAATCCTAGGCCGCGGAGGGCATCTTTTGGTTCGAAAAGTTCCGAAACTTTGTAAAGTCTGGCACTGCCTTGAGTAGACTCAAGGCCCTTCGGACCGGCTTCGGCAGGACAAATCTGAGACCCTTTCAGCCTTTTCAAGTCATCAGGTGGGATATCATCCTTCACGGAAGCCAGATATTTGATTAGCTCCATGTGCCGATTGTGGGTAGTGTTCTGGCCCGATTTCGATTCCGCACCCGGAGCAAGCAAACGGCTGAAGATAGTCTCGAGATCCACGGTCTTTCGAACACCAATGGCGGCGAAGAACTTCTCTTTGACGCCGGGGCACTGCGTGACGATAGGTAAGTCATCGAACAGCTTGACGCTCGGGAAGAACGCTTCTCCTGGCTTCTTCATACCAAATTTGGTAGGTACCATCGCAACGGGCTTTAAGAGGGATGCGACGGTGTCCTTAGAACTAGAGCTCAGACCATCATACGCTCTTGACAGCACTAGCAGGATGTTGGCTGCAAAGGGTACAGATGCTGTAATGCTCTGTTCGGCTGGTCTAGTTGCATTGGTCTCAAGTAAGAATCTCAGCCAAGGAACAATCTCAAGAGGTTCCCATCCTAGTGCTTGCAGCTCATTTATGGGCGCAGCTCTGGTGAACTCGAAAGGGATGGTAGTTGGTGGGATAGGGACCTCCGCCGGTATCTTGTTGACACTAAGGTAGTTCGTAATGCTTCCCAGGGCAATAACGTCGCCTTGGCCACCGGCATCTCCTGTCATCGCGACTGCAACATCTAGAAGAGATTGGATGGTATGTCCGCTGATCTCAGCTGTTACGGCTTTCTTCCCCGCCCAACGAATGAACTGAACCAATTGATCCTTTGTCAACGCTTTCGCCCCAAGCTCCTGCTTGACATCGTCGATGGTGATCTCGGTGACAAGTCCGAATTCTCTGAGCTTATTAACGAATGGCTGCGTGACTAAGGCATCTGGAACGACGGGGATCCCCTCGACGAAACCACTGAGATCTTCTGTGGCCAGGCGGACCTTTGTTGTAGATAAGACACCTCGCGTGCTGTATATTTCAATAGAAGGCTTCTTGTAAGCGGTCCAGAAAGCTTCCTCAATTATTTGTGATACTTGCGAACTGGGTGTTGACTCTCCAAAAGAGAAGGTTTTCAACGTATGAAGGGCTTCGGGCAAGAATTGTGCAATCTCTTCTTTAGAGACTTTAGTTCCACGTCCAGCAGACTCAGTCGCGCGCTTGATCTTGAGGTAGAGATCAGCCATCTCGTTGGAGAATGCAAGTCTCGCCATGATACCGGCAACCCGAAGCATTTCTCTATTCCACGTCACGACCCATCTGGCATTCAAGTCTATCGATTCTCGCTCGACGGTTGGAATGACGGAAGGTGCAGACAAGTGCATGCCTGCGCCAGTGGTCTGGTGGGTTGGAAATCCAATAAAGATGCGGCCGCCAGGTTTCTTGCCAGGAAGGACAGATTGAAACACATCGACGTGTTTTGCTATGCTGTTGTCGTTCTTGGAGGAAAGAGCTTGCTCGTCATAGGAGGATGTGAGGATAGCAAGTTTGGTAGTTTTGGGCGGCGGCTTCTTCGTAGCTCGTTCGAGCTCTGCCGCAAATGAAGTGCTGACTGAAGTCTTGACGACAGCTGTTGTTACTCGCAAGAAGACATTTGCCGTAGTCACCTCGGTCAAGCTTTCCTCGACTCTGTCCTGCATAGCTTTCTCATCCCGCATGGCCTGTGTTTTGAGCTGCGCGTGGCTTGTACTGGAAGTGAGCCTTGAGAAGAACGACCGCAACGATGGCATCTCATTATTACCGTATACGTTTTCGTAGCTGCCACCCTTTGGTAAAGCTGGAACTACAGGCTTCCAGCCGACAACGTTCATGAACGTTGCGTCCATTTGCACACTTTCCCGATCGAGGCTCATGACTTTCATTAACCCCTCTTTAGTCTTGGTTTCAACATCCCTCGCAATGGGCACAGCAATACTTGGTGCCGCCTTTTTCTTCAGAGATATGATCTTCCAATCATCCACAAAAAGTTCAATGTTCTCTAATGCCACGAATGTTAAACTCGTTGCTAGGAACTGGGCAATAGAAAGAAGATTCGGCATAGGGGTGGTTGTATTTCGATAGTCCAATACGAAGCTGGTATTCGGGTTGCCTTCTCCAGGGGGGAGTTGTAATCGTCTGGTAAACAGCGAATTGCCTTTCCAATAGAAGGCCATGGCTTCGTTTCCAGAGCTGACAAAGGGCTCCTCACAGTCCGCGAAGACACTGTAGAATCCAACACCGAATGCTCCGATCTTCGTTTCATCTGGATTTCCCTCTGCAATCCTCTTCAGCCTTGCCCAATCATTGACCCCAAATGCCTGCCCATTATTTGTGACCAGCAGCCTCCGTAGCGTATGGTTTATTAAGACATGCTTCAATATGTCGGACTTATTCGTCGTATTCGCAAGAGGGATATGTGCCGAGGGCAGAGTCTCGAACTTGATCGTTACTGTCGTTGCTTGGGCATCCGCGGCATTCTGGAGCAGTTCTCGCAGAGTCGTCCATTCCCCTGAATACCGAGCAAGTACCTTGTCTATTAATGCTCGTGTATTGACTGTGACAGCCTCCTCATCGTCCCCGTCCTTCAGGGCAGCTGCCCTCAGCTTGGTGAAATCCATCTTGTACGACGTCCCTTGACCGCCACTCGTTCTCTTCTTCACAGGCGGATTATGTATGTCCTCGAGGACTATCGAAGCATCGCAGACTCATTCAAGGCTCGCACAAGATCGTAGACGAGGTTTGTGTTCGTATTTCGGCGAATTAGTTGGAGGTGGCGGGAGGCTGAGGGAAGGCTGAACCTGAGACGCGTATTTATTTGTACTGCACAAAAGGCTTGGGAATCTAGTAGAAATACATGAATGATTCAAGTATAGGAGATACTTCTGGACCTGCAGAAGAGATACTGTACAAAAGGCGAGTGAATCAGGTAGATTTGCCAGGCAGATATGGTCTGCGTCAGAAAGCCTAGTCCCATTGTTGAAGGCCATTCCCACTCACTCGGAGTTAGAGACATCGTCACTACGGTGGCCAAACTTACAGTATTAAGTAAGCCACGTATATTCGAGTCACTGCGAGGGACTTATACTGATCTTAAATCAAACAAATTCAATAAAATATTGATAATGATATATTGGAAAAAGGGAAACAATAAAGGTTGTACGAAACTAAGAAGAGATGAGGGAAGTGAAGGTAGAATTTCCCCCCCTCACCTGAACGGCCAATGGCCACCGTACATCTACCAACCCCTGAACAACTTCTGTCATTTATGGCAAACTTCACGTCTTCAAATACATCTTGTAAAGTCCAACAGTCAGTTTTTCTTATCCATAGTCTCTCATTTACGTCAGAATCTCGTCTCCGAGACGCTTAGGCATATGTCTTGGCCTCGTACTCGCATGTCGTCTACCTCCTATATCCACATCGCTCACTCCTTCGTGGCAAGTGCTCGCTTTCTCTTCGCAATCCAGGAAGCTGATTATCATCATGACTCGAAGCCCTCGGGAGTTTTCCATTTAAAAAAAATTCGGCGTCGAGAAGCTCACAGTTCATGATGGCGACTGTGGCAATTTATGCTACGAAGCGTATACGGATCGAGTGACTGCGGTTGATATCATTTCGGGGCCTCTAGACACGCGTTTAGAACGCTGTGCCTGGATCAACCCTCTACAATCAAGGCCTTTGCGTCTAATGCCAGCATTCTAGTCAGCAGTGCAAAGGCCAACTTGTGGTACGTCGTGAGACCGTTGACGGGATTCCAGACTCGCACAAACGCTCAGCCACGGCCTTTTGTTCAACCACAAACGACCCTTTCGATCAACTCGAAACCTCTCGAATCCTCGATTTTGATCCCGTGTCACTCTGGTGTTGTTCTTTTGCAAGAGCGGTTGGTGCTCATGACCACTTTCCAACGTCCAACAGATGTGGTCAGCGCCTTCCGGGCTGTGGTTGTAGGTGCTCCAACATCAGCCTCAGGGAGCTCGCCTACTGCAATGCTCTTGTTCAACCCGCCGAGCCCCTTCCTTCCGCAATCACGAGGTCACACGGGTAGATGAAACACAACCTCGAAGAAGCGAACGAGAGATGATGCTTGAAAGGATACGGCTTTTTCGTTCTCATTGGGCCAAAACATTCTCAGCCGTTAGTTCACAGCCTGGTAGACTCCCGTGTTACTCGGTTGGTGCCACTGCTTGCACTTTACTCAGCATTAAACGCCATCCTCCACTATCAATGTGCCAGCTGTTTTGGCCCTTCACATTGACAAACTCAGACATGCCGGGGCACAGATTAGTAACTAATCATGGATCATAAATCTGTTATGTTTGCATGTTCCTCTTCATTTTGATTTCCGTCTCGTCGGAGTCGGGCGTCGTCATCATGATTCCTCCAACTGTTTGCAAACATCTGTTATCATTTTCAAATAAATAAGCTCTGCGACTTTCCGCATGTTCTTCTGATTCTCACCTTTCTCTCGTCAAACCGAATCGCCTCACTTTTGTACCTCCCGCAGATATTCAGCATCGCCATTGTTCATGATGTATAACCTCGTCTCACTTCCACTCGTGGCGACTTTCTTTTCTCTCGTGGTCGCAGATCCAGTCGTTCAATGCGTCGGGTCTGCAACCGGTACCAATCCTGTCACTCCCGCAGAGGCTTCATCCGCTATCGATTCATTCTGTGGAACAAAAGACTTCTGGGGCCAGACGATAGTGAGCCCGATTTCTTTGGGACAGAATCATCCCGATAGAGCTGTCGCCATTGCTAATAATGCTCCTGTCCACAATGGAAACGATAATATATGGTTACGAGCCTCATTCAAGGAAGGCGAATGCGTTGGATCGTTCAAGTTTACGTATGGGATAGACGATACAGCAAAAAAGCAGCATTGCATAGACAATTTCCTCCCCATCATCAACAAGGTATGTTTCTTCGTCCGATTGAACCCCTGAACCTTCTGACAACTTCGTAAGTGCGACTCCGAGACTCCAGACAAGCGATTTGGCGGCAACTCCACAAATGTCTGCCAGGTGTATCAATTAGCAATCAGTGCATCAGGCCATCCAGATCCTCTAGCCGCGAACGGTTATACGGGCAACTTCCAGTGCCAAGATACGAACACTACAGCAATTGGAGGTTCCAGTTCCCCTCTGTTCGGGACATGCACTTGTTCATATTCTGCTCTCCCAGGCAACACCGAGATTTACGACAAGCCGAGCGACAGTTCTTGTACTGCTATGACGACCATGCCGGCCGAGACCCACACACCTTGACCGATTCTGTCACCAGAGAGCGGGGTTAAATGTGCTACAAATTGAAGTCTCGTGTTCTCACTAGCAATGAGATTGTCGCATCCGCAAAAATCTTATAGACGAATCTACAGTAACGACAGTAATTTCCAACCGCAAAATCAACAGCGAATCATTTTCTCCCTGCCCATCGGAAACCCCATCCTCAACCACCAGCACATACTTACTCACAAGAGTAAATAGCATAATACTACCACCCATTCAAGCTCCAAACAACCGGATTATCATTCCTATACACATTCCACGCCCTATTATTATTCCTCGCAAACCCCGCCAAATTTCCAAACCCAACACCCTCACCGTCCGTTACGATACAAGTCTTGAAGACATCATCGTTGGGGACTTTGCCTATTCCGCAGTTAATTCAGAAAGTTCCAATCAGAAGGGAAAAGGCGAGTAGGGGAGGTACGGACCCTTATGAATGCTTCCTTCCCAGTGGACAAAACCGTTGTCTTCGAGCTCGATGTAGGAATCTGGTGCGATATTCTTGGACACGTTGTCTTCGTTGGCCCAGAAAGCCATGCCAGAGCGTTGGATGTTGCCGTCTGTGGCGTTGACGAGGTAGAATGCTTGGTTCATGGTGAAGTCTGTGAGAGGAAGTTCTGTAGGTTAAAAGCTTGTGTTGGTGGGTTTGGAAAGTGGTATTTTGGAAAGATGGGAGGTTTGCTTAAAAAGATCGTAGGAATTGAAGACGCCAAGCTTGCCTTTTATGTTGAAATCTCTATCATCAATGGACGTCGAGACTCACATGCCAACTCTACCATAATAACGCCCTCTTCGTTGAGGCTTGCTTCAATCTTCTGCTCTGAAGTTACTCGCAACACTGTCTCAAAAATGGGTACAATTTCGAAGCTGAATTTCCCAGAAACAATGTCACCGAGATCTCTTCAATGGCTTCCCCTCACATTCCGCGTTTCTGCACTCTTCGCGGCGTCAGCACAGCACCTCAGCTCCCCATAAACAAACCCTCCCAACGCCCAAACACAAAGATGGGGACTCATGATCATTATCATGCTCATTGAAACGCAATCATCAGTCAACAGCGGAACATCCCCAAGCAGTCATACCGATCCCCCTCTTCAATCCTCTAAACAATCCCCACCGACCTCAACTTTCAGCACCGCCAAGTTTGCACCAAGCCACGTCTGCTACGGTGTGCAGTACTTTCAAAAACTCGTTCGATTCAAAAAACAAACCACTCGATCCGACATCCGACATCCGCCCCAGTGCGCTGGCACTAGGTATATTTACGGTGCTGACTGTATCCACGACGCCCGCGCAGCGCCAAGCATTCGGCGCAGCTGAGGTATTCGTACTGCTGACATTTCACATGATTACAAACGAGAGAATTATTTGGTAATGTGCGAAAGCGAGATTGCTTGAGCGGATTGTCCGGGTTTGTTGATGGGGGGGTTGGGTGTAGGGCTGAGGAAGGAAGGGGGGAAATTTGATTTTGGGGGTGTGCTTACTACTTCGTAGAAGGTAGCGGCCGATAGGATTTTGCAGCTCATTTGTCGGAATTTGAACTCAAACTTGGCAGGGGTGAGGATGGAAATAGGAACAGCGCGGTAAAGCGCGCGTATTATTTAGATCCAGGTGGCGATCCTGACGTGTGGTGGGATGTAGTGAAGGGGCGCGGCTTGGGAGTGTGACGACTTCCATCACCAGGCAGCTCGTCCACCTGAGAATTGGAAAGAAGGCAGCCGGTTCGTCACGATTCAAGGAAGATCAGAAGAGTAAAATCGAAGGATTGTAAATTGCCTTGAATGAAATTTCATTCAAGTACTAATCTAGAGAAATACAAAAAATCTGTGACCCATCACAGCCCTCCTCTGCAAGTGCAGGAACAAAATCCAAAACTCCATATTAAACCCCTTTTACCCAAAAGTCTATTGTCATCACTGTCACTGCCTATTCCCTCCCTGCTCTGTCTCTTTCAAAATTTATGCTGCCCAGTAACCAGCAGCACGCTTGCTAGGGTACGTCTTTGGTCCATTCGTCGGGTAGTATTTTCCAGTTCCAGTGACAGTCGGGATGGACGTAGCGCCAGTACCAGTCACAATGGGGCCCAAAGTAGAAGTGGCAGTAGCGCGGCTGATGAACTCAGGGAATTTACCAGCGGGGTTGATACCGAGCACCATTCCGGCGTGGCAGTGAGACACCTTGACAGTCTGGGCACAGTAGAACCATAGCGGTGTGGAGACCTTGACGGGGAAGTCAACAGGGGCAAGGGCATCAGCGCGGCTTTGGTTGTTGAAGTGCGTGAAGCCGGTATCAAAGCCGCCTTTGAGGGGGGAGCAGGGCTCTAGGAGACTGGATTGTGTGACTGTGTGGTTGGTGCTGTTGAATTGAAAGCGGATGATGTCTCCGATGGCAGCGTTGACTTGGTTGTCCTTGTAGATGAGCTTGCCGTCACCGCCAACGACGACAGTGTGGACAGCGCCAGCTCCGGTAGTAGTTGTTGTTGCAGGTGGAGGAGGGGGCGCGGTAGTGGTTGGTGGTGGGGGAGGTGGAGGAGTGCCTGGTGTGCTGGTAGGTTGGGCACCGGTGACCGTGGAGGTGACGGTCTTTGTCTCGCCGTTGATGATCGTAATGCTGATGTTGATGATGATAACCGTGACTTTGGTCTCTTCATAGATTGCAACGACGCAATCCTTGCTTGGAGCATTGCCAGTGGGGTAGACCCAGACGGAGGTCTTGGACCAACCGTAGTCTACGGAAGTGACTGTGGGGCCGGCAGTAGTGACATATGGAGGGGCCTTGTAGGTCGAGCCGCCATAAGTAACAGGTGCATACGTCTGAGGAATTTCGTTCTTGTAAGGGGCAGTGACAGTGACAGTTGAGTAAATCGTTGAAGGTGTGCAGACTGGTGCAGGCGAATATGCAGAGGCAGCACCAAGAAGGCCACCAACAGCGGCAATACCGGAGAACTTCATAATGGAAAGTTTGAAGAAGAAATTTGAAAGATTGTATCAAAGAAATGACAACCAATGAAAAGTAGGAAAGAAACTGATTGAGATGATAATGAGATGAAGAGGGAATTTGAGAACGTTCTGGCCCTACCTATATATCTTGAATTCATTGCTAAGTCATCTTGAATTTGCAATGTAAGATAAAAATGGAATGTTTGTCGTCAGCTGAAGAACGGAATACCAACGTCCCGCAAGAGTATGGCGTGGCTGTGCTCCAGCCACTGCCGAGCAACGCATATCTCAAATAATGTGACTGAGACCAGCGGCGAAGGCTGTATGGCTGCTCGGCAATTCAGGCTTACTAGAAGCTCAATGCTGATCACAAGCGGCAGCCGAATTTTTGATGAGGATTGAAGGAGCTGCCCAGCGATCGGTGTAAGCGCAGGCCAATGGAGGCAACACTCGGCAACCGCGCCTGTCTTACTGCGCTGTCAGCATAGACGCCTTTCTGCGTAAGCTTAAACGCCATCAATAAAGTTATCCTGGCTAGCCAAAATTGAGTCTGGATAATCGTTGTAAGGCTGATGTTTCACATTTATGACCTCTAGTGAAGCCAGAGAGGTATCTTCTTGGTGTTCATCCCACGGATCCTAGATTCCATCTGTTGGCCATGAGTCCTAAGTCTCAAGATGCCGAAATCCTTTTAAAAGTAGTTCGACAATTGGGGACTGATGCCTGCTGCTTTCACCTATTTTCGGAATCGCAAATCCGGCGAATGATTTTTTTCAAGAGGATACAGTCTGTGGAGATGCATGACAACTGTGAAAGATGCGTTGTCAAATTCCCGTGGAACAAGGGAGCTAATCCTACGGTCTGGAACTTCCAGCACCCAATAGACTGGACACGAGCTGTTAGGGCGTCGAATAGAGCACAAATGTTTAGATTGAACAGTCTCGTCGATAAAGCAGCCGCTTAGAGGCGCGGCGGCTCACAAGCAACGCAGGGCGGACAGTACACGAAGTACAGGCATTGGAAAGGAAGTTCTGGGTCCATCGGAAATAAGGAATTCAGCCGCAGCGTTGCTGTAGAAATCGCGGGGGAGCTGGGCGACACGGCATTGCTGACCGTTCCCATAACAGGTGACCTCCTCTCAAGCGAATCTTATATCAGATGCAAATTTCCTGGACAATCTTGAGGCATTATGCCAAGTTCAGCCCTATCCTATAGGATTCGGCTTCCATATGGGGAGCTTCGATGTTCCAATCATCTTCTCCTTGTTCAGAATGAGATGACTGTAGAGAAATACAATTCAAGTTTGGAATCAAGGGAAGGGGAGAAATCAGGAAGAATCCGCTTCTCAGTAAGCTTACTACTGTGCTCTCGAAATCTAGAGCGTATCCTTTGCGACCTGGACCGTACAAGTCCCCGAGAGGTTGGTCTCTTTGGTGCTTGATTCAATATAAGCCTTTAATTTCCACTTGAAAAGCAAACGTTGTAGGTCAAGTTTCCAAGTTTTTCCCCTTCAGGGAGGTGGTATTTGGAACGGCACATTTTCCGGAAACACTATTGCTTCGGCCGACTTCATTTGACGGTAGTGAGAATCCAAGCTTTTCGGTATCGGTGCCGTTCCTGGATACGAAATGCAGCTGCTTCTTCCTCCAATCAAGTTTTCTGGAGTTTGCTAATGCAATGCTGACTGAAATTTGCAGTGATTTTGACTCTTAGTAATGGCGGAGAAAATCCAGTGAGACTGCTTGACCGCTACTTGGCGCACTATTGAAGAGAGCGGTCCGCGCTGATCCTTTCGAACGTTGATCATTTATTCGTCGTGAAGCTTCCTTGAACTTGGATCTCAAATTTTACCCCATCGTCTGGAAGTTGTTTCTCCGTGGGGCGGGAGAGTCGTGGCTCCTGTGAAGTCCATCACAGTCTCGTCGTCAGCATAAACGTACAGGGCGTATTACTTGCGGCGAAGGCTTACGAGCGTAGCTCCGATGCGATGCCCAAGTACCTCAAAGGACTGGAAAGCATTAACAATCAGTCTCATAATACTTTCCCGCCGGAAATTCTTGGAACATCGAGGGTGAACGATCGCAGCAACAAATTCGGTGCTACATGGATGCTTGGGAACCTGAATTGAAAGTGTAGGTTGATTCTGCTCCGAGTACACCCAAAAGAGATGAAGAAGATACTGACATGAGAAGTAGAGGCCATCAGCGTGGAGAGGAAAGTTTGAGTAGTTGAGTCGGCTTCCATTGACACCAAAATCCTGCCCTCTACGGACGTCCACCCGATAAGCAGATTTATGAAATTTTGGTATCTCGCAACACCGATGTCTTTGCTACTGAGTCTCTATGCCACGAGACGTACGCCAGGGTTACAGCTTTAAATCCATGACCTCAACCCACAGCTCATGACCACCGGTATTACAAGCAAATTCCAACCACAAAAAAGATTCCAAGATATCTTCCACGCCTCGCCAATCTATTTTCAGCCTCTCTACAACGCGTGCAAGCTGCGACACGAACCATGACCTCTCTGGCTTGTCCAATGCTGCAATTCCCCCAATCACCAGGACCCATAAGAATATTTCCGAGCACCCAGAATGTTCGCTGTCGATTCTAGAAGATTTGATTGCGGCTTTGAGTTTCTGAACCAAAGTTTGCAGCACGTCGTAAGTGTTCGGAATTGGGAAGATCACAGCTACACTGAAGATTATAGCCGTGAGCCGGCAGCATTCATAAATATCCGTGTTCGAAGGCCATTCAATATCAAGCTCTTCAGCAGAAGGTAGTAACAACAGTCGTTGCTCGATGGCAGTTCTAGTTCTAATTATTTGGCCAAGCGTCAGACCAGCTGGCTTTCCTTGGAGGTAATGATTGATTGCTAAAGTGATCGCGCCCAACGCATCCAGGATCCCAAGCATGGTGCTGGTGATTCCATATTCTGTAAGGTCCCAGAAAGCTGTTGCGAGTGTTTGAACGCGGACTTGCGATGGAGACGTTGCCCATTTCTTGACAAAATCGATGTAGGTTTCGTGGATACGTAATGGGGGTTGAATGGGCTTCGAACCGGAATTGAGGGCAGAAACAACATCTCCACTACGAAATATAGAATATCAGTCATAAATCTGATAGTTGTTGGTTGAGTTTGCTCACAGGACAATAGTTTCGCCGAGCCCATGCAACTTAAGATTCTCAATGCCGCCTTTTGAATTGACAAGGTTCAAGACAGCTTTCATGTGCTCTGAGACGTAATTGTTATTTCCATAGACATTCAGCCATTGAGCTGTTTTTAAAGGCGAGTTGAATGGCTTTCTTCTCTCTTCGGTAACATTCAAAGTTTCGTGAGAAGCGAGGCTCAGAATAGCAAGAATGACTTCATCTCGGGATGTATTTATATTCTTTGAGATGTACTCATTGAGCGTTTGAATGGCGATTAATTTGTGCGAGAGGGCTTGTGGAGAGTCGTAACGTAATTCAGAAGTCCGCATGAAATCTTGGTGGATTGCAGCAGCAAATAACAGGGCATGGAATAGAAAAGGGAATTTCAAACTCGACGATACCCAGAATTTTGCTACAGAGTTCCCCGAGCTGGCTCCGAGATCTTGACTGCCGTCAGGAACAAGCCCAGGTAACAAATAAGTGGCGCCTGCAAGATACGTTAGTCAAGACGCATGTGAGAAGCGAGAGCGGGCCGGGGCTATTATCAAACTCACATAAGTCAACCAGCTCATGCAAAGCACGATCTGGCTTTCTGATGGGATAGCTTGAGAAAGGGTCAACTCTTCCAGCTCCAAGAAATTGAAGAGGGCTTGGAGCTATCGACTCTTTCAACTTCGGGACGGTGGCACTGCAGCGCCCGTCACCTGGGTGAAATCTACGATCCGATGAAATAAGCATCCTCCTGGGACCCCTGTAGTGGGGTCCAAAATGAACTTGCTGATCAGACGGAGAGATAACCGGAGGATTATCATCTACGGTTCCAGGGGGAAGCGCGGAAGTGGATGCTGGTATTTCAATCGCTGCTGAATCTTTGGGGACCAGTGCTGCAAGTTTATTGGATGTGCTTGTGGGGTAGCCAAGAGAGTTCGTATTAGAGGCAATTCCAAAAAGAGTTGGTAAGCAATAGTCGTCCAATGATACAGCCTGGGACTCATCATTGTAACCAGAATGTCCTGACGCGAGCGGGTTGTCTGCTGCCTCTGCCTTCCGTCCAATCTTGTGCTTCTGCTTGAACTGCTTGGCAACGTGTTTTCGAACATGAGAATGAACATTTTCACGATGTCCAGGTTTGTAGGCCGCTGAAGCGCCACTTTCATTGACGAATGCGAAGTCTGTCGTTGTATCTGGCATTGTGACTTTACTGGCCCGAACCGCTTTCAAAAAGTCGTGAATCTGAGTTGCCCCGATGGCAAACCGGCGTTAAATGCACAAACGCTCATGTTTGGTCTCGTTCACTGCGTCATTCTGATTTAGACCTCCTATTGAGTTGCAAGGGGAGAAGTGCTTTTTTTGGAGATGAGAATTAAAGTACATACTGTATGCGGGAAAGCTCCGTCCATGCATGTCGATTACTCATCTAAGCCACCCGCCACAACCGGTCCACTGGGTTCATGGCTTTCGAGGGGAGGTCGCTGATCATTTCACATCTGGAAGGTTGAAGATGTTACTCGGAGAATCAGCATCGTCGACATTGGCCTGTAAACGATATTTCTTGACGACGCCATCCAGAAATTTGTTGAGCCCATTTTCACTGGTAGGTCACTTCCACTCCCATCCCACTATTGAGTAGCGACACGGCTCTGTAGGTATCGATGCTTGGACTCTTAGCGTTTTAAACCTTCTCATACCCAATACGTTTAATGGTGGGTTTGGTGGCCATCCGAAGCGCATTCTTTGCCGACGGATTCTTTGGCGTGGTCTTGCAAGTATATGAATCTTTCTTCCCCGGATGGTCACCCAGGAGCCTGCGCGAGAGAAAATATCAAGAGATGCAGACGAAATGAGGGAATAAGGAAAACAGAAGTGGTTCATCTGCTTCTCCAGGAGACCTTTGCTGGAGAAAGCTTGACTCTCGGAAACAACTACCGCCTAAGACAGAATTGGTCAAGTCAGGTCAGCATGTGTTGGAGTGGATACTCAGGGGTCTTCATAGGGCGGCTGTTTCTAAAAACAGCCTGATCATCAGCGCCACTACGGGAGCGCCAGCCCAGAAGAGGCATGAATTCAAACCATCTCCTGAATGTGTCAAGTGTCAACTTCTGTGCTCCCCGCGTTTTCGTCCGCACATGTTGTACTCCGTACAACCACATCCTCGAACCCCCCGACTCCGCCATTTCTTTCAATTTGTTTTGTATGTACTCGTTTAGCGTCGCTCGTTCATACATTTTGTTTTAATTGTGTCGCTCCCTTGCTGCGATTATGCTGCAGCTGCGAAATACGCGACGCCCTCTTCGCTATGTTATCTTTGCAGCTGCAATAATATGCATTGTCTACCTTCACCGATCGATAGCTTCCGATAAACGTCTAGACGGCGGTGGAATCGAATATGCCGATAAAGGAAGCGGGGGATTCGAATATGTTGAAAAGATCCTGCCAGAGGGATGGGGGAAGACCAACAAGATAAAGGTTGTGAAAAGCAGTTACGATTGGAGCAAGCTGCCGCGTCGAAATGCTATTCCATCTCCGATTCCTCTGCCAACGGGCAAGCCACATGCTCTCCGAAAAGTTCAACATACATTTCCGAAAGAATCGCGTTTGAATATTGTGAAGTTAGAGTCGCAACGACAGGAGGTGCGGAAGGCGTTTCAAAAATGTTGGAAAAGCTACAAGAAGTACGCGTGGATGAAGGACGAACTTGCGCCTCTTTCTGGAGAAAATAAGGAAACATTTGGCGGCTGGGGAGCTACCTTGATCGATGCCCTGGGCACGCTCTGGATCATGAGGTTAGAAGATGAATTCAAAGAGGCGGTCGAAGCTGTAGCCACCATCGATTGGGAGAAAACGACAGGCACTTCCTGCAATATCTTCGAGACCACAATCCGCTATCTTGGTGGCCTTCTTTCGGCATATGATCTGAGCGGTTCGAAGGTATTGTTGGATAAGGCCATTGAACTTGGTGACATGCTATATGCGGGGTTTGATACACCCAACGGAATGCCACCTTTCTGGCTCGACTACGAAAAAGCGAAGGCAGGAAGTCTGCAGGCGGACTCCCATGGACCCATCGCGTCGCCAGGCTCGCTCTCCCTGGAGTTCACTCGATTGTCGCAGATCACAGGAGACCCCAAATACTATGCAGCCATTACGCGCGTGACGGATCTGCTTGAGAAAGTGCAGCTTTCGACGAGACTTCCTGGCATGTGGCCTACAATGATTGATATGCGTAACGAGGATTTCGATCAGCGGGCATATTCAATAGGTGCTCTAGCAGACTCCCTATATGAATACTTCCCAAAGATGCACGCTCTCACGGGCGGCTTAGATCCTGCGTATGAAAGGCTCGCTCTATCGTCTCTTGACACCATCACGAAGCACGTTCTTTTCCGTCCTATGCTACAGGACAACGCGGATATTCTGTTTGCCGGAGAAGTAGTTGTCAATGACGACAAAACCGTTGTCAGAGAAGCGGAAAGTCAGCATTTGAGCTGTTTTTCGGGCGGTATGTATGCTCTTAGCGGACGCCTTTTTGACCGTAAAGATCATGTTGATTTGGGAGTGAGATTGGCAAGAGGCTGCAGCTATGCTTATGCGGCATTCCCTACGGGTATCATGCCCGAGATTTTCAACATGGTCGCTTGCGATTCTCTCGATGGTTGTGAGTGGGATCAGGAGAAGTGGGATAAGCTTGGTGACACAAGACTTCCTAAGGGGTTCAAGAATGTTCGAGACTCATCTTATATGCTCCGGCCAGAAGCCATCGAGAGTGTATTTCTGCTGTATCGAATTACAGGAAAATTGGAATTCCGAGACGCAGCTTGGGATATGTTTCAGTCGATCCAAAATGCTACCGAGACGGAACTTGGAAATGCCAAGATTAATGATGTTACCGTCGATGCGCCTGAGAAAAGGGATTCTATGGAGGTAAGTGTTCCAATCCATGGTGAATTTTGAGTAAGAACTTTGTACTGACTGAAAATTGCAGAGCTTTTGGCTGTCGGAGACGCTCAAATATTTTTACTTGATATTTTCCCCACCAGATCTTGTTTCCTTAGACGAATATGTGTTTAATACAGAGGCGCACCCGTTGAAGCGATTGAAGTAGATTTTTGACAGCATATAGACGCCCCATGGGCTAGAAAAGCAATATACCCAACAGTTCGAATACAAGCAACAGACGCTCCGGGAGAGACTGCGAAAATTTCATTCTTTCTATGTAGCATTGGTGGAATGAAGTAAATGCAAGGTTGTGCGAAAGTATATGGGATGCCTTTTTCTAATTGTGGACTTTACAAAATTCGAGCTTGGTTTGATCCGGCCCGTTCCTCGAAACGACTCCAAGTTCGAACATAATCGCTTCAACTAAGAAGGAACCGCCCATACCTCGCTACCAAGTTTACACAACTGGTCAGGACCAAATATTTTATTAACTTTGGAATCCGCACGGAAATTTGCAGCAACTTGCTGAGTGAAATTTGTCTGCGCATATCGCCATCAACAGGCAAATAACGCACAAGATGGAGGACTACACGACCACATTTCCCAAAATGCTATTGTATTTCCCCCTTTCTCCCACTGAATGTCTGCATGCATACTAACATCGCAAAAGACCATCTCCCCTGCTGTCAAAAATGCTCGTCCTATTCTTCAAATACGTCTGGATCTTCCCCACTTTCAACAACGACGGCTCACTTTGCGTGTGGGGTATCGCTGTCAACTTGGCAATGATATGTCTATGCATGACGAGCCTCTATCTTCATATAAATATTTTTTGGCGCGTCGCGAATTACACGTGGGAGACTATCCGCGGACTTGTCAGGCAGATGATGCGTAAAATCAGAAAAGAAGAACCAGAGGAAGAAAATTCTGTTGAAACGAAACTGTACGCTATTTACAGCGGCGAGGGCATGCGGGCAATGAGTAGAGATGAGGTGCTTGAGTACATGGAGAAACGACGTGGTAGAGGAATTTGAGGGACGAGAGAGAAACGGAGAGATCGTTGAACAGTCTGTAGCTCGAAATATATAAAAACAATCGAGTTTCTGGAACTTCGTGCCGATTGGGTGAATGGTATGTAAGAAATAAAAAACAAGACTTGCTGGACGTGTAAAACGGATGAAGTTCCCACGCCAGAGTCAAGATTTGAAGATCGAATTGTTACTCACGCCAAATGATATCTTGGGCATGATTCTAGACTGACGAATCATTAATACGTTTATAAAAACGGAGATAAAGAGCCGGCACATAGGGACTGGAAAAAGGGTAATATATGTATTCCCACGTGACACATATCCACTTTTAAATCTAACCCCCAGCCTCGCAGCTTTGCGCATCTCTAGATCTACCGACTTCATGCCACCTCCCCAAATTCCATCCTACACTTGAAACCCGCCCGAAATATTTCCAATATACTCTCGCAATCATGGATCTCCTCTCCACAATCCGCAAATCCGGCTCGCGCGGCGGCGTCAACTTCTCCTGGGACGAAGTCAGCACCTCCCAGCACCGCGAAAACTACCTCGGCCACTCCCTCATGGCACCCGTCGGACGCTGGCAAAAAGGTCGCGACTTGAACTGGTATGCGAAAGCGGACGAAGAAAAGGGGGAGAATGGAGAGACGCCGGAAGAGAAGAAGGCGAGGGAGAGGAAGGAGGAGATTAAGAGGATAAAAGAGGCGGAAGAAGATGCGCTGGCCAGGGCGCTGGGGCTGCCGGTTGCGGAGAGGAATACGACGGGCGCGAATGCTATTAGTGTGGGGGAGGTTAATCGGATGGTTAAGGAGACCGGGGTGGGGGATGAGGAGGGGAATGATGTAGGGAAGGGTGGGAAGGGGTTTGGGGACTTTGTGGGGAATGTTAAGGATGAAACTATGGATGGAAATATTGTCGCGCCTGAACGGAGCGGTTTGGTCAAGAAGAGTGTGGAGAAAGAAGATAGGAGGGATAGGAGTAGGAGTCGGGAGAGGAGGCACAGGAGACATCGACATCGCCATCGATCGAGAAGCGGGGAGAGACGTAGACACCGGTCACGAAGCGGAGAAAGACATCGACATAGACCTAGACATGAGCGAGAGCGGAGTCGGAGCGTCGAGAGATCTGAGAGGAAATATAGAAGCAGGAGCCCGGATAGACACAGACGGAGGACAGAAGGCGATGACCGAAGGCGACATTCGGATTATAGGCCTCGAAGAAGCCGCTCTCCAGATACGCGAGACAATGATAGGAGAGACAGAGACAGGGATTTCGACAGACGGCGGTGATCTAGAATGGCTAGAAAGTACATTATACTTTTACGAGGAATTATCCCGCCCATTCTAGTCAGAAATCATCACAGACGCTGTCATGATCAGTCGTGATCATCACATCATATTCAACCGAAATAAAGCAACTTCACGTACGAAGGCTAGTGTCTAAAGCGCCCGAGCTCCAGGAGCTCACTTCATCGCGCCCTGAATGCGGTAGACGATGGATATTTTCGAGGTCAGAATTGTCGTTACCCAAAGCCCATGCTCCAGGAAATTGTATAAATAAGGGGCCACATCGGCAACAGTAGCGAGCCTACAGTATATTCACCCCGCAAATTGAAATCATTAAAGAACGTCTCTTGAATTGCGGCTATTGCCACGCTGTTTCTAGTTGGACTTCTCACAAATTCCAGGCATGCCAAAAACTTCAATTTCCTCTTTTCGAGTTTGACAAGCAGTATA